>Ga0315273_10011287_pt1 | contig 11420 bp, 13 predicted proteins | sample YL17G02_0_MG_FD_205753 | JGI IMG/M metagenome (GOLD analysis project Ga0315273, IMG submission 205753) | Sediment microbial communities from Yellowstone Lake, YNP, Wyoming, USA - YL17G02_0 | ecosystem: Environmental > Aquatic > Freshwater > Lake > Sediment | place: USA: Wyoming | collected... | reverse complement strand
AATATAGCTAAGTATAAATATTTAAAAAACAATGAATAATAAATCAGGAAAAACAAATATTTTTCTTTTATTGGGAATCTGTATTATACTAGTAATAGTCGGTGTTTTAATTTTTAAAACAATCGGAGATTTTCAGCAAAAAATAAAAGAAAAAACGGAGAGTCCTGTTGTTCAATCTGAAGAAATAGCAACAGGAACAAAAAATACCGAAGAAGAACAGTTTTCTCTAATAGATGCAATGCGGGCACTAGAAAACAAATCAATATTAATGGTTATTGCTTACAAGGATTTTCGGGATGAAGAGTATTTAAAAACCAAATACCTTTTTCAGGTTGCCGGAGGAAAGGTAACAACCGCCAGTACGCAAAAGGGGACAGCAATGGGTGCTGATGGCAATACCGTTGAAGTAGATGTTTTGATTAAAGACGCTAATCCGGCCGATTACGACGCAGTAGTTTTTATCGGCGGTCCAGGCGCCTTAACCTATCTGGATAATGAAAATTCATATAAATTAGTCAGGGAAACAATTACCGATAATAAGGTTTTGGGCAGTATTTGCATTTCGCCGGTGGTTTTAGCCAAAGCGGGTGTTCTAAAAGGGAAAAAAGCCACTGTTTGGACGAGTTCAATGGATAAATCGGCAGTAAAGATTTTAGAGGAAAACGGAGCTATTTTTCAGGATAAAGCCGTGATAGCTGACGGAAGAATCATTACCGGCAACGGTCCCAGCGCTTCAGATGAATTTGCGATGAAAATTATAGACGTACTTATTCAATAGCAATGGTCTACGAACAAAAATCGTCAAGGACAGCTAAGTTGTCCAATCGGGCGGTTTTTTTAGTAGAATAAAAGAGGATTTAAATTTATGGATAAAAAAGAAAACAACTACGCTTTTATTGATAGCAATAATCTTAATTTAGGAATAAAGAATATGGGGTGGGGTTTAGATTTTAAGAAGTTTAGAGTTTATTTGAAAGAAAAGTATGGCGTTTCGGTTGCCTACCTTTTTATTGGTTATATTCCGGAGAATCAAGACTTATATTCTTCGCTGCAGAAAGACGGTTATGTTTTAAAATTTAAGCCGGTTTTACCAAGCAAAGACGGTTCACATAAAGGGAATATAGACGCAGATTTAGTTTTACAAACAATGATTGATTTTTATGAAAATCATTTTGAAAGAGCGGTTATTGTAACGAGCGATGGCGATTTTTATTCTTTGGTTAAATTTTTACATGAGAAGGACAAATTAAAGATTGTAATGAGTCCATATTTTGATACGTGCTCATCTTTATTAAAGAAAGTCGCTAAAGATAAAATTGTTTTCATGAATAACCTTAGGAATAGATTGGAGTATAAAAAGAAAAACACCGCTTAAGGACGGAACCTCAAGAGGTGTTTTTCAATGTGTATTCTGTCTTAATTATAGGAAGATATGAGATAACTGTCAAGTCCTTGCACTAGGATCGCTTGACAAGCATTAAGATATTTACTAAAGTTAGAACATAACATATTTACCGCAGATAAGGGGCATATATAAGTCCTCTCGAGGTAAAAATTCCCAACTCTTTTCGGGTTTTTATTCTGTCTGCGGAAACGCAGTTTTTTTATTACATACATGGCTTTAAACAAAGCTCAAAAACAAAAGATACTTGATGATTTAAGAGATAAGGTTGCTCGTCAGAAAGCAATTGTTTTGGTTGGGATCACTGGCTTAAAAGTCAAGGATGTTTCCCAATTAAGAAACAAATTAAAGGCAATGGAGGGTAATTTCAAAGTTTTCAAGAAAACCCTGATGGAAATAGTATTTAAAGAAAACAAAATGGAGTTTGATAAAAGAAAATTTAAAGAAGAGATTGGTCTGGTTTTCGGATTTAAAGACGAGATGTCTCCCTTTAAGACAGCTTATCAGTTTGCCAGAGAAAACGATAAATTAAAGATTTTAGGTGGATTTCTGGAGAATAAATTCAAAGAAAAAGAAGAAGTAATTGTTCTAGCTCAGCTTCCGGCCAAAGAAGAGCTTTTGGCTATGCTGGTGGGAAGTTTAAACGCTCCCATATCTGGTTTGGTAAATGTTTTACAAGGAAACATTAAAGGTCTGGTTTTCGCATTAAGTTCAATTAAAAAACAAAATTAACATGGCAGAAGAAAAAGACGAAAAAATACAAGTTCCGGAAAAGTTCAAAAAACTGGTTGATGAAGTTGAAAAAATGAGCGTTTTGGATTTGGCCGAACTGGTTAAAGTTTTAGAGAAAAAGTTCGGTGTTTCAGCTGCAGCCCCGATGATGGCGGTTTCAGCTCCTGCTCCTGTTCAAGCGGCTGTCGAAGAAAAAAGCTCATTTAATATTGAGCTGACCGGAGTGGGCGACAAGAAGATAGAAGTAATCAAAGTGGTCAGAGACTTTACCGGGAAAGGTTTAAAAGAAGCCAAAGACTTGGTTGATGCCGCAGCTGCTGCTCCTCAGATGGTAAAAGAGAACGTAAAGAAAGAGGAAGCAGAAGAGGTCAAGAAAAAGTTTGAAGCGGCCGGAGCCAAGATAGAGCTGAAATAATCTAAATATTTATCTTATACAGCTTCAGGCCGTTTAAAAGGTAGATTGTTTTTCCTTTTTCCGAGACCGAAAAGTCCAAGAGGTTGTCAAATTTTTGGCTTTGAAATTGTTTGACGATCAGGCCTGATTTATTCAAGATAATGATCCTTTTCTGTGTTGGCTCCAATACATATATATATGGGAGCTGGGAAGAGGTGAATATCTGAGAGAATTCCTTTGGTTCGGGGAATATTTTCACGCTGAAACTATTCTGAAGATTTCCGGAATAATATTTATCGATAGAATTGTCTTTGGATAGAAACCAGACAGAACCGTCCACAGCCATTGATTTAAAGTCTTTGGCTTTTTGATTTTCCAGCCATATTTGGGGCAGGCCCCATTGAAGCTCTCCCCAATAGGGATATTTTACTATTTTGCCGTTTTTACTATCTAAAAAATAGAGATTTGATTGATAATTGTAGAAATCGCTGAAATTGAATTCCGCGTAAGGAATTTCCAGAGAAGCTAATTCCTGGAATTGTTCGTTTTTTAAAGTAACCAACTGGTTGGGTTTAATGAAAAGAAGCATGGAATCGGAAAGGGGAGAGGCAGCGCTGATTTTTTTCTTAATGGGTAAAATCTTTCCTTCATTGTTTTGATTAACGACAAAAACGTTTTCTCCATAGGAGGTAAAGAAGTAAAGATTTCCTCCTAAATAGGTCATTTTCTGAGGAATGAAATCCCTGGCTTTAAATTCAAAAACAAGCGAGGGATCGGTAATCTCCGTCATCTGGTTCAATCGCAGGAGTTTTTGGGAAATTTCATTTTTAAGTTCGGAAACCTGGTTGGCGAAATCAGAAGGAAAAGAGGAAATAATACTGGAAATGGGCAATATTTCACCCCAGCTTTCTACGAATAAAGAATTGGCGTTTTTTTCGGCACGAGAATTTTTACCGATTAAGGTTAGGTAGTTTTCCGCCTGATTTACCTTTACCTTAATTTGATCCAGTTGTTTCTGATAATCCATTGTTCTTTTTTCCTCTTGTTTTTGGAAGAGGAAGAAGCCAACAATTAAAATCAAAATGAAAAGTACTATTAAAACAGCTCTTTTATTGGAAAAGAATATTTTAAAATTCAACTTTGGCAAGCTTATACTCGGCTTATATAATTTAATACTCGGAACAGCCAGTTTAATTTTAGGAATTTTTAGAGAAGGTTTTTGTAGTCTGATTCTGGGCAGCCGGATTTTCTTGAAAAAAGGCAGAAAAGTTTTTTTAAAAGAAAAAACTCCCCAGTTTTTTGATAAAGCAAGCGTTTCTCTTTCTTTAGTCAAAACTTCTTTAGTTAAGTATATTAATAAACAAATTCCTTTAATTTCCAGCAGTTGTTCTTTTTTGCTGTTTAAAATTTCTCTTATCTTTCTGGCCTCATTTTTAGCCGGTTCCATTAAAGGCATTTGGGCAATCCTGGTAAGTATATTCTCTTTTTTAAAAGATTCAGCGATTTCTTTAGTCAGAATCAAAACAATGTCTTTTTCCGTCAATTTGCCGGAAACGATATTGCCGAATATTTTTAAGGGATAAGGTTCAATTTCTTCAAATTTTAATTTCTGGTCAATGTCTATTATCTGGCCTTTTCTCAGTAAATAGATTTTTAAATCTCCTACCTTGGTGAAATTCAATTCAAAATTTTTAAAAGAAGCTACGGCAAAGTTAAGGTTTCCCAGCCAGCTGACATCACCTTCCTTGGCTATTTTTTCCAAATATTCGTTGGTTTTTCTCAGCGTTTCCCTTAATGATTTTTCCGGCTTAGCCGAAGTATTCTTGTAATATTTGTCTTTTATTGTTTTAGCTAGGTTATTGAGAAATCTGACGTTCTGGGGCAGGGCATTAGTCAGAAATCCTGACATATATAAATTGCCCAATCTTTTTTCGTAGATGTTTTCCGGGTCGTAGCAAAAACTTTCAAAGATAAAATCCTGTCTTGCTTTGGGATTAAAATGGAATTCAAAAACTTTCATACGTTAATATATTTTACTTTTAATTTCATTTGTTGTAAAATTTCTCAATACGTAAAAGGGGCGTATAGCTCAGCGGTTAGAGCGCTGCACTCACATTGCAGAGGCCTCTGGTTCAAATCCAGATACGCCCACTTTCTTTTATTGTTCTTGACAAATTTAATAATTGATGTATGATTAAATCAAACATCAGGATGGTTTGTATGACAACAATGGTTCACGTGATACCACAGGAAACGGTTGTAAGTGACGGCGGCGTACATGTTCGTGTTCCTCTTGGCGAGGACAGAATAGGGAAGCCGCTTCATTCGGCAGAGTCGGTTGACCGCGCAATAGAGGAAGGAAAAATTCCTCAGGATGATGTGAAATATTTACAGCGCATTGCAGATAAGAACGATTTAAATCGTTCTTTCTAAAAAGGATTTCACTGAGGCAATTAGCCTCTTTTGAATCCATGGCGGACATCGTTCCGCCTTTCCCTTTTTAATTTGTCATTATTCTCGTTCTTTGGTATCCTAATATAATAAAGATAAATTATTTTTAATCATTATGCTTAAATTTGAGGTCATATCGGTCATTTTACTTCTTCTTTTTGCCATTTGGTACGTACTTAACCATATTTTTCCCCATTTTTTTAGATAATAAACCCAGAAATGGGTTTTTGTTTTAGCTAAAAATGATATAATTAAAAAAGGTTTAGGATATTTAATCAAAATTAAAACATGTTAGAAAAACACAGCTTAGTCAGGACAATTTATTTATACCTTTTTACTGTGGTGGGTTTGGCCTTAATTGTAAGCGGGGCCGTTCGTTTTCTCGATATGGGGCTGAAGATGTTTGTTTTTACCAAAGCCGATGATATAGATAAAATCCAGCAAAGATATTCCTATCCTGCCTATTCAACTATTATGCCGATAGAGAAAATGCAGCAGCTTCAAACAAGCACTACTACCGAATTAACCAGCGAAGAAAGAGCAGTTCTTAAAAGCTGGCTGGATGATTACAAAAAATGGCAGGAGGAAACTGGTAAAATAGATTATCTGGCTTCGCAAAGGCAGAAAGAAGCTTCCAATAATTTAGCGATGATTTTGGTCGGTCTTCCTTTATATCTTTATCATTGGGGTATTATTCGTAAAGAGACAAAAGAAAAAGAAAATTAATTATCAAATAACTTATTAATCATATGGAACAATTTCAAACAAACAGTTCCGCCGGTAAAGATTCCGGTTGCTGCGGATCTCACGTTCATAAAGGAATACACAAAATATTTTTCGGTTTAGTAATTGTTTTTTTATTTGTTTTAGTTGTTTATGTGGGGGCAATGGCTTTTAACAAAATGAAAGAATGGAAATATATAGGGCAGGGGGTTGAAACTAAAAACATCATTACGGTTTCTGATACAGGTGAAATTTACGCCAAGCCGGATTTGGCCATAACTTCTTTCTCGGTGGTAACCGAAGCTAAAACGGTTGCCGAAGCAATGTCAGAAAATACCACGAAAATGAATGCGGTAATTAGCGGAGTTAAAGGGCAGGGCGTAGAAGATAAAGATCTGAAAACCATTAATTTCAATATCAGTCCTCATTACGAGTGGTATGATAAAAGCTTATTATATCCGTCCGGCAGAAGAACCTTAACCGGATACGATATTACTCAGACGCTTCAGGTAAAAATAAGGGACATGGAGAAGATAGGGACGATTATTCAGACTGCGGTTGATGCCGGAAGCAATGAAGCCAGCGATTTGCAGTTTACCATTGATAAGGAAGATGAACTTAAGAATCAGGCCAGGGAACAAGCCATAGAAAAAACCAAAGCCAAAGCGGAAAGTTTGGCCAAACAATTGGGGGTGAAACTGGTTAGGATTATAAGCTTCAGCGAAAATAACTATTTGCCCTATTACTACTCAGATTTAGAAAAAGCAGCAGTTCCGGCGGGATATGGAATAGGAGGAGGGGAGACTCAAATACAAACCGGAGAAAACAAGATAACGTCAATCGTATCGATTACCTACGAGATTTATTAAAAATTAAATTATGTTTTTGGCCAACAGGGAAGAAAAGGTTTTTTGGACTCAGCATTCCAAGGGCAAAATGAAGCAATACCGATTTTCCGAAAAAAGGGTATTGAATATCTTTCGCAAACCCGACAGAAAAGAGGTTGGCATAGCGCCGAAAACAATTGCCGCCATGCAGGTCAGCGGTACGAAAAAACACCCTGCTGAGGTTTGGATGATGTATACCTTAATTAACAGAACTGCGGCTAATAAAAAAGAAAGGATTATACGGATTATTTCCGCCTGGCGCTATCCCGGCAGAACTCCTTTAGGGCAAAGTCCCATAATACCCCAGGATACGCTTGAAGAATTAGGGTTAAATAATTATGAATAATTTTTCAAAAATCATCGGTTGGCTGGTATTCTTTTCCGGTCTTTTGATAATATCCCTGACTCTTTGGTATTCATATAACATATTTACCGCTAGGACACCCTTGCCGGAATTTTTTCAAATGCCTCAAGAAACAAAAAGCCTTTCTGAACCAGGGGCTCAGGACGTACAGGCCCAATTGCAAAAAGCCATGGGAGAACAGCTTAAAGGGCTTATCCCCGCTGATTTTATAAGTAAAACCCTAAATCTGACAATTTGGTCAATGCTGGCTTTCATTATGATGTCCGGAGGATCTAAAATTTCTAATCTGGGTATTAAACTGATTAAAGAAGAAAAAAAAGATGAACGGAGTTAAACAAAATATTTTCATTCAGAGAGTTTCCTGGCATTTTTTTGAAGTGCCTAAAGAAATACTGGCAATTTGGAAAAATTTCCTTTTATTCAATTTAAATTATTTTTCCATTCCTTTACTTCTCAGGACTTTTTTTTCACCCTGGCGGAGATACAGGGAATTTCAGGGAAGGGGAGGATTTAATATTGGAAGGTATTTGGAGGTTTTTTTCTCCAATTTGATTTTTTGTGTCTTGGGAGCAATAATGAGAAGTTTTTTGATAATCATCGGGCTTTTGGCGGAAATTTTCCTGTTTTTTGCCGGCCTGGTTGTTTTTTTAGGTTGGTTTATCCTGCCGATCGTTTTAATAATGGTTCTAATAACAGGTTTAAGAATAATATTTTAAAATATATGAATATTTTTTCAAATAAAAAGAAAGGTTTTACACTTATCGAATTGCTGACAGTTATAAGCATTATTGCTTTATCGACAACCTTGGTTTTGATGAATTTGAACAGCGGAAGGGAAAAAGCAAGGATTTCCAAATCTTTAGAAGCCAGTCAAACCATCAATAATACTATCGGTGCTTACGCCGTGGGAGTTTGGAGGTTTAACGAAGGAACGGGTAATACAGTGACGGACAGTTCTAATTACGGTAACAACGGCACTTGGAACGGTTCGGGAAATCACTGGACAACCACTACAGTGTCTCAATTGGGAATGGCAGGCCAGTTTAATGGCACAGACGACTACGTTAACATGGGGAATCCAAACAACGGGAGCTTAAGCTTCGGAACAGGGGATTTTACTTTATCAGCCTGGTTTTACCTTAATTCTTTGCCCGGCACCTGGAAATCAATTATAGAGAAAGGCGGCTCCGGCTCTGCGGGCTACGGAATGGAGATAAGTGCAGATAACAAAATTACTTGTTCTATACAGGGTAGTGGTGGAACGAATCAACATGTCAGCGGTTCCGTTCCCAAATCAGGAGTTTGGCACTATGCGGCTTGTGTTTTTGACCGGGACAATAAAATTTTTGTTTACTTGGACGGAAAAGAAAATACCAGCGCAGCTTACGGTTCGGGTAATACAAATTCCGTAGACAATAGCGTTCAATTCCGTATCGGCGAACACACTGGCTGGAATTTTAACGGGCTTATTGACGAGGTTCGTGTTTTTACTCAAGCCTTAGCCGTAAAAGAGGTTGAAAAGAATTACGCCGACGCTCTGATAAAATACGATAATTTTGTAAAGAAATAAAATGAATTTTAACCTAAAAGAAACAGCAATTTTCCAGGCAATAAAATGGGAAGGTTTTTATAAATTACTCGGCTTTCTGGGAAAACTGTTCTTATTTTTAACCTTTTTATCGTTGTTTTCTCTGTTTTTAAGCTCAAAAACTTCTTTATGCATCGGGCTTTTTTTAATTTCTTTCAGTCTGTTTTTAATTTTTAAAATTGAGGAATCTTTCTTTAATTCAAAAATTAAGAATCCTAAATTAAAAACATCCATTAAAGAAGCGCTGGCCAGTCCGCAAGAAATTAATTTAGCCGAGTTTTTAGATTTTAAAGTAGCCAAAGCAGTTTGGAAATCAAAAAACAATTCCAATTTGTTTTTATATAATCTTCTTTCTTTCAATAAAGAACTTAATTTCATATTTTTCCGTTTATTGCTGGACATCAATGAAGTTAAAAAAAATCTTAAAAGCCAAAGCCTTGAAGTTCAAGACGATAAATTTTCAGAGATAATCTTAGAGTCTTTAAAAATAGCTGTTCAAAAAAATCATCAGAAAATCGAAGTAGGCGACATTCTTGTTTCTTTGGCTAAAAATAACTCAATTTTTAATAGAATTTTGATTGACTCCAAGCTTAATTATAATGATGTCGGAAAAATGGTTTGGTGGCTGGAATCTCTGGAAAAAATAATTGACCAAAGAAAAAGATTCTGGGAATGGGAGAATTTAATAAAAAGAGGAAGCCTGGCCAAAGACTGGTCTGCTGGCTTTTCTCCTTTGTTAGACAGGTTCGGAATTGATTATTCTATAGTGGTAAAACGACAGGGCTTTCCGGAAATTATCGGTCATAAAGAAGAAATTGAGGCGGTGGAAAGGATTTTGTCGCGCCGGGAACTTAATAATTGTCTGTTGATAGGCGAACCGGAAGTGGGTAAAAAAAGCATGATTTTAGAGTTAGCCAGAAAGAGCGTTTTGGGAAAAAGCTTGCCGGAGGTTAATTTCAAAAGGATAGTCCAGTTGGATTTGAGTTCTTTAACGTCCCGGACTGCAGGCGTGGAAGAAGCGGAATCTGTTTTGGAGCGTATTTTCAATGAAGTAATGAAAGCCGGCAATATTATTCTTGTTATTGATGAGTTGCATAATTTTATCGGCGGAGAAAAAAGGCCGGGAGTGATTGATATCTCCGGTGTAATAGCGCCATATTTACCCTTGCCCGGATTTCAGGTTGTGGCTTTAACCAGTTTTGCCGGTTTGCATAAACATCTTGAACAAAGGCCGGCCATATTGTCTCTTTTTGAAAAAGTTGAAGTGGAAGAAATATCAGAAGAGGAAACCTTCTTGGTTTTAGAAGACCATTCTTTGTTTTTGGAAAATAAATACAAAAAATTCATTACCTATCCTGCTTTAAAAGAAACTATTTCTTTAGCTGAAAAATATATTTCCAAGCCGTTTCCCAAGTCGGCAATGGATTTATTGGACGAAGTGATGGTCTATGTTTATTCGGCAAAAGAGAAAGTTGTTATGCCCGAGCACGTAAGGAAGATTATTTCCGGAAAGACCGATGTTCCGGTTGGAGAAGTGGAAGAAAAAGAAAAAGAGGTTTTATTAAATCTGGAAGCGCTTATTCATAAAAGAATTATTAACCAGGAGGAGGGGGTTAGGGAGGTTTCTATTGCTTTAAGAAGGGCCAGAGCCGAAGTTTCAGCCAGAAAGGGGCCAATGGGAACTTTCTTGTTTTTAGGCCCTACTGGAGTGGGAAAGACGGAAACCGCCAAAGCTTTGTCTGCAATTTATTTCGGTTCGGAAGAAAAAATGATTCGTTTGGATATGTCGGAGTTCCAGGCTATTTCCGATATTGCTCGTTTAATCGGTTCTCCGGGAGAAGAAGGGTTATTAACTACCAAAGTAAAAGAGAGTCCTTTTTCTCTGGTTTTACTTGATGAAATTGAAAAAGCTCATCCCAATATTCTGAATTTATTCCTGCAGGTTTTAGATGAAGGCCATTTGACCGACGGCATAGGTAATAAAATTAATTTCAAGAATTCAATAATTATTGCCACCTCCAATGCCGGTTACCCAATAATTCTAGAGGCCTTAAAAGATAAATCAGAATGGTCAGAAGTGAAACAAAAACTCCTGGATTATCTTTTTAAGGAAGGCATTTTCAGACCGGAATTCATTAATCGTTTTGATGCCATGGTGGTTTTTAAACCTTTAAGCAGGGAAAATATTTTAAAGGTTGCTGAAATGATGCTTCAAAAAATGGTAGACGGTCTCAAAGAAAAAGACATTGATCTTGTAATCACGCCCGCTCTTAAAGAAAAGATTGCTGAATTGGGTTATGATCCGACCTTTGGAGCCAGGCAGATGAAAAGAGTGATCCAGGACAAGATAGAGGATGTTTTGGCTACGGCAATCCTGTCAGGGGAAATAAAAAGGAAGGACAAAATAGAAATTGATTCTGATACTTTTCAAATTAGGAAATTATAATTAAATAATCAACCAACTAAAAACTATGAATAAAAAAACGATAAAGTATTTAATTATATTTGGCATAATTATTCTTATAGTAGTAGGTGGTTTTTTTGCCTGGCAGCGTGGTTGGATATTGCAGAAGCCATCTGTTTTAGATAAAACAGCCGATTGGAAAACATATAAAGATGTGAACGGTTTAGTTTTTGATTATCCATCAGATTATTTTGTACAAAAGGAGGAAAAAATGTTGGGGGGAGAAGAATTTTGGATAAGCAGTGATAAAGAAGGTAAAAAAATTATAATTATGTTAAAGTCGTTCTCTAATCCTTTTTCTCCTTCAACATTTGATCTGGGCGAAGGACCGGAGAGCTACTATTTTTCTCTTTCTGGTAAATTTGATGGGGGAACAAGTCCTGTTTATACCCATATTAATGATGATTGTGCTTAT
>Ga0315273_10011286_pt1 | contig 11420 bp, 7 predicted proteins | sample YL17G02_0_MG_FD_205753 | JGI IMG/M metagenome (GOLD analysis project Ga0315273, IMG submission 205753) | Sediment microbial communities from Yellowstone Lake, YNP, Wyoming, USA - YL17G02_0 | ecosystem: Environmental > Aquatic > Freshwater > Lake > Sediment | place: USA: Wyoming | collected... | reverse complement strand
ATCCGGAGGACCGTGATTCGCGCCGCTCTTGGGGTCCTTGTTAGTGCTGCCGAGCCCGGCACGATCGTCGAGTCAGGGATCGACTGGCCGGACTGAATCGTCCTATCCTACTACCGCCTCAGGAGGACAAAGTGAAGATCGCCATCGAATTCTGTGTTGCTTGAAACTACACGCCGAGAGCCGCCGGTCTGGCGGAACATCTGGTCACAAATTTCAAGCCGGTAATCACGCAACGTCATCCGATCGAAGAAATCGTCCTGGTCCCGTCGGGCAACGGACGTTACGAAGTGACGATTGACGGAGATCTCGTCTATTCCAAGGCCGCCACAGGTGTTCATACCACCAACGAAGACATCGCTGAGATCGTGCGCGAGCGGCTGAAGTAGGTCACGAATCCCGGCAGGTCGACCAGTCAATCCTCCACTTGAGTTCCACAGGGGCGACTCAAGTGTCTTGCTGGTCGCTCACCTGTTCGCTGTCTCCAGGGCAATCCGGACCGTTTCAAAGTGAATGTCTACCGTATCCTGGATCCGCCGTCCGTACCCGCCAGCCATCACTGCTGCGACTGGCCAACCGGCCTGCCGGCACACCTCAAACACCATTCGATCACGCTCAGCCAGCCCCGCTGAGCTAACAGATAGACGTCCCAGGCTGTCGCCCGCATATGGATCGGCGCCTGCCAGGTAGATAGCGAGATCGACCCCGCCTTCCCCCCGGACGTGTTCAAGGCCCCTGCGCAATGCCGCCAGGTAGGCTGCATCCTCCGTCCCGTCATCCAGCTCGAGATCCAGGTCGCTGTGTTCCTTGTGGAAGGGGAAGTTCTTCGCGCCGTGGATCGAGAAGGTGAACACCGTCGTGTCACCGGAAAAGATGGCTGCCGTGCCGTTTCCCTGGTGCACATCGCAGTCGACGATTGCAACTCGCCGGACTCGCCTCTCGGCCTGCAGCGCGCGAGCCGCGATGGCACAGTCGTTGAAGACGCAGAAGCCTTCCCCGTGATCGCCAAAAGCGTGATGCGTTCCGCCCGACAGGTTAACGGCAACGCCGTCAGCCAAAGCGGCGCGGCAGGCGCCGATCGTCCCGCCAGCTGCTCGCCGGGAACGCTCCACGAGCTCAGGCGACCAAGGTAGCCCGATCCGCCGGCTCTCCTTGAGCGTGAGCTGGCCGGTTGCGACGCGTTCAAGGTAGCCGGCATCGTGGGCGCGCAAGATCTGCTCGTCGGATGCCGCTTCGGGGACTGACAACTGGCCCGGCGGCACAAGCTTGGCGGCCACCTGGGCGCGGAGGAGACCATATTTCTTGGCCGGGAAGCGGTGTTCTGGAGGGAGCGGGTAAGCAAACAGATCGCAGTAGAAGATTTTCACTGCGCCGGTTTGCCGCTCGGCTCGGACTGAGGTGCCTCCTCGTCCCGGAATACCGGCGCCAACATCTGATCGACGGGCGCGTAATGGTCGGTCAGGGTCACTGCTCGTCCTTCGGCCAACAAGGCGGTGGCCTCAGCCGGGCTCAGGACCTGGTCGGTGAAGAAGTTCTGACCACCACCGATGCCCTTGAAGGCTGCCATGTCCAGGGCGGTCTCTGTGGCAATCAGCACGAACGTCACCCGGGGCGACTCGCGCCACGAGCGAACTGCCGGCACAATGTAAACGTGCGAGAAGCTCTGGCCCAGCGTGTGAGCGTAGGAGCGCAGGAAGTCGCGCCGCGGCCCATCGATCAGGTTGACCATGTACAACCCGTCGCCGGTCAGCCATGAGCGCACTCTGTCGTTGAACTCTCGGGTCGTCAAGTGGTAAGGAACCGAATAATCGTTGAACGCATCGCCCATGATCAGGTTGTAGGCTTTCGAAGGTGCGTCCTCCATGAAGAGCCGGGCGTCCTCATTATAGGTAACAATCCCTGAGTCTGGCCGCAAGCCCAGAAGATCGTGCGCTACCTGCGTGACGCCGGGATCGATCTCGACAACGTCGAGCGCGCTGTCCGGATACTTGGCTTCCATGTAGCGCGGGAAGGTATAGCCGCCGCCCCCAATGAACAAGGCCCGCAAGTCGCGGTCTTCTCTGCCTTCTTGGGCAAGCACCTGGTGCGCGTATTCGGTCGCCTCAGCGTACACCTGCTCGTAACCATAAACCAGTTTGGCCGGATTCGTCAGCGAGCTGTAGCTATGCACCAGGCGGTCCAGAATAAGGACGCGCACTGGCTCGCCGTCGCGGGTGTCGGAACGCACCTTAATGCAGAAGTAGTTGGTTTCGAGCGTGCAAGGGCTCTGGAGCCAGCCTTGCCTCACGGCAACCATTGAGGCCCCGGCAATGATCAACGTCCCCAGGAGGAGTGCTGCGCCTTTACCCAGGGGCGCGGCGTTCCGCCGGCCGGCCACGCCAAAGAGGAGCGCCACCAGCAGGAGGACGGCGGCCACTCCCCAGACGATAACGTGTGTGCCGAAGGCGGAGATCAGCCAGAATCCGGTGGCGAAAGTGCCCACGATGCTCCCTACTGCCCCGGCAGCCGAGATCTTGCCTACGGTTCTGCCTGTCTTAGCGAGGTCGCGCACTGCCAGCTTGACCACGATCGGTGAAACCCCTCCGAGAATCGAGCTGGGCAGGAAGAAGAGGGCGACCGTAAGGCCAAGGATTCGCAAGACAATCGGCCAGCTATTGGGCATTCGTAGACCCAGTACGTCGGCTGCCATAATGCCAAGGCTAAACAGGCCGCCCAGCAGGAAGATGATGCCGAGCAAACCCAATGAGGCCCAACGGTCGGCCAGGCGTCCGCCCATGTAGTTGCCCAGGCTCATCCCGGCCAATATCACTCCGATGACGCTTGTCCAAGTGTAGAGGGAGACGCCCACATAGGGAGCGATAATCCGGCCGGCGACCAACTCCAGAACCATCATGCACGCACTGGAAATGAAGACGATCAGGGCCGGATGCCAGAGCCAGGAGCGCGTCCAGGGGGCGAGAACGACCGGCTCATCTACCGGGCCGGCGGCATAGGAGGATTGGGATTCCATGTTCTCGTGGATATCGTTCGAGTGCAGGAGGATCAAGGGTTGCTGCCGGCGGCAACGCCGCCGGCGGCCTGGCACTGCGGGCAATAGTGGGTGCTGCGCTGCGTCACTCGGATCCGCCGGATCGGCGTGCCACAGCGCGGGCATGGATGGTCGGTCTGCTGGTAGACGCGCAATCGGTTCTGATACGCGCCTTGCTGCCCGTAGGGCGGACGATAATCGCGCAAGGTCGTTCCGCGTTCCCCGATCGCTTCTCCGAGCACCTGCCGGATTGCTGCGTGCAGGCGTCCGATTTCGCCGGACGTCAGACTGGCGCCGGGTCTCAGCGGATGGATCCAGGCAAGAAAGAGCGCCTCATCGGCGTAGATGTTGCCAATCCCCGCCACAATCTCCTGGTTGAGGAGCAGCGCCTTAATGACACCGCGTCTCTGGTCCAATCGCTCGGCCAATGTCTCCGGCGAGAAATCCCAGGCCAACGGTTCGGGACCCAACTTGCCGACCACGCGCGAGAGGTCGTTCGTCAGCCAGATGCGACCGAACTTGCGAGGGTCAGTGAAGTTCAGGACCCAGCCGTCATCCAATTCAAACCATGCCCTTACGTGGGGTCCCGCCAGTTCAGGGCTTTCGCCAGCCACAAGCTGAAGCCGCCCCGTCATGCGCAGGTGGATGACCAACGAGTCACCCAAGTCGAGCCCAAAAATCAGGAACTTGCCGCGCCGTCCAACGCTGACGATCTTCTGACCGGCCAGGCCGGCGATCAGCCCCAGTGAATCGGGTTCGGCCACCGTGCGCGACCAAAGGATGTGCGCTGTCAGGATTCGTCGGCCGACCAGGTGTGGACGCAGGTCGGCGGCAAAAGTCTCGACTTCGGGCAGCTCGGGCATGTGGGATGCTCAGCAGGAGACTAATCGGTCGCGTCTAGAGTGACGCTCTTGGGAAGGGTCGCCAGGCCGGCAACCCGTCCGTCGAGAGTTCGCGAGACCAGCAGCAAATCCGTACCTGCGTCGCGCAGGTAGAGGAGCTGCTGCGGCCCGATCCAATACGGGCTTCCCAAGTTGGCGTCCTGTCCCAATGTTTGTGGCTTCTGCCCTGGCGCGCCCAGGTATAGTTCACTCCCGTCGCGGTAGACGAAATGCGTGCTGTCCGGCGACCACTTCATGAAGGCACCACCATCGATCGGCGCATAACTCTGTGGATTCGAGCCGTCGGCATCCGCAAGGACCAACTCGCGCTGATCGACGGCATCAGTAGAGATCCGGGTGTACGCCAGGCGCCGTCCATCGGGAGACCAAAAGGTTTCGAAAGCGTCGATGTGCCTGACGACCTGGGCCGGGTCGTTGCCCTGAACACGGTACAACGTGATACCGTTGAGATGTCCGACCGAGCCGAGCGTGGCGTCGGGTATCGCTGCCCACAGTACGTCGCCATCAAGCAGCCAGCTCAGCTGCGAGTCGAAGCTATATTGGCTGAGCCCATCGGGCAGACTCAGGAGCGTCTGCTCGCCGCCGCCGTTCGCTTTGGCCACTAGGAGATTGCCACTTGGCGCCTGATCCGTGCCGCGTCGCAGGAGTGCCAGCCGCGAGCCGTCGGGTGAGAATGCGGGCTCATTGGTGCCATCCGTGCCAATCACAAGCTGTCGTGAGCCTGTATCGACATCCAGCGTCCACGCCTCGTAGAGAGGAAGCGCGCCAGCCCCGTTCGGAGCGGCGACGGTATCAAACGCAACGACGTGCCGGCCAAGCACCCAGCGAACATCCCGCAAGCGGCGCTCGCCGTAGTCCTTACCAGAGTCCGGCTTCGACAGATCACGCTCATCGAGCACCAGGTGATTGTTCTTGCCGGCCCAGCCCACTGCCCACAGCTCAGAGTAGCCATCTTTCCTGGCCTGATACAGGACCCAGGCGCGATCGGATGAGATCAACGGCGAGGTCGCACCAGGGGCAGTGGGAATTTGCCGCGTGCCTGATTCCCGGTCGAGCAGGGTTAGCCCCGGCCCCTGCGGGCTGGCATATGCGATACCAGCTTCTGGCGGAAGGGTCTCCGTGATGGATGCCATCGCCGGCAGGGTGTCGGCGGACCCACTCTCCGCCGCTACAGCGAGCGCAGCGAGCGCTGGAACTGATTCGCGCGTCTGCGCAGGCGGATTCGCGGTCGTGGTCGCTCCAGCCGCAACCGCCGCCGAGGCCGCCGCGTTCGCTGGCCCAGCGCCACGGCCCAGCTCAGTTGACAGAGCCTCCGGGGTGCTCTGCTCAGGCGGCGACGCAACGGCAACCGCTCTTTTTTCGGCTGGTTGGGCCGCCGTAGGCTGAGGTGGCTGAGCTTTGGAAGACGCAGCGGAAGGTTGCTTTGGCGCCGCTGCTGGGGCGGGTGCAATGCCGGTTGGCTCAGACGCTTGCTCTGCTCGCGCTGACTGAACAGGTTCCGATGTGGGGGCTCCAACGTCGGCAGCGTCCATTCCTGGGGGAGGCGGCGCCTCGGGCGCAATTTGCGCCCTGGCTGCAGGCTGCGGCACGGGGGCTGCGGCGCCCGCAGGGGCCCCGGGGCCCGAGCTCGGCGCGGCCGCAATCTCGGGTTTGCCTGTGACCTGGACTTCTTCGGAGGCAGGCGCCACGCGTGCGACCATCTGGCTCGGAACGAATCGGGGTTGGCGTACGAGCGCCGTGGCGACGATTGCGACCAGTGCAAGCGCTGTTACCGCGGCCAGCCCGCCGATCATGCCCCCGTAGCGAGCGGTCCGAGCGGCCGGCCGGATGATGCCAACCTGGGCCTCCGACAGAGTGAATGCCCGCGGAACCGGCACGCGGGGCATTGCCTGAAGCAGGGCCACAGTCTGGCGCAGACGCGCGAGTTCGCGCCGGCACTCGCTGCAGTCGCGCAAATGTCTTTCGAGCCGTTCCTGGTCGTCGACTCTGAGCTGATCATCCAGGTATGCAGAGAGCAGCTCTACGCTGATATGTGCTCCCTGTGCGTTTCTAAAAGGCAGTCTCATCGCGGGTTTCGCAAAGGTGGGTTTAACTCCCGTCATCGGTGAGACGGTACTGGGCAGGCAATAGTTCCTTTTGTGCCAGAAGAAGATCGCGCAGGCGTGCGCGCGCCCGGCTCAGCCGCGACTTGACAGTGCCGAGCGCCGCACCGGTGGCCGCGGCAATCTCCTGGTAGTCGAGTCCTTCGATATCGGAGAGCACCAGCGTAGCGCGCTGGTCCTCCGGAAGTTTGGAGATCGCCGCCTGCAACACTCCAGCCAATTCCCGGCGCACTACGTACGCTTCGGGCCGCTCGGTCGTGTCCAACAGCCGGCTGTCGTATTCTGGGTCCTCGTCTTCCTTCTCTAATGAGCTGGTGGGGCGTCGCTTGTGTGCGCGCAGCATGTCGTAGCATGTGTTAGTGATAATGCGCAGCAGCCAGGCCTTGAAGGAGCCCCCACGGTACTGGCCGATCTTGTGATAGGCTTTGATGAACCCGTCCTGGGTGGCATCCGAAGCGGAATCCGCATCGCCCATGATGCGGTAGGCCACATTGTACGCCAGTCCCTGGTAGTGCAAGATCAACTGATTGAAGGGGGGCAGCTCGCCGCGTTGGGCCGCGGCGATGAGCGAAGGCTCATCAAAATCCGGCCCCCGCGAAGGCGCTGGTCGCGTTGTTCTGCTCCCCCACTCCTCCCGCTCGTAGGAGGCACGCAGGAACCATGCCAGGAAGCGCGGCAGCGTCCAGCATGGCCATTCTCGATGATGCCAGTTGTGTGGTTGTAGGCGTGCCAGGGCGTGTGACATCAGTCCACCGGGGGCTGTGACTGGACGAACTTGACGGACCGTCCGAATTCAGATATACTCGCTCTTTGTGCGAGCCGAAGTGGCGGAAAGGTAGACGCGACGGTCTCAAACACCGTTGGGGGTTGCCCCATGTGGGTTCGATTCCCACCTTCGGCACTCGCATCGCTTTATCTTCATCTCATGCGGCGGCATTATATCAGTCTTTGTACATCCGGCCAAAGACCACACCAGCGACGCATGGGTGGAAAATCCAACATGAGAGAGTCAGTTTGGGGCCACATCGCTCTGAGAGACAACTTCGCGGTCACTCACGCGGCACCGGCGCTCCTACAAAGATGCCCTTACATCATCGAATACCGGTCCTAGGCCGCCATACCCACAATGCAGGCGCGTTACGGCGGGCGCTGCTCTGGAAAGTGGCATTGATGAGCCTTTTACTCCTCGTAGGATTGGTCATTGCAGGGTGTTCCCGCTCTGACGGCAAGGCCGGCCCTGGAACGCGCTCTCAGCGCGACACGAGCCTCCGCAACGTGGCGATGGAATACGATCGCAACGGCGATCTCGCCCAGGCCCGGGCAGCGATCGGCAAGTTGGGGCTGGCCAACCCGTCCCAACTCCTGCTGCTTCTGGCCGAGCAGGGTGTCTCCGAGCAGCGTCCGGCGGAGGAAATCGTGCCTATGGCGCGCCTGGCTGAGGCGATGGGAGTGCACAGTGCCCGGCTGGTGGCATACTTGGAGCCCACGCGTACGTCGTCTCCCGTGCCCCCGTCACCTGCGCCCGTGCAACCCACACCGACGCTGGCGCCAACAGCGACCCCCGTACCGAACACGCCAGCGGCCTTGCCGGCGACCGAAACGCCTGCGCCAACTCCTGTGCCGCAGCAGCCGCGTGTGGTGGCCGATCAAAATGTCAACTTGCGAGGGGGTCCCGGCGTCGGTTATCCCCTTGTAGGACAATTGCCCGCTGGTAGGGAAACAAACATAGTCGGCCGAACGGCCGGCAGCGACTGGTGGCGTGTCGCTTGGGAAGGTCAGGAGCAGGCATGGGTTGCCGGCACCGTGATCAAGGTTCTCGGCCCGATCGATTCCGTTGCAGTCGCCCAGGATGTCCCAACACCACCGCCTCAGCCCACGGCAGCCCCAGCCGCGCCTCAGCCCACGGCTCCGCCTACTGCGCCGCCCAAACCGTCGGTGGAGTATGCGCTGAAGAGCATGCGGCTGCGTCCTGTCGGCGTCGATGGGCAAGCCTGCAATGGGGGCAATCACAACATCTTTGCCGTCGTGCTGGACAAGGATGGGAACCCGTTGAACGGCGTCCGCGTGCATGAGGTATTCACCGGCAACACCGTTGTAACCGGCGAGCAGGGCAAGGGACCCGGCCGCGCGGAGTGGGACATCTATCGCGGCGGCGGCGGCCAACTGGATGTCGTGAACGACGCGGGGAACCGCATCAGCGACGTCACCCGCGGTATGAGCGCGGACTGGCCCGATGCCGACCTGATGTGGGATGCCGGCTACTGCAACTGTAAGCCCTACCCTGACCCCGAAAGCTGTGCCGCCGGCCTAAAAGGCAAAGAGTACACATACTTCGCGACAGGCCACTACGTTTTTGAAGTTGTCTTCCAGCGCACCTACTAGTTGTTCGGGGGCGCTCCGAGGCATATCTGCAGAATGACGCGAGTTGCCCGATGGCGTATTCTGTCTGCTGAGGGGGAACCATCGTGGACGAACCGATGATCGAAAACATACCGCTTTTCAGCGGTTTGGGCGATGACCAGAGGGCCCTCTTTGCCTCGCGGATGGTCCTCGAGACCCGCCGCGCGAAGGAACTGATCTACGCGCAGGGAAAACCGGCCATCGCGATGTACCTCATCAAGTCCGGATGGGTTCGCCTCGTAACCGAGCACCTCGCGGTCCTGGCTACCCTCGGCCAAGGCAGTCTCCTGGCCGACGCGGATGTTCTTCTCGGCAGGGACTATACGACCTCAGCCGAAGCCGTCAGGGATGTTGAGCTTTGGGTACTAGGCGCGGCCGACCTGGTCGCGATTGTTGCCGAGCAGCCTGAGATCGGTCTCCAGCTCAGTGCGATTCTCGGCACAACCGTGGCACCGCTGAAGCAGTACCTGGTTGACCATCGCCTGCGCCTCCTGCAGGGCTTGAACGAGCTGTCCGATCCAATCCTGATGGCCGTCGCCGGGCGGCTCTGCATCCGCACGATCAGCGCCGGCGAGACATTGTTCGCCGCCGGACAGGCACCGACCTCGATCTTCATCGTGGAAGAGGGGCGTGTGTCGATGACCGGGGCAGGCGTTCCGGCGATCGAGCAGGGCCCTGGCGCGCTGGTCGGTGACCCCAATTTGCTGCTCGGGCGCGCCCATGGGGTGACCGCGCGCGCGTTGGCCCCCAGCGGCTTGTGGGAACTGTCGGCTGCTGACCTGGACCGGCTGTGCGGCGTGTATCCGGACCTGCGCGCGGCGATGGGCCGGGCTCTGCGCTCGATTCTCAACTCAGCGGACCAGGCCCGCGCAGTCGGATTGCTCCGCAATACCCCGATGTTCCAGTCACTGCCAGCGGCAGCCCTGAGCGATCTGGCTGCGCAATTGGTTTCGCAAGCAGTCCCCACGGGAACTCGCATATTCGAAGCCGATGCGCAGGCCGATGCCATGTATGTGGTCGAGAGCGGCACCGTCGACGTCCTTGATGTCGGCAACCAGCCGCTGGTTCGCGTTGGGCCGGGCGGTTACTTCGGCGAAATGGGGCTGGTTGGGGGCATGCTGCGCGGCGTCGTGGCCCAAGCCCGGGGGAATACGACCCTTTGGGTGCTATCACGCGAGGATGTGGAGAAGGTCGCCGCCCGGCAGCCGTCCCTGCGGGCAGCGCTGGACGAGCAACTCTTCGCGCGCAAGACGGAAGTCGAAGACCAGTTTGTCGAAAAGCATCTACGACGTTTGGGGTTACTAAGCGGCCTCACGCAGGAACAGATGCGAGATGTGGCCGAGCACCTGCGGCCAGAGCGTTTCTCAACCGGTCAGGCGGTCTATCGGCGGGGCATGCCCAGTACCGCGCTATACTTGATCGAGTCGGGCGAAGTGTCACTCGAGGTGCGCGAGGCGGGATCCGACATCCAGGTCCTGGGCTCGCTTGGTCCCGGTGAGTGTTTTGGCGAGACCGCGCTCCTCGGCGGCGAGCCGCACACCACCGATGTGATCGCGGCGAGCGATTTGACGGCGTGGGCCTTGACGCGCGCCGACTTTGAAGAGCTTGTCCTGCGTTATCCGAGCCTGGCGCTGAACTTGAGCCGAGAGCTCAGCCAGCGGTTGCGGCAGAGCACCGAGCGGGCTGTGATCCATGCGCATGCAGCACCTGTGGCGGCCGCCGGTGTCGCAGTGACCGCGGCGACACAGACCGTGCCAGCCCCCCGGCCGGCGGGGGTCGCCGTTGCCGGCGCTATGGCCGGCCTCAGTCATACCGTAAACCGGGCCACCAACTGGTTTGGCTCGCGAAGCACGAGCGCCAAAATCCGATTGGTCGCGGTCGTCCTGCTGCTGATCTGGTTGCTGGGCGTAGCAGCGCCGGCCATTATCATCTCGCTCCTATCGGGTAATAGCACCAGCCGGGTCAGCACTCCGGCCAACGTGGGGCGGGCGGCTAGCTCCTCTTCGGTAGCGCTGGCCGCCGCGTTGCCGGCGCAGCTGCAGCCGACCTCTACCCCGTGGCCCACGGAGACGCCAATTCCGACGCCGACTTTCACGCCGACGGCAACCCCTACGAACACGCCTATGCCCACCGAGACGCCGCTGCCCACGGCGACTCCATTACCAACTGAGACCCCGATCCCGCCGCCGCCCGAGCCGGTTGCGGTCGAAGCTGCGCCGGCGCCGGTAGCCGTTGCCGCTGCAGAACCGCCGAAGCCATCCGTTCAATTCCAATTGATTGAAGCGCGGCGCATGACCCCATGTGAGAATAAGGGGAACCACCACATCTTCATCAAGGTAGTCGATATGTCAGGCAATCCGGTGGATGGCGTCGCGTTAGTGCAGGTACCAGCGGGACAAATGGGCAACGTCCTCGACAAGATGGTGAGCGGCTTCAAAGGGCCGGGGAAGGCCGAGTTTGTGATGTGGAAGATGGCTGAGTACGATGTGTACGTCTCGACTGATGGCATCAGCCCGGCCAGCAGCGACATCGCCCAGAAGCTAAACTCCAATTTTGTCGACGAGGCTACGTGCTCCGATGGCGAAGGCGGCAACACGTTGTTCCACAACTCTTTCGCGGTGACCTTCCAGAAAACATCCTGAAACCGCGATGGGAGTACATTTCGCAACAGCCCCGGCCTGACCCGGGGCTTCTTGCTTTTGTTATTGCCGACTTGTCTGCCATCGCGCCGGTGTGCCAGAATTGCTGCCGTCCGTAGTCTACCATGAAAGGCACAGTCAAGCATGCGTGTAACCGATCCATCCAGCGCGGTATCAAACTCTGCGTGCGCCAAGTCAGGGACCGGTAGCTCGCGATTCCGGTTTTGGCTGGCGGCCCTGGCGGCCGGCGCCAGGAATGGACTCGAACCAGGGATGGAGGATTTATGACATTGCTGAATGACCAAATCCGCAAAGAAGTGCGGGCGATGTTTGCAAACGTGACGAACCCTGT
>Ga0315273_10011285_pt1 | contig 11421 bp, 9 predicted proteins | sample YL17G02_0_MG_FD_205753 | JGI IMG/M metagenome (GOLD analysis project Ga0315273, IMG submission 205753) | Sediment microbial communities from Yellowstone Lake, YNP, Wyoming, USA - YL17G02_0 | ecosystem: Environmental > Aquatic > Freshwater > Lake > Sediment | place: USA: Wyoming | collected... | reverse complement strand
CGCTTTCTTCACCCGCGCCGCGGCAAAGCAGGCGGAGGAGGGGGAGGCCTCCCCGTCGCTCGCCCCGGCCGCGGCGCGGGTGAAGAAAGCGGCCGCCGCTGCTGCCAAGCCGGCCGCGGCCGCCGCCACCGCCACGCGTAAGCGGCGCACCGCGTCCACGCCTGCCGCGCCCGAGGAACCGGAGGCCGCGACCGCCCCGGCCCCCAAGCGGGCCCGGGCGGCGGCGGCGGCCAAGCCTGCTGCCAAGGCCGCCGCACCACCCACACGCTCCGCTCCCCTCGCCGCTGCCGCCCCTAAAAAGGCCAGGGCCCCGCCCACGCCGTCCCGGGCCCGGGCAAGGACGGGGCGGGCCGCGACGGCGACGACGGGCGACGCATCGCCCGCGACGCGGGCGTCGTCCCGGCTGCGCGGCAAGAAATGAAATGAAAGGGGGGTTGAGGGTTGCTAAAAAACGACAGCATTTTTCCGATCGTGACCCGGCTGCCTTTCACAAGTCCTTTCAAAACCCTTTCACAAGTCACGCGACGCGCGTGCGCATATCCCATCCGGTCTCAATAAATAAGCTGCCTGCACTTGTTTTCCTTGTCATTCACGCGACCCGGCCAAACTCCCTCCTCGCCGCCCGCCCCGCCCACACAGCCACCCCCGTCGCGACCACGCCCGCCACCAGCGCCCGCCCCGCCGCGCCTGGCGGGGTGGACCGGTAGAGCGCCAGGGACGGCACCCCGCCCGCCGGCCAGACGGACTCGCACCACAGCGGCTCGGCCGGCCAGGCGGTGGCCGCCGCCCAGGCCGCCGCGGGGCTGCTGCCCTCCTGCACGCCCGCCCACGCGCCCCACTGGCCGCCCCCGTCCGCGCATCCCGTGCACTCCAGGCCGACAGGGTAGGCCGCCACGAAGCGGACGGTGGCGGGCGTGCAGGCGCCCGTGCCCGCCTTGCCGCCCGCGCCCGCGTCCACGCCCGCGCAGACCTCCCCGCGCTCGCACCCCCCCGCGCTCTTGCACGGGCGGGGCGGCCCCTCCTCGCCCGGGCTCTCCCCTCCTCCTCCTCCACCGCCCGCCGCCGCCGCCGCCCGGGCCAACGCTTCCCACAGGAAGCGGGCGCCGGACGAGACCACCGGCGGGGCCTGCGGGTCCGGCCCCACCGTGGCCAGCGGGCCCAGGTGGGCAAATGGTGCGTCGGCTGCCAGGGCGGCAGCCCCGGCGCTGCCTAGGAGGGCGGCCGCGGTGGAGCAGCCATCCGCCGCGCCCAGCACGCACGCCGCCAGGTCCCGCACGCGGGCGGCCAGGAGGGCGGGGTCGGGCGCAGCAAGCGGGCCACCACCCCAGCCCGCCAGGGCGGCGGCGGCGGTCGCTGCGGCGGCCGCCGCGCGCGCGGTCGCCCCCGCATCCAGCGCATCATCCCACCGGGACGCCCAGGCCGGGCCGCCCAGGGTGGCGGCGTGCGCGGTCAGCACGGCCGCGCCGACCAGGCCCGGCAGGCGCGGGGCCAGCGCCCAGGAGGAGGAGGGCGGCGGGCCGGGCGCGCCGGGCGGGGGCAGGGAGACGGCGGTAGGGGAGGCAGACACCAGGGCGGCCGCGGCCGGGTCGTCCCGGGCGCCGCCGCCGCCGCCGCTCATTTTTGTCGCCGGGTGGGCAAAGAGGCGCGCCTCTTTGCCATCCCCCACAGGGCCCAGCTCCAGGAGATGCGTGATCGAGGACGCCGGGAACCCGCCCGCCCCGTCCGTGCCAGGTAGGCGGGTGGCGTCGGTGTTCGCCTCAAACAGCAGGCGGCCGGAGCCGAGGAAGCCCCACGCCTCGCCCGCCAGGGCCGCGACGATGATAGGGTTGCCGCCGCCGCTGCGGCCGCTCCTGCTCGCATTGCCCAGCACTTCCGCGGCCGCGAGGAGGGCTACCAGGCCGGAGAGGCGCCCCGCACTCCCGGCCCCGCCCGCCCCGCCCCGCCCCCGCCCCAGGCTCCTCGCGTCGGCCGCCGCCGCCAGCAGGACGGTGGCGGCCCTGCCGCTCCCGGCGCCGCGCCCGATGGCCGCCCACACGCTGTGGCCGCCCACGGGCTGGCAGGTGCCGGCGGCCAGGCAGGCGGTCGTGTTAGTGGCGGCGGCGGCGGCAGCAGCAGCGGCGGGCGTGCTGCCCCGCCCACCCCCGCCCGCACTGCCGGCAGCATTCATCCTCACGTCCGCGTCCGCCGCGTGGACGCCCATCGAGGAGCGGGGCGCCGCGCGGCTGGCGCCGCCGTCACCATCATTCTCAGCCGCCCGCCCCGCCGCCGCGGCCGCCGGGCCCGCCCCGTACAGGTCGAAGGCCAGAAAGGGCAGGCGGGCGGCGAGCGCGCCGCACCCGCCTGGCACCCATTCCCAGCCGGGCGGGGCCGGGGCGGGGGCCCAGGCGGCCTGCGGGTTGGGCTCGTCCGGGGACCACGGGCTGGGCGGGGGCGGCCCCGGCAGGCTCACCGCCACGGCCGGGAAGGGCGCGCGGGCGAAGGGCGCACTCCCACCACCAGCCGCGGCCGCGGCAGTGAGGAGGGGCACCAGGTCGGCGCCGGGCGCGACGAGCGCCGATGCATTCCGCCCCGTGCCGCCCAACGCCGCCCGGCTCACCACCCCAGCACAGCCCGCCGTGCCGTGGGCGTGTGTAAAAAGTACGCAGGCCGCCGCATCCAGGGTGGTGGACGCGACAGCGGCGCGCAAGGCCGCGACGGAGGAGGCTGGCAAGGCAGAGGGCGGCGCGGCGGACACTAGAGAAGTGCACAGAAAGGCGGCCGCCGCCGCGAGGCTGGCTCGCCTTGACTGTGGCATGGTGTGCGCGATGGTAGCTCACCCGCACAGTCACACACACCAGGAACGCGCGCGTGTGTGCGTGCGCGTGCGTGCGCGTTGCGTGTGCCGCCGAAAGAGAGAATGAATGGCCCGACCCGAAACCCGCCCTGTTGCATTTTTTCATGCAGTCTACAGCGCGCTGTTTCTCACTCACTCCGCTCACTCCTCATGGCTCTGCCGCCCACCTCGGTGGGGGCTCACCCCGCTCTTGGCCGTCGGCCGGGCGCCGCCCACCGCCACCACCTCCACCCCCCGCCCCCCCCTCCGGCCGCGCGCGATCAGGCGCGCCAGGCCGGCGACCATGCGTGAAAACCACCACAGGTTGAGCAGGGTCATGCACACGTTGGCCGCCCGGAAGCCCGAGATGACGAGGTGCGGCAGCGCGCCCGGGCGGCGTGCGTGGCCGCCGCCCAGCTCCGCGGACGCGGACGCCCAGAACGCGGCGGAGGCGGCCGCCCCGCCCAGGACGCGGGCGGCAAAGAAGGAGGCGACCATCGAGACGCCCGCCGCCGCGTACACCCGCGTGCCCGGGCCCCACCCCGTCTCCAGGGCCAGCCAGCGCGCGTACACCGCGGGCGTGGAGGCTTCCCAAAGCACAAAGAGCGCGCCGTAAAAGGAGAGGCTCCCGGAGAGGGCGCCGTACCAGTAGAGCGCCGCGCACAGGCAGCCGTGCGCCAGCATGGCGGGGCCCGCCGTCGCCGTCCGGGGGATGAGGGCGGCCACATCCCAGGCGAAGTAGCCGGCGGAGACGGCGACGGTGGCGTGGGTGAGGCGGGTGGAGGCGTACAGGCGGGCGGCCGCGGCGGCTGGGGACAGCCCCGGGGCCGGGGCAAGGAGGAAGGGGAGGCCCCCAAACGCGGCCCGCCCGCCCGCGCCCACCAGGGCCGCCGTCGCCAGGGGGAGTTGGATGCCCAGGTGCACCAGGCCCACCAGCTTCACCCCGATCTCGCGCGCCAGGGCGGCCCGGGCCTTGGGGCCGGGCGGCGGGGTGCGGGCGTGGGCGGCCAGCCAGGCCTCCAGGGGCAGCCACCACGTGATCGCGCCGTCCAGCGCAAAAAAGAAGACGGCCGCCGCCAGGGCCTGGGTCGCCAGGCCGGGCGGGGGTGGGGGGGCCGGTGTGGACAGGGTGGATAGGGCCGCCACGGTGGCGCGGGCGTAGAGGAGGGCGGAGTCGACCGCCGTCATGTCGGGCGAGCAGGAAGAGGAGAGGGTGGGTGGGTATGAGGGAACGTTTTCAGGGCGGGCGTTCGCGCGGAGAGGGGTGGTTCCTCTCTCTCTCGGCGTCACGCCAGGGCGCTTCCCTTTGCGAGCGACCGGGTTTGTTTCCGCCTGGTCAAGGGCAGAAGGTCCTGACCGTACCCGGAGGGCCGCCTTCTGGTCAGGTAGGGCCTGTGGCGTGGTGGGAGGGGCGATGGGAGAGTGAGAGAGCACGGCGAGAGAGCGCCAGCCTGCGACGTGTCGGCCGCGGCCGACTGGGCGCGGCCATTGGCATTTGGTGCCGGCGTGGGGGGACTCCACGCGGCTAGCACCCACGCAGCGACTCTTGGAATCGTTGCCGTGTACCTACCTGGACTATCAGAAAAGGAAAAGGCTCCTGGATCGGGGGATCGCGGCCCCTGGAGTCGAGAGTGGAGGAGGAGGGAAAATAAAAAGAGAGACAGTGAGGCCCCCCAATCTTCCTCTCGCCCCCCCCTCCTCCATTTCCTCCCTCTCCATTTCCATCCATCCATTCTTTCCTCCGAGAACCCTTTCTACAACACCAAAAGCACACACACACCACACAAGCACAAAAATCACAGTGACTCTCATTCCTCACACTCAACATTCGCATGCGACGAGAAAGAGAGAGCTAAAGAACTGGCGAAAACACCCCATCCGTCCATCCATCTTCATTTCCCCTGCTCCTTCAACCATTTCGGCGAGCACTCGACCGGGACCGCATCAACCCGGGCGGCCAGGCCGACATCGGCCAGCGTGATCCCGCCCGCCGCGTGCGTCGTCAGGCTGACGGTCACGTCCCGGAAGTTTTCCAGGTGGAGGTCCGGATGGTGGCCGGCCTTGTTCGCGACTGGCGCGAGCGCGTTGAAGAAGGCGAGCGCCGCGTCAAAGTTGCGGGCGACGAGAAAGCGGGTGAGCGCCGTGCCGTCGGGGCTGACGGTCCAGGCGGGCAGGGCGGGCAGGTGAGCGGCGAGGGCGGCAGGGGTGAGGAGCGGGGTTTCCCTGGATGGATGGTTGGAGACGGATGGGATGTGTGAGAAGAGAGTTTTGCAAACGCACGCGCTCTCACCACGCTCTGGCTCTCTCTCCTCCAGTCATTCTCACCGGGAGCAGGGTCCCACACACAGGGCCCGCAGTTCCTCGGCACCGGGTCCCGAAAAGGAGGGCGGCGCGGACGGGGGCGCGTCCCCAGACGCTGCTGATGCCATTGGCCGGGTTTTGGTCGAGAGGAGGGCGCTGCTGCGGGCGGGCCGGGCGGCCCGGGCCAGGGAGCAGGTGGATACGGACGCCAGCCGGGAGGACGCCTGGGCGGCCAGGGCGTGCATGTGAGTGAGAGAGAGAATGGGAAGGGGGCAAGGCGGATATGATGGCAATGGAGAGCGCTTGACCAAACGCGCGTTTCGCTCTCACATCCCCACGTCGGGGTGGCCGCGCAATGCTTCGCCCGCACCCCACTCCACCCCTCCTCCCACCCATGCGGGCTGCTGCCCTTTCCACGCTTGTTCGCCTGCGACACGTGCCGGCGTGGCAGGCTGTGCGCGTCGTCGGCGCATCGCCCTCCTTGACCTCAACCTTGACCTCGACAGCATGCCTAGCCGCCGCGGGGCCGGCCGGCGCCGCGCCCGCCACCACGCCCCCCACCCCACCCCCACCTCACACCCCCGTCCTGTTAGAGGAAATAGTGAACGCGTTCCAGGGCATGCGGCTAGGCGTGTACTTGGATGGGACGCTGGGAGCGGGTGAGTTTTTCTTTTTTTTGACGGGATGAGCGGCGCGCGGAACGAAAACCTCGGCCACCCCCCTCATCTTTCCACATCCATTTCCACAGCCGGCCACGCGTCCGCCCTTGCCACCGCCCACCCGGAAATGCACACCCTGATCGGCCTGGACGTCGACCCCATCGCCCGGGCGACCGCGACCGCGCGCCTGGCGGGGCTGGTGGAGGCGAGGCGGGCGGGCGGGGAGGCCTCGTCAACCCCGGCCTCGGCCTCGACCCCGCCTCCCTCCTCGCTCACGCTCCACGTGCGGGCTGCCAACTTCCGCACCCTGGCGGCCGAGCTAGCCGAGAGCGGGTGTGACGCTGCGGACGGCATCCTGCTGGACCTGGGCTTCTCATCCATGCAGGTATGAAAAGCGAAAAGAGAGAGAGACTTGGGGCACCTCTCCTCTCTCTCTTGCGAATATGTTCCCCCATCCCATCATTCATCATTTTTTTTTTCAACCTCTCTTTAACAGATCGACGACCCCGCCCGCGGCTTCGCCCTCTCCAAGGACGGCCCCCTCGACATGCGCATGAGCGATCCCGCCAACCCCTTGGGCGCCATCTCCGCGGCCGACATCGTGAATGGCTGGCCGGAGGGCGACCTCGCGGCCCTGCTGTGGGAGGCGGGCGAGGAGCGGGCGGCCCGCTCCATCGCGGCCCGCCTGGTCGCCGCCCGGGCCGCGGCTCCCATCACGACGACTGGAGAACTGGTGGCGGCGCTGGGGCTGGCCGGCTGGAAGAAGCGGGGAGGGGGTGGTGGGGGGGGGAGGGGCGGCGGCGGTGGGAAACCTCAGGTCCACCCAGCGACGCGCACGTTTCAGGCGCTTCGGATTGGGGCGAACGACGAGTTGGGCGCCCTGGGGGCCGCCCTCCCCGCCGCCCTGGCCGCCCTGGCCCCTGGCGGGCGCCTGGCCGTCATATCCTTCCATTCCTTGGAGGACCGGGCGGTCAAGCGCGCGTTTTTGAAGGCGGCGGGCAAGGGCGGGCAGGAAGAGGAGGAGCCAAATGCATTCGCTGGGGGTGGCAGGTGGGAGCGGGCGGCCCGGGCGGCCTGGGGCGCGCACCCGCCGCCGACCGTGGAGCCCACCGTCCGCATCCTCACCAGGCGTCCCCTGACCGCGGGCCCGGCCGAGCTGGCCGCCAACCCGCGGGCGCGGTCGGCCAAGCTGCGGGTGGTGGAAAAGCTTTAGAGAGAGCACTTGTTAGAAAGGGGGACAAGGACGGGCACGACGCACGCTCTGTCTCTTTCCACGTCTCTGCCGCCTCGCCCAGCGCGCTCCCCGCTGCCGCACGCATGGCCAAGTAAAGGCAGGAAGGACATATAGAGACAGGTAGAGAGAGCCAGGATCACATTTTTGAAGACCAACAAAACACCCCACCACCACTCTCTCTCTCCAATCATCATTCATATCCCCCACTTTTGGGGTACGTGGTTCAGAAGACAGGCATCAACGGACCCCCCACCGGCCACTTCCCCAGCCCCTGGCACACAAACAGGACCGCCCACAACACGGGCGACTTGACCTGGCCCCGCAACCCCCATGGCGCGGACAGGAGGACGGCCGGCACGCCCAGCGTCCAGGCGATGGTGGCCGGCGCGGCGGTCGCCCACGCGGCCGTGAGGATGAAGGTGCGCACCCACCGCACGTGCTCCCGGGCCACGGACCGTTCCACCGGGTGGGAGGCCGCCCAGCTCCAGGTGCGCCGGGTCTCGGTGGCCAGGAAGGCGCCGTAGTCGACGGCCAGGGCGTCCGCGGTCGCGGCCGCGGCGAACCGGGCGGGGAGGGTGGACGCGTACACGGCGGTGAGAGCGCCCAGCACGTGCCTGACGCCTGGCCAAGTTGCGACCGCCTTGGCCGCCCGCCCCGCCAGAGCCCGCACCCGGATCCCGGCCCGGCGGACCAGCTGGCGTGGGGAGGGGCCAGAGTAACCACCGCCGCCCGCGCCCTTTCTCTTTTTCTTTTTCTTGTCATCAGGTTGTTGGGGGTCGGGCGACGACGGCCCGCCGGCGGCCGGCGGGGCGGGTTGGAGCGGTGCGGCCTCCTCCTCGGCGGTGCGCCTGCCGCTGCTTCCACGCCGTCCAACAGGGCGCCAGGCAGCTGCGCGCGGGCCGGAGGCGGCGCACGCGGCGGCGGGAGGACCAGAGGCAGACCGCGGCGGCCGCTGTGCGAGCGACGGCCGAAGATGCGGGCGCAGGGGGGGGAGCGCCCCGGCGCCGCCCCGCGCGCTGGACGTGGAGGCCGCGCCCGTGGCGCGTGGAGGCAGGGCGAGGGCGAGCATGCTGGCGTGGTGTGCGGCACACCCCTTGCGCACACACCGCGTGACCGGGGCGAGCTTGTCCTTATTTTTTGTCAAAGAGTGTGGAGAGAGTGGCTAACTCGCTCTCCCTCCTTTTTTTCTCACTCTCCCCTTCGAGAAGGCTTCTTCTCTCGCGGGCTCCTGGCGCAACCACTCGCGACCGCGCCTGCCTCACACGCACGCCGTCGGTCCTCAGTCATGCAGGCCACCATGCTGCCGACGCGGTGAGTGTGTGAGAGAGGGGGCGTGTGGGAGCGTGTCGGAGAAAAAGAAAAAAACGCGCTGTCTTTTTCCGATGCGGACCACCTCGCCTCTCAAGCCACGTCCGCCCGCGCCCCGCCACCCCGCCACCCCCTCCGTTCCTGGTTTCGACACGCTGAGTGGATGCAACGTCACACTCTCTCGCGACCCCTGACACTTATTCCTCCAATTGTCCATCGAAACACAGGCTGGGCGCCGCCCGCACACGCGCCGCCGCCGGCGCGCGGCCGCCGCTGTCTCGCCCGCTCCTGCCGGCCCGCCGTGGTGAGTAGACAGGGATTGGCGGGATTGGCGGCCCTAATGCCCCTGTTTTTGCCCGCTCGCGTGGAGCGTGTCTGCCTGGCCATCTGGGCGTGTGCTGTATGGGAGGCGGGGCGGGGTGAGGGCCCGCGTAGAATAAAAACGCTGCCCAAAAAACGCCTGCCCTCGTTCCCATCGCCCCCTGGCCACCTCAACCCTTTCTCACATCACATCCACCCCCCCCTCCTCCCTCGCTGCGCTCCTCCTCCCCCAAGTCACCCGCCGCCCGGTGACCACCCCGGCCGCCCTGCCCGACCCGTCCATCTTCCTGACCCTGGCCGACGCGATGACCTCCGCGTCGGACGCGGTCTCGGTGGTCGCGGACGCGGCTGCCACTGCGGCCGCCCCGGCCATCGACGCGGCCGCGCCCGCCGCGTCCAACTCGGGCGGTTGGCTGGCGCCCTTTGCGAACGCGTTCGAGGCGTTCCTGAAGGTATGCTAGAAAATAAGAAAACACAGAGGAGCGCACGTGCGAGCTAGGGGAGCTGGCTGCGTCCATCTATGCTCACGTGCGCACACGCGCGCGCGCACAGCTTGACTCTGACAACCCCCTCTTTTTATTATTTTTTTATATTTTTTTTCTTCTCCCCACCCACCAAAAGGTCCTCGACTCCGGCCTCGAAGCCGCGCACGTCCCCTACTCCTACGGCTTCGCCATCATCGCCCTGACCATCATCGTCAAGCTGGCGACGTACCCGCTGACGAAGAAGCAGATGGCGAGCACGATCGCGTTGCAGGCCTTGCAGCCGCAGGTGAAAGCCATCCAGGCCCGGTACCAGGGTCGCCCGCCCGAGGAGGCGCAGGTCGAGGTCGCCCGCCTGTACAAGGAGGCGGGCGTCAACCCGCTGGCCGGGTGCCTGCCCACCCTGGTCACCCTGCCCGTCTGGATCGGGCTGTACCGGGCGCTGTCCAACGTGGCGGACGAGGGCCTGCTGAAGGAGGGCTGGTTTTGGATCCCCTCCCTGGCCGGGCCGACCTCGCTCGCCGCCCAGAAGGCCGGGGCGGGCACGTCCTGGCTCTTCCCCCTGGTCGACGGCGCCCCGCCCATCGGCTGGCCGTCCGCGACGGCCTACCTCATCCTGCCCGTCCTGCTGGTCGTTTCCCAGGCGGTCACCCAGCGCCTGATGAGCCCGCCGCCCGCGGAGGGCGACTCGTCGGCCCAGTCGACGCAGGCCATCCTGAAATTCCTGCCGCTCATGATCGGCTGGTTCTCGCTGAACGTGCCGGCCGGCCTGACGCTGTACTGGTTCACCAACAACCTGCTGTCCACGGCCCAGCAGGCGTACCTGAAGGCGAGCCTCAACCCGGCCGGGGCGGGGGCGGGGGCGGGGGCGGGCGGCGGCGGCGGCGGGATGGGCGGGATGATGGGCGGCGGGGCCTCCTCCCCCTCGTCGTTCACCAACGCCTCCGGCCAGCAGCGGGGCCCGGTCGTCCAGGCGGAGGCGGTGGACGCGGCGCCGGCTCGACCGACAGGTAAGAGGAGGAGAGGCGGGGCGAGCGGGAGGAGGGGGGGAGGAGGGAGGGGCAGCGCGCGCGCCCGGGCCTCGACCCCTTCTCAGAAAGAAGGGGTGGTGGTGGGGAGGACACCCCCCCCCCCCCCGCGTTTTTTCCGCCTCTCTCCTCTTTTCTCAGCAGAGACGGAGACACGACAGTGCACATTTTACCATTACCCCGCGCCCGCGCGCCCCCTTTCATTTTGGGGCGCATTTGCCGTCGGGCGCGCTTCTTTTTGTTTGGGTATACGCGTGTGCCACAGCGAACACGACCACGGCGGCCGCTTTGTCGTGAAAGGGGGAAAAGGCGAAAGCTTTTTCTTTTTTTCATCGCTCTCTCTCGGGTGCACTCCCGGGGGGGTGGTTTCAAGGGGCCGCAGACACACACACACTAAAAAAGATCCACCCACCCTCTCCCGCCCTTTTCACCCTTCACCCACCCCCAGGCCAGGACCTGAACGCCCGGCGGTCGGCCAAGCAGCTGGACGCGCGGGGCGAGAAGTTCCGGGCGCTCAAGGCCAAGGAGGCGGCCAAAAAGGCGGCGGCCCAGGCGGGCGGCGGGGCGACGCTCGCGCAGGCCGAGCCCGCGCGCAAGGCGGGGGCTGTGGCGACGGACCCGTCCCGGCCGGTCGTCCCCAACGCGGCGCCGTCGAAGGGCGGGTCCGGCGGTGGGGAGGCGTGAGGCGTGAGGAGGAGGGGGAGAGAGGGTTTTGGGGATGTCCCTCCCCCCCCCCCCTGCCGCGTTTTTTCGGTGCGTTTACGACTTGGGTGAGAGAGAGATGGAGAGAGCCTCACAACAGGGGGTGCGCGTGTGCGCTTTGTGGTGGTGTTGCAAAATCGAATCAAACGGTGCTGCACGTGTGGTGCCCCCCCCTCTCTTTACAACGGGGAGCGGGAAGAGAAGAGAAGAGAAGAGGAGAGGGGCGGGGCGGGGCGGAACAGCGGGGGTCGAGACAGGGCACGACAACGGCCGGCCGCTCTCCCCCCCCCCGCCCCGCCCCGCCTCTCCCCCATCCACCCACTGCCAGGCTGAGCTCTCCCACGCGCGCATCCCCTCCCTCCCTCACGCTCCCTCTCTCCCCCCCCCCCTCCCTCCCTATCCGCTCGGCTTACCGCCTGGCACGAGGACGGCGATGTTGTTGCCGTTAAGCAGGAGGGAGGGGATGCGGCCGGGCGACGGCACGCCGTCCGGGCCCGTCTCCTCGACGTCGTCCAGCACCATGTTGACAAAGGCGTCGAAGCCGCGGAGGGTGCCGACAAGCTCCTGTGCGTCG
>Ga0315273_10011284_pt1 | contig 11422 bp, 7 predicted proteins | sample YL17G02_0_MG_FD_205753 | JGI IMG/M metagenome (GOLD analysis project Ga0315273, IMG submission 205753) | Sediment microbial communities from Yellowstone Lake, YNP, Wyoming, USA - YL17G02_0 | ecosystem: Environmental > Aquatic > Freshwater > Lake > Sediment | place: USA: Wyoming | collected... | reverse complement strand
TCGTCTCGCCACTTGTGGACGGGCGGATCGAACCCGGCCGCCTTGGCCAGCGGAATCATGTCGTTCGCCGTGCACGTGAGTTTCAGGACCCGCTCGGAAACCCACTTCTCCAGGGTCTGCCTCTTGTCCCAGGGGCATCGGGCGGCATAGGCATCGGGCGGAAGCGTGGGCAACTGCTCGACGATGAAGAAATTGAGGTGGAGGCCGCCCACCTTCTGGCGGGCCACGTAGTCATAGGCATGGCTGTTGAGATTGGCCAGGAGGCAGCAAACTTTTTGTGGATTGATTTTGCCGGCAAAGCGAATCAGCGCCGCAGTATTAACTACTGCGTAGCATGGCAAGAAAGTGGAGATCATTGTTCGCCTATTGGTTGCATTAGTTACATCTCTATAAGCCAAAAGATAAGGCGGCAAAGGTTTACCCAAAGCGCTTTCCACGCTCGGCAATTCAACCCACCATCTTGGCTCTGCAGTGAACTCGAAGTTCTGGTGCTCTACTGAAGTTGTCAGGTTTGTCTGACCTTGATTCAGCCAGTTTGTTTCCTTTATGAAAACATTGGCAAACCTGTGGTCGTAAGCCTCGATCATCTTGGATTCATACAAAGGCAGGAAGGTCCGCTTGCCCTTCTTCCACATCGCCCCGTCACGCTTGAAGCTCTCTTTGGCAAGCTCCTCGGCAGTGTGGAACAACTCGGCGTCGTTCGTCTGGTGGAACATGGTGAGGAACTTGATGCCCCACGGGTTGCCGCCCTTCTTGCGGCGGTGGTCCACAAGGATGGGGATGCGGCGATAGAGGGTTTTGGTCAACTCGGCGTCGCGCGGGGACCGGAAGATGGGGCAGGTGCGGGTGTTGGGGTTCAGCAGTTTCAGGTCCTTGGGCGCGAGTTCGATATGCCGATCCTTGTCCGCCAAGTCCTCAACCTGGCGGGCGAAGAAGACGAAGTCCGTGGACTCGGCCTTGACGGCAGCGCCGCCGAAGAGGAGGACGCAGAACTTGTAGGACCGGTGAACGTCGGGGAAGATCGGCGCCTTGTTCTCGAAGTCGTACAGGGCGACGAGCGCCTTCGCGTCCACGAGCTCGCCGAAGAAATCCTTCGTCGAGTGGTCTGTGGCGATGCCCGATGGAACGAGCAGCCCGACCCGGCCGCCGGGGGCCGCCAGGCTTCGCGCCAGTTCCGCGAACACGGCATAGGTGTTGATGTCGTTGACGGCCGTGAGGGGGAACCGGCCCGACGTGCGCACGTGGTCAAGGGCCTTTTCGGCGTTCTCCTGGGCCCGCACGTACCGCGCGTACAGGTCCGGGTTGGCCTTCTCAAGCTGGGCGATGAGTTTTCGCCGGGTGGCGGCGCTGACGGCGGCGGCAATCGCCGGGGCGGAAACGTCGAAGAACTCCCGCTCCTGGAGTTTCATGCGTTCCCAGGGCGGGTTGCCGATGACGCAGTCGAAACCGCCCTCCTTGCGCGAGAACACGCCCGTGAACCGCCCGCGCCAGTCCAGCGCCTGCGGATCGACCGCCGGGTCGCTCACCAGGCTGTTGCCCCACACGATATTGTGCGAAAGGTCCGCCAGGGTCTTTCCCGGCCGCGCGGAGCGGATCCACAGGGCCAGTTGCGTGATCTCGACCGCCTCGCGCGACAGGTCCACGCCGAAGAGGTTGTCGCGCAGGATGATGTCCGGAATCGCGTCCTCCAAGGGGTCGGCCTCGCGCTTCTCGTGGAAGAGGCGGTGCCCAAGGAGTTCCTTGTAATACTCCTCGAACGTCCTGAACGCGCGAATCAGGAACGCGCCGCTGCCGCAGGCCGGGTCGCACACTTTGACTTGCCGAACGGCCTTGAAGCACTCGTCAAAAAAGGCGGCGAGGCGGGGGTCGGGTTTGGCCGCGCGATCGGCGCCCCGGAGATCGACCCCGTGGCGCTGGGCAACGGCATCGAGGCGGGCCTCAATCGTCTCGGTCACGGTCCGCCTGACGATCAGGTCGGTGAATTCGGGGGGCGTGTAGTAGATGCCGCCGCGTTTGCGTTCGGCGGACTTCTCCATCTTCGGCACGGCCCCTTCCGCCGGCGCTTTCTCACCGAAGAACCCGACCGTCTTCAGGCGCTCCAAGTCGTTGATGGACTTCTCGAAGAGGTGGCCCAGGACCTCGACGTTGACCTCGTCGCGGAAGTCGAAGTCGCCGATGCCCTTGAAGAACTCCGTGCGTTTGTCTTCGAGGTCGAGGGTGTCGATCTCGGCGTCTTCGGCAAAGAGCCCCCCGTCGAAAGGGGGAATACCCATTTCGGGGTCGCCCTTGTCCATGGTGTGGAACAGGCCGAGGAAGTTCTGCCAACGCGGATTCGTGACCCGGCGGAAAGCGGGAAGCTGGCTCCAGGCCCGTTCGAGGGCCTTCTCCGGCACGAGCAGCCTGTCCTCGCAAAAGGCCACGAAGACGATCCGGTCAATCAGTTTCTGCGCGATGCGGATCGCGGCTTCCAGGGGCTTCTTGCGAGGCGGCCGCATGAGATGCAAGATGAGTTCGCGGCGCTGGCCGTCGTAGTAGGTGTACAAGGTGTCGCCGACCTCGCGCTGGAGGTTCTCGGATTCCGCCAGAAGGCGATCCATCAGCGGGCGTTGGGCGCTCGTGACGGGCAGGAGGCCGTCGCGTCCGAACACGAGCCGCCACTTGCGGAACTCTTCCAGGTTGCGGAGTTCCTGAAGCTTAAAATCCTCAAAGTACCCCGTGGTCTTGTTGCGATGGTAAAGGCGGAAACTGACGTAGTTGCAGACGATGCCCCACGGACATTGGGGCACCTCGTTCAGGTAGTCGAAGCACTGGCGCACGGCCGTCCGGCCGTTGGAGCGGTCGCGGTCGACGTTGACCTTCGGCCCCTTCAACTCGATCATGGCCCTCGGCGGATCGTTGCCCCCCGGCCAGAAGCGGCCGATGGCCGCGTCGGCCTCGCCGCCGGGCACGCTGAACGGGTCCACAAGGTCCCACTGAGGCAGACCCTCGGACATCTGCCGGTAGCCAAGGACGTTGACGAAGATGTCGGTCAGGAACTCGCGGCGAAGCCGGGTCTCTTTGAGCGGGTCGAGGCGGCCCGCGCTTTCCATGTCGGCCCACTTCACGACAATCGCGTGAACGGGCGTCTCTTCTTTGGCGGGCAGGCGGTGATCGATGGCCGCTTTCGTCAAGAGGTTGGGCAGGATCAGGCGGGGGTGGGCGCGCGGCGCATCGCCGTTGGCCACCGTGTGCAGGTCAGGAATGAGGTGCGGCTGGTTCAAGGTACGCCTCAATCGGTCCGGCTGCCTGGAGCAAGTGCCTATATTATGCGAACCGGCGCAGCACACAAGCCGAAATCTCGCGCCGCGCGTGGGGGGCGAGGGGAATGGCAGACAGTCAGAATCGCTTGCGGGCCGAGGGGCAGACGTCGCGGAGGATGCAGGCGGCGTGGTTGGGCCGGCGGGCGTGGCACGTCTGGCGGCCGTGGGCGATCATCAGCACGTGGAAGGCGTACACTTTGTCGGGCGGCACCAGGGCGGCCAGGAGTTCGTGGGCCTTCTCGGCGGTCGTCCGGGGTCCGATGAGGCCGAGGCGGCCGCTCACGCGGTGGATGTGCGTGTCGACGGGCAGGACCGGCCGGCGGAGGCTGAACAGGAGGACGCACGCGGCGGTCTTCGGCCCGACCCCGCGCAGGTCCGTCAGGTACTTCCAGATGCGCGCGGTGGGCCACCGGCGGAGGAAGTCGAGGTGCAGGTCGGGGCAAGGCTTCGGCGCCTTGGCCTTCGAGCCCCCTGCCATCGAGCCCGCCGCGGATGCGGCGGGAGACTCCGGCATCGCGCATCTCCCGCCGCTTCCGCGGCGGGCTCGGACAACGGCGGGCTCGGCGGCCGAATTGCTGCGGCGTTGCCGCGGCTCAGATGCCTCGCGGATGCCGCGGAGGATGGTCCGGATGTGGTCGGCCTTCTGCCGGTGCAGGCCGGCGGGGCGGATCGCGCCGGCGATCTGCCAGAGCGGCGCGTCGGCGACGGCGTTCCACGTCGGCAGCGCCTGCCGGAGGCGGTCCATGGCGGCGTCGGAGTTGCGGTCGTTGGTGTTCTGGCTCAGGATCGTGCCGACGAGGATGTCGAGCGGGCGGCCCCACGTCCGCCACGGGCGTTGGCCGTAGGCCGTCTCCAGGCGGCGGAGCAGGAGCGAAATGGTCGGGGGCTTGCGGGGCATGGCCGTGGGCCCGATCTCAACGCCACATACGCGGCGCCCAATTGCCGGTACGAGATCGCCGGGTGGCACGGTCACGCGCCGTTGCGTGGCCGTGCACGGTCACATGGGGGAGCATGCACGGCCACGCAACGGCGCGTGGCCATGCCACCCACGCTAAACACGTACGGAGACCCGCCGCGCCAAGTGGCGCTGCATTACCAAGCGATGCGACAGCTAGTCGCTCGGCGGGCCGCCCCCGGCGCGCTCGCGCTCCTCGGCGAGCTTCTCGCGGCGGCGGGCGCGGCGCTGGGAGACCCACGCCAGCAGGAGGCCGAGCTCGTAGAGCAGGATCATCGGCACGGCCATGGCCATCATGCTGAACGGGTCGACCGTGGGGGTGATGAGGGCCGACAGGATGATCATGATGAGGATGACCAGCCGCTGCTGGCGGGCCAACGTTTCCAGCGGAATGAGGCCCGTCCGCGCCAGGAACATGACGACCAGGGGCAACTCGAATACGATGCCGGAGATCAGCGTCATGACGGCGACGAATTTGAAGTAATCGTTCAGGAAGAAGCTCGGGTCGATCAGGGGCACGCCTTCGACCACCACTTCGGTGACGACGCCCATGAGGAACTGGAGGACCCTCGGCAGGAAGAGGAAGTAGAACATCGCGCCGCCGAGGATGAACATGAAGAAGCTGAATGGGCCGTAGATATGGACGTACTTCCGCTCGTGCGCGTGCAGGCCGACGCCGACGAAGGCCCAGATCTGGTAGAGGATCCACGGGCTGGCGACGATGATGCCGCAGATGACGCACAGGTACATGATCATCATGTAGCCGCTGATCGGCTGGCCCTGGATGAGCCGCGGGGGCGGGAGCTTGCCGGAATAGGCGACGGGCTTGTTGTCGGGCCCGACGGTGGGGCTGACCACGTCCAGGCGTTTCTCGATCGATTCGAGGCGGGTCTCGAGGCGGTTGATCGCCGTCGCCAGCGCGGTGTCGGTGCCGGTGGGGAAGGGGGTGGGCTCGCCCTTCTTCGCGCCTTCGGGCGGCTTGGGGGCCGCCTCGCCGGCGGCGATGTCGGCCGCCATCTTGTCGTACGCCACCTTGTACGGCCGCACCATGGCGGTGGTCAGCTCTTTCCAGAAGATGCCGCACAGAAGGCTCGAGACGGCCAGGCCCAGCAGCGCCAGGATGATGCGCCGGCGAAGCTCGACCAGGTGCTCGGTGAACGTCATTTCCATATCAGCCTTGACCAAGGACGGGCATCCTTAAGAGGCCTGCGCCGACATGCCCACCGCCCGCTCGCCGCGCAGGAAGTTCTCGTAGTTGCCGAGTTCCATGAGAATCCGGCGGGCCTTGCGGGCGCGCTCCATGGTGATGCGCCCGCTGGAGATCCAGTTGTAGAGCAGCTCGGGGTTGTCCGGACGGTACAGTCCGGCGAACTCCTTGTAAAACTCTTCGCGCGGGAGGCGCGTGGGCAGGACCGCGTGGAGCGCATCGAAGAGACGGTAATCGTGTGTCACGAGCTCCGCGTGCCGCTGCTCGTAAAGGTCGGTGCCGGGCAGCGGCGTCAGGATGGTGAACTGCGGGTAGATGATGTTCTTCTGCTCGCGGTAGGTCTTGAGCTGGCGGAAATCCTCGCGCGTGAACTGGGGGTCGACGATGAACGCGCCCCACATGAGCACGCCGAGCGAGTTGAGGAGGTCCATCGCCCGCTCGTTCTGCTCGACCGTGGCGCCCTTGGCGACGGCGTCGAGCTTGTCCTGGCTGGCGGCCTCGAAGCCGATCAGGACGGTCTCGAGGCCGGCTTCGCGCCAGGCGGCCAGCAGGTCCGGGTGCCGCGAGATCGTGTCGGTCCGGGCCTGCATGCCGAATTCCTTGCGGATGCCGCGGGCCTTGATCAGCTCGACGATCTTCCAGGCGCGCGGGACGTTCGCCAGGAAGTTGTCGTCGACGAAGCTGATCGTGCGGGTGCCGATGGTCTCGATCTCGGCCACGACCCGCTCGGCCGACGCGTAGCGGCACTTCTTGTGGTAGAACTTCCAGACGGAGCAGAAGTTGCACCTGAAGGGGCAGCCGCGGCTGGTCGCCATCACCGTGTGAGGCTGGTCGAACAGGAAGAAGTACTGCTCGGCGTAACGGGCGGCCAGGTCGCGCGCCGGCATCGGCAGATCGTCGAGCGACGCCATGAGCGGCCGCCGCGCGTTGAAGACCCACTCGTTCTCTCCCCGCCGCCAGGCCAGGCTGCCGACGGCGCCGAGCGCGTCGCCGGGCGCGGCGGGCCACGTGCCGTCGAGGACTTCGAGGAGGTGGCGGAACGTCGGTTCGCCCTCGCCGACGACGATGGCGTCGACGTAGGGGAACTGGAAATCGGCCGGCAGCAGGCTGGCGTGGAGGCCCCCGACCACGGTGAAGGCCCGGGGCCGGGTCTCCTTCACCTTCTTGAGAAGGTCCTGCGCGTTGTAGACCTCGGTCGTCAGGCAGGTGACGCCCACGACGTCGGGCTCGAAGTCGGCCAGGGCCTGGGGCAGGGCGTCGTCGAGGCGCATGTCGAGCAGGCGCACGTCGTGGTTGGGGCGTGCCGCCGCCCCGATACACTCCAGGGCCAGCGGCTCAGGAACAGCCGTCCGCCGGAAACCGACGTAGTCCGGAGGCGGCGGCGGTTGGACCAGAAGAATCCTCACCCGTGAAGCTCCCGTGTCTCACAAGGAAACCCGACGAACAGAGTATCCTACGATTTCGCCCAAGGCGAGGCAAGGGATTTGAGGCGACATTTCGAACCGTCCGCTGCGGAAGGGGCGGAACAGGCGGGATGCCGGGATCTCCCACCGCTTCGTATGCGTTGTCATTCCGAGCGAGCGCAAAAGAGTCGAGGAATCTCGCTGTGGTCGTTGCCGTTCGGACATTGGCACGGCGAGACCCCTCGACTCGCTGCGCTCGCTCGGGGTGACCGCATGAAGGGCACACGCTAAACACGCACGCCGCTTCCGCGGCGGGCGCGGAGGTCGGATAACCGGGGCCGCGGCCCCGGCCTACAGTTGTTCGCTCTCGCGTTCGTCGGTCGGCTTGGGCGGCTCGATCGAGTAGTCAAAGGCCACGCTGAAGAGCCGGGGCAACTGGTAGAACGGCGAGGCGGCCACGTCCTTGTGGGTCTGGCAGAACTCGATGCCGATGACGTAGCGTTCCTGGCGACGGCGGCAGTGGACGACGCGGCCGGTCAGCTCCAGCGGGCGATGCGTGCTGCTGGCCGGCAGCCGCAAGGTCAGGCGCTCGTTCACCTTGAGGGGCACGGGGCTGTCGGCGCGAAGGCCGCCGAGGGAGAAGTCCTGCATCTGGAGCCGGCACTGGGCCCGGTGCTCCGCCTGGCCTCGCTTCAGGAGGTCGTCGCGGCGGGTGCTGATCGGGACGCGGGTGCAGAAACGTCCGTGCTGGCGCCGCTCTCGCTGTCCCGACCAGGCTCTGGTCTCGGAGTTATCGACCATCGTCAATAGATCCTGATGCATGCAGGCGTTTCCTGTGCCGCGGGCCGTCTATACCGTCCCCGCCTTGGTTATCGGCACAAGAGGCACCCGTTCTTCAGCCCTCGCCGAGGAATTATGGCGCACATTTTTCTAAATGCAAATGCCTCCCTCGGAATTCTCTGCATTCGCCTCGGACTTTGAAAGCGGTACGGCTCAAGGGGAACGTGACAAGGGGTGGTGCGCGGGCCCTCATGACTGTGCCCTCCGTCGCAAGGTGCGTGGCTGCGCCGCGAGGAACTAAATACCCCTCGCAAGCGTCCGCCCCCTTGTTGACGGCCCGCCGTGTCTGGTAAGCGTTGGACCACTTTCGGCACGGGTCAGGGTCCGCTCGTCGGCGTGCCCCGGCCCTTGATACTCCACGAACGCCTGATCCTCTTCCACAAACCTAAACCGGTCAATCGGCCCGGGGTTCCTCCCGTTCGGGCCAGGGTTCCTCAAAAGCGATGCCCACGGCAAAATGGCCTCCGCAATTCTGGCAGTGAACGACCTGCGCGGGGGCGTCGCGTCCCCGCCCGGGACCCAAGGGTGGGAAGAAGAGCGTCAACGCCTCGCTGACCGGGATGGATTCCTGGGCGATGGCGCCGACGCCGCCGCGCGATACGTTCAGGACGCGCAGGCCCACGATCCGCCGCGGGACATTCTGGGGTGTGGTGTGACGGACGGCCTGGAGAGGCATGCCGACCACGGAGCGCCGGAACCGGCGCCGATCCTGCGGGGTCATCGGTGCGCTGCTCATTTTCCTCCCCCTGCGTGCCGGCTCTGCACCGCGTGTCGTTCCATGCGACGCCGCCTCAGCCAGCAACGGTGTGCCCCCAACAACCCGCATTTCGAACAGGATTATAACACGGCTTCGGCCGACTGCAACTGATTTCCGGTGAATCGCTTCACAGGGGTGTGCCAGGATTTTATGGCGGGCCTCGCCACAAACTTGATGGGTGCCCCGGCGCCGGGGCGGCAGCCGATCCGCGGGCCGAGGCACGCGCGCCAGACATCCCTCTTTACCGCAGAGGACGCAGAGAACGCAGAGAGAAAAAGAAAAGACAAAAGAGATTCACCACAGAGAGCACAGAGAACGGCGAGAAGAGGGCAAAGAAAAGGCAAAGAAGAGAAAAGAAGAAACAAAGCATCTTGTTTTCTCTGTGCTCTCTGTGTTCTCTGTGGTGCCATCCTTTGCCGTTTCTCTCTGCGTTCTCTGCGCCCTCTGCGGTGATACGGATTTCGAGAAGACTCCGCCGCGCGAGCCCGTTGAGCCCTCAAGAACATAGGTCACGTGGTACTACGCCGGCCCCGTCGAATGCTGGACCGCCCGGCTCTGGCTCTGGCGGTGAATCTGGCGCTGGAGGACGTCGAGCGCTTCCGTCTGGGCCCGAAGCTGCTGCCTCAGGACCTGTGCCTGGGATTCCAGCTTGCCGAGTTCCTGGTTGAGCCGGTCGCGCAGGCCGTTGAGCTTCTGGCGCAGCCGTTCCCGCGCCACGGTGGCGGCGGTGTTGAGGCGGCTCGGGTTGTCATCCGCGGGGTGCGACGTGTCGGCCGCCTCGCGGATGATCTTCTGAAGCGCCCGCACCGTCGTCTCGTCCTTGAGGAAACCCGGGCAATCCGTCAGGCTGTCGGTGGCCAGCATTTCATCGAGCACGGCCACCCGCTCCTGCCGGATGGACGACTCGGTCTGGACCGAGGCGAGTTGCTCGCGGGTCCGGCCCGCTTCGTCCTCCAGGAGGCGGAGCCGCCGGGCGGTGGCCAGGCTGTCGGGCGCCGCGGTGACGATGCCGCCGCGGTCGCCGTCGGCCGACGCCGGCGTGCCGTCGGTCCGCCCGGAGCCCAGGCGGATGAGCACGACGAGACCCAGAGCAGCCAGCACGGCTGCCGGCCAGATCATCGGGGCATGGCCTTTCAGCCATGACATGCGTCGTCCTCGGTTGTCTGGGAACAGAGTGGTCGCGGGGTGTAGAAACACTGTCGCACAAATCGCTCTCAGTTTTTTTATCGGCACTTCGTGAAGGGGGGATTAGGTCATTCCTGAGAAGCACTGATTCTTTTGCGGGGTCTGCCGTGGGGCCGCTTGAACTTGCTTGACAGGCGTGCGCACGGTCCGGTACTGTAGAAGTATTGCTGAATCGTTGCCGCACCAACGGGGGACCCGCACGGCGGGTCCCCGGGACTGTTGATAAGGAGATGGCCATGACCGATGTACCTTCGCCTGCACCCGCCGGCAACCTGCAACTGGGACCGCTGATCTCGAAAGCCTGGGCCTTTATGACGGGCAACCTGGTCCTGATCCTGGTCTCCTATCTGATCTTGGCGGTCATCGGGGGCATCCCCTGCGTCGGATTCGTGCTGATGGGGCCGCTGATGATCGGCTTTGTCCGGATCATCCAGAGGAGGCTCAAGGGGGAGACGCCGGAAATCGGCGACGTCTTCAAGGGGTTCCAGGAGTTTGGCCGGGGCTTCGTGACGGGGCTTCTGATGCTTCTTTGCGGGTTGGCAGTGGCGATCCCATTATATGTCGTGGCCTTCATCCTTGGCTTCATCCCTGTGCTGGGCATTGTTCTGCCACCGTTGGTGATGATCGTGGCCGTGTTCTGTGCCTTGGCGCTGATCGTTTTCTCTTTCGTCTGGCCCATGGTGGCCTCCAGCACGGTGTCGCCCACAGAGGCCGTCTCGAAATCGTACAAGTTCCTTCTGGCCAACGCGGGGCCGATGATCACGCTCACCCTGGTGGCGACGGCGATCGGGGTGGCCGGAGTCATCGCCTGCGGCATCGGCATGATCTTCACCATGCCGCTGGGCATCGTGATGATGGTCATGGCGTACGAGGAGTTCTACCTGCCCAAGAGCCAGCCGGCGGCGTAAGCCGGCGGGGCGCCTGGGTGCCCGGGGACGTGCGTGGTCATGCAAGGCGGGGGCGGCCGGCCGGTCGCCCCTGCGTCTTCATGGGATGCAGGCCGCGGCAGCGCCACTTCGCGCGGCGGGTCTCCTGACCCGCCGCGCTCATGTGTTTTCTCGCCGCTACGACGCACTTTTTTCGCGGTGGGTCAGGAGACCCACCGCGCACGAGGTCAATGGGAGCCGGTGTCGGGCATGAACGTCCTGGTCGTCAACTGCGGGTCGTCGAGCATCAAGTATTCCCTTTTCGCCATGCGCGACGCCGAGGAGGCCGCGGTCCTGGCCTCGGGCCTCGTCGAGAAGATCGGCGAGGCCGCCAGCCGCCTGCACCACGCGGCGGGCGACGCCAAGGAGACCCGCGAGGTCCAGGCCCCCGACCACCGCGCCGCCTTCGGACTCATGATCCGGGCGCTCGTGGAAGGGCCGGCGGCGGTCATCGCCAATCCCGGCGCGATCGACGCCGTGGGCCACCGCCTCGTCCACGGGGCCGAGCAGTTCACCGAGAGCGTCCGCATTGACGAAGCGGTGATCCGGGCGATCGAGGCCTGCGTGCCCCTGGCGCCGCTCCACAATCCGCCGAACCTGATCGGCCTGCGGGCCGCCATGGCCCTCATGCCCGGCGTGCCCCAGGTGGGCGTCTTCGACACCGCCTTCCACCAGACGATGGAGCCGCGGGCGTTCCTTTACGCCATCCCCTACGACCTCTACGAGACGCACCGCATCCGCCGCTACGGCTTCCACGGCACCAGCCACCGCTACGTGACCGGGGCGGCGGCCCGGTTCCTCGGGAAGCCGCTGGGCGAGACGAACGTCATCACGGCCCACCTGGGCAACG
>Ga0315273_10011283_pt1 | contig 11423 bp, 9 predicted proteins | sample YL17G02_0_MG_FD_205753 | JGI IMG/M metagenome (GOLD analysis project Ga0315273, IMG submission 205753) | Sediment microbial communities from Yellowstone Lake, YNP, Wyoming, USA - YL17G02_0 | ecosystem: Environmental > Aquatic > Freshwater > Lake > Sediment | place: USA: Wyoming | collected... | reverse complement strand
TCCTGGACTACGGCAATCATATCCAGCCTGGCTCCCAGGTAGTTTTCGCTGCCGCGGTTTTTGCTATCCTTTTCCTGAGTCGGCGCCGCGGCCGGAGAAAACTGCAATGCATCGACTGGAACGCGGGCCGAAAGCACCAGCCAGTCGCTGCGCGCCGTTGCCGGAAAGCGCCATATCGATGCAATGGGGACAGTCACCATAACCTCCAAATTATGTCGTTTCATCCCGGATGCGCACTTCCGTAATTTGGAGGTTATGGTGACTGTCCCCAAAATCTGCTTTCTGGCCCGAGGAACTCGCTCGCCGGGCAGGTTCGCTTTCCCATGAACGATACGTTCTACTAATACCTCTCGCCTTGTCCCGGACCCAGGACGACAAGGGCCGGGTGCGCTGGACGCTGTTCGGCGGCAGCGAGCAGGGACCGGAGAAGGCGTTCTGGAAGAGCTTTTACAGCGCTCCGGGCCGTGAAACCGGGAAGCAGGAGGCTCTCGCTTTTTTTGGGCGCCTGATCAGCGCCGCCTACGGCCAGCATGAGGAACCGATGGATCTGCACGCGGCCGGATTCCGCATCTACTCCCGTGACAAAGGATGGAATGCCTCGGCCTTCGGCCGCTCCCCTCGCCCGCGCTGGACCAAGCCATTCCTCTGGAAAACCGGGAACCGTCTGCAGGGTGTCCGTTACATGCTGTGTTTCGAACCGTTCGCCGAACTGCCCGCCGCCCTCCGCAGGGCTTATCTCGCGGGCGAAGTGCGCCTGCTCCCCTTTCCCGGCAGCCTTCTGTTCTGCGGCCCATCATCTTACAGAATCCTTCAGCGCGAGTTGCCCCTGGCCATGCAGATCCCGTTCCTTCACTTGATTGCGCGCCACGAAGGCCCGCAGGGCCTGCGGCTGCCGCAGTCGGGGTGGATGCACGAACCGAAACCGGACAGTGCAGAACCCGTCGACCACCACGGGCCGGTGCGCAACACCTACACTCGAACGCATCGCTGGGCGAAGGTTCGCCGCGACGAGGATGAAATCGCACTGCTCGCCCGGGAGGATAAACTCGCCCACGTTCTGTTCAGCACCGCGCCGCAGGATCTGGATCTCTACGGCAAGCCCATGGCCCGCAACGCCCAGATCTGGACGGATGGGTACCGGCTCCTGCTCGATGGCCCGCGCGCCTCGGCGCAGGAGATCAGAAGCGCATGGGATGCACTCGCCCAAGGCGGCCTCTTCGGGTATCGTTTCCAGTTTCCCGCCATGCGCATCGGCCGGCATGAAGTCTATTGGCACCGTCCGCTCGCGGCCTGCCTGGCGGCCGGCACCGACGAACCAGTTGTGCTCCAGGAAGCTCCGTCGGGATACCTGACCTGTTATTCCGATGAAGGGCCGGATTTGAATCATCCCGTCGAGCTGTGGCCGCGTCTTCTGAGACGCGACCCGCATGTCGCCGCGGCCGGCATCTTCGATCGTTCCGAGGAAGATCACCTCCACCAGACCGCCCTCAACGTCCGCAAACTGCTGGACGCCCGCGATCTGCTGAAGAGGCAACTGTCCCCCGGCTTTGCGCGCAGTTTGATCTCCGCGTCGAAGCAGACGACCTGCGCGGAATGGCTGGAATCGCTGCCCGGGCGCGCAAAAGACCCCGCTCGCGGGCAGGCTCTCACGGACGAGTTAAAGAAGGTCGTTGAATTCGAACCGGACCGCTCCCGCCGGGAGAGCGGAAAAAATCCACCCGAGTCATTGACCTACCGCTATTCGGCACGCCGCGCTTTCGAAACCCGGTACTGGCAGACGATCAAGTTTCTGGCCGAGGGAAGATTCATCAACAAGTGCAACGCCGACTGCATTGAGGACACAGCTACCGAGAAACTGCTCCGGCATCATCACCGGGATCTGGAGGCGCTGGGGGATTACCTCCTGGAACATTACGGCCGTGTGATCGCGGCCTGCGGCATGAAAGGCAAAGCCCTTGCCGGCGAGCTTCCTTTCCGGTGGAAAACCGATTTCGCATATGACTGGTATGGCGGCTGGTCGAAAAACCGGAACGGCGCGGAAGGAGAGCGCAATCTCATGGTGGTGATTCCCGGACGCAACCGGAGCGAAGCCGTCATCATGGCCGACCATTACGACACCGCCTACATGGAGGACTTTTACTACAAGGAACGGGGCGGCCATGGCGCCCGGCTGGCGGCAGCAGGCGCCGACGACAACCATTCGGCCACGACCGCGCTGATGCTCGCGGCGCCGATATTCTGCCGGCTGAGCCTGCAGGGGAAGCTCGGCTGCGATGTCTGGCTGATCCACCTCACGGGCGAGGAGTTTCCCTCCGACTGCCTCGGGGCGCGACGCCTCAGCCAGCAATTGGTCGAAGGAACTCTGAGCCTGCATCTCGCCGGCGGGGCAAAGCGCGATTGCTCGCGCGCGCGCATCCGCGGCGTGTACGTCCTCGACATGGTGGCCCACAACAACGATCGCGACCGCGATGTCTTTCAGATGGCGCCCGGTTCGGGAGCGGAATCGATCGACCTGGCTTACCAGGCTCACCGCGCCAATGAGATCTGGAACGCCTCCGCCGCAACATGGAACAGGCGCTCCTCGCGCCGCGGGCGCGGACGCGGCAGCCGCACCGACGGAACCGCAATTCCCGCGCTCGCCCGGCACCCGCAACTTCTGGGCGAAGTCCGGCAGCACTATGACCCGCGCAGCACCCTCTACAATACGGACGGCCAGATCTTTTCCGATGCAGGAGTGCCGGTGGTGCTCTTCATGGAAAATTACGATATCAATCGCACGGGCTATCACGACAGCCACGACACGATGGCCAATATCGATCTCGACTATGGGGCGGCAGTCGCATCGATCGCGATCGAAGCGGTGGCACGCGCCGCCAGTCCGGCGAAAATAAAACCAGCAAGAGGCAACCAACATGACTGAACGACCTCCGCCTGAAGGCGAGGGGTTTCCACCATCCCCGATGGAGACACTAAATTCCGCGGTTATCAAGAAAGGGAGAAATGTATGAAAGGCAACGCCATTAAGTATTTGGGTGCTGTGAGTGCCTTGCTTGTACTCCTGCTGGCGCTTGCGCTGGCGGCGGATGGGCCATACCGCCTTCTCAAGGAGATCCCGATCGGAGGAGAAGGAGGCTGGGACTATGCCTCGGTCGATTCCGGCGCACGCAGGCTTTACGTTTCGCATGCCACAAAAGTTGTGGTGATCGACATCGACAAGGACGCGGTCGTCGGCGAAGTGACGGACACACCGGGCATCCATGGATTCGCGATCGCGCCGGAACTGGGACTCGGATTCACGAGCAACGGCCGCGAAAACAAAGCCAGCATCGTGGACTTGAAGACGCTGAAGACGACCGCAAAAGTGGATACCGGCGAAAATCCGGATGCCATCCTCTATGTGACGGTAAAGCGGGAAGTCTACACCTTCAACGGGCGCGGCAAGTCAGCGACGGTCTTCGAAGCAAAAACGGGCAAGGTTGTCGCCACCATCCCGCTCCCGGGCAAGCCGGAGTTCGCCGTCGTGGACACCACCGTCGGCCGCATCTATAACAATATTGAAGACCAGAACGCCGTCGTCGCCATCGACATCCATTCGCATAAGGTGGTGGCTGCCTGGCCCATCGCCCCGGGGGAGGAGGCCTCGGGAATGGCGATCGACACGAAGAATCACCGGCTGTTTATCGGCTGCGGCAACAAGCTGATGGTGATGATGGACTACATGACCGGCAAGGTGGTTGCCAGCGTCCCGATTGGCCAGGGGGTAGATGCCAATTCTTACGACCCGGAGACCGGACTCGCGTTCGCGTCAAACGGTGAGGGCAATGTCACGATCGCGCACCTGGACTCCCCGGACAAGCTGACCGTGGTGCAGACGCTGGCGACGGCCAGGGGCTGCAGGACGATGACGCTCGATCCCAAAACACACAAGATCTTCCTTGCGGCAGCCGGCTATGAGGCCCCTGCGGCGGGAACCACAGGCCAACGCCCACGGATGATTCCCGGTTCCTTTAAAGTTCTGGTCTACGGCAACGGCAATTAGAAGATGCGCTAAACGAAACCGCAGTGCAGATCCATTCAAGATTCGATATCGATCTGCACTGCTAACAGTCAGATTCTTCTCGAATCGGAAAGAAATCTTCAAGCTGCCTTTTTCACGCAGCGCGGCAAGCCGCTTGGGTAAATCCGGCTTGAACCTCTCTTTGGTTGCGGCTTGCCGCGCTGCGTTAATCGGCGTGAATCTGCGGTTCCAGTTTTCAGAGTCTTGCTATACTGGAGACCGGCCTCAGATGTTCTGGAAAAGATGCGATCGGATTTAAAAGTCGGGCTGAGAGCGGCCCGCGGGAGAGAAATAAGATGAACTTGTTCACGCGCCGCGATCTGTTGAGATTGAGTCTTGCGGCGGGATCTCTGGTGCCGCTCATCGGTGGCTGCAAGTCCGTAATGCGCAACTCGGGAAACCGGCAGACCCGGCGCAAGATGATCATCCTCGGTTTTGATGGAATGGATCCGGGCATCCTGGAGTCGCTCATGAATCAGGGAAAGCTCCCGTCTTTCCGCAGGCTGAGGAGTGAAGGGGATTTTCGGCGGCTGCGCACCAGCCTGCCTCCTCAAAGCCCCGTTGCCTGGTCCAATTTCATAACCGGTATGGACCCGGGGGGTCACGGCATCTTCGATTTCATTCATCGGACCCCTGAGGATTACACCCCCTATCTCTCGACTTCGAGAGCCAGTGAATCCCGTTGGACGGTTGGCCTGGGAAACTACGTTTTGCCGCTCACGAGCGGGAAAATGGAGCTCCTGAGGAAGGGGAGAGCCTTCTGGCAAATTCTCGAGGATCACGATATCCCCGCCACCATCGTCCAGATCCCCTCCAATTTTCCTCCGGCTGAAACTTCCCAAAGGACGCTTTCCGGGATGGGAACGCCCGACATTCTCGGGACCTACGGCATCTTCAATTTCTATACCACCCGTCAACTGGACCTGGCTGCGGACATCGGCGGCGGGAAGATCAATCAGGTCCGGATCTCCGACAATGTCATCGAAACGGAACTCGAGGGACCGCCGAACATCTTCCGCAAGAGCAAAGCCCCCTCCGTTATTCCATTTCGAGTCTACCTGGATCCGGTCAAGGCGGTGGCAAAGATTCAGATCCAGGATCACGAGTTCCTTCTGAAAGAAGGCGAATGGAGCAATTGGAAGCGCGTCCGGTTCCCGCTCATCCCGACGCAGAGCGTTCAGGGGATCTGCCAGTTTTATCTCAAGGAGGTCCGTCCCGAGTTCCAGCTGTACGTCTCTCCGGTGAACATCGATCCTGCCATGCCCGCCCTTCCGATCTCCACTCCGGCGCCCTATTCGAAAGAGCTCGAACGCAATATTGGCCCGTTCTTCACCAAGGGCTTGCCGGCGGACACGAAAGCTCTCGACCATGGCGTGCTGGATGAGAGCGAGTTCCTGGCCCTGGACGAAACTGTCCTGGAGGAAAGCAGGAAGCTGTTCGAGTATGAACTGGGGCGCTTCGAATCCGGGCTCTGGTTCCACTATTTCTCCAGCACCGACCAGCGCCAGCACATGTTCATGAGTCTGCTCGACAAAACGTATCCTCTCTACAATCCGGATAAGGCAGCAAGGTACGGGAATGTCGTCGAACTCGTGTACGATGAAATGGACCGGATCCTGGAGCGAACTCTGTCGAAGGTGGACAGCGATACCCTGCTCATGGTCATGTCCGATCATGGTTTCATGCCATTCCGCCGTTCATTCAACCTGAACACCTGGCTCCTGCAGAACGGGTATCTGAGACTGATGGACCCGGCGGCGCAGGAGGGTTCCGAGTTTTTCTCGAACACGGACTGGTCCGGAACCCGGGCCTACGCCCTGGGCCTCAACGGGTTGTATGTCAACGTGAAGGGACGTGAAGGCCAGGGCATTGTCGATCCGGCAGCCGAGAAGCAATCCCTGATCGACGAACTCGCCGGCAAACTGGAGCAGATCATCGATCCGGTTACCGGCGACAGAGCGATTACCAAAGCCTATCTCGCGCGCCAGGTTTACCACGGCCCCATGGTTGACCAGGCGCCCGATATCATCGTGGGCTACAACAAGGGCTATCGTGCGTCCTGGGCAACCCCGCTGGGCCGGGCGCCGAAGGACATTTTCGAGGACAACGACAGCAAGTGGGGGGCAGACCATTGCATGGATCCGGAGTTCCTCCCCGGGATCCTCCTGGCGAATAAGAAAATCAAGGCTGCAGATCCGACGCTCTGTGATTTGACGGCTGCCGTCCTCGGCGCCTTCGATATCGAAAGGACGCCGGAGATGATCGGAAAGGACATATTTTAGTCTCAATGCTTTTAACTTAAGCCAATAATCAAAAAACTTAGCCGCGAATTACACGAAACTTACGAACAAAATAAAGGATCTGGAAAGAGATTCTGGTTTATTCGTGAAATTCGTGGCTGCATTTTAGAGGTATTCTGAATGAGCATGAGCAAAATCAAGCTGGACAAGGATCTCCTGGAAAAAGTGAAAAAATACGCCGAGATGGCCGGCTATTCTTCGACTGAGGAGTTCATCACCCACTGTCTCGAGAAAGAGATCGCCAAGTTGGAGGAAGCCGATTCACCGGAGGAGATCGAAAAAAAGCTCAAAGGCCTGGGTTACATCTCCTGACTTCCAGGCTTGGAAAAGCAGAACCGCGAAGACCTCCAAGACCTCAAAGCTTTGCGGATTGTCGCGGCTGGGAGATTTAGAAATTTGAGGTCTTGGTGGCCTTGGTGGTTTAGCGTTGCCATGATTGACATTTTCAATTCAGCATTCCGACAGGTCTTCGATACCGCCTTCTCTCCTTTCCGGAATTTGAATTCCTGGGTGGGAATGGCAGCCCTGTCACTTCTGAGCGCTCTGCTCATGCTCCTCGTCTATCGCCTGACGTCCAATCAGCAGGGGATTCGGGCAGCCAAGGACAAGATCATCGCTCACCTGCTGGAGGTGCGGCTCTATCGGAACGACCTGTCCATATCCTTTCGAGCGCAAGGGAAAATCCTCTGGTATAACCTCAAATACCTCGGACACTCCATAAGACCGATGCTGGTCATGATCGTGCCGCTCGGGCTCGCCCTCATTCAGATCGATCAATGGTTTGGATATGAGTCCCTGCATCCGGGCGAAGCGGCAATAGTAAAAGTGCGGCTGAGAGACGGATACCAGCCTTCGCGCGCGGAGGTCTCCATCGCGCCTGCTCCGGGATTCATTATCGAAACGCCCCCCCTGAGAATCGACAGAGAGGGTGAAGTGGACTGGCGGTTGCGCGCCGTCGAGCCGGGGAGCTGGGATCTGACTGTCGTCGTAAACGACCGGGCTTTGACCAAGCGGATCGTGGTCGGAGCGAAATCGCTTTCGAGAATTTCTCCGGCAAGAGTGGCTCGAAACTGGCTCGACCAGGTGGCCAACCCGGGAGAAGCGGGGATTCCGGATTCCTCGGCCGTGAGAACGATCGAGATTGCCTATCCTTCCCGTTCCATGATTTTCCTGGGATGGCACGTGCACTGGCTGGCGGTCTACTTAGTGCTCACCATCGTCCTCGGCTTCGCCCTAAAATCCCCATTCAAAATCGAGCTCTGACCGCACGCGCGCCTGTCCGGGCGGGTTGCGGCTTCCCGCACTCTTGACACGGTTCGTTGCTTGACTGTGGTTGATTGGGTTTAGTGTCCACGCTCGGGGCGTGGTTTTGGATTGCCCCGCGGATTACCTTCGGTCAGGTTCCCTTCGTCGAGAGTGATTTTCTCACAGCAATGGTCACTTGTTGCGATCGGGAAAGGGTTAGGATTCATGATCCTGACACTCGCAAACAGATATTCCCCCCTGTACCACACGATGATACGGGGAAATTCGAATTTCTTAACCTTACGGGCTGATTTCCCCTTGTGCTACCGAATAGGAACGCTTATCAGGAGCTGCGCCGATATACATCCTTTCGATGGCCAACCTGTACTACGACCACGATCACCTCCTCGTCTCTGATCTCATAGATGATCCGATAGTCCCCTTGGCGCACACGGTATCTCTCCTTTCCCGACAGCTTGTCGACACCGACGGGTCGAGGATTTTCGGACAGAGAGTCAATGCTGGCGAGAATCTTCCGAAGATCCCGATTCGGGACTCGACGCAGATCCCGGGCAACGGATTTGCGGAAGACGACCCTATATCTTCCCATGCTTCTTCAGGTCCTTCAGGAGTTCCTCGTAGCTGATCAGCCGTTCGTTCACGCGATCTTCGAATGCCGCAAGATCCTCTTGATCCTCCTGCAGAGCCTGCCGCACTGCGTTGTTTACGAGATGGGAAATTGAACGTTGTGTGTACGCCGCCTTTAGCCGCAGCGCCCGATGAAGGTCGGGTTCGAAGTAGATGGTAGAACGTGTAGCCGTATCACTCATGGATCAAATTCTCCGGCACCAGCTTAACGCTATGACATTATGGAGTCAAGACGCTAAAACATCAAAGTCGGGCTCACCCCCGCGCTCGCCCGCGACCGCACAAGTGTCTTCCAGCGGTCGTCTGTCGCAGCGCTTGGCTCGACGTGCTCTCCATCCTTTTCGGCTTTGCTCTCAAATCTCTTTTCAAAGTCGAGATTTGAGGCCGCCCCCCGATGGCGCGGCCGACCTCGCGGCGGGCGGTTTCGTAGACGTCGCCTTGCTCGGCGAAAGACACCCACAATCACTTGAAGTTCCACAGGAACTCGACCGCTATCCCTCCAATCGAGCCGGTATCGCTGTAGGCAAACTTGCCCGAGCCCGGCTTTCCTTCCTCCCCCCAAGCGCCGGATTGAACGCGCGGGAACCCATGCTTACTCAAAAGGGCCGTCATTCTATCGATATCGCTCACATCGAAAGCGAGGTGGTGGAGACCCTCCCCGTGTGCCTTTTGGTGATCCATGTAGGCAGTGGGACCTCTGAGCGGCTGGATCCATTCGTATACGATCTGGCCGTGGCGCTGCCAGCCCAGTTCCTGGTCGAACTGGCCAGGGTTGCCCTGGTAAACAAGTTCGCGCAACGCCGGATGAGTAAAGGACATCGCCGGAAAGCCGAGTTTCTTCCAGTAAGCAGAGACGGCGCGCAGGTCGCGGACGACAAAGGCGTACTGGCTAAGCTTCATGTCCGGAGCCGCCGCGGCAGCCACTTCCGCGCCTCCAGTGTCCGCCACATAGATCAGGCCCAGGGAATACTTCCCCTCCCTCTCGGTATTCATATAAGCGTAGCTTACAATTCCGAGACCGGATTCGACATCTCCACTCTCCAGAACGCCTACGTTCAGATCCGCCAGCCGCGCAACCTCGGCTGTGAGCGCTTCCCGCGTAGGCACGCGGTGAACAAGACTGAATACGCCCTCACCGTGGCGCGCAAGGAATTCCGAGTAAGCATTCCGGCCGCTTACCGGCTGGATCCACCGAATCTGTACCGGCCCCAGCCGTCCCGCGGCGATTTTGACGATCGATTTTGCCGGTTTCCCTTGGAACTGTGTCCGGCTTAGGACCACCACCCGTGCGGCCTGGAGGGACTCGAAGCCCAGTTTGCTCCAGGCTTGCGCGACCTTATCGGCGTGGGTCACCACCCAGGTGATGCGATCGACCTTCTTGTAGAAATCCGGAAGCTGCGCAGATAGCTGCTGAGCGCACACCAGCGGAAGGAGGCACATCCATTTATTGCGCATGACCACTCCATCGGACCAGCATGCTGCTGATTGGATCGCGGAGACGGCGAGACGCCTGTCCCCGAGTTTTTGGAATTTCTCCCGCGAGTGGGCCCGTGAATTCGTGGGCGCCGATATCGTACCCCTTTCCCCAAGGAATGGCGTTCCCGTAAAAATCGCGCTTTCCTGGATCCATTTTGAGTCTCTCGCGCAGATCCAGCCCTGCATCAATCGCGGGAGAGCCTGGCAGAAGTTGATATTCCGGGAGATTGGGAAGCCGGGCGGGGTCCGTCAGAAGCCCGGTCCCGTTCTTCCGAAGCAAGGGTTCAGCATACTGGCCAACGATGACGCCCCCGATTTTCTCTTGTCCGGTGGCGGCGGCCCAGGCGTCAAAGTTCCTGTAACCATCCACTAAAAATCCTCCGTCACCCATCGCCCAGTAAAGGTTTCCATCGAAGCGCCCCTTTTCGGAACCGCCCTCGATCTGAGCTTCCCCGCTTACAAAGATGTTGTTGCGAAAAGTCATCCTGGGCTGGGGCGTGGCATACTTCGGGTCTCCACCGAACGCCACTCCCGCACCCTTGCTGTTGAAAATCGTGTTGTTATAAATGTCGGTGCTTTCCATGCCCGCGCCGCCAACCCAGACGTAAATGCCGGCATTATGATTAGTCAAGCCGTCATCCTGGCTGATGTTGTAGCGCACGATGTTGTTCCGGAAGGCCGTTGCCCCTTCGTACTGGCAGATGAGGTAGCCGCTGCCGTGGTTGTCGTGGGAGTAGTTGTATTGGAGGACGGAATTGGTCACACCTCCATCGAAATCGAAGCCTCCTCCGTCCGTCCCCGTGCTTCGATTATGGTGTGACACGCAGAATTGAATCTTCATGTGATCTGCCGCCCATGCCCAGATGCCCACGGGCCCGTTCCCTCTTCTGGGCATGTCCCATCCGTTGTAGCGCGCCTCGCAATATTCGATAACTGCCTCCTGCACCTTGCCGAGTACGATTCCGTTTCCGCTGTGGTTGTTTTTGATCGATGGATCGCCGGGATTGTTTTCGGCAAGGCAGTGTCCCACATAGAGATCGTGTGACAAATCTCCGTCGGAACTGATGCCGGCAAACCCGTTCTCGTAGGCATGCACGCGGGTAATGCGCGCCCCCTGGAGGCCATTGATATTGATCCCGGCTCCCCGAAAGCCCGAGACCTCTATATTGTCAACCTCCACACCTGCAGCCCGAGAAAGATAAAGACCGCACTCGGTATTCCCGGACTTGCGCCCCGCCCCCAGGAACTTCAGGTCTCGAATCTGGAGGTGGTCGCTCCCTTCCAGCGTGAGCGCCCGGACATTTCCACCGGCGATGGTGGCCCTGCCTGTGCCATAGGACCCGATCACCACTTTCCGATCTGCCCCGCCGCGATGCCGGGAGTCCAGCAGGATCGTGCCTGCAAAGGTCTTCCCACCCTCAAATAGAACGCGGTCGCCAGCCTGAAGGGTCGCACGATTCACACGGTCAATGGATTTCCAGGGGCTCCTGATGCTCCCCGGAGCCGCGTCGCCGCCGCGTGGGCTGATGTAATAGTCAGTTCCTCGCGACGCGCCGAGCCCTGCCATCGATGCCACACCGACAACAGCCAGCACAAACCTAATACGCATATGTTCCCCTCAGGAATCCGGCAGAGACTCCGTCGAATTTCTTTAACTGCTCGGGTGGCTATTGAACAGTTCTCATTCGGGGTCGGAA
>Ga0315273_10011282_pt1 | contig 11423 bp, 8 predicted proteins | sample YL17G02_0_MG_FD_205753 | JGI IMG/M metagenome (GOLD analysis project Ga0315273, IMG submission 205753) | Sediment microbial communities from Yellowstone Lake, YNP, Wyoming, USA - YL17G02_0 | ecosystem: Environmental > Aquatic > Freshwater > Lake > Sediment | place: USA: Wyoming | collected... | reverse complement strand
CTTCACCGTCAAAGCCCGTGTCGCGCACGATGTCGACAACGGGCGACAAGGGGGGGATGTACCAGACCATCGGCATCGTGCGGTATTCCGGATGCAACGGCAGCGCGATCCGAAAGCGATTGGTCAAGGCGTAGACCGGTGACTTCTGCGCGGCGTCGATCCAGTCCTCGGTGATTCCACCGGCACGTGCGGCCGCGATCACCACTGGGTCGTCGGGGTCCAGAATCACCGACCGTTGCGCTTCGAGCAGGTCGTGTTCGTTCTCGACCGACGCGGCCTCGAGGACCCGGTCGGCGTCGTAGAGAAACAGACCGATGTAGCGAAGTCGACCAACGCACGTCTCGGCGCACACGGTTGGTTGGCCGGCCTCGACGCGGGGATAGCAGAACGTGCACTTCTCTGCTTTGCCGGTGCGGTGGTTGAAGTAGACCTTCTTGTACGGGCAGCCGGTGACGCACATCCGCCAACCGCGACATCCGTCCTGGTCGACGAGGACGATCCCGTCCTCGGCCCGCTTGTACATCGCACCGGAGGGACAACTCGCGACACAGGAGGGATTGAGGCAGTGCTCGCAGATACGCGGAAGGTGGAACATGAAGGTCTTCTCGAATTCGAGTTTGACCTTGTCGCCCAATTTCTTGAGCACCGGGTCATTCGGTGCGTACTCCGGTGCGCCACCGAGGTCGTCGTCCCAGTTCGCCGACCACCGAACTTGCATGTGTTTGCCGGTGATGAGCGACTTTGGTCGAGCAACCGGCACATCGGCTTGGGCTGGCGCATTGAGCAAGGTGTCGTACTCGTAGGTCCACGGTTCGTAGTAGTCGTTGAGGGTGGGCAACTTGGGGTTGCTGAAGATCCGAAGGAGTCGTTTGCCCCGTCCGCCGGCGCGAAGCCGGAGGCGTCCTCGTTGCGTGCGGATCCAACCGCCTTCCCAACGCTGCTGATCCTCGTGCATGCGTGGGTAGCCGAGGCCCGGCCGAGTCTCGACATTGTTGAACCAGACGTACTCGACACCGGTGCGATTGGTCCAGGCCTGTTTGCATGTCACCGAGCAGGTGTGACACCCGATGCACTTGTCGAGGTTCATCACCATGCCCATCTGGGCCATCACTCGCATCAGTACTCAACCTCCTGCGAACGTCGGCGGATCACGGTGACTTCATCTCGTTGATTGCCTGTGGGACCGTAGTAGTTGAAGCCGTACGACAGTTGCGCATAGCCGCCGATGAGGTGGGTCGGCTTGATGAGCAATCGGGTCAGCGCGTTGTGAATGCCGCCGCGACGGCCGCTCACTTCGGCCTTCGGAACGTCGATCGTGCGGTCCTTCGCGTGATACATGAACACGGTGCCCTCAGGCATTCGATGGCTGACCACGGCGCGGGCGACGACAACACCGTTGCGATTGAACGCCTCGATCCAGTCGTTGTCCTTGACGCCGATCTTGGCCGCGTCCTCCTGACTCATCCAAAGATCAGGACCACCACGGGACAGACTCAACATGAACAGGTTGTCCTGATACTCGGAGTGGATAGACCACTTCGAGTGCGGCGTCAGATAGCGAACGGTGACTTCGACTCGCCCGTCTTCACCAGTGCCGTCAGGTCCGGTGCCTTGCGGCCCGAAGATGCGATGCATGTTCAGCGGTGGTCGGTACGTCGGCATCTGCTCGCCGAGCTCTGCCATCCAGTCGTGGTCCAGGAAGAAGTGTTGGCGACCGGTCAGGGTGTGCCACGGCTTGAGTCGCTCGACATTGATCGTGAAAGGCGAGTAGCGCCGACCTCCATGTTCACTGCCGGACCATTCATGTGACGTGATGACCGATTGCGGCCGCGATTGGGTGTCGGCGAACGTGATCTGCTTGCCTTCATGATCGCTGGCCAGGTCGGCGAGGCGCTGGCCGGTCCGTTCCTCCAAGAACTTGAAGCCGGCCGTCGCGACGTGGCCATTGGTTGTGCCGGACAATGCGAGGATCGTTTCGCAGGCCTGCTCGGCCGTGGCCAGCGAGGGACGCCCGTCGGCGATGCCTCCGCGAACAGTCCCGCAGACCCGCTTGAGGTAGTCGATCTCCTTGGCTGGATGAAGCGTGACGCCCTTCACCGTGGTGCCCAGTGCGTCGATCTTCGGCCCGAGCGCGACCATCTGCTCGGCTAGTGCGCCGTAGTCGCGTTCGACGACCGCCAGGGCGGGCATGGTCTTGCCCGGGATCGCTTCGCACTCGCCGTACTTCCAGTCCAATACCCGCCCGCCCGGCTGTGCAGTCTCGCCGGGTGTGTCATGCAGTAGTGGTGTCGCAACGACGTCCTTGCGTACGCCGAGGTGCTTGGCCCCCAAGGGGGTGAACGCTTCGGCCATGGCCACGAACGTGTCGTAGTCGCTGCGGGTTTCCCACGGCGGCTTGATGGCCGCATTGAACGCGTGGACGAACGGATGCATGTCGGTCGAGGACAAGTCGTACTTCTCGTACCACGTGGCCGCCGGAAGCAGAATGTCGGAGAACAACCCGGTCGAGGTCATCCGGAAATCCAGTGATACCAACAGGTCCAGCTTGCCTTCCGGCGCCTCGTCGTGCCAGACGACATCCGCGGGGCGCCGACCCTCGGCCGTCTCCTCGGCCCGGATGGCTCCATCGGTGCCCAACAGATGACGCAAGAAGTACTCGTTGCCCTTGCCCGAGGATCCGAGCAGGTTGGCCCGCCAGACTGTGAGCACGCGTGGGAAGTTCTCCGGCGCGTCGGGATCCTCACACGCGAAGCGCAGGTCACCGCTCTTGAGTTGCTCGACGACGTACTCAGTTGTGTCTTTGCCCGCGGCCTCGGCTTGCTCCACGATTGTCAGCGGATTGCGGTTGAACGTCGGATAGGACGGCAGCCATCCCATTCGGGCCGACTGCGCCAATGTGTCGGCCAGGGCCTTGCCGGCGAACAGCCCCTTGCCCAACGGAGTTGCCAGCTCGTCGGCACCGAATCCGTCGTAGCGCCATTGGTCAGTGGCCAAGTACCAGAACGCCGTACCGGCCATCTGTCGCGGCGGTCGAACCCAGTCAAGCGCGAAAGCGAGTTGGGCCCAACCGGTGAAGGGGCGGACTTTCTCCTGGCCCACGTAGTGCGCCCAGCCCCCGCCGTTGACGCCCTGGCACCCGGTGAGAGTGGTGAGAGCGAGCATCGCGCGATAGATCTGATCGGAGTGGAACCAGTGATTGGTCCCGGCGCCCATCGCGATCATGGATCGGCCGCCGGACTGCTCCGCGTTGTCGGCGAACTCGCGGGCAATGCGGGAGACGGCGTCCGCCGGGACGGACGTGATCTCCTCCTGCCATGCGGGGGTGTAGGGCTGTGGGTCGTCGTAACCCGTCGGCCAGTCGCCCGGCAGGCCAGCGCGGCTCACGCCGTACTGCGCCAGCAGCAGATCGAACACGGTGGTCACCAACCGACCGGCGACCGTGCGCACCGGGACGCCGCGTCGCAGTGACGATCCGCCTTCGGTCGTTCCCTGCCCGACGTCGAAGCGAGGCAGATCAACCGCAACCGTCGAAGCCCCACCGTCTGCGTAGAGCGACAGCAGCGGATCAACCTCACCCAAGTCGAGATTCCAGCGGCCCTTGCCCGACTCGGTGTGACGATCGCCGAGTGTTCCGTTGGGGACGACGGGTTCGTTCGTCACCGAGTCGAGCAGCACAGTGCGCCACGCGTCACCCTCGCCAGCGCGACCCAGATCGCCGGCGGTGAGGAAGCGATCGGGCAGGAACGCGCCGGGTGCGTCCTCTCGTTCGCGCAGCGTGATGAGGAACGGCAAGTCGGTGTACGTCTTGACGTATTTCTGAAATCTCGGGACCTGCCGCTGCACGAAGAACTCGTTGAGGATGACATGGCCCATGGCCATCGCCAGGGCACCATCTGTGCCTGGGTGTGCCGCTAACCACTCGTCGGCGAACTTCGTGTTGTCCGCGTAGTCCGGGCTGACCACGATCACCTTCTGGCCGCGGTAGCGAGCCTCGGTCATGAAGTGCGCATCTGGCGTACGTGTCACCGGAATGTTCGAGCCCCACATGATGAGGTACGACGCGTTCCACCAGTCTGCCGACTCGGGCACGTCCGTTTGATCGCCGAAGACTTGGGGTGAGGCGATGGGCAGATCGGCGTACCAGTCGTAGAACGACAGCATGCTGCCGCCGATGAGACTGGTGTATCGGGCTCCGGCGGCGTGCGACGCCATGGACATAGCTGGGATCGGTGAGAAGCCCGCGACCCGGTCGGGTCCCCACTCCTTGATGGTGTGGACTTGTGCAGCCGCAACGATCTCCAGCACTTCGTCCCAGCGCGCGCGTACGAGCCCGCCCTTGCCGCGAGCCTTCATGTACTTCTTGCGCCGCACCGGATCGCCGACGATGTCGGCCCACGCTTCAACTGGATCACCGAGTCGAGCCTTGGCTTCTCGATACATTTCCAGCAGTACGCCGCGGACATATGGATACCGCACGCGGGTCGGCGAGTAGGTGTACCAGGAGAACGCGGCACCTCGTGGACAGCCACGTGGCTCGTACTCCGGTGAGTCCGGACCGACTGTGGGGTAGTCGGTCTCTTGTGTTTCCCACGTGATGATTCCGTCTTTGACGTACACCTTCCATGAGCACGAGCCGGTGCAGTTGACCCCATGGGTGGAGCGAACGACCTTGTCGTGCGACCAACGGTCGCGGTAGAAGATGTCTGCGTCGCGGCCGCCCTGCTTGGTCAGCGTGCGCAAGTCCGGCGAGATCGCATCCTTCTGCAGCAAGCGACGCGCTCGCAGGATGCTTTCGACAATGTTGCCGTCGGTCCCGGCGTTGGTCACGACTTCCTCCCTTGGATCGCATCATCTTGCGCCGAAGTCGATAGGTGCACATGGCAAACGAGCGGATCGTCGCTGACAAAGGGTTCGATGCCGACGGCGTGGAGCGGACCGCCGAGTCGGTCCAAGGTGGCTTGCACCATGCCGAGGTGGACGTTGCACACGACCTGCCGGTTGTCGCGGGCCACTTCGGCGAACGGGCATCGGTGCAAGGTGATCCGGTCATGGTCCAAGTCGAGTTCGGGATCGAACCCGAGCCTGTTCATCAGCGTATTGAGAGAATCGCCGGCGGACTCGGCCGTGTTGGTCGTCCCCGGGTGAGTTACTTCTGCCAAGTCCGTCGCGTCCAGCGCGGTCACCCAACGCTGCCCCGCGTCGATCGCCGCGGCCGCCGGATCTGGCGCCGCACTCAAGCCCGCCGCCAGCACGCTGGCCAGTGACTTGAAGCTCTCATCGGCCTCCGCGGTGGCGAAACCCGCCGCTCGGTCTACAGCCGCCCGGTACAGCGACTTCGGTCGTCCGGGGCCGTGCGGGCTTTGGGTGAGGCGGTCGACCAGGCCGACCGCCACGAGCTGATCGAGATGCATGCGGGTGGTGTTCAGATGCAGGCCCACCGTGCGCGCGGCGTCGGCGACGGACAAGGGCTCGGACCTGCGGCGGAGCACGTCGAGTAGCTCCGCCCGCTTCGGTGCACCCAGGACCTGGTGGGTGCGGATTTCGATTCCGTCCTCGGACACACTTGCAATATTCCCGATGGAGGGAGTAAAAACAAGCCTGACCGTTAATATTGATTCACGAACTGAATCGCGAATGTTGGTCAGGCGGGCATCGCCGTGGTGAATGCCGGTCGGGCGGGCATCCGTTCCGAGTGAAAGCCGGTGCAGACATGGGCGCAGCGCGACCCACCCCCTCGACAGCCAAGACAGAGACCCCGAAGTCCATCGAGAAGATCCGCCCGGGTGCCTTCCTGCAGTTGTTCCTGGCCACGCTGGGTTTCGGGGTGAATTTCTGGGCGTGGGCGCTCATCAGCCCGCTGGGTCCGACGTACAAGGCCGAGTTGTCCTTGACGCCCTTCCAGCAGTCGCTCGTCGTGGCCATCCCGGTCTTGGTCGGTTCGCTCGGCCGCATCCCGGTGGGTGGTCTCACCGACCGATTCGGCGCCCGGGTGATGTTCCCCGCGGTGAGTTTCCTGACTGTCCTACCGGTGTTGTTCGTCGGCTTCTACGGGACGAGCCTGACCCGACTGGTCCTCGGCGGCTTCTTCCTCGGGCTGGGCGGTACGGCGTTCGCCGTTGGTGTCCCGTTCGTCAACGCGTGGTTCCCCCCGTCTCGACGCGGCTTGGCCATCGGGATCTTCGGCGTGGGCATGGGCGGTACGGCCGTCTCCGCGTTCACCACGGTGAAGTTGGTCGAGGCGCACTCGCTGTCGTTTCCCTTCACGTTGGTCGCCGGCGTCCTGATCGCCTACGGCGTGATCGCGTGGCTCTTCATCCGCGAGTCACCGGCGCGCACGGTCGGTACGGGAGCGTTCTGGGCCCGTACCTGGACGACCATGAAGATGAAGCCCACGCTGCAGTTGTCGTTCCTCTACGCGGTCGGTTTCGGAGGGTTCGTGGCCTTCAGCGTTTATCTGCCGACCTACCTTCAGACCTGGTACGGACTCGAGAAGGCAGATGCCGCGAGTCGTACGGCCGGGTTCGTCGTGCTCGCTGTCATCGCCCGGCCCATCGGCGGATGGTTGTCCGACCGGTTCCACCCCGTACCCGTGCTGGTCGGCTGCTTCTCGGCCCTTGCCGTGTTGGCTCTAGTGGTCTCGCTGCACATCAATCTCATCCCCTACCCGACGATCGCATTCCTGTCGATGGCTGCCGTGCTCGGAGCCGCTGCCGGTGCAGTCTTCGCGCTGGTCGCTCGCGTTGCGCCCGCGGACAAGGTGGGATCGGTCACCGGTGTCGTCGGTGCGGCCGGTGGCCTCGGGGGGTTCATCCCGCCCCTGATCATGGGCGTGGTCTACAGCGTGACGGGCAACTACTCACTCGGCTATGTCCTGCTTGCACTGGTCGCCGCCGGCGCTGCGCTCTACACGTGGACTGCAATGCGCACGGAGGGCCGATAGTTGGATCGGTCGTGCTGACTGCGTTGGGACATGGTTCGGTATAGCGCGTGCGTCGCATCCCACTGGTCTTGCTGGTCCCGGCAATGCTCGCGCTCGCGTTCCTCGCGCTCCCAGTTGTGGCGCTGCTGAGCAAGGTCTCACTCAGCGAACTGCCAGAACGGTTGCGGGACCCGCTAGTACTCGACGCCTTGCGGCTGTCGCTGGTGACTAGCACGATTTCGACGGTCCTGTGTGTGCTCCTTGGAGTTCCGCTGGCCTGGGTGATGGCGCGTAAGGAGGTGCCCCTCCGCCGCCTCATGCGTGTTCTGGTGGTGCTTCCTCTTGTGTTGCCTCCGGTGGCCGGGGGACTCTCGTTGCTGCTCCTTTTCGGGCCTGACGGCGTGGGCGGGCGGCTCCTTGAGTCCCTCGGACTTGGGCTTCCGGCGACGACGGCAGGCGTGATAGTTGCCCAGACCTTTGTGGCACTTCCGTTTCTCGTGTTGGCAACGGAGGGTGCGATTCGCAGCGTGGATCCGCGCATGGAGGGCGTGGCCGCAACCTTGGGCGCCTCTCAGTGGCAGGCCTTTCGGCGAGTGACGCTCCCGTTGGCAATGCCGGGAGTGGTTGCGGGCGTGGTCCTCGCGTGGGCCCGTGCGCTGGGCGAATTCGGCGCGACGGTGACCTTCGCCGGCTCGGTCCCAGGCCGTACGGAGACGCTTCCCCTCGTGTTGTCACGGGCCTTGAAGGAGAGCACCGCGGCCGGCGTGACCGTTGGTGTTGTGTTGTTGGTGCTCTCAGCGGGTGTGCTGTTGTTGTTGCGGGACAGGTGGTGGTCGTTGTCGTGATCGCGACCTCAGGATTGATCGCATCGGTGGTGACCAGACGGGGTGACATCGACATCGACGTGTCGCTGGCGGTTGCACCAGGTGAGGTGCTGGCCGTACTCGGGACAAACGGTTCTGGCAAGACGGGACTGATTCTTGCGTTGGCTGGCCTGGTGCCGATCGAATCGGGCCAGATCAGTTACGACGATCGTGTGCTGGACGATGTTGCGCAAGGAATCCATGTCACCTCGGCGGATCGCAACGTCGGTTATCTCCCGCAGCACGCAATGCTGTTTCCGCATTTGTCAGTGCTCGAGAACGTCGCATTTGGGCCGCGGTCGCGCGGTGTGTCCGCTCTGGACGCTCGGCGCGATGCGACGAGCATGTTGTCGGCGGCGGGCCTCACTGCGTTGATCGACCGACCGGCAGCAACGTTGTCGGGTGGGGAGGCGCAACGCATCGCACTGCTTCGCGCTCTGGCCTTCACGCCGGACCTGTTGTTGCTCGACGAACCCACCTCGGCGCTCGACGTTGCGGCGCGCACGTCGGTTCGCGCCGACTTGGTCCATCGCATCAACGATTTCTCCGGTGCGACCGTCTTGGTGACGCACGACGCGGTCGAGGCTCTCACTCTCGCGAGTCGAGTACTCATCCTCGACGGGGGAAAGGTCGTGCAAGAGGGGGATGTGGCCGAGGTGGTCCGTCGACCGCGTACCGCCTTCGTCGCCCGCCTGGCCGGGCTCACCGTGTTGTCGGGTACGGCGCGGGAGCACCGAGTGGATCTTGATGCGGGTGGGGCACTGATAGTGGGGGAGTCCAGTCACGGCCGGGTGCTGGTGACTGTCTCTCCTCGCGGGGTGACGCTACATCGACTGCGACCAGAGGGCTCGGCGCGCAACGTGTGGCCAGTGCGAGTGAGCTCGATCGAAGCCGTTGGCGATCTTCTTCGGGTGTCCCTTGACGGTGAACCATCTGTCGCAGCCGACGTCACCATGTCTGCGGTTGCCGAGTTGGGCGCGCGGCCTGGAGTAGAACTGTGGGCGTCGATCAAGGCAACCGAGTTGGATGTGTATCCAGCGTGACGAGCAGCCCGAACGTCATTCGTGTACGGCTCTTCGCGGCCGCCCGAGCAGCGGCAGGCGGGCAGGGCGACGTTGAGGTGAGCGCCGGCTCGCTGACTGAGGTGGTTGAGGCGCTCGGCGCCTTGTACGGCCCCGCCCTGGCGTTGGTCCTCGAGCGGAGCTCCTTCCTGGCCGACGATGTCGCGGTGTCGCGCCGCGATCGCGACACTCCGTTGAGCGGGGGAACCACCATCGACGTCCTGCCACCGTTTGCCGGCGGGTAGTGGATCGACGTTCATCCGCCGATCGCAGACATTGGCCGCGCGGGTTGGAGGAAGCCCGGATCGTCGATGCCGTGTCCCGGTTGTTTACCGGCCAGACAGACCCGCATCCGCGCCGCGATCTCGGCGTCGTCGGCGCCCGCACGCAGCGATGTACGCACGTCTGACTCCTCGCGCGCGAACAGACAGGACCGAAGTTGTCCGTCGGCGGTGAGACGAAGCCGGTCACATGTTCCGCAGAACGGGTTGGTCACCGAGGCGATCACACCCACGGTCGCGGGACCACCGTCAACCCAGAACTCCTCCGCGGGGGCGGAGCCTCGTGCCAAGGCCTGCCGTGGGTCGAGTGTGAACACCTCACTCAACGCCTCCATGATCTCGGCAGCGGTGATCATCTGGGTCCGATCCCACTCGTGTTGCGCGTCCAAGGGCATCTGCTCGATGAATCGCAACGTCACACCCTCAGCGAGTGCCCAGCGAAGCAGCGGAACGGCCTCGTCGTCGTTGACTCCTCGCAACAGGACCGTATTGATCTTGACAGGCACGAGTCCTGCGGCCTTCGCCGCGGTGACTCCGGCCAACACATCGACCAATCGATCGCGGCGGGTGATGGCAAGGAAGCGATCGCGGCGCAATGTGTCCAGACTGATGTTGACCCGTTCCAGTCCCGCATCGGCCAGCGGTGCGGCCAAAGAGGGGAGGCGCAAACCGTTGGTGGTCAACGAGATCCGCGGGGCGTTCGGGAGTGCTCTGATCGCCGCAACGATCTCCACGACGTCGGGTCGCAACAGCGGCTCGCCACCGGTGAGGCGTACCTGCTCGATTCCAAGGCCCACCGCGATCGCGACAAGCCTTACCAGCTCAGCAGTGGTGAGGATGTCGCTGCTGGGTATCCAGGGAAGCCCCTCGGCGGGCATGCAGTAGGAGCACCGCAAGGAGCAGCGGTCAGTGAGCGACACTCGAAGGTCGCGGTGGCGGCGACCGTGCATATCAATCAGCGTCATGCGCAGTTGACCCACTCATCCGTGCCATCGGCGAACATCTGGTGTTTCCACACCGGAAGATCCCGCTTCACTTCGTCGACGATGCGGCCGCAGACGCTGAGTGCTGCAACTCGGTGAGGCGCGGAGACTGCGATCACGAGCGCAGCCTCACCGATCTTGAGCGCTCCGACGCGGTGGCTCACCGCAATGGCGCAGATTCCCGGTGTCTGCGCGACGCGGTGGGTGACGTCACGAAGGACTTGGGCGGCCGAGGGATGCGCTTCGTACTCCAATTGGACCACGTCACGTCCGTGGTCGTGATCCCTGACGACGCCGGTGAACGTCACCACGGCTCCGGCGTCAGGACGAGCGACCGCCGCGACGTGGGCCTCGGTATCCAGGTGGCGATCGGTGACTTCGCACAACGTCACTTCAGCCCCTGTCACTTCGGCCCCCGTCGCGTCAGGTCGCTCCACTTCGGGCCGCGCGGTCTCAGCACGGTCGTGCGTAGCGGGTGCGACGCGGTGGTCGGCGCCACGAAGCACTGCGACCGCGTGACGGAGCAACGGGCCGGCGACCGCGAGGCCGTCGCGTACTCCGCCGGGCGAACCGGGCAACGCCAGGACGAGTGACCCACCGATGGTGCCAGCCACGAGTCGAGACAAGTCCGCAGTGGGCACCTGCGATCGAGAGGCGGCACGAATCGCCTCGGGGAGGCCGAACAACTCCTTGTCCAACAGTGGTTGTACGGCCTCCGGAGTGACGTCGCGCGGACCGATTCCAGTTCCGCCGGTGAGCACCACAACGTCAGCACCGCCCTTGGTGGCGGAAAGTACCGCTCCAGCGATCGCGTCGCGTTCGTCGGGAACGACCGTCGGACCGGCGGCGCGCACGCCATGTTGCGCAAGCAATGACACGGCAAGTGGCCCCGAGCGATCGTCGGTGACTCCCGCAGCGGTCCGATCCGAAACGGTGATCACGTAGCCGTGCAAGAGCGGCATGAGTGGTGAGTCGCCGCTCATGGATTCGGGGATCATGGATTCACTGACCTGGTCCACGAGCCAGAGCGTCCACCATCTTTGGCATCCACTCGTACGTCGGTGAGGATGGCCGCAGGGTCGAGTGCCTTGATCATGTCGATGACTGCAAGTCCCGCAACGGAAACGGCCGTCAACGCCTCCATCTCGACGCCGGTGCGATCGGCCGTGCGCACAATGGCCCGCAAGTCGACCCCCTCGTCGGTGACGAGAACGGACACTTCGACGTTGTGCAGTGCGATCGGGTGACACAGCGGGATCAACTCGGGCGTGCGCTTGGCCGCCATGATCCCCGCGATTCGCGCCACGGCCGCAACG
>Ga0315273_10011281_pt1 | contig 11424 bp, 10 predicted proteins | sample YL17G02_0_MG_FD_205753 | JGI IMG/M metagenome (GOLD analysis project Ga0315273, IMG submission 205753) | Sediment microbial communities from Yellowstone Lake, YNP, Wyoming, USA - YL17G02_0 | ecosystem: Environmental > Aquatic > Freshwater > Lake > Sediment | place: USA: Wyoming | collected... | reverse complement strand
TCGACCCGGACAACGTCGACGCAAAGGACCAGCTTGAAGAGCTCCACGAGGTGGCCAAGGCCGGCCGCCGCATCGACGCCGAGCCGGCGCCCGCCCGCGCGGCGCTGCCGGCAAAGGCGATCCCAACGCCCGTGCCGCCGCGCCGCCTGCGGGTGTACTTCGCGTCGCCGCTGGCAGTGGGCGACCTCAGCGTCACACTCGACCGGTCGGCGTTCGCGAGCCTTCCCTTCGACTTCGCGGCGAGCGGCGGCACCGGCGTTGTGGACAAGGCGTTCGACATGCCGCACGGCCGGCATCAGGTGCTGATCACGCTCCACAACCGGCAGGGGCTGACGCTCGGCGACCAGACGTTCGTGCTCGACTTCGAGCCGGGCCACACGGTCCAGCTCACGGTCGAGATGAGCGGGCCGCGCTCGGTGCCGCGCTTCAAGGCTAGCGAGGTGCGCTGACAGGCGGGAATTCGCGGCCGTCCTCGGCGATTCTTCACGGTGAGTCGTGGGACATGAGCACCCGGAGGCACGAATGAGAGCGAAAGCGACGGTGGTGGCGATGGCGGTGATATTCGCAGGGGCGTTGGCATTTGCGGTCGCCCAGGAAGGCGCCGTGTCGTACGCCAAGGACGTGGAGCCGCTCTTCGTCGCAGCGTGCGGCGACTGCCACGGCGCCGAGAACCCGAAGAAGGGGCTCGACCTCTCGCAGGGCCATGGCCGCGCCGACCTGCTCGACCGGCAGAGCCAGGAGGTCAGGGAGCTGGCGCTGCTCAAGGCCGGCGATCCGGCCGCCTCGTATCTCTGGCTCAAGCTCACCCACACCAACACCGAGGGCAGGGGCATGCCGCGCACGATCTTCAGCGCCAAGAAGCTCCCCCAGGAGCAGCTCGACCTCATCGAGCGCTGGATCAAGGAAGGCGCAAAGCCGTAAGGCAGGCGTCCGGGTACCGGGGACCGGGGACCGAGAGAACCAACCCCAGGAACGCTTGTCGCGACGACCGGCCAGCCAGCCTCAGGCAGCCTGGCACGCCAGGAATGCGGGCTCGGTCGGCGGCGTACCTTGCAACGAGGAACACTGCATGCAAGTACATCGGCGCCGCGGGAGTGGGGAACCCACCCGATCGTGGTACGGGTCCGCCCGGCGCCCCGCGGTGCCGCGACCCGCGGTCGGTCCGCCAATCCCACCGGACCGCGGCAAGGAGATCGTCATGAAAACCCTGCTCGCCGGGGCCTTCGCGGTTGGCCTCGCCCTACCGGCGAGCGCCGGCTACTCGGTGGACTTTCCGCTGGTGATGGGGCTCGCCGGCGCGTCGACCCGCTTCTACACCGCGATGGACATCACCAACAACTCGGCAGAGGCGACAGACGTCACCTTCGAGTACATCTCCGACGGCCTCACCATCGACGTCGCAGGCGTGCTCCTCGTGAACCTGCCCGGCCACGGCAACTTCCACACCGACGACTTCATCCAGTACCTCGCCGCGCAGGGGTTCATCACTTCCGCGCAGGCCGCCAACACCAAGGGCACGCTGCTGCTCACCTTCACCAACGCCAACTTCACCACCGGTACCGAGGCGTCCGCGACGCTGCGCACGTTCAACTACGTGATCTCCGGCCAGCGCCCGTCGATCGGCTTCGCCTACCGCGCCATCCCGCTGCGCAAGAACGAATCACACTCCCTGGCCTCGGCGATCAACGACACCCACGGCACCGGCGGCACGCTGCCCAGAGTGCTCTCCCACCTCGGGCTGGAGAACGTCGGCATCGACGATGCGGGCAACTCGACACCGCGCCCGTCACCCTCAAGCTCGCTTTCACGGGCCCAGCGACCGGCGGCCCGGTCGGGCCGCAGCCGACGGTCACGCTGCAATCCGGGCAGATGAAGCAGATCAATGACCTCTGGCACACCTACAGCCTGCCCAATTCCTCCAACTCGCTACTCGTCTCCGTCACCGAGACCGCCGGCACCGCCCAGATCCGCGGCTTCGTGCTGGTCAAGGACATCACCACCAACGACCTGTCGTTCTACCTGATGCAGTGAGGACGGGGGCATGACGAAGCGCACGATCTGCCTCGCTCTGGTCGCCGGCCTCGCCGCGGTCCATTCGAGCGCCGGCGACATCCCGGGGTTCACCTGGAAGGGCAAGCCGAACTTCCCCGGCTTCGCGCGCGGGATGACGCTCGGCCCCGACAGCAACCTCTGGCTGACCGACGCGGACGCGAACGCGATCGGACGTGTCGCGCTCGACGGGACCGTGGTCGACGACTACAAGCTCGGCACCTACACCGGCTTCCCGATTCCGACCGCCAACGGCTTCCCAGTTCCGATCACCGCCGGCCCTGACGGCAACCTGTGGTTTGTCGAGCTCAACAACGGCGGCAAGATCGGCCGTTGCACGACCACCGGCGTGATCACCGAGTTTGCGCTGCCAGGGCCGTCGGGGTCGCAGTGGGCGATCGCGTCTGGGCTCGACGGCAACCTCTGGCTCTCCAACTCGCCGTCCGACGCCGTTCATGTCGCGAGAATCCTCAAGGTGACGCCGGATGGCATCGCGACGCCGTTCCCGCTGGCGACAGGGATCAGCGTCGGCAACCTCGTCGCCGGACCCGACCGGAACATCTGGTTCGTCGAGCGGAGCGCGACCGTTTCGGGCATCGGCCGAATCACTCCCTAGGGTGTCGTCACCGACTTCTGGCTGACAACCAAGAACTCGCAGATGGACATCACGCTCGGCCAGGACGGCAGCCTCTGGTTCGCCGAGAGCAATGCCCACAAGATCGGCCAGCTCGTCGTCGCCACCGCGACCGACCAGGGCCAGGCGACGTTCAACGATTCGGGAACTTGGACCTTCTACCAGGCGGTAGCGCTGGTGCCGCTGCTCCCGCCCAGCGCCAACGAGTCCCTGGCCGTGACCGCGAGAGGCCCGCTGGCGGCGTCGGTCGCAGTTGCGGCCGCGCCGCACTGCCTCGAACCGACGTTCATCGTTCGCAATGGCTCGAGCGGCAATGACAATGCGGAGCAGATCGCGGCAGCATCGGCGGGCGTCTGCGCCGACATCGCCGTCGGCCGCGGCCAGCACATCCTACCTCGGTCCGAAGACCCGACAACCAGGGGCAGTCTCGCGGCCTACGTCTACAACCGCGGCCCCGATGTCGCCGTCGGCGTGCGCGTCGCCCTGTCCCTCCTCACCCCCGAGGTCTTCTTCGCGGGGACTATTGCCGTCAAAGCCGCACCCTTCGACCCGACCCGGGAGGCGCCTCTACCGCTCCCGATCGCGTCGGTGGACTGCGTCCATCCCGACTCGAAGATCATTGCATGCACGGTGGCTCGCATGGAGAACGGCTCCGCCTTCATGGTCTCGTCGTCTGTATACGTGCCTCAGGACATCCTGGGATTCTCGGTCACGAAGTTCGGGCTTTCGATCACTCCTGATCCGTATCCGCGAAACAACTTCGGTTCGTTCCGTGTCAACCGCGTTGAGCAGAAGGACGACACGCTCCCCACCGACCCGCGGCTCGTGGTCCTCATTCCGGTTCGCGGGCACCCGCAGTAGCGTTCGCTTTGTTGCCGGCGAGAGACGGATCAGGGCGTCACGAGATCGCTTACCGGCCTGGAGTCAGCCGCGTGCCCGGCACTGCCGGCGCGGCGCGGGGCTCGGCGGCGCGGTAGTCCTCGCCGACGGCGGCGGCGAGCGTCGCCGCCACCTGGCCCAGCGTGACCGGCGCGTGGTCGCTGCGGCTGCCGAGTGCGGGCGTGAGCGGGCCGAGGATCGCCAGCCAGACCTCTTCGGAGCCCTTGACCTTGGCGCCGTGGTCGATCCAGTCCTTGCGGGTGCGGCCGCGGCCGTGGTCGACGGCGACGATCAGGGTCGTGCGGCGGGCGTAGCCCTCCATCGACTGCAGCGTTTCCCACAGCGCCCGCAGGTAGGCGTCGTTGCGATGAGCGGCGTCGAGGTAGCGGTCGTAGCGGCGCTCGTGCGCCCGCTCGTCGGTCTCGCCGAACGTCAGCCACAAGACCCGCGGCCGGTTGGCACGGATGTACTCGAGCGCCGAGTAGAACGTGAACGCGTCGTGCGGCTCGCCGCTCCACGGCGGCACGGTTTCGACCTTGAGACGGTTGAGCAGCTCCTGCCGCGGCGAGATCTCCCCGACCGCAACCGCGTCGAACGCGGCGTTGACGTAGACGCCGTTGCGGCCGCGGCCGGCGATGTCGGCGACGCGGTCCCAGGCGCCGAACGCCGCGACCCGGCCGACGAACCCCGGCCGGTTGGCGAGCCACTCGAGCACCGAGCGATTGGGGTTGACGTACGACTTGTTGCTGTTTACGCGCGGGTCGGCGAAACCGACGATCATCTCGGCGTAGCCGGGGTACGAGAAGTGGAAGGCGTTGGCGACGGCGACGCGGCTGCCGCGGTCGCGGTCGCCGAGGATCTGCCCCTGCGCCGCCACCACCTGCCAGAGGAACGGCATCAGCTCGGCGCGGCGCTCCTCGGCCCGCGGCCGCAGCCAGCGCGCCCGCACCTCGTCGACCTTCTCGATGCCGCCGTGCTTGCGGTCGAGAAGCGCCTCATCGGCCCCGCGGAACACCTCCTGCCAGCGCATCCCGTCGATCAGCACGAGCACGACGTTGTCCTCGGACGCCGTTCGCTCCTGGGCCGAAACCACGGCAGCGACCAACAGACCGAGTACCCCACCGGCTAGCGTCCAACGCCGACCGATCCTCATCGCACCCTCCCCATTTCCCGCCTCGTGCCGTTTCCCAGCGCCCACCCCTATCGCCTATCGCCGTATCAGCAGCCGAACGAGCCCCCACGGCGACAGCACGCGCTCGGCCGGCAACGTGTCGGCGAGCATCGCCGCGAGCCGCCGCTGCGCGCCAGGGTGGTGCGCCTTGGCGATCAGCCACTCGCCCAGCCGCGGGAAGTTGAGAAACTGCTCACCCAGGCGCCAGGCGCGGAAGTCGCGCCGGTAGCGGGCGACCATGCGGCACCGGTATCTCTCGACGCCGCCGCTGCCGGCCTCGCGCAGCAGGCACTCCCCGACCGCGACGCCGCTCCACAGCGACGGCCCGATCCCCTCGCCGGAGAACGGTCGCGTCAGCCCCGCCGCGTCGCCGACGGCGGCGAGGTTGGCGCGGGTGAACGGCATTTTCGGGAACGCGGTGAGCAGCGGCGCCCCGCGCGGCGGCACGGTCCACTCCTTGCCTCCCAGGTCGCGCAGGAAGCGCTCGAGCGCCTTGCCGAGCGACGTCGCGCGCCGGCTGTCGCGCGGCAGCCCGCAGCCGACGTTCCACACGCCGTCTCCGGCGCAGAATGCCCACGCGTAGCCGCCGGCGAGCTCGCCGCGCAGGTCGATGACCAGCTCGTCCTCGGGCAACCCCGGGAGCTGCGCGTAGCCGCGCAGTGCGACCGCCGAGCGCTCCTTGCCGGCACCGAGCCCGGCGATCTCGCGCGGGCGGCGTGCGGCGCCGGTGGCGAGCACGAACGCCCTGGCCTCGATCGCGACGTCGCCGGCCGCCGTGGCGAGCCGCGCCGCGGCGACGCCGGCGGCGCCGTCGTCGAGCCCCGCCAGCGTCGCGCCGGGGATCAAGTCGGCGCCGGCCCGGCACGCCTGCTCCACGAGCAGGGCGTCGAGCTCGTGCCGGCGGATCACCAGGCCCGACAGCGGCACCCTGACGGTGCCGCTGGCCGCCCCACGAAGGCGCAGCCAGCTCACCGGATGAGAGACGCGGCGGATGTCGTCCGCTGCGCCGATCGCCACCAGCGCCGCGAGCGCGTCAGGGAGCAGCGCGTCGCCGCAGATCTTGTCGCGCGGGAACGTCGCCCGGTCCGCGAGGACGACGCGCGCGCCGCCGGCGGCCAGCGTCGCCGCCGCCGCGCTCCCCGCCGGCCCCGCCCCGATCACGACGACATCCGCCTTCACCCGCTCACCTCGCCCACGGCCGGCCGAGCAGGCCGCAGAGCACGCTGGAGACTCGTTGGGCCGCGGTTAGCTCGGCGCGCACGCGAAACGCCTTAACGGGGTCCGCAGCGACCCGATCGAGCACGCGCTGGTACACCCCGCCCATCACCCTGACCGCCGCGCGGGAGTCGCGAACGGTGGCCTTCGGCAGCTCCCGCGCCACGGCGAAGTGATGGCGCGCGCGGGCGCACTCGAACGCCATCAGCGCCCGGTATGCCGGCGTGTCGACGTGGCCGGCCATGATGTCGTCGGCGCTCACCTCGAAGCGCGCGAGCTCGTCGAGCGGCAGGTAGATGCGGCCCCGGGCGACGTCCTCGCCGACGTCGCGGCAGACGTTGGTGAGCTGCAGCGCCATCGCCAGGTGGCGGCCGAGCCGCCGGCCGTCGTCGCCGGCCGCGCCGAAGATCGCCAGCGAGATCTCGGAGATCGTCACGGCGACCAGCTCGCAGTAGCGCTCGAGCTCAGCGAACGTGGCGTAGCGCTGCTGTCGCAGGTCCATCCGGCACCCTTCGACGAGCCCGAGCAGCGCCGCCAGCGGCACCGGGAACTCCGGCAACACCTCGGCGAGTGCGCGAGTGGTCGGCAGCGACGGCCGTCCGGCGTAGGCGGCGCGCAGCTCTTCGGCCCACGCGTCGAGGCGCCCCTCGATCTCGCCCGGATCGGCGCCGGCGGGCGCCTCGTCGACGATGTCGTCCGGGATGCGGCAAGCCGCGTAGGCGGCGTAAACCGCACGCCGCTTGGCAGCGGGCAGCAGCCGGAAACCGAGCGAGAAGTTGGCTCCCCTCCGGTGCGCCAGGCGTCGCACCTCGTCCCGCTCCCTCATGCCCGCTCCCGCCTCCGGCACCACGAGCACAGCGGCGAGTGGCGACACCCGGAGCGCTCGCGCCACAGCGGCATGACCGCCCGCGCCAGCAGCTCCTTGGCGCCGCTCGGGCGCTGCAGCAGGCGGAGCAGCCCAGTGAAGTCCCCGCCCGCCCCCCGGCGCGACAACCAGGAGAAAGAGCGGCGTCCCGCCCGCTCGTAGGCATAGCGCATGGCGATGCTGGAGCGCATCGGAGAGAGGATCTCGCGGCGGAATCGGGCCGCGTCCCAGCGGCCGGCGATCCCCGCCGCGGCGAGCACGGCGCTGCGCACCGCCAGCCGGTTGCCGAGCCCGAAGAGAAAATCCTGAATACCGGCGGCCTCGCCCACGTACCAGCGCCCATCGGCGCCGCGCAGATGCGACGGCAGCGAGAAGTTCATGAACTGGCCGCCCTCGCGCTCCTCGCGCACCGCGAATTCGCCGAGGGCGCCGCGGAACAGCGACCACGCCGCCCGCTGCGCCGCCGCCAGGTTGCGGACCATTCTCACCTGGGCCACGCCGAACGTCGCGTGGCCGGCCAGGCAGAAGAGGTAGGCGTAGCCCGTCGGCGTCACCTCGGGGTCGAACAGCACCGCGATGGTGTCCGCGAGGTCAGACGAGAACACCACCTCGCGCGCCACTCCGTCGGCTTGGCGCGGACCGCAGGCGATCACCTCGGCGTCGGCAGGAGCGGCGTGTCGGTCACGCAGGCGGACGCCCGCCGCCGCCGCGAGATTCCGCAGGGAGGCATCCAAACTCCCCTCGCCGCCGCGGCGGACGAAGTAGGCGTACGGTTCGGCGCTCGCCACCCGGTGGGAGCGCCCGAAGCCGTCGATGAGGAGCGCCTCCCGCGCCGGGATCGCCTCCACACCCGCCGCCAGACCGTAGCCCTCCAGCTCGTTCAGCGCATCGACGGCGCTGCTGCCGTTCTCGATGATCTGCCAGCCGCCCTTGAAGCGGCCGCCGCCGCCGGCATGGCGGTCGAAGACATCGACCTCGACCCCTCCTCGCGCCAACAACGTGGCCGCAGCCAGCCCCGAAACCCCGCCGCCCGCGATCCGCACCCGCGCCGGCATCGCTGCTCAGTAGCCCACGAGGATCTTGTCGAGCACCACCGAGCCGCCGGGGGGCGCGATCAACGTGATGCGCAGCCAGTATTTCCCCGAGGATGGTGGTGGCGGAAGCGAGATCGTCCAGTCCTTGGCGCCGGTGACGAGGATGTGCGTCGCCTTGCCGTCGCGCCAGCGGGCCGCGATGGTCGCCCCGCCGGTCGCCGTTCCCTCGAGCCAGCCCTGCAGCGACAACGAGGCGTTCCCGGGGGCGTGAACCGGGACCTCGATCGAGTCCATGTTGCGCAGGCGCCACCCGTTGCGAAAGACGAAGCGCGACATCTGGCCGAGCGGCGGGTGCAGCTCGCCTCCGAGTACCAGGATCTGCGGGTCCTCCAGCTCGATCACACGGTCGTAATGCAGCGTCACCCCGGCGACGAAGCCGGCGCCGGCGAGCAGCAGCGCGGCTACCGTGCAGCGCGCCGCGACCCGGATCACCCACGGCCATTGGCGGGCGATCCATAGGGCCGCGAGGACCAGGGCAACACCGATGAACGGCCAGGCCAGCGTCGACGGGCCGGGGCGTAGGAACGACGGGAACAGATGGCGCGCCGACGCGGCAAAGCGACTCGCGAGACCGTCCGCGAGCCAGAACCCACCATCGCCGGAGTTGAAGCCGAGGTGAGGTCGCGACAGGAACACCCACCAGACGACAAACGAAGGAACCAAGAGGATGGTGGCGATGGGACGCCAGCGCCGCGGCGAGCGCAGCAGCATCGCGCCGGCGAGCGCAAACATCGGCAGCAGGACGACCAGGTAGCGCGCCGGGGGCGAGTCGCCGCCGCGCCACTCCCGGTTGGAAAGCTGCGAGAACAAGGTCAACACGGCGCCGAGGATCAGGGCGCGGTCGGCGGGCGCGCCGCGCCGCCACAGCAGCGGCACTCCCGCGAGCGCGAGCAGTGCGAGCGGCGCCGAGAACGCCAGCCCGCCGGCCGGATCCAGCGCGAGACCTGCCACGGACGTGACGACTTGGCGAGCGCTGCGCGGGATCAGGTGGCTGGCCTGACGCCGCCCGGGCACCGTGTCGAGGGCGCTCCCGAACCAGAAGATCGAAAGTGCGATGGCCGCCGTGCCCGTCAGGACAAGGGCCAGGATCACGTTGCGAGCTGTCTTCGCACCCCACCGCCGGGGCAACCAGGCCGCCGCCGCCAGCGGCAGCGTCACGAGGACCAGCCGGGTCTTGATCCACGCCGAGAGCACCGCCGCCGCCGACGCGAGGACGGGGCGCGGCCGCGGCATCGTTGCGAGGGCCAGCGCCCCGCAGGCGAGCACAACGCCGGGCACCTCCGCCCAAACCTGCGTCACGAACGTCGCCAGCGGGTAGCCGAGCAGCAGCACCGTAACGAGGAGCTTCACCCGGCTCGCCGGCACCCCCAGCTCACGCGCCCTTCGCGCGATCAGCCACAGCGCGAACGCCGCCGCCACCGCGAGCATCGCTGCCGCCCCCGAGCGGCCGAGCAGCACGTAGCCCGGCAGCAGCAGCATGGCAAGCACGGGCGAGTGCAGGAACAGCCCCCTGGGGGTGACGAAGATCTGGTTCTCGGGGTGGTTGACGACGTCGTAGTTGTTCGAGAGATCGAGGTCGAGGTCCTCGCGCAGCGACTTCAGGAGCAGCATGTGGTACGCCTCGTCGCCGACCGGCGGCGTCAGGTGCGGCGTCGCGAGCGCGAGCGGCACGAGCAGGGCGAGCGCCGCCGGAACGATGCGCTGGCGCTGCAGCCACACCCGCGCTGCCGGCCACCACGCGGCGAGGAGCGCCGCGAGCGCCACGTCGACGGCGTGCCTCTCGCCAAGCAGCCGGAGCGGCTCCACCGGCATGCGGGCGACCAGCGACCCGCAGGTGAGCAGCGCCCAGGGCAGCCACGCCCCGGCGCTCCGCCACGTTCCCGCGAGCCCCTGGAGCAGGGCGACGACGGCAGCGGCGGCGAGCAGCCATATCGGCAGCGGCCAGTCGCGCGGCGGCGTCGGCATGGAGGGTCCCGCAGTGGCGATCGTCAGGATGACGTTGGGCGGCAGCGATGGCTGCCGGCGCACCACGGGGACTATCCCTCGCGGCACGCCGCCGGCGATCTGGCCGGAAACCGACCACACCGCCTCGCTGCCCACGGCGGTCGGCCGCCAGACCGGGGTATCCGGTAGCGAATGGCGCACGGCGGCCACCACGTCGGGCCGCTCGTGCGCCCACTCGACGGCCTCGCTTCCGGTCCGCACCGGGAGCCGCATGCGCTCCATCTCGATGTAGGCGACGACCGTACCCTCACGGAGCTGGGCCGCGTTCGCCAGGTTGATCTCCGCGACGTACATGCCCCCGGTTCCCGGCGGCAGCGCAACGGCCGGGTTGGCGGCGGAAAGCTCGATTTGCGCCCGGTCAGGCGGAGCGAGCTGCGCGGGCCCCAGCGCAAAGCTGGCGGCGAACCAGGCGAGGCCGGTCACCGCGGCCGGCAGGAGTGGCGTCGCCACGGCAGCGACCGCGAGGGCGGCGACGCCGAGCCAACCTGCCGCGGGGAACGCCTGCGCCGGGCTCAGCCCACCCCACGGCGCCACGGCGACCGTGACGAGCGCCAGCGCTGCCACCGCGGGGAACCACCCCTCGACAAGGCGGTTGGCGCCGGCCGGCGGCGCTCCCAGCATGGCGGCGGCGACCGCAGCAAGAGCAACCGTGACGGCGAGGAGGACGTGGCTCTCGAACGGCATCACCCCGGCCAGGACGGCAACGGCAAGAACGACACTCTGCCCGCGCCACCGCGCGACCGCCCAGGCAACCAGGCCGGGAACGGCAAGAGCCAATGCCAGCAGAGGCACCGACAGTCCGACAAGACCGAGTCCGCCCGCGAACCGAGCAGCGAGCGCCAAGCCGAGGATCACCGCCGGGCTGGCGGCATCGCCGGTGCGGCGCAGCGCCGAGACTGCCGCTGCGAACGCCGCAGCCACCAGCAGAGGCGGCACCAGCATGCGCCGCATCGTCGGGTCGCCGACCAGCGTCAGGGTGAAGGCCACCGGCACGATGAGCGTCTCGGCGGCGCGCCGCCGCCACCCTGACCGATCGACGAGGCCGGACGGCACGAACGCAGCGAGGATCGAGGCCGACGCCCATACCGCCTCGATGACCGGGATCGCACCGACCGCGGCGAGCGTCGCTGCGAGCACGGCGAACGCCGCCGGGGCGGCCACCGCGATCGCCCGCGAGACGAGCGCGTCGCGGGTCATTCGCCCGAGGTCGGCCGCACGCCCCTCGGCAGCCTGCGTCGCGGTGTCGGGGCCGGCGCTCATGGAGCCGGATTCTAGCAGTCGGAGCCGGGTCTCACACTTTGCCTGTCGCCCAGGGCCACGCTGCGCCTTGAATGCCGGGCATGAGCCGCCGACCAGGTGCCGGTAGCGCAAAGTGTGATACCCGGCTCCGGCACTCGTGGCGCTGCGAGGGCCAGCAGACACGCACCCCTGCGCACGGTGGCAAGAACTCGTGCGAGCCGCCGACCAGGTGCCGGTAGCGCAAAGTGTGATACCCGGCTCCGGCACTCGTGGC
>Ga0315273_10011280_pt1 | contig 11424 bp, 7 predicted proteins | sample YL17G02_0_MG_FD_205753 | JGI IMG/M metagenome (GOLD analysis project Ga0315273, IMG submission 205753) | Sediment microbial communities from Yellowstone Lake, YNP, Wyoming, USA - YL17G02_0 | ecosystem: Environmental > Aquatic > Freshwater > Lake > Sediment | place: USA: Wyoming | collected... | reverse complement strand
TCTTTGGCAGGAAACTGGAGGTCACCAAAAGGGCGGTCGCTGACAACATCGCGTCAGCGGCTGAACTGGTCATGGGCGAGGCGGACGAAGGCGTGCCGGCGGCGATCGTGCGGGGTCTGGGGCTCCCCATATCAGATGATGCTGTCGGGATTGAGTCGATCGCCGCAGAGGACTGCCTGTTCATGGGGCTGCTGGAGAGTGCCAGGAAGAAGTGATGGGCTCTTTCTTCCCGAGTATCTCAGTATGGTATCCGGATATCCATCCTGCCCGAAAAACCGCTGCTTCCATCCGCATGCCGGGCAGAAGAGAAGCGGCGTGATCCAGCAGTCATCCTTGCTTCGCACTGAACCGTTGGATGACACTGGTAAGGTTACGAAAGGCAATGTTCAGTTGTTGCAAAGCGCTGGAAGACTCCTCCTCATGGACCTTCCTTCGCTCATACGTGGCCTTGATAGCACCATGCGTAGCATCGATGGTCTTCTCAATGTTTTCATCGAGATCGCGGGAGAATACCCGGAAGGCAGCATCGATGTTCTGGAGCGTGGCCCAGCGGAGGTTCTCCACATTGCGGATGACCAGAGTCTCGATATCCTTTGCCAGCCGGGCCCGGATCCGTTTCTCCCTCATCGCCCGGGGCATAGCCCGCTCAATTACATCCGGTGAAAGGGGATTGATAAAGCTTGACCAGTCCTTCCGCGACACCCAGTAGGGTTTGCGAGCCATAACAAAGACCCGTTCACTTTCCGGAGCATGGTAGGGGATTTCAAAAAGATCGGAGGCCGCGAGCCGGACTGATTCGATCAGGTCATCGGCACGTTTTTGATGACCTTGCAGCAGTATGGTGATCTCACGGTCAAACCTTGCGGAAAACTCCCCGAGGGCGTGCTCGAAATATACCGGGATTTCGGCAGCGATGGCATCTGATATCGTTTGGGATCCCTGTTCGATGCCTGATATCATCGCCAGTTCCGCGATACGGGTAAGGTGGGCACGTGCCGCCTCCCGCAATCGTGCCGATTCCTGCTCAAGGAGCTCTGCACCCCTGATATGGTCCCCTTTGAGGATGTCCCGCGCATATTTCTGCTGCTGTCTGGCTTCGCTAATCTTCTGGTCAAAGAAGGTGAGCCGGTCTTTCAGGGTATCCAGAGGCAGCTCCAGAGACCGGATCTTCAGCTGGACCTGAAGAGCTGCTTCATTCAGCACGTCCAGGGCTTTCTGGGCAACTGCCTCACGCAGTACCAGGAATTTTTCCCGGGCAAGGAACGTTACGAGGTGGTCGTTCACGGCTGAAAGCCCGCTCTTCTCCCAGAGCTCCGTGTCATCCTTCTCCCGTGCCCGGAGGCCCATTCGGGAGGAGACCGGAAAGATGTGCCCCCTCTCTTCCAAGCCGATATTCTCATGCAGTACCCGCCGCAGGAAGGCCAGGGCTGTCTCAAGTTCATCCTGGTCCAGGTAGTCCACCTTGTTAAGGACAAAGAAGAGCCGGGCTACCTTCTGTCGGATCTCCCGGAGGAACCCGACTTCCACCTCGGTGAGCGGTGGGTCGGCAGAGACCAGGAAAAGCGCGGCGTCGCACTGGGGCAGGAAGTTAAGAGTCATTTCGGTATTATGGCGGTGTGTCGAGCCGATGCCGGGCGTGTCGATCAGGACGACATCACGGAGGATCGTGGCGGGGTGCTGGATCTCCACGTACGTGATTGCCAACGTGTTTTTAGGGTTGTATTCCTCGGAGACATACCTGAGCAGAATGTTGTTCATCTCCATGGCTGACCCGGCTACAATAATATCCTCGGGGCGCCCGTCCTGGTAGTGAATCGCAACCTCCCGTTGTTTTCCGCCACGGACGAAGGTCGGTATGGCGGTGAGGGGTATTACCGAGCTCGGAAGAATTTCCTCTCCCAGTAATGCATTGAGCAGGGTGCTCTTTCCCCGTTTGAACTGGCCCAGGACTGCGAGGTGGAACCGCCCCTCTGCAAGCCGTTCGCGAAGAGTGGTAAGTGTCCCCACCTGGCCATCCATATCAGGTCCAAGTCCCTGAAGAAGAGATCTTCCTTCGTCAATCAGAACCGGAAGATCTACCAATAGTGAATCAGGGAAACGAGGAGGGGCATGTTCGGAAAATTCTGAAATATCTGGAGACGCAGGTGATACGTATGGTAATGAGTTGTGCACGATACTCCTCCTGTTCATGTTACAAGGATAGTGAACCGGTAACGGGTAGGAGTTATCAGCAGGACCTGCAGTTATGTGGTGAACTCCATCACCTTATGTACAGAAATTGGAGTTTCCGTTACATAATCTTTTTTAAAACATGACAGTAGAGAGATACTGATTTAATAATCCGGGACAATAACGGTACAGATTCAAAAGGCGATGAGGTCCGCCACGAACCGCCGGTAGTCCGGCTGATGACTTCTGTTTTCATGGCGATGAAGTCCGCCTTTAATTGCCAAGATACGGCTGATGACTTCTACCCACCTGCACCGTTCAGGAGGTTAGAGTTTGCATGGATACAACAATCCGGAAGATCCACGCGAGGGAGATCCTCGACTCACGGGGAAACCCGACCGTTGAGGTTGACGTATGGCTTGAAGGGGGCGCCCATGGCAGGGCGGCTGTCCCCTCCGGTGCTTCAACCGGCAAACACGAAGCGCTCGAACTGCGCGACGGTGATGCCACCCGGTACCGGGGGAAAGGAGTACTGAAGGCCGTCGGGCATGTTACGGGCATCATCGCACCGGCTCTCACAGGGAAGGATGCCGCAAATCAGACCATCAATGACGATATCATTATCTCTCTTGACAAAAGCCCGATCAAGCGGACGCTGGGCGCTAACGCGACACTCGGTGTCTCGATCGCAGTTGCCCGTGCAGCCGCAACCTCCTGCAACCTCCCGCTCTACCGGTATCTTACCGGAGACGCCGAACCCCTGCTCCCGGTCCCGATGATGAACGTGCTGAACGGGGGTGTTCACGCACGCTGGCAGGGCGCCGACTTCCAGGAATACATGATCGTGCCGCTCGGTGCGCCTTCGTTCCATGAGGCGCTCCGGTGGGGTGCGGAGACCTACCATGCCCTGCAGTCGGTGTTGCTGGAGAAGGGGTACTCAACGGCTGTCGGCGACGAAGGCGGGTTCGCCCCGAAAGTCGCGTCTAATGAGGAACCGCTCGACCTGATTATGCAGGCTATTGTCAAAGCCGGGTATACTCCGGGCACCGATATCGCACTCGCGCTCGACCCGGCGGCAAGCGCATTCTGTCATGAGAAAGGGTATGAACTGAAGCGGGAAGGGCGGACCCTCCCGACTAAGGAGATGATCGATTACTACGATGCACTCATCAGTAAATACCCCATCGTTTCCATTGAGGACGGCCTTGCTGAAGACGACGAACCCGGCTGGAAGCAGATGACAGCCCGGCTCGGTTCGAAGATTGAGATCATCGGCGACGACATCTTCGTCACCTCTCCCCGCAGGATCCTTGCCGGGGCTGCAAACAAGCTTGCCAACTCTGTGCTGATCAAGCCAAACCAGATCGGGACCATCTACGAGACCCTGATGGCGGTCAGGTTCGCCCGGAATGAACGGTGGGGGATGGTGATCTCGCACCGGAGCGGGGAGACAGCCGATACGTTCATCGCGGACTTTGCGGTCGCGGTCCGGGCCGGCAAGATCAAGACCGGCGCGCCCTGCCGGGGCGAGCGGGTAGAGAAGTACAACCGGCTCCTGCGGATCGAAGAAGAACTCGGTGCTGCCGCGGTCTATGCCGGCCGGGATGCGTTTGTGCGGGGAACCGGATCGGGGGCAACGGAACAGGGATGAGCGTTCTGTTCCGTATTCCGTCAGTCAGGCCGGATGCAGGATGAGTCCCGATACACTGGAGGACCGGGCCGGCCTGAACAAGAACCATGTGCGCCGGCTCCGGATCACCTGCGAACATATTGACGATCTGCTGTGCCGCATCGAGGAGGCGCTGTACGTCTCCACATCGAAGGCCGCCTTCCCGCACTACACGCCGGACCTTTCCCCGGCGCAGCAGCGGACGATTGAGGACTACATCGCCCGAATCCGGGCCCAGCTCGTCCGCGTCCTCGACGGACAGGGCATCTCCCGCGATCGGCGGACCATCCCGGTCTCCCGGGCGATTGCCGCGACACTGGTCTCCGTGGACATTTCCGTGGAGGAACTGCGACCGAAATACATGCGGGGATTCGGCAATCTAGCCGGATCGGCCCCGGCCGACCTTGACGGGATTGCGGGGGAACTCAAAACCCTTGTCACCCGGCTCGACCGGCTCCTCGCACAGGGGGCCGGGCAGGATCTGAAGGAGCGTCTTCACCGGCTGGAGCAGGCAGGAAATGATCTTGAGCTCATCTCCCGGACCGAGAAGATCGTCGCCGATCGCGGGCTCGTCGAATTCCGGGCCGGGATCGCGGCAATCCTCGACCGGGCTGAAGACCGGACATTCGAGATCGCGGTCTTCGGGCGGGTGAGTTCCGGCAAGTCATCGCTCCTGAATGCCGTGCTGGGTACGGAGATTCTGCCGGTCGGCGTGACCCCGGTCACGGCTATCCCGACACGGATCCTGTACGGTGGGACGGCATCGTTTACCGTATCCTTTGCCGATGCTTCCCCAAAGACACTGGAGATCGGGCACCTGGGGGAGTATGTGACCGAACAGCAGAACCCCGGCAACGCAAAGCACGTCGCCCGCATCACGGTATTCCTCCCTGCAATACGGCTCCGTGATGGCGTATCCTTCGTGGACACGCCGGGCCTCGGCTCGCTTGCGACGAAAGGGGCCGCCGAGACGCTCGCATACCTGCCGAAATGCGATCTTGGGATCGTCCTTGTCGATGCGGGATCGACCCTGACCGACGGGGATCTTCAGACAATTTCCGCACTGCAGGAAGCGGCTGTTCCCGTTACCGTCCTTCTGAGCAAGACCGATCTCCTGTCCCCGCAGGACTGTGAGAAGATCCTCCGGTATGTCCGGGAGCACATCGCTTCGGGATGCGGCGATCACCTTCCGGTCCACCCGGTGAGCGTCCGCCCGTCGCACCGGAACCTGCTGGATGCGTGGTTCAATGACGAGATCCTGCCACTGTACAGCCGTTCACAGGAACTCCGTGCAGCATCGCTCCAGAGGAAGATCGGCACGCTCCGGGAGTCTGTCGTTGCAGCGCTCCGCCTCCAGCTCCGGCGGAGCCGTGAGCGTTCTCCGCTCAGTCCTGACCATATCCGTGCTGTCGAGGCACGCCTGCGCGGGGCGACCGGGCTTATCGAGCAGACCCGGCTTGTGGGCGACCGGGAGATTGAGAAGATGACCGGGGATATCCCGATGATCTTCCGTACTGCTGCCAGTGCGGTGAGGGGGGCCGGAGCACCGGCCACAGGCCCGGATGCTGCTCCCGATGAGCTAATCCACCGGTCTATCGTTGCCTCCGTCCACGAACGGACGGGAAATGTCCGGGAATCGTTTACGGCCATGGCACAAAAGGTGCAGGACGAACTCGTGCAGGCCGCAAAGGATCTCGGCATGCCGGACATGCCGGAAGGGGACGAATTCAGATCCCTTGTGCGCGATCTGCCGGTCTTCGAACCGGGGACAGTCCGGGTTTCCGTCGCGCCATCCACGTTCGCATCACTCCTCGGAAAGGAGTTCGCAGAAGAGCAGCTGGCCGCCCGGATCCGCAGGGAGTACGGAAGGCCGTTCGAAACGTCCCTTGCCGGGTACGGGAAGATGGTGAAGGAATGGATGCGGGTGACAGCTGACCGGCTGGGCCAGCGGTTCGGGATCTATGCCGAGAGCTACCGGGCTCAAGCGGAGCGATCGCTCAACAGGCAGGATCTCACTGAGGAGGAGATTAGGGCAGTTGAAGAGGACCTGCTGGTTCTTGGTGGGAATCCGTGCGACGGTATTTCTGCAACTTTCAGCGAGCCGGAACTCCCAGATGGATACCCATAAAAACCATGCAGAACCATCTTTCTTATCATCTGGTGATGAAGTCCACCATCAACCGCCCGGATCGGGCTGATGACTTCTGTTTTATCGGAGATGGTGTCCGCAGCATATGGTGATGACTCCTTACTGTCCGGTCATTGAACGCCTGCAACGAAATCAAAGCGCGATCAGGGAACCGGCATCATAGAAAGGACGCATACGGATCGGACGGATGAATAAAATAAAAAAATGTAACGAGGGACACAATGTCACAACAACTCGGGGGACAACCCATAATTATTCTCAGGGAAGGGGCAACACGGAGCCGCGGGCAGGAGGCCCAGAACAATAACTTCGCCGCTGCAAAGGCTGTGGCAAGTGCGGTCCGGTCGACTCTTGGCCCCAAGGGTATGGACAAGATGCTCATCGACGGGATGGGCGACATCACGATCACCAACGATGGGGTCACCATCTTAAAGGAGATGGACATCGAGCACCCTGCCGCGAAGATGATGGTCGAGATCGCAAAGACGCAGGACGACGAGGTCGGCGACGGGACGACAACCGCTGTCATCATTGCCGGGGAACTGTTGAAGAACGCCGAGGGGCTCCTCGCCCAGGGCGTCCACCCGACCGTCATTGCCGAAGGATACCGGCTGGCCTCCGAGAAGGCGCTCGGGATGCTCGACGGGTTCGCCATTGCGGTGAAGTCGACCGATACTGCGATGCTCAAAAAGATCGCGGAGACGGCGCTCACCGGCAAGAACGCTGACGTTACAAAGGACAGACTCTGCGACATTATCGTAAAGGCGATCACCTTCGTCACTGATCCTGACGGCAAGGTGGATATCACTCACATCAATGTGGAGAAGAAGGTCGGCGCATCGGTGGATGACTCCACCCTAATCGAAGGTATGGTCATCAACAAGGAACGGGCGCACCCGAACATGCCTAAAAAGGTGGAAGGTGCAAAGATCCTGCTCCTCAATGCGGCGCTCGAATTCAAGAAAACCGAAGTGAACGCGACGATTAAGATCTCCACGCCCGGGCAGGCGCAGGCGTTCCTCGACGAGGAGGAGCACATGATCCATGCGATGGTGGACAAGGTTGTTAAAAGCGGGGCCTCCGTAATCTTCTGCCAGAAGGGCATCGATGACGTCGCCCAGCACTACCTCGCAAAGGCGGGCATCCTTGCGATCCGGCGGGTGAAGAAGAGCGATATGGAGAACCTTGCCCGGGCGACCGGCGGGAACCTTGTCAACAGCATCGATACGATCGCATCCAAGGATCTCGGCGCTGCCGGGCTTGTCGAAGAGCGCAAGGTCTCGGGCGACGAGATGATCTATGTCTCGAAGTGCAAGAACCCCAAGGCAGTCTCCATTATTGTACGGGGCGGCACGGAGCACGTTGTCGACGAACTCGAACGGGCCATCCACGACGCTCTCATGGTTGTCGGCGTTGTCGTTGAGGGGAAAAAGATCGTTGCGGGTGGCGGGGCACCGGAGACTGAACTCTCGCTCCAGCTGCGCAGGTATGCGGCACAGGAAGGCGGCCGTATCCAGCTCGCGATCGAGGCCTTCGCTAAGGCGCTGGAGATCATCCCCCGCACTCTCGCGGAGAACGCGGGGCTGGATGCCATCGATGTGCTGGTCGCGATCCGGGCTGCACATGAAGCAGGGAAGAAGACCTTCGGGCTTGATATGAACACCGGCAAACCGGCTGACATGCTCAAGGCAGGGGTTGTCGAGCCGCTGCGGGTGAAGACGCAAGCAATTTCAAGCGCAGCAGAGGCGGCGGTCATGATCCTGCGGATCGATGATATCATCGCGTCATCGAAGGCTCCCGGACCGGCGCCCGGCGCAGGCGGACCTGACGGCATGGGCGGGATGCCGCCGGGGATGGGCGACTACTGAACACCCCCTTGTCCCCCCAATATTTTTAATGTGTATACCTGCCGGGCAAGAAGATCCTGTTCAGGATCGTAAAGGCCGGTACGAACAGGCGATGAAGTCCACCTCCAACCGCCCCGATCCGGGCTGATGACTTCTGTTCTGAAACGAGGTGAACTATGGATATGCCAATACGGATGATGCGAGCCATTGTAACTGCCGGCACCCGGCTATTGCCGTGCAAGGGTGAGCCTGATGAAGATCGGTGACGACACGCTCCTCCTGTACTCCTTCAGCAGGCCCTACCGGAAGAAGCTTGCCCTCATTACCATCCTGGCCATTATCTGCGCAGGGTTCGAAGCGATCAATCTCGGGGCGCTGGTGCCGCTCCTCCAGCTGATGAGCATTGAAAGTGCACCCGGCGGCGCTCTCTGGTCGGCACTTTCCGGAGCATTCGCTCTCATCGGGCTGCCGCTGAACTTCCTCACCCTCCTGTCTGTACTCACCGTCCTGTTCCTGATCGGGCAGGTGCTCCAGTTCTATAAGAAAACTGTCCAGACCCGGCTCTGGTTTACTGCAAGCTCCGACCTGAAGAAGAGGATCTTCCGGCAGGCTCTCGCAACCGATGTCGGGTATCATACCACCCACAAAGCCGGTTCGCTCATCCTCCTCCTTTCGGGGGAATCGGAGCATGCGGCAAACGTCCTCTTCGTCGTTACCGAACTGGTCACCTATTCCATCTTTATCTGCGTTTACTGCGCGATGCTGCTGTACATCTCGGTCCCGATGACCATCCTCTGCCTTGTCATCGCATTATCAGCCCTCGTCCTGCTCAATACCCGGATCGCGGCATCGAAGCGGATGGGGCAGATAATGGTGGAGACAAACATGCGGATGAGCGAGTTCATCAATGAACGCGTGGGCATGGTGAAGCTCGTCAAGATATTCTCCAAGGAGCGACGGGAAGATGAACGGTTCGAGGCCCTCACCGGCGCGTATGCAAAGGACAACAGTGCCTTTATGATCAACGGCATTACCATTGAGACGATCTTCCAGGTCATCATCTTCCTCATCGCGATCATGATCCTCATCGTATCGATGCTGGTCATCCAGATGCAGATGGCCCTGATGCTCGTTTTCATCTTTGTCCTCATCCGGCTCACCGATCCGCTCCGGCAGTTCAATGCCCAGCGCCACCAGCTGGCCGGGAATATCGCGAGCCTCAAAAAGATCGACATAACGCTCAGTGAGATGCACAACACTCGTACGATTTCAGGTGGGAATCGACTGTTTACCGGCCTGAACGAAGCGATTGCGCTTGAGAACGTCTCCTTCTCCTATGAACCCCGGAAACCCGTCCTGCAGGATATCACGTTCACGCTCAGGAAAAATGGGATGGTCGCTATTGTTGGGGCATCGGGAAGCGGGAAGTCCACCCTTGTCGATCTCATCATGCGGCTGATCGAGCCAAACAGCGGGACGATCCGGATCGATGGCATCGATCTCCGTAAGTACGAGATCGACAGTTATCATGCAAAGATCGGGTATGTGAGCCAGGACTGCTTCATCTTTAACCAGTCCGTGATGGAGAATATCACCTATAGCTCTGATACGCCGTCGCAGGAGAGAGCGATCGAAGTGGCAATAGCCGCCCATGCCCACGAGTTCATCATGAAACTTCCGCATGTGTACGACACCCTGCTTGGCGAACGGGGGGTCACGCTCTCAGGCGGCGAGCGGCAGCGGATCTCGCTGGCACGGGCATTGTACGGCAACCCCGATATCCTGATCCTCGACGAGGCGACGAGCGCGCTCGACTCCGAATCAGAGAAGATCATCCAGGACTCGATCCGGGGGATCAGGGACCGGTGCACGATTCTTGTCATCGCCCACCGCCTCTCGACCATCCAGATGGCAGACGAGATCCTTGTGATGGAGAACGGGAGGATTGTCGAACGCGGAACCTCTGCCGAATTGCTCAACAACGGGGGCGCATTCGCCCGGTACCATGCCTTGCAGACAACGGCACAACCCTGCACTCAGGAGCTGCCGGATCACCACATCGATTCGGCCATTGCCCGGACATCGCCCGATACATGATCGCACCACGCGGCGATCTCCTTTTGTGCCTCCGCGAGCTCCTGCTCCGCATCAGCCCCGGCTGTAATACGTTCCTTCGCTGTCCCTATGCGGGCGATGATCCGGTCGCGCAGGGCATCGATCATGTTCGTCATGCCGGTGCAGTCTCTTGTCGTCCGTTCGCCCACACGAGCATCATCATCGTTCCCGCCGTTGCCACCACCGCAGCGAATACAAACCCCGTGGTATATCCAACGAATGCCCAGATGAACCCGATCAGGATACTGGAAATCAGGTCGCCGATCCCGTTCATCGTCGCGAGCGCCCCGAAGCCCAGTCCACGGCACTTCTCCTCGATCAGCTCCCCGGCGACCGCACTTTCGAGGGTGTCCTCTGCCGCGATGAATACCCCGCAGAGTGCAAAGAGAATGCCATAGAGGATAAAGTCCGGTGGCGCCAGCGCAAACCCAATAAAGGTCGCGACAGCGATCCCGTAACCGAGCACGAGCAGCGTCTTCCTGCCGAACCGGTCCCCAAGTGCACCGAACGGGTAACACGCGGCGGCATAGACGATGTTCCGGATCGTATACAGGATCACACCGGCTGCCGTTGCCTGGGCAAACCCGAGCGATGGCGTGAGCATGACAACCGCAAATGCGATCAGCAGCGTGTGCGAGAAGTCTGCGATCCCGAAGACAAGCACTGCTGTGAGATACTTCTTAAACCCGCCCGGCAGTCCTTTGAGCGATGCAACCAGCGTGCGGTGATCGCCCGAAGGTGCCGGGTTTTTTTCTCGCACAAAATACCAGAACGTAAAAAGGGCGAGCATTCCCGGGATGAGGGTGAGCCAGAATATTTCCCTCATACTAAAATAGGCAAGGAGCGAGAAAGCAACAAGCGGCCCGGCAATTGCGCCAAGGGTATCACCAGCCCGGTGGAACCCGAATGCTTTGCCGAGGTCCGCTGTATCCACCGATTTTGCAAGGATAGCATCACGGGGAGGCCCCCGGGTACCTCTACCTATCCATCCGATCACGCGCCCAAAAAGCACGGCCGGCCACGAAGTCGCCACAGCAACAATAGCCGGGAAGATGCCGGTTGCCACATATCCGGCGAGTGCGAACTCCCGGCGTTTACCGAGTTTGTCCGAGAAATACCCGGATAATAATTTCACGAAGCTCGATGCCCCGTCGCTGATCCCCTCGATGATACCGAGAGCATATATCGGTGCTCCCAGTGCGATCAAAAAAGAGGGGAGTAGCACCGTCACTGCTTCATGGCCGAGGTCAGAGAAGAAACTCGCGATGCCGGCGCCAAAGACCGTCCTGTTCAGCCACCCGTCTTTTTTCATAGAATCACTCGTTTCCTGCTGTTCTCCCCAGTACATTCCGGCTCATTCTTTCTTCTTCGGCCTCGCCCTCACCGACAATGCCCTCCGGATAAAATCCTCTTCCTTGTTGAAGTACAGGTTGTCGTGCCCGCTCCAGCGCTCGCATCCCCGAACGACAACCGCG
>Ga0315273_10011279_pt1 | contig 11425 bp, 7 predicted proteins | sample YL17G02_0_MG_FD_205753 | JGI IMG/M metagenome (GOLD analysis project Ga0315273, IMG submission 205753) | Sediment microbial communities from Yellowstone Lake, YNP, Wyoming, USA - YL17G02_0 | ecosystem: Environmental > Aquatic > Freshwater > Lake > Sediment | place: USA: Wyoming | collected... | reverse complement strand
CATGAGCTGTGTTAATGCAGTCGGGGTGGAGGTGAACACGGCAAGTAAACACCTTCTGACCTATGTATCAGGCCTTGGACCACAACTCGCTCAGAACATTGTTGATTTCAGAACAGAAAACGGGCCATTCAGAGCACGTAGAGAACTTCTTAAAGTGAAAAGAATGGGAGAGAAGGCCTTTGAGCAGAGCGCAGGTTTTTTGAGGATCCATAATGCTGAGAATCCACTCGACGCAAGTGCTGTTCATCCTGAAAGTTACCACGTGGTCGAAAAAATGTCAAAGGACCTTGGCTATGAAGTGAAGGAATTGATAACCAATGAAAATAAACGTAAAGAAATAAAACTTGAGAGTTATGTCACTCCGGTCACCGGCCTTCCGACGCTGAAAGATATTATTGATGAACTTGCAAGGCCGGGCCGCGATCCAAGATCAAAAATAAAAGAGTTCAGCTTTGCTGATGTGCATACTTTGGAAGATCTGATCGAGGGTATGGTCGTTCCGGGAATTGTAACAAATATTACTAAATTTGGTGCCTTCGTCGATATCGGTATCAAACAAGATGGTCTTGTCCATATTTCAAATTTGAGCAGAACTTATGTCACCGATCCTTCGACAGTTGTGAAGCTTCACCAGCATGTTATGGTAAAAGTTCTGGCAGTTGATATCGACAGAAAACGTATCCAGCTGTCGATGAAGGATGTTGATCAGAAAAAACCGTAGAAATTTTAAATCAGTAGAGACAGGTCTCAGACCTGTCTCTACATTTGTAAACATATCAACAGTTTTATTTTAAATACACATAACATGAAGAAAATTAATGTATTAATGACCATTTTTTTAATGGTTATCCTATTATCCTGCAGTAATCAGCCTGCAATAAAGGCACCCGTTGCTGAAAAAATTCCTCATGAGTTATCCAATGGACGTATCGATAATTATTTCTGGATGCGTCTCACCGATGAACAAAAGAATGCATCAAAGCCAGATGAACAGACAGCAAAAGTACTTGACTACCTGACAAGGGAAAACGAATACTCAAAAGCGGTTCTTAAAAACACTGAAGAACTTCAGAAGAGACTTTACGATGAGATCACAGGCAGGATAAAGAAAGATGATGAATCCGTTCCTTATTTAGAGAATGGCTACTATTATTTTAATAAGTACTCAGAAGGGAATGAATACCCCGTATATTTCCGGAAGAAAGAATCACTTACGACTCCGGAAGAGATACTGCTTGATGTAAACAAACTTGCTGCCGGAAAGAGTTTTTGTTCTGAAACGGGACTCTCTGTTAGCCGTGATAATAAGATTCTGACCTATGGTGTTGATTATGTGAGTCGCCGCCGCTATACTCTTAATTTCCTGGATATTCCATCAGGAACATTATTGGCTGATAAAATAGAAAACACTACCGGAGAGTCGGTGTGGGCAGCGGATAATATTACTGTTTTCTACGTTACCAAGGACAATGAAACACTCCGGTCAGATAAAATATTCAAACATAAACTCGGAACTCCTGCTGAAAAGGATATACTTATCTATAATGAATCAGATGAGACCTATAGTGTAAGTCTGGCAGAAACGAAAAGCCGCAAATACATACTTATTATTTCTGATCAGACTCTTGCAACCGAAACCCGATATATAGATGCTTCAAAACCGGATGCAGAATTTAAAGTATTTGAAAAACGAGCGGTAAATCATGAGTATAATATCGATCATGTAAGAAATGAATTCTATATAAGAACAAATTCAGATAGTGCCTCAAACTTCAAATTAATGAAAACCTCCGAGGACAAAACTGAAAAGTCAAACTGGACAGAAGTAATCCCTCACAGAAGAGATGTTCTTCTTGAGAATTTTGAATTATTTGATAACTGGCTGGTGGTACAGGAAAGGATTAAAGGACTCAATAACCTGAGAATCATTAACAAAAAGGATGGAAGCGAACATCTCATAAATTTTAGTGAGGAAGCTTACACCTCAGCAATAAATATTAACCCAAATTCTAAAACGGATCTTCTCAGATACAGCTATTCTTCGCTGACGACCCCCTACTCTGTGATTGATTATAATATGGTTACAAAAGAGAAGAAGGTGATGAAAGAGGATATAGTCCTTGGTGGGTTTAATAAGGATAATTATGTATCCAAAAGATTATGGGCTAAGACTGCTGATGGAACACTGGTGCCTGTTTCAATAGTATATAAAAAGGGTTTTGTTCAGGATGGAAAGGCACCTCTTTTATTATATGCTTACGGCTCATATGGAGCATCAACAGATCCTGGATTCAGGTCTGCTGTATTAAGCCTGCTCGACAGAGGTTTTGTATATGCACTGGCACATATCCGGGGAGGAAGTGAAATGGGACGTTACTGGTATGAAGATGGCAAATTGCTGAAGAAGAAAAATACTTTTACTGATTTCAATGATTGTGCACAATTTCTTGTTAATGAGAAATATACAAACAGCGATAAACTTTTTTCAATGGGGGGCAGCGCCGGCGGGCTTTTAATTGGTGCAATCCTTAACATGAGGCCTGATCTGTACAAGGGAGTTATAGCTGCGGTACCCTTCGTAGATGTGGTAACAACAATGCTGGATGAGACAATTCCTCTCACAAGCTCGGAATGGGACGAGTGGGGCGATCCGAGGAAAAAAGAGTATTATGATTACATGTTATCATATTCTCCCTACGACCAGGTTAAGCAGGTGAATTATCCGAATATTCTTGTAACAACCGGTTATTGGGATTCACAGGTTCAGTACTGGGAACCTGCAAAGTGGGTAGCAAAGCTCCGGGACATGAAAACTGATAAAAACAATCTTGTTATGGATTGCAACATGTCAGCCGGTCATGGTGGAGCATCCGGAAGGTTCGAACGCTACAGGATAACGGCATTGGAATATGCATTTATTCTCGATCTGGCGGGGATTACAAAATGATTTACCCCCCAACCCCCCCAAGGGGGGGCTATCTTATATAGATCATCACTGTACTTCTCGGTGGTTCTCTGTGATTCTCTGTATCACTCTGTGACAGTTCTTGTTTTTTTCTTTGTCTACTATGCGTCTTTTCTTTGCGTGCTTTGCGGTTAAATAAATCTTTTGCTAATTCTTATATCAATGAAAAAGAGACGCGCAATTTGCACGTCTCTACATATTTCAATTTATTTCAATTTATTTCAATTGTTTTTATTGCATCTCCGGGCCCCGTTCGGCATTCTGCCTTGGTTTCATAACAGGTTTGCCCGGTAATTTCGCACTACGCATTGCAGCATTATAGACAAACGATGCCGTGATTACTGCATTCTGTTTAAGATCAGCCATTACCAGCCTTTCGTATGTATCCATTACTGTATGATAACCACGATTATATTCTATCTCGTCCTGTATGAACTGGAATCCTGGCAAACCGATCCGGTCAAATGAAAGATGATCGGTACCTGTAGTGTTTCTAATCGCGATTGTTGAACAGTCCATATTCGAAAAAGGTTTTAGCCACTCCTCAAATATTGGTCTTACCAGTTCGTTTTCCTGCAAATAAATTCCACGGTATTTTCCCGAACCGTTGTCCATATTAAAATATCCTGCAAACTTGTCATAGTCGGGTTTGTGCTCTTTTGTCTTTGGATCGACAAGGTATTTTTCGACATATCCTGATGATCCGTAGAAACCCTGCTCCTCACCGCCCCAGAGTGCCACCCTTATTGTTCTGCGCGGGGCGATGTCGAGGTTTTTAAGGATTCGGAGAGCCTCCATCATTACAATACAACCTGAAGCATTATCTGCAGCTCCGGTACCTCCGTTCCATGAATCAATATGTGCACCCAGAAGAACTATTTCATTTTTAAGAAGTTTGTCTGTACCGGGTATTTCACCTATCACGTTATAAACTGTAGGACTGTCAAAGAATCTATTCTGTATTTCAATCTCCATCTCAACAGGAATGTTGTGTTGTAACAGACGTACCATTCTGCCATGATCTTCTGCGGGAAGATTTAATGCTACAATAGGTTCTTTATCACCGGTTTTATAGTTTGCACTGCTTGATCCAGGAACATTGAAAGTACCTGAACTATTGAGGATTACGGCAGCACCTTCGCTTTTGAGGAAATCAGATATTTTTGAGCGCAACGCCCATTGAGCCATCATTGCTGCATGGTCATATCGTGGTCTTCTTGAGCCGGAAGCAGATGAAGCCATTGAGAGATCTTTTAATTGTGCATCCGTCAGGCGGCTTGCAAGAGGTTCATAACTAACCTCATAAGTTGACGTGGAAGGCATAAGAACTATTTTTCCTGCAACTTTTCCTTTGTACTTGTCGAGGTCACTTTCTGCCTTGACATCAAGGAGAACTACTTCACCTTTTAACAGACCATTTGTACTTCCGGTCCAGGCAACCGGATTGCAGGCGAAGTTAACATAATATGGAGCAGTCATTGCTGAATATGTCTTGATGTTATCCCAGCCACCGCGGCTGAAGTCCTTGGCTGCTTCGATCCTGACATTCTGAAAACCAAGTTCTTCCATTTTCTTTTTTGCCCACTCATTTCCCCGCGAGTTTCCCGTGGATGCTGTAAGGCGTGAACCTACAAAATCAGTGAGCCAGAAAGCTAAATCCTCTATATCAGAATTTTTTAATCCTTCCTGTTTGATTTTATAAATCATACCCAGGTCAACATTTTCGCTCTGCGACATTAACCATGTCGGAAGAAAGAGAAGGATTAACAAAGCGATTGAGATTTTCTTAATTTTCATTTATTTTTTATTAAGGTTTTTTTGTAACAAGTTGCAAATGTAGATAAAAATCAAACCCATCAGTGGAGTATTACAAAATGTTTTAACAATAATTAACTTTAATTTAAACAAGTACTCACCCCCTAACACCATAGCCGTCAACTTAAGCTTTGGGGATGAATGAGAAACTACATAAAAAAATTTCCCCTCCTTTTGAAGGAGGGGTGGTCGGGACGATTGATTATCTTATATATACAGCATTTTATTTCCCGACCGGGGTGGTTGATTCATTGATTTCATCTTACCTTTATTGGCATGAAAAACCAAAACCTTTTTAACAGGAAAAGCCTTAAATTCTTCAGATCATCACTTAGGAACAAGTCCACTTCTGCTGAAGCTGAGCTATGGAACATCTTAAAATCAAAAAAACTTAATGCAAGAAAATTCAGAAGACAACATAGTATAGGTAACTACATAGTTGATTTTTTTTGTGCTTCAGAAAAACTTGTAATTGAGCTTGATGGGAATCCGCATGGTGAATATCATAAAATAGAAAAAGATAAAAAAAGAGATCAATATCTTAAAGGCCTTGGATTCTCAATTCTGAGGTTTGAAAACAGATTAGTATTCCAGGAACCCGAATTTGTAAAAAATGAAATAAGAAAAACCTTCAAGAGAAAAGATCCGGAATTTGAATAAACAATCAACCACCCCGGCCGGTATAAGCATTTGCATTATAATTAAAAAGTGGTCCGGCCACCCCTCCTTCAAAAGGAGGGGAAATGTATCAGACATATATTCAATACTTTACATTCTGCCTTGTACTAAACTCTCTCACTATTTTACTATATTTAACTCCTTAAGTTGACGGCTATGCCCCCAACCCCCTCTCTGCGTCGCAAAGAGGGGGAACCCATAACTACTTACTTTTTACTTTTTACTTTTTACTTTTATCTTTTTACTTTTGTCTTTTTACTTTTGTCTTTTATCTTTAATTATGATTTATCCGGAAAATTTTGAACATAAGATTGGTTTTGACAGGATTCGGAATTTGCTGAGCGAAAAATGTCTAAGTCCTATGGGACTTGAAAAGGTTGATGGGATTAAATTCATAGATGATTTCGAACGTTTATCACATATATTATCCGCAACTTACGAATTTCAGCAGATTCTGATATTTGAAGATTTCTTCCCTTCAGAACATTATTATAAGATTTCTGATTGTCTGAACATGATCAGAATAGAAGGAACCTTCCCGGAAGTACAGGAGGTGTTCGATCTGAAACGTTCTCTTGAAACAGTCAGGACAATATTGAATTTCTTCAGAAATAAAGATGCTGTAAAGTATCCTGTTCTCCAATCAATGTGCAGTTCGGTTAAAACTTATCCTTATGTGCTGGAGGCAATTGACAGGATTATTGACAAACGCGGTGTCATCAGGGATAATGCATCAACCCGTTTAAAGGAGATAAGAGCTGAACTTATCGGCAAAAGCATTCATGTAACAAAAAGGCTGAATGCTATATTAAAACAAGCGCAATCTGACGGAATTGTCGATACAGATACTTCGGTTTCAGTACGAAACGGAAGAGGAGTCATCCCTGTAAGTTCGTACGATAAAAGAAAGTTAAAAGGACTTATTCATGATCAGTCAGCTTCAGGTAAAACAGTTTTTATTGAGCCGGAGGAAATTGTTGAAATTAATAATGATATCATTGAGCTTGAATATGAGGAAAAAAGGGAGATTGTGAAGATACTGACTACACTTGCCGACAATGTAAGACCTTATATTGACGATCTGATTGAGTCAAACATATTCCTTGGTGAAATTGATTTCATAAGATCCAAAGCACAGCTGGGAAACCATCTGCACTCCATTAAACCAATTCTTACTGATAAACCATTTCTGACATGGAGAAGGGCAATCCATCCTTTGCTCTCGCTTACATTCGAGAAGTCGGCAGGCAGAAAAGTGGTTCCTCTTGATATTGTGCTTGATGAAAAAAACAGGATATTACTCATATCCGGACCTAATGCAGGAGGCAAATCTGTATGCCTCAAGACAGTAGGACTGCTTCAGTATATGCTGCAATGCGGACTCACAATCCCGGTTTCAGAGGGGTCAGAAACAGGGATCTTTAAAAATATCTTAATTGATATAGGTGATGAACAAAGTATTGATAATGATTTAAGTACCTATAGTTCTCACCTTATTAATATGAAATATTTTGTTAAAAACGGTACTGATAAGACTCTCATTCTCATTGATGAATTCGGTACAGGTACAGAACCGATGCTTGGCGGTTCGATAGCCGAAGCAATACTTGGTGAGCTGAACAGGAAGAAAGTATTTGGTGTAATAACAACACATTACACCAACCTGAAACATTTCGCCTCTCTGACAGACGGAATAGTCAATGGAGCCATGGCTTTCGACAACAATCTCATGCAGCCGCTCTTTCAGCTTACAATTGGAAAACCCGGCAGTTCATTTGCTTTTGAAATCGCCAGAAAAATAGGTCTGCCCGAGGAGATACTTGAAGAAGCTTCAGGAAAAGCCGGGGTAAAAAACATTAACTACGACAGGCACCTGAAGGATATTGCCCGCGACAGGCGGTACTGGGAGAATAAAAGGCAGAGTATCAGGCAACAGGAGAAAAGGCTTGAGGAGCTGATGGCTGAATATGAAAAGGAACTTTCAGGGGCTAAAACACTGAGAAAGGAAATCATTACAAAGGCAAAGGACGAGGCACAGCAATTGCTTAAAGAATCAAACCGTATGATTGAGACCACCATCCGGCAGATTAAAGAATCACAGGCAGAAAAGGAAAAAACCAAAGATATAAGGCAGCAGCTTGAAAAATTTAAGAATTTAGTTGTTGAAGATACAAAACCAATAGAAACTGAATCAGAAGAGAAGATTGCCATTTTGAGCACAAAAGCAAAAAAAATAAAAATGGAGCCGGACCCGGTGCGTAAAAAAGATTTGCCTGATTCAGCTCCAGTACATCCGCTTAAACCAGGTGATGCCGTGAGAATGATCGACACACAGGCAGCAGGCGAGGTAATTGAGATAAAGGATAAGATGGTTCAGGTTGAAACAGGTAGTCTGAGGTTTTTTGTCCACATAGACAAGATTGAGCGAATAACAAGGTCTGACCTGAAAAAGAGCCTGAGGGCAAATCAGGTTTACAGGGAAAATGATCCCCGCCTGGTTCAGCGCAATATTAATTTTAAACCTGAAATAGATATACGTGGTGTGAGGGGAGAGGAGGCTATTAATCAGGTTCGTGAACTAATTGATAATGCGCTTATTGTACAGCATCGCAAACTCAGGATACTTCATGGCAAAGGAAATGGGATTCTGCGGCAGCTTGTCAGGCAATATCTTGCCACGGTTGATGTTGTAAAATCCTTTCGCGACGAACATGTGGAATTTGGGGGAGCAGGTATTACTGTTGTGGAGATGGATTTTTAAATGAAAGATAAAAGATAAAAGACAAAAGACAAAAGTTAGAACTTCTCAACTCAATCTTTTTTGCCACAACAAGATGCTGGGGAAAACCAGTTTTTAAATGGTATTGCTGCAAAAAAAGCGGAAATGTGCTGACATTCCCGCCCGAAAAATATGCTGTAAGAATATGATTAGTTGAGCCTTACTGTGCCATATGATGCAAGTACATTAACTTTTGATGACGGATTTTCTTCATTCCCGATAGTTCCCGATACCTCATTTGAATTGTTCTCAACTATTCGTCTTTGATTTTTAAAATTATCCTCATTGTATTTCAGTCCTCCGTATGTCACTTTTGCATCGAGTTTGTAGTTTGCCGATTCATCAATTCCAAGCCTTACGCCCATATAACGTGTTTCAACATCTATCGATTCAAATCCATTCGGGATACGATCAATTGAAAAAGAACCATAACTGCCGTTATAATTGAGCTTTTTTGTAAGTTCTCCAATGATTACTTCAGTGTACCCATTCTCAAGAACCAGGTTTTTAATGTTATCAATCCTTATATTGTCATATTTACTTTCTCCTACCATTGAACTGGCTTCGCCAAGCGAAAGCTTTGAATATTTACTGTCAAGCAGGATTGCCTGGCTTTTTGTAATCTCAAGGCTACCGACATATCTTACAGTCAGATCGAGCCATCCTGTTTCATCAATTGTTCCTTTTCCATATGCCAGGTTAAGCCTATTCAGAGGCTTTATATTTCCTCTGGTCAGCTTACCGGCTGTAATGTTACCATATTTTATGTCAAGATTCATTAATCCGTGAAGTTCATCAATATCGGAATTACCATATTTGTTTGCAAGAGTAAGATCTGTCCCGACCGGCATTTTCACGTTATAGTCTATGCTGAATTTTCTTGAATCGCCCCAGCCTGTAAAGCTGAATTTGTCATCAAGTACGGTTTTTGCAGAGATTAAATTATCGCTTTCAGAAAACTGGACATCGATATAGTCGAGATATTTCTGAGCTTTTTCTCTGTTTGACATGTCGACGGTTACTTTGACATCGATAATGATCTGGTCCTTATCCCAGCTCTGAATCACAACATCGCCATACCTGTTGCTTATATCGAACTTTTTTGTTCCTGCAGTATACTCTTTATGGAACTCCTTGGTTATTTCCTGTGCTGAAATGGTGAATGCTATAAGGAAGAGAGATATAAAGAGGAGCGTTCCTTGTTTATAAATTGACTTTTTCATTTTCCTGTTTATTTTGGTTATCATTCCTGATTGTTTTAAGCTGATTTACTATATAAGTCATGACTTCGAGTTTAGTCTGGTAATGTTCTATCATTGCGTTGATTATCCTTTCGTCATTAGGATTTGCCTTGAGTTCTTTCTGAAGGGAAACATAAGTTGAATCCATATTTTTCATCTCTTTAAGAAGCATGTTTTTTTGTTCGGGATTATTTTTCAGATCCACATTTACAATTTCACTCTCCATCATGTTTACCTGGTGGACATAATAATTTTCAACCTCTTTGTACTGAGGAGAGACCTGCCCAAGCGTCATTCTGCTGCTTCCGGTGCGAATGAAATGGTCCCATGTCCAGAGTGAAGACAGAGTTACAAGCAGGGTTACTACGGCTGCTCTCAAAAGGTAAGGAACAATACTTCTTTTAATGGTATTGATCTGAAACCTTTTTTCAAGCTTCCTGTTGAATCTTTCCAAATGACCTGTCGAAGGTTCTGCTTCTTCGAAAAAGTCCTTATTTTTCCTGATTATTTCCTCTATATTTTTCATGTCTTCCGAGTTTTTCATTTACCTTTTAATTCTCCGATGAGCTTTTGTTTTGCTCTTGAAAGCTGTGACCGTGATGTACTGCTGTTGATTGACAGTATTTCTGCTATTTCATCGTGATCGTACCCTTCGAGCAGGTAGAGAGAGAGTATAACTCTGTATCCATCGGGAAGTCTTTCAATAGCCTCTTTTACCTCTTCGACCCTTACATCAATCTCCTCATTTCTGGCTGTATCTTCACCGCTTTCATCTCTTATTCCTACATGTGAATCAATATCTTCAAAGACCGCTTTTCTTTTATTCAGGGCATCAAGTGACCGGTTAACTACTATCTTTTTGAGCCATGCACCGAAACTTACAGTTCCTGAATAAGTATCAATTTTTTCAAAGGCCGACAGGAATGATTCCTGCATTATATCTTCAGCTTCCATCGTGTCATTTACGATCCTCAGACTCGTATTGTACATTGCTTTGTAGTACAACTTGTAGATCTGAAACTGTGCTTTCTGGTCGCCGGTTTTACACCCTTCCAAAAGATCCTGGTGTAAGTTTCTGAATGCCGCTTCTACATTTGCCATCTTTATGTAAAGACTAGTTTTTATATGTGTTGCTGCACCCACCATCTATCAGTTTTATAGTCAATAGACGTGGTAAATTATTTAATGCTGCACCCATTTTGAGAAATTTTAAATAAAATTTCAGAAAAAGTTAAGAATTATTCCCTGTGTCACCTGCCCGCTTGAGTAATTTAGCTCTGAGCCAAACAAACTATGGGGTATAGAAAATACCAGCAGGAGTACAACTGCAGCCAGTACAGTGTAGAGAGGTCTCTCTTTCTTTCGATTCATAGCAACAGCCAGAATCCAGAATATCAATGCAATAAGTGTTTTGTTATCAGTTAAGTCCCATCCAAATGGGATACCCGTCCAGAAATCGCCGAATGCAAAAAACTGAACTATCGGACCAAGCACCATACCCCCTGCTATGAAGAGAATTAAGGTCCAAAAGGCGTATTTTTTATACATTGGATATTTTATTGCTGCCATTAACCCGCCCAGTGTTGAGAAAAGCATTGCAATAAACATTAATAGTATATGAGGAACCAGAACAAAAGCCGGTACATCGCCTTTGAATCTTATAACAACAGGACTTTCTTTAAAATATAAGTGAGATCCATTCTTGTCGATAATCTCAATATAATACTGGAGTTTACCTGCAACAGGTTGTTGCGGGATGTCAGCAAAGAATCCTTCATGTTTTGGATTGGCTCTGTAGACAAACTCCGCGACCTGATATTCACCATCAGTTTTGTACCGTTTAAAAAACAGGTTAGCCCTGACAGTCGAATCGTTCAGATCAAGTCTCACTTCAGATTTTTCAGCAAGACTAAGACTGCGCACGAGCTTAAGTTCGTGAACAGTATT
>Ga0315273_10011276_pt1 | contig 11425 bp, 8 predicted proteins | sample YL17G02_0_MG_FD_205753 | JGI IMG/M metagenome (GOLD analysis project Ga0315273, IMG submission 205753) | Sediment microbial communities from Yellowstone Lake, YNP, Wyoming, USA - YL17G02_0 | ecosystem: Environmental > Aquatic > Freshwater > Lake > Sediment | place: USA: Wyoming | collected... | reverse complement strand
GCCGAGACGCGCTGGCTTCCGTTCGCAGCACTTCCCCGTGGCCTCCGCCATCCCGCGATGCCGGGCGTCGTCACGCTCGCGTTCGCGCTGTCGGCGGGGGGGTCGGCGCCTGCGGCGGCCGTGGGCCTGGGCCAGGTCACGCAGCAATCAGCGCTCGGTCAATCGTTTCGCGTTGTCGTTCCCGTGCTGTTGAACCCCGATGAAGAAATCGCCGCCGAATGCTTCAAGCTCGCTCAAGCGGACCGGGACGCCGATGGCATTCCACAGCTCGCTTTCGGGCGCGTAAGCTTCGAGCGCACGTCGTCCGGCGCCCACCTCGTGGTGACCAATGCGCGTCCGGTGAACGATCCGGTCATCCGACTGACGTTGCAGGCCGGCTGCAACACCGCGGTACGTCGCGAGTTCGTGTTGTTCATGGATCCGCCGCCGATCGAAACGCCGTTGGTGGCGGCGGATTCCGATTTGCGCAACGAAGCCGCCGCCGCGCCCCCGCCGGCCCCGCCCCCGCAGCCGGCCGCGCGCGTTGCGGCAAGCGCCGCGCGCGACGCGTCACGCGGGACCGGAGCAACCTCGCGCGAAGCACGGGATCGCGCCCCGCCGAAGCCGCGCACGGCCGCGAAAGCCGGGTCGAAACGCCCGCCGCGCACCGCGGCCGGGGAGCCGCGGCTCAAGCTTTCGAGCGCGGCGTTGCCGCCTGTCGCGGGCGCGAACGCCAAGACCCTCACGAAAACGCAGCAGGCGCAGGCACAGCAGGAACTCGCGAACTCCATCGAGGCCGAGACCGTCGTGCTGCGGCAACGAATCGTCGAACTGTCCGCAATGATCGAAACGATGCAGCGGGAAGTGCGGGCAAACGAAATGGCGCAGCGCCCGTCCGACGAGGTGCCCGGTGCGGCGCCGGTCGTGCCCGCCGCCGTGGATCCCGCCACGACGGCGCCGGTGGCGTTGGCCGCCGCGGAAGCCACCAGGGAGCCGCCCGCGCCATCGGTCCCCGATGGGTGGGAGGCCAACGGGCCATCGCTCGCGGCGATTCTCGGCTTGCCCGTCCTGCTCGCCGCAGGATTGCTTTGGAAACGCAGGCGGGATGTCGTCGTTCGCATTCGCGATGAGCGGGCCGCGGGCACGGTCGCGACCGGCCTGGAAACGACGTCGGTTGCGCCCTCGGCACCGCCAACGCGCCATCCGCCGGCGGGGGTCGCGAATCCCGCAGCAGAAATCGAAATCGCCTCCCACCCGCCCCGGAAGAGTCCCCGTCGCGCACCCGTCGCCGGCGACGCCGCCAATGCGCTCGCGGTATCCGAGCTGCTGCACGTCACCGAGGAGGCGCACGTCTATGTCACCCTCGGCCATCCGGAGCGCGCGATCGCGGTTCTGAACGACCACATCCGGCAGCTGCCGCAGCCCATGCCCGCAGCCTGGCTGATGCTGCTTGACCTGTACCACGCCAGCGGACTGCGGCAGGAATTCCGCCAGCTGGCGGAGGAATTCCACGTGCATTGCAACGTGCAGACGCCGCTGTGGGAAGGATTTGGCTCGAGCGAGCTGGATGATGGCGGAATCGAGACCCTTCCGCACGTCCTGCGGCAGGTGGTCGAACTCTGGCGCAAGCCGGAGGGCCGCGAGTACCTCGAGCGGCTTCTGCACGACAATCGCGAAGGCCGGCGGACGGGATTCCCTCTCGCCGCCTACACCGACATCCTGATGTTGCTGCGGATTCTCGACGCGCCCGCGACCGTCGACATCGACTCCGACCTTGCGGTCGAGGGAAAGCTCGGTCCGTTGCCACAGCGCGTCGCGATGGCCGCGGCGGCGGCCAAACAAGGCAGCTCGCCGCAATCACCGGATGCGGCAAGTGCGCCGGATCCATTGCGGCCGCCACGCCCTTCGCAACAGCCCATCGAGTTCGAGCTCGACCTCGAAGAGGACGCGCGCGGTCGCGGGAAGAAGCCGGAGTCATAGGCTCCGGCGCAGTGGGTCGAGGCAACCTCCGCGGCGGGCGGGGCGTTCAGACAGCGAGAACGCCTTTCTCTAGCTGAATCACGCGGTGCGCCTTACCCGCGGCCTTGGGGTCATGCGTCACCATGATGATGGTCTTCCCGATATCCCGGTTCAGCCGATCGAGGAGCCCGAGAATCTCCTCCGCGGTCGCGCGATCGAGGTCGCCCGTGGGCTCATCCGCCACGACGATCGTCGGATCGGTGATGAGCGCGCGCGCGATGGCGACGCGTTGCTGCTCGCCTCCGGAAAGCTCGTTCGGGTAATGTTCCATGCGGTCGGCAAGGCCCACCAGCGCGAGCGCGGTTTCTACCCGCTCGCGCCGATCGCGCCGGGCCAGCGACGTCAGCAGCAGAGGCAATTCGACATTGTCGAATGCGGTCAACACCGGCATCAGGTTGTAGAACTGGAAGATGAATCCGACATTCGCCGAGCGCCACGCGGCGAGGTCCGCTTCGGAAAGCTTTGCGATGTCGACGCCGGCGACCCGGATTTCTCCCGAGCTCGGCTTGTCGATTCCCGCCACCAGGTTCAGCAGCGTCGACTTGCCCGAACCCGAAGGCCCCATCAGCGCGACGTAGTCGCCCGCGTAGACATCGAGATTGATGCCGACGAGCACGGGAATGACCTGGTCGCCGCGGACATAGTATTTCGTGAGTTCGCGGATCGCGACCAGCGGCTGCACTGCCGGCGTTGCAGCCGCGGCCGCGGGTGCGGCGACAACCTCCGGATCGCTCATTGGCAGTGTCGCAGCGCGCGTTCGGCGCGCTATTTCTGCGCGGCCTTCACGAGCGTCCCCGGTTTCAGGTCCGCCGACGGTTTGAGCACGACCTTTTCTCCCGTCCGCACGTCGCCTGTGATCGCGACGAGATCGCCGACCTTGTCCCCTCGCACGACCCGAACCTCGTTCACCCTTCCGTCGCGAATGACGAACAGCACCGCGCCGGATTCGCCCACGGCGAGGGCGTCCGGGTGCACGGCGACAAGCGCCTTCTGCTGTTCCGCCGTCACTTCCTGCGACAGGAACGACACCTTCGCGCTCATTTCCGGAAGGATGCGTGGATCGATGGCATCGAACCGCACCTTGGTCATCACCGTTGCCTTGGCGCGGTCGACCGTCGGCACCATCCGGCTGATGCGGCCGCGAAAGCGCGTATCGGGCAGCGCGTCGAGCGTAATCTCGCACGGCTGCCCGACCTTGATCTTGGCGAGGCTCGACTCGGACACGTCGGCCTCGACCTCGAGCGTGCTCATGTCGGCCATGCTGACCACCGCGCCCTTGGAGTCCACCGCCGACGAGAACGGCGTCACCATGTCGCCGACGTTCGCATTCTTCGATACGATCACGCCGTCGAACGGAGCGCGGATCAGCGTGTAGTCGACCGCGACCTGCGCATTGCGCGCGTTCGCTTCGGCGACGGCGATCACGGCCTTCGCGTTCGCGACGCCGGCAACCGCGCGGTCCGCCCGTGCCTTCGCCGAGTCGAGCGCCGACCGGGAAACGAATCCCCTGGCGACCAGGTCCTGATTGCGCTTCAACTGCGCCTGCGCGTCCCACTCCTCGGCTTGCGCCTGCTCGAACGCCGCGCGTGTCGCAAGGACACTGGCCTCCGCGCTCTGCGCCTGCGCAACGACGTCGCGGTTGTCGAGGCGGGCGATGACTTCCCCGGCCTTGACCTGCGAACCCTCGGCAACGCCAAGCCACTCGAGGCGGCCCGTCGCCTTCGACGCGATCGCCGCCTTGCGCTGCGCGGCGACGTAGCCGGTGGCGTTCAGGACGACGAATTGCTGCGACGGGAACGACGTCACGACGGTCGTCGTCTGCACCGGGAGGGCATGCGGCTGCGTTGCGTACCAGGCCGCGCCCGCGATGGCGATCGTCGCGATGCCGCCCAGCCACAACCACTTGCTGCGGCGCGAAGACCTGACCGTCGCAAGGCTGCGGTCGATCCTGAGCCTGGCGATGTCGGGTTGTACGGGGGTCGTCATGATCGGCCGATGAGAAACCATATGACGGCGAACGCGGCCAGTGCAAGGCCAAAGAGCGTCCACTGCAGCGGGGAAACACGACTTCTTTGCGCGTCGGCTGCCCGTGTTTCGACAAGCTTTTCGGCAGGGGCCGACGGCCCGATGACGTCGGCGAATCGACCGAAAAAGTCGTCCGCCATCTGGCGAGCGACGCCATCGATGACGCGGGATCCCAATTGCCCCAGTTTCCCGCCCAGACTCGCGGCAATGACATATTGGAGACGCGTGATACCGTCATCTTCGGCAAGTCGCACCTTCGCGCTGCCTTTGGCAAATCCGGCCGGACCGCCCTTGCCCTCGAAGGAAATCGTGTAAGCGTCAGGTGGATCGACGTCGGAAAGCGTGACCGACCCGACGAACGTTGTCTTTACCGGACCGACCTTGGCGGTGATCGTCGCCTCGAATGCCGACTCCGATACCTTCTCCAGGCGATCGCATCCGGGGAGGCAATTTTTCAGCGTGGTAGCGTCATTCAAGGCGTCCCATATGACCTGACGGGGCGCATTGATGAGACGTTCTCCCTGCATCTCCATCTTGTCACCGTCACTTTCGAAGCGCTTCGATCTCGTCGATCAGCGCCGGCATCAATTGATGACAGTCGCCTACGACCCCGTATCGCGCAAAACGGAAAATCGGCGCGTTGGGGTCGGTGTTGATCGCGACGATGTTCTTCGCATTCGCGCATCCGGCCATGTGCTGCCCCGCCCCGGAAATGCCGATGGCGATGTAGAGCTCGGGGGCGACGGTCTTGCCGGAGAGGCCGACCTGGCGCGATGGCGGACACCAGCCGAGGTCACAGGCGACACGGCTCGCCCCCACGGCCCCGCCGAGGGCGCCGGCCAGTCGCGAGACGAGCTCGAACCCCTGCGGACCCTTCATGCCGCCACCTCCCGCCACGACGATGTTCGCGCTCTCGAGCCTGGCGCCGTCGCTTGCGTCACGCCGAACTTCGCGCACGTGCGTGCGAATCGACGCGGGGTCGAGAACCGAATTCACGCGCACGACCTCACCGCTGCGGTGCTCCTGCGCCGGCCAGGGCTCGAAGCATTTGGACTTGACCGTGAACACCGCCGGGTCGGTCAGAAAGGACACGACTTCTTCGGCCTTGCCTCCATAGCAGGGGCGCGTCACGTGGACCTTTCCGTCCGCGAACGAAACACGGTTGCATCCGGTGGCAACGGTGCTACCCAGGCGAAAGGCCAGGCGCGGCGCCAGGTCCGCGCCCTGCGACGTATGTCCGACCATCACGGCCGCCGGCTTGACGTTGGCGACGATCGCGGCCAGGTCCGGCAACCAGGCATCGGCCTGATATCCGGCGAAGACGGGCGCGTCGACGACGTGGGCCCGGTCCGCGCCATGCGCGATCAGGTCATCGCCAACGCCGTCGAGGCCATTGCCGAGAACGCACGCGTGCACGGCTCCGCCCGCGGCATCGACCCAACGGCGGGCGAGTCCGAGCATCTCGTAGCAGAGGTCGACCGGGCGGTCGTCCGCCATCTCGACGACCACGAGGACGTGGATTGCCTTTGTCACCGCGATCCCTTGCGCTCGATCGTCATCGGGGCCTAGATCAGCCTTGCGGCCGCGAGCCGTTCGACGAGATTCGCCGCCAGCTCGCCGGGCGTCTTGCCGTCGATGTATTCGCACTCGACGTCGTTCGCCGGGATGTAGAGGCGCTCGAGAACGCGGCGCGCGCCCTTCGCGCCGATCTCCGCGGGCCCGAGTCCGACATCCTCGGGCGTCCACACGTGCATCGGCTTGCGGGCCGCCTTCATCGTTTCGCGCAGGCTCGCATGCCGGACCTTGCCGACTTCGTGCGAGATAGTGACTACCGCGGGCATCGGCGTCGCGACGGTCTCTGCGCCATCGCCCAGCGACCGCTCGATCAGGAGCATGCCGCCCGCCACCGTCACGTCCATCGCGAACGTCACCGCCGGAACGCCGAGCAGCTCGGCGATGCCGCAACCGACCACGCCGGAGTCGCCGTCCGCCGCCTGGCGGCCCGTCACGACGAGGTCGACGTCGCCGATCTTGCGGATCGCGGCCGCCAGCGCGCGTGCCGTGGTGAAACTGTCGCCGCCTTCGAACGCCGGGTCGGTCAGCAATACCGCCTCGTCGGCCCCGAGCGCGAGTCCGTGCTTGACGATCGCGCGCGCGGATTCGAAGCCAAGCGAGAGCAACGTGATGGAGGCCTCGCCGAGCGCGTCGCGGATTCGCAACGCCACCTCTATCGCCTGCTCGTCGAACGGGCTCATGACGGATCGCAATCCCGGGATCGGGATCACCTTGCGCGCATCCTCGTCGACCCGGAAAACGCTGGACGCGATGTCAGGGTCGAGGATTTCCTTGACGCACGCGACGATTTTCACCAGCGGGTCATTCCACGGTGACGTGTACCGGTACGATGCCGTCGAAGTGCTTGCGCAGGAAGTTCCACTCCGTCTGCGGCTGGGCGCGGCCCATCTCGTCGGTTGCCCGCGCCATGATCGTGTATTGCCCCGGCCGATCGACCCGCCACAGGTACGACCAGCGCTTCCACAGCCATTTGTCCGGCGCGTACTCGATGTGCGCATCCTGCCAGCTCGCCCCCCCGTCCACGCTCACCTCGATCCGGGTGATCTCCCCCTCCCCGCTCCACGCCATCCCGCGGATCGCGTGCTCCCCACGCGCCAGCGGCCCCTCCTCGTCCCGCGGCTCCGTGATCACGCTCTTCACGCCCAGCGCCGTCATCATCTTCTTGTCCGGGTCCTCCGGCGACTTGCCCGAAACGAAGTAGTGCGTCTGGTGGTAGCAATCCGGCATGCGGTCCATCACCTCGATCTTGTCGATCCACTTCACCCACCAGTTGCCGGCCCAGCCCGGCACCACCAGGCGCAGCGGCGCCCCGTGCACGTGCTGCAGATATTCGCCGTTGTGCGCCCAGGCCAGGATGGTGTCCGGATGCAGCGCCTTCGCGATGGGCAGCCCCTTGTCGTAGTTGATCACCCCGGGATCGAACACCTTGAAGTCCGTCCGCGCCGCGGAACGATAGAGCGTGATGGGATCCGGCCGGCCGCGATCCCATCCTTCGAGCCGCACCGCGACCGCATTCGATTTCACGCCCGCCCGCTTCAGCACCTCGGCAAACGGCACGCCGGTCCACTCGCCGCCGCTCACCATGCAGGTGCTGGGTATGGTTTTGAGCAGCGTATCGGCGTCACCGATCGGCGTCTCTCTCTTCTTGCCGGAGAGCCTCCAGTGGATGCCGTCTTCCTCGGAGAGTTCGAACGAGGGTTTCGTGCCTTTGCCGCCTTGCAGGACGTAGTTGAAGAAGTCGGCGTCGTTGCCGGCGCACTCGATCACCGCGCGCACCGTTCGCCCCGGCAATTTCCGGAGGTCTTCCAGCCCGTATTCCATCGACCGCTCGACCTCGCCGAAGACCGAAAAGCGGTACTCGTCGGGATGCACGGGTTCCGGCATCTGGACCTGGGCGTTGATGAACGCATTGTCCGCGGGCGTGATCAACCCCTCGAGGTCGAGAAACGGCGAGCGCGACCCGACCACCCGTCCCTCGGTGTCCTTGTAGAACTCGGATCGCGGCCGCTTGCGATCCGGCCAGCCAAATATCCAATCGCCCTTGATCTCTTTCTTTGGCATCCTGGTATCCGTTCGTTCGGTTATTTCATTCTACAAAGATCCCCGGGTCTCATGCCCGGCCGCGGGGAACCCGGTGCCACCGCCATCATAGTCCGGCAATATCCCCGAGGAGTCGGCGAACCCACACGCCGGTCATCTCGCGCCGGTATTCCGCCGAGCCCTGTCCGTTGGACGAAGGGTCGGTGCATGCCGCCGCGGCAGCGGCCGCTGCGGCAATGCTTTCGCGCGTCAGCTTGCGTCCGCGCAGCAGGTCTTCGGCGGCCCTCGCGCGAAGCGGCGTCGGCGCGACGCTGCCCAACCCGATGCGCGCCTCCGTGCAGACATTTGCCCCATCGCACACGATCGACATCGCCACGGTCACCGTGGCGAATGCCTCTGCCGACGTGGCGGTGAATTTCATGAAACGGGAATGCGTTCCCGCCGCCGATCGTGGCACGAAGAGCGCCGCGAGGAGTTCGTCGCCATTGATCGCCGTCGTCAACGTACCGCGAAAGAATTGGTCGAGCGGGACCCTGCGTTCGCCGCCCGGGCCCGCGATGACGGCCTCCGCATTCAAAGCCAGAAGCGCCGGCGCAGGGTCCGACGCGCTGTCGGCATGACTGATGTTGCCACCGAGCGTCCCCATGTTGCGGATGGCGGGCGAGCCGACGTGGCCGCAGGCTTCGCGCAGGAGCGGCGCGAGGCTCGCCACCGCCTCCGATCGCGCGACCTCGCTGTGCGTCACCATGGCGCCGATGGTGAGCCCGCCGTTCGCGTCGATTCGCCGCAGCGCCGCGACGTCGGACAGGCTAAGCACGACGCGCGGGCTCACGAGACGCTCACGCAGCAGGATCATCGCCGTGAGGCCGCCCGCCATGACAAGGGCGTCGTCGCCGAACTGCTGGCGCAGTGCGACGGCCTCGCCGATCGTCTTCGGCGCGTGATAATCGAAACGCGGCAGACTCATCGATGCACCCTTGGCGCTGCGCGCCTTCCCTCCGAGAGGGAGCCATGAGCGCCTTGGGGCGGCCCTGCGGCGCTCATGGCGCGCGGGACGACGATGGCGCGGACGGCGGGTGCCGGTTCTTCGCAGCCGCCAGCACGGCGCGGACGATCGGCGCATACCCGGTGCAACGGCACAGATTGCCGATCAGCGCCGCACGGACCTCGCCTTCGGTGGGGGCGGGGTTCGCGTCGAGAAGCGCGGTCGCCATGATCAGCATGCCGGGCGTGCAGTAGCCGCACTGTACGGCACCTTCATCGATGAAGGCCTGCTGCAACGGCGCGATCTTGCCGCCGGTCTCGAGCCCCTCGACCGTGGTGACGTGCTTGCCCTGGCAGCGAACGGCCAGCGCGAGGCACGAGCGCATCGGAACGCCGTCGACGAGCACCGTGCACGAACCGCAGACGCCCTGACGGCACGCATCCTTGGTCCCGGCGAGATCGAGATCCTCGCGCAGCAGCTGGAACAGCGTGCGATGGGACGGCACGTCCTGCTCGTGTCGAACGCCGTTCACCATCACCGACAACCGATGCATCACGATGGATTCTCCCCGGACGCCGTCGCCGGGCGGCTCACGGCGTGACCCGCTTCAACGCCTGCAGCACCTTCTCCGGCGTGATCGGCAGGCTCGTGATGCGCGCGCCCGTGGCGTTGAAGATCGCATTGGCGATCGCCGGCGCGGTCGGCGCGAGCGCCGGCTCGGACAGGCCCTTGGCGCCGTAAGGTCCGTCCGCATGCGGCGCTTCGACCAGCACGGTGACGATCTCGGGCACATCCATCGTCGTCGGAATCTTGTATTCGGCGAACGACGGATTGGTGACGATGCCGTCGCTCACCAGCATCTCCTCGCACAGCGTCGCACCGAGTCCCTGCACCACGCCGCCCTCGATCTGGCCCACCGCGCCCTCGGGATTGATGATCGTGCCCGCGTCGTGCGCAGCGACGATCTTCAGCACCTTCACCTTCCCGGTCTCGAGATCGACTTCGACGTCGGCGACGTGGGTGGCGTACATCCAGAACGCCGACATTCTGGGAGTTTGACCCGTTTCCTTGTCCGGTGGCCGGGTTCCCGTCGGCGCGAAGCGGCCTTCGCCCTGCACCGTGCTTCCGCGCGCCCCGAAGCTTCGTTCGATGATCTCTTTCGCCGACAGGAACTTGTCGGAGCCCGGCTCCTCGACGCCGCCGTCGCGGAACAGAAGCCGGTCGACCGGCACGCCGACCAGCGGCGAGGCCAGTGCGCAGAGCTTTTGCGCGAGATCGCCTGCCGCGAGCAGCATCGCATTGCCCATGTGAAACACCGAGCGGCTGCCGCTCGTCGATTGATCGTAGGGCGTGTAGTGGGTGTCGGCCGCTCCGATCCGGATGCGCTCGATGGGGATGCCCAGCCGCTCGGCGACGATCTGGCGATACACCGTATTGACGCCCTGCCCGAGCTCGACGCTGCTGCACAGCAGGTTGATCGTGCCGTCCTGGTGCATCTTGACGATCGCGGTCGAGTTCGTCGGCGTGTTGGTCAGCTTGTGCATCGTCGCGAGGCCCCGGCCGCGCGCGATCTTCGGATCGTCGGACGCCGGCAGCGGCGTGCCGTAGCCCGACACCTCGACCGCGCGCCGGAGCGTGTCCTTGACGCCGACGCTCGTGTACAGCACCTCGCCCGTGATGGTCGAGTCGCCGAGGTCGAACAGGTTGCGCATCCGTATCCCGACCGGATCGAGTCCGAGCCGGTGGGCAATCATGTCCATCTGCGATTCGTGCGCCCATGTCGCCTGCGGCACGCCGAAGCCGCGGAACGCGCCGCCGATCGGGTTGTTGGTGTAGACGCAGTAGCTGTCGATCCAGACGTTGGGAATCCGGTAGGGGCCGGTCCCGCTGAACGCACTGTTGCGCGCCACCTGCGGGCCGGCGTCCGCGTAGCCGCCGGTGTTGAAGACGGCGGTGATCTTGCGCGCGACGATCCTGCCGTCGCGCTTGACGCCGGTCTTGAACGTCAGGTGCGCCGGATGCTTGACGACCGCGCCGATGAATTCCTCGTCGCGCGTGTGGGCGTACTTGACGGGTTTGCCCTGGGTGCGCATCGCAAGCGCCACCGCAAGCGGTTCGGTCCGCAGATACATCTTCGCGCCGAACGCGCCGCCGACGCCGGTGACGATGATGCGCACCATGTTGTACGGCAGCCCGAGGGCATTCGAGAGATCGCGCAGGAAGTTGTAGGGCGACTGGCAGCTCGACCAGACCGTCACGCTGCCGTCTGAGGCAACCTGCGCGGCACTGACGTGGCCCTCCATCGAGCAATGCTGCACGTATTGCGTGGTGAAGACGTCCTCGTAGACGAAGTCCGAATCGAGGAAGCCCTGCACGACGTCGCCGCGCCGGACCTTGGTGTGCCCGACGATGTTCGTGCCGGGGTAGCGGTCGTACGCGCCCTCCATCTGGTAGGTGGCGAGATCCTCGTGGAGGATCGGGCTGCCCGGCCGCATCGCCACGAGCGGGTCGAACACGCCGGGGAGCTCCTCGTACTCGACGTCGATCAGGTTGATAGCCTCGCGCGCGATCTCCTCGCTCACGGCAGCCACGGCGGCCACGGGCTCGCCCGCGTAGCGGACCTTGCCCCGCGCGAGGAACGGCTCGTCGCGCACCGCCGAGCCGAACAGGTACGGCACGTCCGCGCCGGTGACCACCGCGCGCACGCCGGGGAACTCGCGCGCGCGGCGCGTATCGACGGACAGGATCCGCGCATGGGGATAGGGCGACCGCAGCACCTTGGCGTGGAGCATCCCCGGCAGC
>Ga0315273_10011275_pt1 | contig 11428 bp, 6 predicted proteins | sample YL17G02_0_MG_FD_205753 | JGI IMG/M metagenome (GOLD analysis project Ga0315273, IMG submission 205753) | Sediment microbial communities from Yellowstone Lake, YNP, Wyoming, USA - YL17G02_0 | ecosystem: Environmental > Aquatic > Freshwater > Lake > Sediment | place: USA: Wyoming | collected... | reverse complement strand
AACCCCCGCCAAACCCGCGAGGCGCTGGATTACCTGATCAAGAGCATCATTGCCTTGGCGCGACGTTGATATCGTCACAGCTTCTCAAGGGCATTCGTGTGTGCACTGCAGCGCAGGAATCGCTAGAATGGGGTTATGAAGACGGATGGTCTCTTTCCGGGTGTGAGTTATGGGTTGGAGCGCGATCTTCGACGACTCAACCCGTGGTGGCACGGGATTCCGCTCCCACGGCTGCCCGCGACGCGCCGTCATCTTGTCGCCGCTATTCAGCGTCGTCTGGAATCGCGTCTCGCACCGATCGTAGTTGTTCGCGGCCCACGACAGATTGGAAAGACTACCGCTCAACTTCAGGTCATCGAGGACTTGCTGGCTGACGGAACCCCCCCGGAGTGTATTCTCCGTGTCCAATGGGATGACCTTCCTGAGTTGGACAAGGAGGAGAAGGAGCCGGTTCTTCGAATCGTTGACTGGTACGAGATCTCGATACTGGGGCAGGCGCTCAACGACGCGGCGCATCAAGGGAAGAAGACATATCTCTTTTTCGATGAGATTCAGACCCTCAAGAACTGGGCTCCGCAACTCAAGTTCCTGGTCGACACATCAACCACTCAAGTCTGCGTCACCGGAAGTTCGGCGCTGCGTATCGAGCAGGGTCGAGACAGCCTTGCCGGTCGGATCACAACGATGGAGGCGGGCCTTCTGTCGCTGACCGAGATCGCTCAGTTCTACGACGTGTCTCTGGGCAATCCATTCATCGAGGACAATGGCCTGGAGCCACTCACCCAGAAGTCCTTCTGGCAGGGATTGGCTGATCAAGGCGCGCGCGCAGGCGAATCGCGCGATTTCATCTTTGAGCGGTTCTCGGAGCGAGGTGGATATCCGCTCGTTCACAGTCATCGGGATACCGCTTGGGGCGCGCTTGCAGATCAGTTGAATGAAACGGTTATCAAGCGGGTGATCCAACACGATCTTCGTATCGGCGAACGAGGACGAAAGAGGGATGCCCCATTGTTGGAGGAACTCTTCCGGCTCGCGTGCCGTTACATCGGGCAGTCGCCGAGTCCAGCCACGCTGGCTCGAGAGGCGCATAGGGCGCTTGAGGCCAATGTCGGACCGCAGAGAGTGGCCCACTACCTCGCCTTCCTGGCAGACACGCTTCTGTTGAGACTTATCCAGCCGCTCGAGATTCGTCTGAAGCGCAAGAAAGGAAGTCCAAAGATCTGTCTTGCAGACCATGGCCTGCGAGCAAGCTGGCTTCAAGAGATCATCCCGCTCAGCCCCCGTGCTCTTGCCGATAGCCCGCACCTCACGGATTTGGCGGGACACATTGCCGAGAGTGTCGTTGGCGCCACGTTGAGCACGATTCCCTCGCTGGATCTGGCGCACCTGCCCGAGCGGAATGACGAACCCGAGGTAGACTTCGTGCTCATAATAGGCACGAAACGAATCCCGCTCGAAGTGAAGTATCGTCGGCGCATAGACCCGCATCGCGACACCGAAGGGCTGCGCACATTCATCGAGAAAACCGTCAATAACGCCGCCTTCGGCATCCTCATCTCTCAAACCGACGAGCCGTCCGTCGACGATCCAAGGATCGTGACGCTTCCGCTCTCGACGCTGATGCTTCTCCGCTAGAATTCCATGGCTCTCATGAGCCTTGCGGCTCGGCAATGAAGCCGTGATAGCGGCCCATCCAATAAGGGAGCAAGTATGCGGCGCCGTCGTCCTCGTTGAGACCATTGCCCTGCTCGTCAGGCAGGTATGGGTCGCGATTCCATTTCGCGAAATCGCGTTCGTCGGCAGGGAGGACGTGGCAGAGGACGCGATCTTCGAAACGGTTCAGAGATGATGCGAATGTCACGTCAGCGCGATGGCTGTTGACCACGGTCCAGTTCCGGCGATCCGTCGGGATCTGGCGAAGGTTCTCGATTGCGCCTTCGATATCCGCGCCGTTCGGGTCCACGGTCGCATAAACAAAGGTATAGAAGCTGGGTTGCTCGGGCTTGACCACCTCGTAGTGGCGGCGCACGCCGATCAACAACGCCCGGCAAACTCTCGGGTCCTTCTCTAACTGGAGGATCGGATACCACGCCACAAAGCCAAGCTGATCGTCGGAATGGTTGTCCTCGTCCGGAAACACCTTCTTCGAAAGCATGACGTTGTTCAGATAGCCGTGGTCGACAATCAGTTTTCGGTAGTAATCGAGGTATTTCGCATCGCCGGTGGCGTAGTGGGCCACTCTGAGAAACGAGAGCATCTGGAGGCTGTTCAATCCACTCTCGATGCAGTCCATGGGATTCTCATTGAGGGACTTGGGGTCCCAGAAGCCCCAGCGCGTCCGTTTCCCGTCCCAATCGATCAGTTGGTAGCCGTTGTCGACGATGTAGTCGGTGAGTGCCCGGATCTGCTTGACGAGCAGCCCCCGCTCGGCCTCGTCGAACCTGGCAATGTGCTCGTAGTACACGTAGAAGGCTAGGTAGTGGCCGTCGATTTCGTCGCTCGAAGTGTCGCTCTTCCAGTACATCTTCCCGTCCGGCGTGGGACGCCACTGCGGGTCTTTCGTCTTGCCGATCTCCGCCGGGATCACGCTGCGCGCAACGAGGCCCGGAATGCCTGACGCGTTCTGGAGCATATACAGCGCGTGCATGCCCTCGGTCGCGGAACGTTTTGCGGTTTCGTCCTTTGTGGCGCCGTAGCACAGCGACATCGCCGCGACGTGATAGGCCGTCCAGAGACCGTCATTGTCGTTATCGCCGATCGTGTGCGACGTTGGAGTCTCGGCGTTGTCGAACTGGCAATCGGCCACAAGCCCCAATCGCCGATGCCGCTCATTGACGCGGCGCTCGATCATCTGCGCCTTCTCGAGCAACGTGGCCGTCACGGCATCGATGCGGCCGATGCCGCCGTCGGTCAGGAAGTACACCGGCGTGCCCTCGCGCGCGACGGCAACCGACTTCACGTAGTCGCCTGGCAGGTAACGCTTGCCGGCGCGGTAGAACCATTTGCGTCCTTGCTCGTATGGACGGTACAAGACGGCGCCGCGTGACGTGCCGATCCACAGGTTGTCCTTCTGGTCGATCGCGAGTGCCGTCACGTCTTCGCAGGGCAGTCCTTCCTTGCCGCGAACGTGCGTCCACGAACCATCAGCCTTCCGCGCGGTGAGCCCCAGTGGCGTGCCAACCCAGAGCGTTCCGGTCGAGTCAACGACAAGCGACGTCACGCGTGTGGCAAGAGGGCCTTCGACTCCATACGATTCGTGCCGCGAAGCAGAAGGGGCAGAAGGGTCTTTCCGATACAGGCCCTTATCCGTCGCATACCACGTGATATCGCCCAGGCGGGCAGACGCGTTGATCGGCGTTCCGTCGCTCAAGGCAGGCTTCGGCTCCGTGACGGCGACAGGCTTCCCGTTTTCGTCGAGGCGGATGCCGATGGCGCCCTCCGCGGAGACGTCCGCAACGTTGCCGCGCACGTGTTCAATGAACGGCTCGACGACGACTGGCAGCGTCCTGGGCTTGCCCATGCGCTCGAAGGGTGGCGCAACGTTCATGAGTTTGATGTCTTCACTCAGCCAGGCGCCGTCCTCGGGCGTTGTGCTACTTGTCGCGCCCAGTGCCACGGCGCTTATCAGAATCGAGATCAACATTCTTCGCTCCTTTCCATGCAAGCCCTTGTTTCTCTCTACGAGGATACACCGAAGCAACCCCGATTTCCTACCGGGCCGGCCCACCAATTCACCCTAGATTCGGCAGTCAAGATTGAAGGCGCTTTTCGAGAAAATGGACGGCATGGACTTCATGGACGACATGGACGCCGAAAAGACTCACCTGCGGGGTTGCGTCCACTCCGTCCACAGTGTCCATGCCGTCCATTACTTGGACAAGTCCAATTGACTCCAATTGGTGAATTTAGCGTGAAACGGGGGAAATCCGCGCCGCCGAATGGCCCACCACAACATATTGCGTATCCGGAGGGTCTATGCTACAATCAGAGCCGGGAGGTGATTAGGGTGAGATTCGGTAGACGAAGCAAAGCAAAGCCGATTTCGGTCAGACGTGAAGTGGCGGATCATCCGGAAGCGGTGCTCGGTCCGGTGGCGACTGAGGAGCGCAATGCGCTACTGTCCTATGACTCCATTTCGGAGCCCGCGCCGGTGCTGCGCGAGCGCGTTGCGGCCGGCGGAGCAGACCCGACGCAGCAGTTGGGGACGGCCTTGGGCCGTTTCCATCGATACGTCATGAAAGGGGCCGCGGGCGCGCCGCAGGATTACTGGTCGGACGACTGCATGAATCAGTTGGCGGCGGCCATCGAGGTTGCGCTCTCTCAGAGCTGGATGCACTTGGTGGAATCGCTGACGGACGTCGCCCGCATCCTGCAATCGTATGAGAACGCGGGGCGCGCCAATCAGTGCGTCCCGTTCCTAACCGAAAGCTACGAGCTTCTTTCGCTCATGGTCGGGGACCTGATGGTGAACAATCCCGGTTCCGGCGTGGTGGAGAGATGGAGGGAACGTTACAAGCGCGCCGCGGAGGAACTCACAGCGGCGGGGCTGATGCTGGTGCAAGACGATCTGGAGGAAGACCTCGGGCCTCGCGTCCCGAACGAACGTACGCCGGAGATCATCCCGTTTGAGCGCCCTCGAGACGAACAGCCATCGAGTGAGGAAACCCTGGACAGCGCCCCCACGCTCGATTCGTTTCTGCCGTTTTTGGACGTGCGTGAAGCAGACGAGGCTGCCGAGGACGGACTGGCTCCCGACGAGACATTCACGCTCGCGGCGGAGGCAACAGAGCCGCCCGCGACGGTTGCGCCGAAGGACGATGCGCCTGAGCGGGCAGTGCGTGCCGAGGCCGCGGAAACAACGGCGCTGCTGGATGCGCTTTGCGAAGACTTCTCGGTCCTGGAACATTCGCCAGAGGCGCAACGGGCGTCGTGCCTGCCTATGATCATCGAAAGAGTGTCGGCGCTTGCAAGCCACGCGGAGGCGAGGCAACAGGAGTTGCCGCAGCAAGTGTGCGCGCGAATGATCAAGCTTTGCACGGCCGCCGGGCAACGGGACGGCTCTCTGCTGGATCGCTTCCTCGACACGGCCTACGGGTTCTGCGAGGCCTACGTCGAATCCGTCAAGGAGCCCGATAGCGAGGCAGCGAAAACTTGGCTGAGTGATGCGGAGTCGCTCGTCAGTGCGTTCGTGGAATCCGCTTCCGCAGCAGAGCCGGACGCGGACACGGGGGAAAACGCATCCCCGGAATCACTGCTCGAGACCGCGAAGAGAGCCGTGGCCTCCGGCGACGTGAACGGGGCAAAGTCGCTTGCCCTTCAGGCCGTAGCGCACATAGCGCGGGCCGAGGCCGGAAAGGCGGAAGCGCGCGTGCGCGAGGCCGAGATGCGCCTGCGTGAGAGCACGGAGGCCATCGATCGGGGGCGCACGGGCGTCAAGAAGACGGAACAGGAAGTCCTCGTGGCGGAGTCGCGTGTGACCGAAGGAGAAGCTGAGCTTGGCGGGGCTCGCGGGTGCGTGACGAAGGCAACCGAAAGCGTCGGGTCCATCGAACGCCGGATCAGCGAGTTGGACGAGCAAATGCGGTTGCTGATAGCGGCGCGTAACGCCGAGGATACGAAGATCACGGAGGCGAATGCTGAACTGGATCGCGAGCGCGAAGCGGAGATCCAGGCCGAGGCCGAATTGAGGTCGCTGCAGGAGGCGGAAGAGCTTGCGCGGATGCGTCTCGAGAACGGGCGGCAACAGGTCAAGGACCTCCAGCGCCGGCGCTCGGAACTCGACGAGGCGCTGGCGCGCAGCCGCGAAGCCCTGACGCGCCACAGGGCTTCCCTTTCGGACATTGAACGGACCGCGGCCCAACTGCACACGGCTGAAAGCCCCGCGCCTCGGGAACAGCAGGAGGAACTCCTGTTCTAAGCCGCAACCGGATTGTGGATTGCGGATTGTGGATTTGACGGAAGGCGTTGGGGTCGTTCTCCTTCTTGTGCCCGTGGCCGGCGACGTCAGTGCTCCGCAGCAATTCAAGATCTCGTCATACATGGGTGGCATTTTGGATGTGAGATTCTCGGAGTTGTTTCAGTTCGCAGTCGATGCCCGGCGCCGCGGCGCAAATCCAAGATCTAAAATCCAAGATCCAAAATCCCAAAGGTAAGGTGCACGTGCGCAGGAAAGAAGAGATAGTCGGGGTCGTGGATTTCGGGTCGCGGGAAGTGCGGGTTCTTGCGGCGCGCAGGGATCACGAGGGCATCATTCAAGTCATCGGCCACGGCGCCGAACCTTCCCGTGGATGTATAACCCAGGGCGTCATTCAGGATCTGGACGCCGCGCGCGCCGCACTCAAGAAGGCAGTCGACGCCGCCGAGAAGGAATCGCACGTAAAGCTCGTCTCGATCTTCAGCGCCATTAACGGCCGGAACGTCGAGACCTTTATCTGCGAGGGCAACGTAAAGCTCGACCGCGGCATAGTCGAAGTCGCGCACATGCGCGAGGCCGTCGACATCGCCTCGCGTGAGATCCTTGCGCCGGGCAAGCACGTCACCACGTCGATCACGGCGCAGGAATGGTACGTGGACGAGCTTCCGGTAATGGACCCGTTGGGGATTCACGGGCAGGTGCTGAAGACGCGAGTCCACTTCGCCCGCATTCCATCGGTCATCACGGACAACCTCATCAACTGCATCGAGTCATTGGGCCTGCGCCTCGAGACGTTGATCTTCACGCCGCTGGCAAGTGCGCACGGATGTCTCACGCACGAGGAGATGGAACTGGGGGTGGGGGCGCTAGACATGGGCCGCACGACAACGGGCCTTGCCGTGTACCGGAACTACCGAATCCTCGGCTCGCAGTGTTTCGAGTGGGGCGGCTACCACATTACGCGCGATCTCGCCGCCGGACTCCACATTTCCTTCGAAGAGGCCGATGAGCTCATCATGTCATACGGCATCTCACAGGAGCGGGTCGAAGCCGATGCGCGAGGTGAAGACGATGAGGTCGTCCTGGATCGCGAGAACCCGCGGGCGCCCGTCAAGCTCAAGACGGCCGTGCACGGCGCGCCCTCCATAGTCGATCGCAAGGAAATGGAGATGATCATCCACGCCCGCGCGAAGGAACTCCTGACGCGCGTCCGGCAGTACTTGCAGTCGCGCGGATTGGCCAAGAACCTGGTTTGCGGCTTGGTTCTCACGGGCGGCATGACGGAGGTCCGCAACTGGGTCGAGTTGGCGCAGACCGTGTTTCAGGTTTCCTGCCGAAGGGGAATTCCCAGCACCGTCGACATCCTGCCGCAAGCCGTGCGCGGGCCCGCGTATGCGGCCGCCGTGGGCGTTGTCCGGTATGCGTTCCTCTACCGCGAGGCCGCGCGAACCGGCCGCATCGACGCCGAAGGCGGCAGTTCAGTCATGCGCTCAATCTGGAACTGGCTCACGAAGTATTTCTTCTGAGAGAACACATGCTTCGATAGGCAAACGCGAAGGTTCTCCCGCGATTTCCCTGGCGCCTATTTGGGTTCAAAGGGCAATACACTGCGCAGGAAGTTTGCGGCGGGTTTGAATTGAGGCGTCTCGACCTCGATCCCAAGACCGTCCAGAAGCGTGCCTTCGGCCAGCCTGAGATCTACGAGCGCCTTCTCGAAGCCGATCCGCGCCTGGACTTCCTGCGTCTGGGCTGCCAGGAGATCGGTCTGCATCTGGAGCACGCGGTAGCTTGTGCTGACGCCGAGACGAAGCCTTTTCTCCTCGGCGGCCACGTTGGTCTCCTGCATCTGGCTGAGCTGGCGATTGCTCTCGATAAGGATTTGGCTCGTGTTCACGGCGCGCAGCGCCAGCCGCGCGCGGAGCATCAGTTCCTGCTTCGTCCGCTCCAGCTTCACCTCGGCCTGCTTGGCTGTGAGGTCCGCCCGGTCGAATGCGCCCCGCGCCGCGCGGTTGCCCAACGCGACGTTTCCTTTCACTCCGAAGGAGTATATGTTGTCATTGCGTGAGATCACGCCTTCGAAAACGTCGTCCACCATCGGGCCGCGTTTGCCTTGGAACGCGCTGCTGGTTAGATCAAGCTGAGGCAACATCGCGTTCGCCGCGTGGCTGCGATCGATCTTCGCCGTCTCGATCTCGAGCTGGGAACTGGTCATTTCCGGCCGTTTCTCGAGGGCAAGTTCATAGCTTTGCTTAAGTTGTTCATCGACGTTTCTCAGTTTGTCGATGTCCAGGTCCGTGACCTTGGGCCGATCCGTGGGGACGATGCGTTTTGCGGAGAACAGGCCGTTATCGCGCATGTTGAGGACCTGCTTCAGGGCGTCTTCAGCGTTGGCGACCTGAGAACGGTCCGTGATGAGTTCGGTCTGACGCGTGGCGACGCCGGCCTTGGCCTGTAACACCTCGAGCGCGGCGCCCGTGCCGATATCCAGCCGCTTCTTCGCAATGTCGAGCAGCCGTTCGGCGTTCGCCACCGCCTGTTCGCCGACCGCCAGACTCTCATTCGCGCCTACAAGGTCCCAATATGACTTGACGACCTGGGCCACGGTGTTCATCACCGCAAGACGGAGCTGCGCCTCTGACATGACCCGGGCGTTCCTGGCCATGCGTATCCGCGCCGTGTTGACGGAGATTCCACGTCCCCTCAGCAATGGCTGGCTCAGCGTCAACGTGAGCCCGCCGCTATACTGGGCCTGCAACCTCGTGAAGGTCGTGCTTTCTTTGTCGAGTTCGAAGCTCGCATTGTACATGGTCCCCGTTTGAAGCTTCCCGGCGACGGAGATATTCTCCGTCGTGCGCGTCGCTTGGACGGACGAGATCCCGGCGAAGGTCCGGTACTCGGGCGAAGCCTCCTGTTCTGACTTCAAGTAGTTGTACGCGCCGTTCAGAACAGGGTCGAACTCGCCTTTCGCCGTTAACACGTCACTCGAGGACTTCAGCGCTTCGTACCGCACGATCTGGAGGTCAGGGTTGTTCTCGATCGCCAGGCCGATGCACTCGTCCAGAGACATGCGTATCGGCTCGCCGCCCTCCTGCTCCTCGACGATATCCCGCAGCCGGTCGATGTCAATGCGTCCCACGTCTATCTTCTGGTTCAGGAGCTGCATCTGCTCGTCCGTCAAGGGAACGTCGGCAGCGGGCACGGCCTCACCCGGCTCGGCTGTGACGCCTGGGACCATCGGCGCGGGCGCGGCTTCTTTGACGGTTACCGCGGGATCGTCAGCCCAAAGCGCGAGACTGACAAGCAAGACCGCGACTCCGGAAAAACGCAGGACGTTCATGAGTCCCTCCAAATGACAAGACCGAAAGAAGAAGACACCCGCACATATGGACTACCGGCCCGAAACATTGGTTTCAGCGCCGTCCCGAGGGTCAACGCCAACCAGGAATCGCACGTCGCGCCCCGAAGCCGTCCCAGCAGAATTCTACTTGGGATCTGTTGGGCTTTCCACCAGTATCTTACAGCTTGATGAGCAGTCCGTCACCCGCCTTCAGGGTGACTTCTCTGCGGAACGTGATGGAACCGAACTCGTCGGCCTCCTCTCTGATGACGCGTTTCCCCAAGCTTAAGCGCACATCACCCTGCGCGGCAAAGCCCGGCAGATCGAGCCGGTTCAGCACCAGTTCTCCGAACAGCACCGAGAGGATGGCCTGGCGCTTACTTTGAGCGTAGGCGCCCCAGACGCCATCCAGCGCCCAGAAGGTTCTGAAGCCCTCGCGATGGACGCGCGGGTTGAACCCGAGCGTGCCCGCGCCCTTGTTAAACGTGAACCCGGAGAGCGCGAGCAGCAATCCATAGGAAGACATCGCACGCGCGTAATGATGACCGCACTCGAACTCATCCCACGGGTTCCGCTTGACGCCATCGTGGCGCTCGCGAGCCCCTTTGACAATCGACAGACCCTCGGTAACGAGGCCCTCCATAATGCAGTGACTCGCGACCTGGTATTCGCAGCCGGTCCACACCTCGTCGGAATACGGGAACGGCACGGCGGGCCGACCACCCTTCGGCCACGTGCAGAGAATAAGCCCGGCGTCGTCGTTGAGGGCATAAACTCGTTGCGCATTGGCGTGTTCAAATAGTTCGCTTTTCCAGTTATACTTGAAGAAGGATTGCAGCGTCTTGCGGACGTGCGCCCCATCGAGAACGTAGCCGAGTCCGGAGAGGCTCGTCAGCCACTGGCCCAGGACTGCGTCCACCAGGCAGCCCGCGCCGAACTGATACTTCGGCGCCTGCTCCGGATCATACTTTTGCACGTAGTACTCGCCGTTGAACAAGTGCGCGTCCACCCACGCACGGCCCTTCTCGGAAACTGACCGATACTCGCGCGCTTTATCCGCTTCACCGAGGTGGTCCGCCATCTCCGCGCCGGCCGTAAGCGCGCCGAGATAGAAGGAGGCGGTCAGCGGGTTCGGCCCAAGGAATTCGATGTCGTACGTATTGTGCTGGACGCCGTCCATCACGCCGTCTTTATCCCGATCCCACAAAACCCATGCATACTCGAGCGCACGGCGCACCTTCGGCCAGAGGCGTCGGAGCCACGCGTCGTCGCCCGAGATCTTCCAGTCGCGGTACGTCTTGATGATGCCGCCCATCTGTCCGTCGGCGCACGCGTGGAACGTATTGGGCGCCGCGCCGAGCGGCAACTGCAGCCGGAAGCACATGCCGCCATCATCGCGCACGTTGTAGGCATAGTCGGCAGTCCGCATCGAACGCTCGAGGCTCGGGAACAGGAATGCCAGCGCCTGTTGATAGTTCCAAACGTGCGTGCATGACCCTTCGCAGCATCCGCCCACGTTCCCGCAACCCTCGAAACCATAGAAGGTCCCGTCGGCGAGCCGGATGCACGTCGCCGTCTTCAAAATCCCCATCGTGCTCAAGATCGCATCGAGCACATACGGCGGCAGCGTGCTCGAAAACAGGGCGTCATGAAACAGCTTTGTCTTCGAATAGAGCGCGCGTTCGCGTTCATGAAGCTTGCGGGCCACGTCTAATGCGTCCGAGAACTGCGTGGCATAGTAATTCTTCCACATCGGCTTTGGCTGCTTCTCTCCCGATGAACAAGCGCAGGACGAATCACATGCGGTCTCATGCCAATACTTCTCGAAGGTCGGGAAATACCAGGTGAGATAGAACGTAATCCGCTTCGATTCCCCCGGCCTCAATGTCACGCGCACCCCAAGCGCCCCGGCGTCGCTCTGCCCTTCGTCACTCGGGCCGTAATCGTGCTTTGGCAGGCGGCCTGTAGTCGAGAATGCATCCCAGAACTCGTGGCGCGGCGTGAACCACGCCTCACGCAACCAGTGCGTCATCACGTCGACGTTCTTCGCGGGCGTCATGAGCGCCATCGAGCCGAACCGCGGGTGGCCTGCGCTCCATTTCTTGGAAGTAAACGACAGCCCGCGAATCGGACCCCGGTCGACGTATTCGTTTACATTCTGCCCGTATCCATATTCG
>Ga0315273_10011274_pt1 | contig 11428 bp, 21 predicted proteins | sample YL17G02_0_MG_FD_205753 | JGI IMG/M metagenome (GOLD analysis project Ga0315273, IMG submission 205753) | Sediment microbial communities from Yellowstone Lake, YNP, Wyoming, USA - YL17G02_0 | ecosystem: Environmental > Aquatic > Freshwater > Lake > Sediment | place: USA: Wyoming | collected... | reverse complement strand
CGATTTCGAAGCGTGTATATTTTAAATGCCCAGTTTCGTGACCACAGAGTCCCAGAATGAGGGCCTCATCGACACCCTTATCGTAGGGAAGGGTCATTACTTCTGGTGTTGTCTTACATTCACCATCAGGACTAAACACCACAGTAACATTATAGTTATCACTCAAAATACGAGCAACACCCTCAAGCATACGAAGTTTGCGGTCTATCTTTCCTTCCGCAAACGCTTTAGAAATATATGGGTCGCCTGATTGATTCACCTTTTTGCCTCGTTTACAATACCCTCAATAGAGTTTCCATGCTCCAATAAGAAGCGTAATTGGAAATCAGCATCCAATCGTTCACCTATCGGATGTCCTCTTTTATCGTAATGCTTCTGTAGGTCGGTAACAACATTCGTAATATTCTTTATCAGCTCTTGTTTTTGTTCAGAAGTAAAATTACGAAGAGAATAAATATCCTCATGTATTATGAATCTCTCAATCTCATGTGTGATTACCCAGTATCCATGTCGGAACATTGAGAGACCCCAACCATAATTTACCTGCTTGAGTCTTCCATCCAAGGGATTTATTGTAATACTTATTTCGTCTTTATCACTGCTGTCATGTGTCTTACGAACCAAGTCAAGCCCCTTATAGGGAAGAACTTTAATAGTATAATAAAGTCTACCTCTCTTTAATCTTTCCTCTGCTCGCTTCTTTATCTTTTCATCAAGCTCTGCTTCTGGAACTACCTCCCTGGAAACCTTTGGAAGACAAGATTGGTGATAATAAATGTTGCGATTGGGAAGTTTAAAGCATCCATCAAGTCCTAATCCACTATTACAGATTCTACAAACACTTCTACTATTATTGTGTGGCTCAATACGACACTTTACTTCGCAACCAACATGAACATACCTACTCTGGGCTGCCTGTGTTCCCCGAGAAGAAAATACATAATAGACCAAATCTTTAGCATCCAAGGCTTGGTGACATTCACTACACTTCTTGGTATCTCGAAGCACCCCATCCTTACTCACAGAAGTACCACGAGCATAGATGTCATTCTTCAGAACAAAGCCTGTATTACCATAAGCACTTTTGCGAGAAATTTTACCAGGACCTGCCATACTACTCCATAACATATTTCACCATTCCAGATTACCATTCCAGATTATTTAATAGCTTTATTAAGGACCAACAATACTTACAAGTGGGTATCCACATTAGCGGTTTGTATGGAGCTCCATAAAAGGCTAACTCACGGACAATGGATGGATGAAACTTTTTATTACAACACCCACACATTTTTTTTTCCATATTTCACCAATCCATCGTGTTAAAATATTCATACTGGAAGGCACAACTTACACACATACCAGGACAGCTTTTCAGGGACAAAGTATATTCACGACTACAAATAGAACAGATAGCATAATCAATTGTTTTAGTATATGTATATTTCACTTCTTCTTTTTCCCCTCTTCTCGTCCTACTGGCTTCTCAATCCCATAGGAAAGAAGAACACCACGAAGGACATCATAATCACTCTCATCTAATCTGTTTAGAATAGTAGGACGACAGGCACGAACAAGTCCAAACTTCTTTGCTAATCGAGCCCATGCCTTTGTCATTCTGTGGTCAACTGGAATGCTAATTTCTTGATTCCTGAACGCCTTGCGTGATTCATTCGCAACCACTACAATCTTCTTGGCATCGTCAATGCCAATGCCTGTCTCGTGGATTAACATCTTCTCTTCATTGGGAGCCGATAGATAATCAACGATAATACGAAGACCAAACCTCGAATCCAACGCTGGACTCAATGGCTTTGTTCCCACATGGCGTCCTGTGTCATGTGGATTCATTGTGGCAAAAATGGCTGTTTCCTGTGGAACATGAATCGACTCTGGAATCTCCATCTTACGACCATCTATCTCTTGTTCCAGAATATGTTCTTTAAGGTCTAGAACTCGCCTATCATCCAACATCGAATGGGTCTTCATAAGAACATCTGGAAGGATACCATTGATTTCATCCAAAAGGAATGAGCATTTATTACGAAGGCCAAAAGGAAGTTTTCCATCTTGCCAAATTGTTCCACCCTTGGCTTCATCAAATCCAACACATCCGACCAAGTCGGCCACTGATTGCTCACCATCACCCTGAATCTGTACAAGTGGAATATTTAGTTCAGCACATAGATAACAAACCAGTTCTGATTTTCCTGTACCTGGCTCACCAACCAGTAGTATATTCCACGGCTGGTCTTCTTCGTGTTGTTGGATAGCAAATAGAATTTCTTCTACCTGCTCGTTCTCCAAAATGAAGAAACGCTTCTGGGGAATAAAGGACTTCATTTCCTCATTCACCTTTCGGCGTTTCAGAGTTATAGACTTGTATTCGAAACTACTCACTTAGGCTCCCTTTTCCATTCTCCACACTTCTTACAAAAATCACGCTTAAACCTACACTTTAAACACCCACATTCTTTCTCACCACAACTACAATTACAATCCCAGGTATGACACTTCCTGCGACGCCAACATAAATCTTTACGAGCAAACACTAAAAGAATCATAGAGCCCCCATTGGTTCCTCGAAATGGGAATCTTTTAGATTTATAGCCATACTGATGAGCCAGAAGGCGATAATTATCCATGTGTTTCTTTCCACTGTAGCGTTGAGCTCCATATACCACTAGTAGTCCTACTTGATCTCGAAGACATTCTATAATTTTCTGATGTTTATTGTTTCGTCCCCCTGTTTGAATATCGCGGAACGATTCTGGTGTATCTAATTCAAAGACACTTCGTGGTTTCTGATTAAATTGATTATCACATCTCACATCAATCTTACAATGAGGCCACCTTTTCTTCACGAGATTCTTCAATCTATTATAATATCCACGATTAATCTCCACCATATGCATTCGACTTGGACTCTTGATACCCCATTGGGTGTATTGTGAAATAGAACGCACAAATGTCTCTTCTGAACCTCCCGGTTGAAGAGTACCATGGGCACCAAGGGGAAGTTGAAATCCAATGGAGAGTAACCAATTTAATTTCTTCTGTTGAACTTCTTTTCGCCATTTAGTTCCACATCTACTCATTGGCTTCTTTTTCATTCTTTTCCTCCAATAGAAATAGAATCCTTCCTTGAAAGATTTATAGTGAAGTTTTTGATTAGTTCTTGCTTTGGATGTTCTTTAAATAGAATCTGGTATCTCTATGTCTCCACCCAACCCTAATTCAGAAGGGTCTATTTTTCGCCCTACTAAACCACGAACTGCTTCATGAAGCATCTTCATAATAACTTGGACTATTGCCCACTTTCTATCTTCATCATGCCCACTCTCAACAGTATATTTCGGCAATGCAAGTAATTCACCAGCGAATGGAATAACATAATTATTACACTCTATACAAGTACATATGATAACAGGAGACAGGGGAAGAACAGGAAGTTCTTTTTCTACATTACAATGAGGACATCTTACCTTACTTTTCCCGTTGTGGGCTATTTGTATAGCATCGCTTATACTGATAAATAATCGTCTCGCTATGTGTTCATTCATGATGCTTCCACCCTTGCTCCAACCTCACCATCTTCTGATACCTCCACAACAAGATGACGACCTTTATATCCACCTTTCTCATTGTCAATGATACAGGCATTAAAGTGAGAGGTTCTAATTGTTAAAATCAAATCATCACAGATGTCTTCACACGATCGACGACCAAGTTGATAATTATACTTACCATACATCTGCTCAATTGCTTCATTGATGAAATTCTTAAAGACAATAAATTCGACATCACGATCATTATGAATTACCTCTAACTGCACCTTCACCTTAAAGGTGTGTCGATGTTCATGCCGAAGATATTCTACCTCATCAATTGGGCATTCTGGCCAACAATGTGTTGCATTAAACTCTGTATTAATCCAAATACTTCTATTCATCATCTTCTTCTCCATAACAGACTATGTCTTCACAAGACAAAATCTCTTGTAATTTGTCGTATTTAAATTTCTTTACTCGTTTCTTTTCTACTTTCCAGTCTAAATCAGTCATAAGTACAAAACTTAAAGGACTGGAAGGTTTTATGTGTGTTTCTAACATCTCTATGGTTTGAGTCTTATTTGTGGAACGCTTCCACAATAGTTGCCCCTCTTCAGTGTCAAGAATATACCACCTACCTCGATACTTGGTTAGGAATCGCTTTATGGGGTCATAGCTTCGTCCCCAACTCCAACCAAAAGAGAAGTGATGACAAAGACCTTCTATTTCATAAAGTGTCATTCTTCTTTGGAAGAAATCACGAATAGATTTAATCAAGTTGGACATTACCCACTACCTTGTGAAGTGTATTGTTTGCAATAATTAATTGGTCGGAACCTGTGTTTCGTAAAGACCTTGCTGTTGTAAGAAGAGTTTCAGGAGCAAAAATGAGAACCATTATCTCGAGTGGTGAGATAATTTTGTATTCGTGTTCTATAAAATATTCCATCTCTGCCGAATTATAATCTATTGCTACAACCACCTGTCCCTTGGAACCCACAATGAGTTGTCCATTTTCTTTATAAACCTGTGGACAATCAGTATCTACAACATCGAGAGCAAAAGCGATAAAGTCATACTCTCCATTAGTTTGTTTGTAAACATAAACATAATCATAATCATCGTCATTTAATGCTTTTAGCCACTGCCCCTTGAGTGTCTTTTCGTCACCAAGAAGTTGCTTGATTAATTCTTGCTCTTCGCTCTCTTCTTCTATTTCCTCAAACTCAACCTCAAGTTCTTCGATGCTTCGGTAAAGTCTTTTTAGTTCTGTTGTAAGGTCCACTAGCCCTATGTTCTTTTTGAGATTGTGAATCTTTCTCTCAAGAGCCTTATAATCCTTTTCTTTTTCGGTTATTAGTTTCTCTAACTCTTCAGCCGTTTTTTGTTCTTTCTTTGCCATGTTTAATCCTTACTTGCTATATGCCAACGAATGATGTTCTCGAGGATGTCAGCTTGCACTCCCACCTTATTGAGTGCATCTGCTGTATCGGCATCTTTGTTCTCGAGGTCGGGCTTATCGAGAATGATGTCTCGAATCTTTCCATCCTCAAAGAAAATCTTTCGGTATCTCCCATACCACACTGCAGCAGACGAATCATTACTACGAATCCATGGATACTTAACTTGCTGTTTGATTTCCCAGGGCAGCCAGTTGTCGCCGCCAAGAAGATGAAACTTTTTCTTCCAGAGGAGTGGTGTACCAGGCATTGCTCCTGCTCCACCATACTGGGGGTCATTATAGATGCGCTCTGTACAAAGTAGTCTCGAACGAGCAACACATCCACTACTCTCCTTCTCTCCCAAGAAGGAAACAGGAACAGATAGCTTTGATAGCCCAATAGTCTGCACCTCTGGAATGCGAATGAGCTTCTCGAAGCAATTCCACCACTCCTCTTGTGTCTTCCCTTGTACCACTGCCATCACTTGATACTTGCCCAGAACTCCACGCTCCCTCATTCGCTCAACGAACCTCTTGGTGCTCTCAATGGTAGCGGGACCATCAAAGAGACAATCGGTAGCAATCACTTCACTTACCCCAACTATTTCACAAGCATCTAAAACAGGGTCAGGCTCCAATCCTTTGCCTTGTTGTTCAAGCTCAAAAGCCGAGCAATCCATCAAAATAAATCTTCCCTTCTCCTTTTGCTTTTTATAATATTGAACATAAGGTCCAGTGGGGTCTTGTAAGACAAGATGAGACAATACCATATCCATTTCTCCAAGTGAACTGAAGGTCTCGAGATGACTAATGGGAGTTATCACACAAATCTTTATGCTCATCAAACACTCCTCTCTTTACCAAAATTGCTTTTATGTTCTCCATACTCAATCGGTCGTCATATCTTATTCTAACTAACACAATCTTATTTGCTTGACACAACTCTTCTTTCTCTCGGTCGCGTCGCTGGACTTCTTTGAAAAGTTCTTCACCACCCCAATTTCCTATGGGCATGTAATGTTGGACACCATCATACTCAAATGCTAACCTCAAATGAGGATAGTATCTATCTAATTGAAGAAGATGTCTTGTTGTAGGACTTCGTAGAAATGTGTGGAATTTATCATCCACAGACACCTCATCAGGGAAAAACTTATCTAAGATATGACACATTTGCTTCTGGCTGACTAGATTTTTATCTGCTACTCCATTCTCTTCTTGGTAATCATGTGGTAGAGAGTAGCAATCTCTCCTGACAAGATACCAGGATAGAGTGTACCTACCATTTGACTGATGAGAAGTTTCCTTACATCAATCTCCTTGAACATCTCTTCGACACTGGGACTACACTTTTGCAACTCTTGGATAGACCTCATTCTACTCCCTCACTTCAAGAGTGAACGAAGGAATGTCCAACACCTACTCCACAAAGAGTAAGATACTGGACATTCCTCATCTTCTTCTTTTCGAGTCCAGGTATAGCCAGACCAAGCATTACTGGACTTGGTATAGTGCTTTTCGAGCACACGCTCGATGTTCTGTCTGCCAACGGGATTGGAAGACACAACCCGTACTTGCTTCGGGAAGTACTGGGGATGTTGTTCCAACCAGCAAACGATACCATACCCATCATGAGGTGGGTCTTCTCCCAAGTCATGGTCCAGAAGAAGTAAATCCCAAGGACCATAATCCTCAAGAGAAATGATACCCAACTCATAGGTCGTGGCAGTGAAGTCTGCTTTGAGTTGGCGGAAGTCATCAATGAGTAAAGTCCTCATGTCCTCTCCTTACAAAAAGATTTGTCATGATGTAGATTGATTAGTTCTTATTTAGTTCTATCCTTTATCGTCTGGACAGAGAGAACCACACATCAAAATAATTTCAAGCTTCTCTACCTTACTCCTATTATCAGGTAGATTCTTTTTTCTTTGCTTCCATGTAATGTGCGGGTCATGCGGAGGACGCCACTCCTTGATTTCACGACCAGGATGATAGTACATAAACGAACCATCAGGTAGAGCACAATAATACTCTATTGGATTAGGTCCACTCCAAGTAGCCTTCCAATACTCTATCTTATTCACTTTTTGTTTTGTGTGTTCTGTCATATCATCCATCGTCCCTCTCCATCAACCATTAGTCTACCTTCTCTTAGAATCTTTTCCATTCCATGTCCACTTATTACCAAGACTTCAAGTGGAGAGGAAGAATCAGAAGGATACCATATATCTATATTCTTCCAGAGCTTCCAGTGGTGTCCTTTCCAACCCATCGTAATATGTTGAAGAGTAAACTTTATCTTCCCCTGTTCAATATAAAACATTTGAAGATTCTGCTCTCCTATCGTTGCTCGATGGATTTTTACTTCCCCTACCACTTCTTCATCTCTATCTCCAATAATGAGTCATACCGAACTCTAATCTTATTCCCTCTTCCCATACCGACTCAACACTCCTCCCGGTAAGAAGGAGAAAGGTGAGTGGGGCAATCTCCTCTTCATCTAAATTATAAACCTCACTACCTATCCAGCGGTAAGTGAACTCTTCACCATGTCCCTCATCACATCCAATATAAACAATGATGTTTGCTGTTGAGGCTTTGAAGCTATCCATAAGGAAGAAAGTCTCTAAGTGCCTATCTCTAAATATATGAATCATACTCTCATCAATCCCAAGTTGATATATGTATCAAAACACTTCTTACAGACCTTATTATTGTTTACTCGATACCAAGTGAGAATCTTCCACTTCTTACATTCGAGACACTTCCCCCTTTTAAATTTCATCTTACCATCCACTTAGGAAGATAACCAGTTGATAGCCCAAGAGTAGCGCGAGTAGAGGGCACGAGATACAGAACGCAAGGAGGAGATAATACCATAGGGCGATAAGTACATTCTTCATCTTGTGTCAGCTCCTGTGCTAATTAGAATGGTCAACGCATCAATCTTACTACGAAGTGTGGCAAGACAAGTAGAACACAACAGTAGGTGTCCACTACCAATTCCATCTTGAATGCGAAACCCATCACCCATAGATGTTCCACATTCTCCACAAACATAAACATCAATGACAACCATCTGTCTCTTCTTGGTCTCTTCCTTACCACACTCACTACAAAGACACGCATCAGGATACATCTCTATTTCTTCGAGCCATTGCTTCGTTGTCATAGTCTTCATGACTCCTCCTCTGTGTCAATACCAGTCTGCACGAGCACCGAGAGTGGGCTCGTGATAGAATGTAGAGCCATAAGACATTTAGGGCATAAGATGATTCCCACTTGATGGAGGGGAAGTAAGCGTATCAATATAAGGGGATACTCTTGTGTATGACAAACCTTACATATATATGCCAACCATTCGCAGGAGAAGAGGGGTGAGGATGTAATGCAATAACTTCCATATTGGTGTATCCATTCAAAGTGAGTGAACGAAACGAAGTCTCGAACTAAAAACCTGCGGTAATCTATTCTTTCTCAACCTTCATATCTTCTAATGTCTTATAGAAGTCAGTTCCAGTCTGCACCAAGAACTCTAATGGTGAAGACTGAATATGTAGATTGTCTTCGCGTAGCCAGCGCGACCAGTACCGCAAGGACGCCGAGCTCTCTGTGAATCCACATTTATTCCAACCATAATGACTATCTTCCTCGGGGTGCCAGAAGTACCACCTACCACAATAGAAGAGGTACCAAGTGATGGATTTCTTACCCCCATTATAGAATGTGGAGAGCAAGCCAGTCCACTTCCAAAGTTCAAAGTTCATTTGTGTCAATCCCAGTCTTTGCAGACCTACCTACTCCTCATACGGGCCGCGACATACTCCAAAATTTCCCAAAAATAAAAATTTCAGGACTCGGTGTCATGGACACCTCTCTTAGATTGTTCAAGCACTTTCTTTATGTCGAATGGCTCACCAGTAATAACTAAATATGAGAGTGGGGCAATCTGTGGCTTGGTGTTGTGCCAATCAGTACTATAAGGACAGACATCCCACTTATCACTATAAGTAAACGGGCTTCGATGAGTCTGCCAGTACTGAATCCCCTTATAGACACAACCGAAATGAATAGTTCCAGTAGAGCCCGTCCATTGGAAGATTGGTATTGTCACAGACCTCCAATGATATCTAACTTATCAATTCTTTTACGATGTCTTGGTTGAGTACTACTTTCTACATTTAAGAAGCAGTCCAAACAAGCAAGTACTTCATCAATAGTTTGAACTCGAGCTCCGAAACAGATTACATTAATGTCATTATGTTCACGGGCTTTACAAACAATCTTCTCTACACCCACCGCTGCTCTGATGCCTGTGAAACGGTTCGCAGCTATACACATTCCAACACCAGTACCACAAATCAGAACACCTCTATCAAGATTTTCCTCTTGAATACCATGGCAAACCTCTTGGGCATAATCTGGATAATCAACAGGGACGCTCTTAAATGGTCCGAAATCTACAATCACATGTCCCTGTGCTTCTAAAATTTCTACCACTTGCTTTCTCATTTTAATACCAGCATGGTCACTGGCAATGCCAATACGCATACTCAACTCCTTACGATAAGTGCCACTATTGCTATAGTTATTGCTAATATAGTTGTGATAGAAGCCCATCCAACTATGGCGTGCATTTTTCTAACATATTCTTCTAGTACTTGGAGACGAATGATTGCCCCCTCTCCTGCTTGCCTTGCCAAGTTGTAAGCAATGACTAATGATTCTTGTTGTTGTTTGGCAAGTAGAAATGCAGCAGCAAGTTGTGAAGAATTAAGATTAAACAACTCTCTAACTGAATTGATAATCGAAATCTTTAACTCTTTCTGAACCTCTGGGGTCAATCCTACAAACATAAACTCAACAATATTTTCATTGATGATGGAAATTGATTCAGAACTTACCGAAGGCAACATATGAAGAAGTATTACCAAAGGCTCTGAAATGTCTTGGTTGGCATCTTCCACCTTCAGGATAAGATGTTCTGGTTTACTTGATTTGTAAAAGTTTGCCTTCATCTATTCTTTATCTTTCTTTATTTCTCTCTATATAGATAAGCGTCGTCATTCTACCCTATCAGTGTGCGAAAATCAAACAACCCCTATAATATATAATCTTTAACCTATTATAATTGTTATATCTCTTCTTCTTTAATGCTCTTCCAAAGGCCTTAAAACTTCCTCTCGTTTCGAACTTGTGATTTTCTGGGTCTTTTATAACTATTGATAATGTGTTAGATTATAAAAATCAAGACAGGTCATTTTTCGCACAGAGATTAGCGCCCGATTTTTGGTTTCTACCCCTTATTTTCTATCTTCCACTTATGAATACCATAAAGATTCATGCCAATCAACAACACTGACAACACCACCAAAGAAGGGGTATGAAGTAAAATAGAATAAAAGACATAAAGAGTATTGCCAAATACATTCCACCACATTGATGGAATTGGTTTCTTCTTATTTGCTAAATAATAAAGACCCAAAATATATCCAACATTACCTATCCATCCGAAGATGTCGGCCAAGATGAGAACATCACTCATGATACCTCGGATAAAATTTCATTAGAAATGACGAGAGCGAGGTACTTGACCTCGCATCCCGTTCTTATGTATTATTCTTCAATCACTCGAATCCGTCCTGAGTTCGGACACACTTCTACTCGCACTTCTCGAGCACCTTCAATGTGTTCTGAAAGACCAGCAGTACCATAGATACGGCCAACTGGTTCAGTAAAGAACATCTCAGTACCTGCACCAGACACCTTCAGATCCTCAAAAGTCATTTTACCCATACGTTCAGCAAGCTTATGAACTGCATCTACGATAGCCTTTGCTCGCTTCTCAGGTCTATCATTGGGTGGAAGCGAAAATATGAAACTACAATGCACGTCAAAATCGTTCTTAGGATTTATCACACTCACTTCGTTTCCTCTACTTTCAAGTAGATTTGAAGAGCCTCTTATAGAACTCCATTACTCACTTTCAGTCTGGAACTCTAAACCAGTTCCTGTTGGTACAGCAACCACCCTCTTAGAGCTCTTGAACTTACCACGAAGAACATCCTCTGCAAGTGGATTCTCTATGTACTTCTCAATAGCCCTCTTCAGGGGTCTTGCACCAAACACCTCACTCCAACCTTCTTGGAGCAAGAAGCTCTTTGCTTCCTCTGAAAGACTGAAATCGATATTCATGTTCTCCTTCATCCTACTGATGACACCAGCGATTTCAATGTCAATAATCTTCCGTATATCATCTTTAGTTAGGGATTGGAATACTACGATATCGTCTAACCTATTGATGAACTCTGGCCTGAATGCCTTCTCAACGGCATCCATGAGTGTCTTACGATTTGTATCGGCTGTATGGGCTACTTGGTCCATAGCTGTAAAGCCAAGTCCAGTACCAGCCTTCATTAGGTCAGAGCCTAGATTT
>Ga0315273_10011272_pt1 | contig 11429 bp, 13 predicted proteins | sample YL17G02_0_MG_FD_205753 | JGI IMG/M metagenome (GOLD analysis project Ga0315273, IMG submission 205753) | Sediment microbial communities from Yellowstone Lake, YNP, Wyoming, USA - YL17G02_0 | ecosystem: Environmental > Aquatic > Freshwater > Lake > Sediment | place: USA: Wyoming | collected... | reverse complement strand
CCGCTTCGCGAAGAGGTCGGCCGGCGCGGGGTCGGGCAGTGGGCCTTCGGCGACCTGGCGCCCCGCGACCGTGACGGCCCAGCGGCCGTCCTGCGTGCGCAGTTCCACGCCCTCGTCCTCGCAGGCGAGCGCCGCGCGAGAGGCCCCGCCGGCGTCCGCGAGGCGGGCCACCGCCAGGTAGCCCTCAGCGCAAGGCTGCCGAAGCGCACGCCGCTGCCAGGTCAGGCTCTCCGGGTCCTCCGCGCCGCGGCAGACGCCAGAGAGCAGGAGGATCAGCAGGCAATTGAAAATTCTCAATTGGCAATTTCCAATTTTCAATTTCGATCTCACAATCCAGGCGTCACGTCTTGCGCTTCACGTTCCACGTTTCACAGATCCGGTTCGTCACCGTGCCCCGACCTTGACGTTGAGCTTCATCCGCTCGTCGCCGCGCAGGACGCCGAGCTTGCACTCCTGGCCGGGCTTGAGGTCGGTGAAGATCTGGGCCAGCTCTTCGCGTGTCTTGACGGGTTTCTCGTCGAGAGTCTGGAGGATGTCGCCCTTGCGCAGCCCGGCCACGTCGGCGGGAGCGCCTTCGGCGACCTCGCTGACGACGATGCCCGCCACGGCCGGCACGCCGAGCTTCTTGGCGGTCTCCGCCGTGTGCGTCTCGGCGTCAAAGCCCAGGTAGGGCTTGGGGAGGGCCGCCGGCCGGGCGAGCCGCGGCCCGCCGAACGCCCGGCCGCCCGCGCCCATTTCCTGCTGCACCATCTCGAGGAGCCGCGAGCGGAGGTCCTGCTCCGCCAGGGCGAGCATCTTTTCGAGGGTGCGGTTCTGCACGTCCATCTGGTCGGTGCGCTGCTCGATCGTCCGGAATTCCGTGCTCAGCGACGCGACCTTCTGCTTCAGCTCGGCGTTCTCCGCCTCCAGCTTCCCGACGCGCTCGTCGACGCTGCCTTTGCCCTTGGTGCAGCCGGCCAGCAGCCCGAGCGCACCCAGGAGGGCGGCCATCAGGATCCAGCTCTTCATCGTTCGGTCTCCATTCCACGTTCGCTTGTTCCAGGGCCGGCACTCGGTTCCAGCGGCTTACCAGGGAGGGGTCGGCGCCCGGGGCCAGCCGGACACGTCGGACCGGTCAGACGTGTCCGACCGGTCCGACTCGGTGGCTCGAAGGGCAAGGCGCCGGACTCGGCGGCGCGGCCCCCGGTCTGTGTGTTAGAATCCGGTGCCCTTCTTGGGCTCGGCGACTTTTCCCGCCGGCAGCCCGAGGAGAGCGTTGGCCTTCTCCTCGCCGACGGCGTCGGTGATCTTCTTGCGGCAGACGTCCTCGGCATCCTTCATCTTCGTCCTGCACGTGTCGATGGCAGCGCAGGCGGTGGTGTAGTCCTTCTTCTGATCGTCCGTCAGGAGGCCGGCAGCGACCTTGGCCACTTGGTCGTCGACCTCATCGCGGACCTGGCGCATGGTCTGGCCCATCTGGCGGAAGGCGTTGGGGTCTTTCTGGCCGCCCGCGTCGCGCGCGGCAGCCATGATGGCCTGCATGCGGTCGCGCATGAGGCCGAAGTTCTCGCGCTGGGCGATGTCGAGTTCGCCCTGCTGCTGGTCGGTGAGGACGAAGTGGGTGCGCAGGATTTCCACCTTGCTGGTCGACGATCCGCCAGAGGCGCCGAAGCGCGGGCCGGCAGCCTTGTGCTCGACCTTGTCGGCGCCTTGGCTCGTGCGGACCTTGTCGAGGCCCTTCGTCAGCTCCTTCTGGGCGGCAGCGACCGCCTCGTCGCGTTCGGTCATGGCCTTGGCCACGGCCTCGAATTTCGGCTTCTGCTCGGCGGGAAGGACATCGAGCAGTTTCGCCACGTAGTCCTTGCTCAGCTTCAGGCGCAGCTCGGTGATGCCCGCCTGGAGATCCTCGGTGTACTGGGTATCGAGCACTTCGACCCCGGCCTTGGCCTGGTCGGTCAGGTCGACCGTCTTCCGGGCGGCATCGAAGATGTCGATGCCGGTCAGCACATCGAACATCCCGCCCATGGCGCCGAATATGCGGCCGCCGAACCCGCCGCGCATTCCCCCGCCGGGGCCGCCCGGCTGGCCGGCATTGGGTCCGCCCTTCATGGCGCCGCGCCCGAATCGTCCGCCGCCCTGGCGTCCGCCCGGGTTCGCCTTCCCGGGCTGGTCACCCGGTGCGGGCTGCTCCGCCGCTCCCACCGACAGGGCGCCCAGCGCCACAACCACGATAGCCCACGCCAGCTTCCGCATCCCGCTCGCTCCTTTCCTGGGGGTCGGCCACGCGCTCGACCCGAGTCTCGAAAGGTTGGGCGTCGATGCCCAACCGGAATGCCCCTCGCAATCATCTGGGGAAGACCCAGATCTCGTCCTTTCGGTCGCGCCACGTTACGGCTGCTTCTCGGGCGGCGGAGGCGCGGGTTGGGCGCCTCGGGGTCCGCCGCGGGGGCCTCGGAAATGGCCGGGGCCTCCCGAGGGGCCGCCCATGGCTTTCTTCTGCTCCAGCAGGGCCTCGTACTTCGCCCTCTGCGCGTCGGTCAGAATTTCCTTCGTGCGCTGCACGGCCCCGTCGAAAACGGCTCGCCGCTCCTCGCCCATCTTCTCGAGCTTCCGTCGGAACTCCGCCTGGATCTGGTCGTAGCGGGCCGCCTCCTCTTTGGCCAGCAACGAGCGGATGGCGTCCTCGCGCTCTTTCTCGACCGCCTCGCGCCGCTCGCCGGGTCGGGCGTGAAGCGACTGCCAGGTTTCCGACCAGATCGCCTTCACCTGCCCCGCCTGCTTGGCCGTCAGGCCCAGCTCGCGCTCGAGAGCGGAGTGCCTGCTCGGCGGCTCGGGACGGCCGCGGAGCACGAGGCCCACGCCGGTCCCTGCGGCAAACGCCACCACGAAGCACCCGGCCACGATGACGGAGAGCTTAGTCACGCCCAGACTCCATCGACAGATCGTCCGCGAACCACCTGGCCAGCCGAGTCTCCACGCTCGCCTCGGCATCCTTGTCGGCCGGGTAGGCGACCGCGGTCGCGGCCCAAGTCGGCTCGGAGTCGGCCTGCGGCAGGCTCCGATGGCCTCCCCAGAGCCATCCGACGCAGGCGAGCAGCACGGCGGCAGCGGCAAGGGTCAGCCGCACCGCCAGCCGCATCACGCTGCGTGTGGGCAGGGCGCCGCATTGGAGATGCGCTCGGTGCAACACCTCGGGCGGCATTTCCGGGAGGCTGGCTGCCCGCAGAAACGAACGGATCCCTCGCAGGCGCTCGAATTCCCGAGCACAGTCGGGGCACTCTCGCAGGTGGCTCTCGACGGCGGCTGATTCGTCCGGGGCCAATTCGTTGTCGAGGTACGAACTCACTCGATCGGTGTATTGGCAGTCGCTCATGGCGTTCTTCTCTCGCGAAGGACTGGATCGTTGGATGCTCGGGTGCTTGTCAGACATTCATCCATTCATCCAATCTGGCAGTCTTCCAGTCGTCCCGGCTACGGCAGATAGGCCCGAAGCTGCTGGGCCAGCTCCCGACGCGCCCTGAAGAGCCGCGACTCGACCGTGCCCCGGGGAATGCCCAGGGCCTCGGCCATCTCGTCGTACGACAGGCCCTCGAACTCCCGGAGCACAATGATCTCCCGGTGGTCCGGGGACAGCGTATCGAGCACAGCCATCACGTCCATCCGCAGATCCACGTCCTCGGAGGACGGGATCGAGGCCCTGCCGGCGAGCACGCGCCTGGCCGGCTCGGAAAGATCGTCCAGGGTCACCGTCTTGTGGGCGCCGCGCGACCGGTGGCACCGCGCCGCCTGCCGCAGGAGGATGCCCGTGAGCCAGGTCTTCAGCGACGACTTTCCCTCGAAGGAGCCCAGGCCGCGGAACGCGCCGGCGAAGGTCTCCTGGAGGACGTCGTCCGCGTCCGCCGCGTTGCCCACCATCGAGAACGCCGCGCGGTACAGCTCGCGGGCAAATCGGTCGACGATCTCCCGTGCGGCGAACTCGTCGCCCCGTCGGGCTCGATCCACGAGCTCTGCGTCGGATGCGGGCAACGGACGGGGCTCCACGGTACCCTGTATCTCTATAGTTCCACCTGCGGCCAGCTTTCTTCCACGACGGGCGGAGAAAACTGCCACTATTATACGGATTTTGCCCCGGCGCGGCACCGGGCCTTTCGTCTCGGGTGCGTGGTGGCGGGATTGCGGTGGGCGCGCTCCAGGCGCGGGCAGGTCATGCCCCTATTCTTGGGGTTCAGGGCTCTACTTCTGCCGTGCTCGTGCTCCTGCTCGTGCTCGTGCTCTCGTCGCACCGCTCCGCGGTGGGACGAGTCAGAAAACCGAGCACGAGCAGGAGCACGAGCACGAGCACGAGCAGGGCAGAGAAGACCCCAAGAACAGGGGCCATACCCACCTCGGCTCCCGCGCTTGACACCCCCGGCGGTCCACAGGTAGAATGCTTCGGCATTGGGGGGACCCGGGCGGCTCGCCGAGGACGGATCGTTGCGCAAGCGGACTCGGGCCAGAGAGTTGGCCCTCCAGGCTCTTTACCAGCTCGATCTGCTTGGGGCGGAAGTGCTCGAGCAGTTGGACCAGATTTTGGCCCGAAGCGAGGCCGAGGCGGACGTGCGGCGGTTCGCCCGCGAGTTGATCCTCGGCACGTGGACCCACCGCGCCCGCCTCGACTCCCAGATCGCCGAGGTGGCGGAGCACTGGGACATCCACCGCATGGCGGTCGTGGACCGCAATATCCTCCGCCTCGCCTCCTACGAGCTGCTCTTTCTCGACGACGTGCCGCCGAAGGTCGCCATCAACGAGGCCATCGACCTCGCCAAACGCTATAGTACCGCGGACAGCGGCGCCTTCGTCAACGGCCTCCTCGACCGCATCCGCATCGAAGACGAGAAGAAAGAGAAGAAAGAACTGATCACAGATTCCACAGATTCCACAGATAAAGACAAGACGAAGGAAGTGGGAGAGGGACAGGCAGATGACAAAGATAGTGTCTGAGGAATCCAGGAAAGGCGGAGAAGAGGACCTACCAGGGTCAGGAAAAGCTGCGATTAACCACGGTTACTCGCCTTCTGGCTTCAACCCGACTCCCTTTCTTCTCTTCATCTGTATTACAAACGTCTGGAATCTTGTTTTTTTCGACGATTTTAGCCGGCTTTGTTGGGCCGGAGAAGTGCGACATCGGAATGACGGAAGAGAAGCGCGGTAGTCATGATCTGATGGCCTTTGGGGGTGATCCGGTAGCCGTGTGTGCGCGGCACCTTGCGGATGAGTCCGTGCGCGCGGAGAAGGCGGAGTTTGCGGGAGAGACGTGCGGATCGCCTTCGGCGGTCGGGGTCGGCCTGGGGCAGCGTGGGGAAGAGGATCGGGTGAATGCGCGAGTTGGTGAAGCCGTGAAGGAGATGCTCACCGTGGAGGATGGCCTCGAAGAGCGCGGCTTCGTCCGGGGAGACGGGACGCAGGGCGCGATAGGTGTGCCCGTCCTTGGTCACGGGCTTGCTGACCGAATCGAGGATTCGGTGCGAGGGCGTCTCCTCGCCGACGACGGCGAGAGCGTCCAGGTAGCGGGCATTAGCGGCTCGGGACACGTCGGCCCGCCGTTGCGTGTCGCTGACCCCCTTGCGCATGGGCAGCCAGGCCAAAGCGGGTCTCCCCTGGCGGGAGATTCGCCGCAACACCCGGAACCATCGGGGGTTGTTGATCGTGGTCTCGATGCGAAGGACGGTTTCCTCTTTGTCGTACATCTTGATCGAGTTGCCGTCGATCGAGTGCTTGACGCGGACGCCTTCGGGCCGGCGGTCCATGTCGGTGACGGCCTCGCCCGAAAAGGCGCGGGTGAGCTTCTTGCCGAGGAAGCGCATCACGTCGGGGCTCGAGAGGTGGGCGAGGGCGTGCTGCCAGAGCGCGGGGTAGACGTCGGCGAGCGCGGTGCGGTCCTTGAAGAGAATGTCGGTGGCGAACTCGCACTGGCGGAGGCTCCAGTAGTAGCCGAAGACGCCGCGGAGGCGGGTGCCCGGCAGGGGATTGACGCGCCGGACGAATACGTCGAGCGTCTTGGCCCATTCGCGGCGTTCGAGGCGGTCGAAGAGCTCTTGCGCGCGCGGAAGGTTGTCGATGGAGGAGAAGCAATTCCGGCGTTGCTCGTAGGCGATGCCCTCGCGGTCCATCTGCCGGGCGAGGTAGGAGTGGCCGTTGAGGCAGACCTGGACCTCGAAGGGGAACCACGATTGGAGGCGGACGTGGAGGAGGCCGAACTCCCGGTCCATATAATAGAAGTAGAAGAAGCGGCACTTGCGCTGGCGCGAGACCAGTTCGAGATGTTCCGTGGCTCGGTTCTTGTAGACGTCGAAGCCCATGCACGGCTCGACGCAGTAGAGCACGCAAACGAGCCCTTGCTCGATGCCGTCTTGCTCCGCGATGGCGCGAGCGCGGTCCTCCTTGCGCTCGGAGGAGGAACTGAGGTAGAGATAGGGGCGCCCGGCCTCCAGGGCGGTCCGCTCGGCGTGAGCGGCGATGTCCAGGGTACAGGAGTGGGCGAAGGCGGCGAAGTCTTTCAGGAGGATTCCCTTGGTGCGCAGAAACGCGTTCGCTCCCTGCGCGTAGCTGATCGTACGGAGGGTTCCGCGGAAAAGCATTCGGTCGAAGCCGCACAGCACGCCGAGGATCCTGTCCTGATGCCGCGTCATGAACGTTTCCAAGGACGCTCCTTCCGCTGATAGGGGTTGATTGGCAACCATACCTTATCAGGAAAGGGGCGTCCTGTCTTCTTCGGTGCGCGGGGGCTGCGAGCCCCCCGCGCTTCGGCTGGTTTGAGTCTCTGTCTTACCCCCATTGGGTTGCGGCCGAGGGGCGAAGCCCCGAGGCCGCGATGGGAGAATCTGTGTGAATCTGTGGACATGATCTTCTGGCTTGGCTGAGAGATAGGGTCGGATGGACTCGGGCGACGTGATCATCCGCGCGCGGGGAGTCCGGCGGGTTTACCGCCTCGAAGGCGAGGAGGTCCACGCCCTGCGCGGCGTCGACCTCGACGTTGCCCGCGGCGAGTACCTCTCCATTATGGGGCCGTCGGGCAGCGGGAAGAGCACGCTCTTCAACATGATCGGCGGGCTCGATCGCCCAACGGCGGGCGAGATCCTGCTCGACGGCAAGGACATCGCGACGCTGACCGAGCGCAAGCTCGCCTGGCTGCGCTGCAACCGCATCGGCTACGTCTTCCAGACGTTCAACCTGTTGCCCACGCTGACGGCGCTGGAGAACGTGCGGCTCCCGCTCATCTTCTCCGGCCTGACCCTGGCCGAGTCGACCGAGCGCGCGGCCCGCACGCTCGAACGCGTCGGGCTCGGCCATCGCCTCGGCCACAAGCCCGCGGAACTGTCGGGCGGCCAGCAGCAGCGGGTCGCCTGCGCCCGCGCCCTGGTCAACCACCCCGCCGTGATCCTGGCCGACGAGCCGACGGGCAACCTCGATCTCAAGACGGGCGAGGAAATCCTCGCCCTCCTCCGCGAGCTCCAGCGCGAGCGCGGCACGACCGTCGTCTGCGCCACCCACGACATGAAAATGCTCGCCGCCTCGGACCGCGTGGTCTGGATCCGCGACGGGCAGATCGAACGCATCGCCTGCCGCCGCGAACTCGAAATCCGGGTGGGAACAATGGACGGAGAGTCGGTGGTGTGAGAGTGTGAGAAGACTGGGAAGGGACTTCTTGCAAGAAGTCCCTCCCCAGACCTCTCTTCAAGAACTCTTGGGTTGGGTAGAGACCTGAGGAGATGCGCGATGAGCGAACTCGTGCGGTTCGGCGTGTCGATCGAGGAGCCGCTGGTGGCGGACTTCGACCGCGTGATCGCGGAGAAGGGCTACACCAGCCGGTCCGAGGCGTTCCGCGATCTCATGCGCAACTACCTCGTGGAGGCGGACTGGACGGCGCTCCGCGGTGAACAGGCCGCCACGCTCACGCTGGTCTACAACCACGAATTCCACGAGATCGGCGACCACCTGACGGACATGCAGCATAGCCACCAGGATCTCATCGTCTGCTCGACGCACGTCCATCTCACGGGCCACACCTGCCTCGAGGTCATCGTGATGCGCGGCGAGGCCGCCGAAATCCGCCGCGTCGCCGACCGCCTCATCGCCACCCGCGGCGTCCAGCATGGAAAGCTGACGATGACGACGCTGGGCCGGAAGAAGTGAGCCAGAAGAAGAAACTGGGGAGAAACCTTCTTGGGAAGAAGGTTTCTCCCCAGACCCTTCTTCCAAGAACTTTTTCATTATTGGGCCAGAAAGTCTTGGGAAGGTGGGGGTCCGGGGGAGGGAACCCTTCTTCAGAAGGGTTCCCTCCCCCGCTTTCTAAAGCCCATAGAGCGGCTCGAACTTCGTGCGTAGGTGGGCGATGAGGGCGCGGTGGGCGAGGGGCTGGCCGGTGACGGCCTGGATGAGCTGGGGTGCGCGAAGCTGCATGCCGCGCTGGTGGATGCTCTGCCGCAGCCAGCCCAGCAGATCGCCGAAAGCGCCCTGCGCCATCTGCCCGTCGAGATCGGGAATCGCGCGCCTCGCCGACTCGAAGAGCTGCGCGGCACAGAGATTCCCCAGCGTGTAGGTCGGGAAGTAGCCGATCCCGCCGCCGCTCCAGTGGATGTCCTGGAGGCAGCCCTGCGCGTCGTCGGGCGGGGTCAGGCCGAGGTAGTGCTGGAACTTCTCGTTCCAGGCGGCGGGCAGGTCGGCGACGGCGAGGTCGCCGGAGAGCAGGGCGCGCTCCAGCTCGAAGCGCAGGATGATGTGGAGGTTGTAGGTCACTTCGTCGGCGTCGACGCGGATGAACGACGGCTTGACCTCGTTGATGGCGAAGTGGAAGGCGTCGAGCCCGACGTCGGCGAGCGCCGCGGGGAAGAACTGCCGGGCGATGGGGAAGAAGTGGCGCCAGAAGGGCAGGCTGCGAGCCACCAGGTTCTCCCAGAGGCGCGACTGCGACTCGTGGATGCCGAGCGAGACGGAATCGCCGCGCGGCGTGCCCCAGTGCTCGGCGGGCAGGCTCTGATCGTAGAGGCCGTGGCCCGCCTCGTGGACGATGCTGAAGAAGGCGTCGGCGAAGTCGCGCTCGTTGTAGCGCGTGGTCAGCCGCGTGTCGCCCGGCCCGATGCCGGCGCAGAAGGGGTGGACCGTCGTGTCGAGCCGGCCGGCCTGGAAGTCGAAGCCGATGGCCGAGGCGGCGAGGCGGCCGAACGTCTCCTGGAGCCCTGTCGGGTAGTGGCGCTGGAGGATCGAGGGGTCGGGGCGCCGGCTCGATCCGCGAATGGCGTCGAGGAGCGGCACCAGCTCGTCGCGGAGCGGCCCGAAGACGCCCGTGAGCCAGGCCGCCGTCGCGCCGGGCTCGTAGTCTTCGAGGAGCGCGTCGAAGCGGTCGCCGCTGTGGCCGTAGCAGTCGGCCTCGCGGATCTTCAGGGCCACGATCTTCTCGAGCCACGGACGGAAGCGGGCGAAGTCGGATGCCTTTCGGGCTTTGGCCCATTCGCCGTGGGCGAGGGTCGTGACGCGGGCCAGCTCCTCGACCAGATCGCGGGGCAGCTTGGTGGCCCGGTCGTACGCTCGCCGCAGCTCGCGGACATTCACCGCCGCCGCGGAGAGCGGATCCGCCACCACGTCCGTGCCTTCGGTGGCGGCGATCAGTTCGCCGACCTTTGGGTCGGTGAACTTCTCGTGGCACAGCCCGGCCAGAAGGGCCGCTTGCTCGGCGCGGTGCGCGGCGCCTTTCGGGGGCATGTACGTCTCGCGGTCCCAGCCGAGCACGCCACCGCAAGAGCCGAGGAGCGCGACCTCGCGGACCCGGCGGAGCAGTTCGTCATAGGCTGCTTGAGGAGCGAGAGGCATAGGGTTGTCCTTTCCGGATGGAGCGGGTCGGATGGCCGTCGGCAGGAAGAGCAAGAGGGGCCGAGCCTGCGACTGAGCGACGCGTCGAGTCTATGCCGGGAGCCGCGGCGAGTCAAGAAGCGGCTCTCGCCGGGGTCGGCCTCCTTCGCCTGCTCGCCCAGAGGAAGAATGGGACGAGTGGGACCGTTGGGACGCATGGAATACGGATATCCCACCGGTCCCACCGGTCCCACCGGTCCCACCGGTCCCACCGGTCCCACCGGTCCCACCGGTCCCACCGGTCCCACCGGTCCCACCGGTCCCACCGGTCCCACCGGCCCCCGGCCCTGCCATTCTGGCAGGGCGCGACAGGGCTGTCGGGGGCGCCCCTTGCCAGCCTGACAGGATGGCGACGCGGCGGTTCGGCGCTGGATCACCGAAGTCTCATCCCCGAATGCGCTTAGGCGAATGGGCTCGGGCTGCGTTGCCGCCGGCACACGGGTTGCAAGTGAGTGAGTCGTGTAGGGCAGCGGTGAACCGAACCACTCGGTGAGGAGGTGCAGCAATGCTCTGGCCAAGGACGATGCGTGAACTGTGGTCGTGGGAACCCTTGGATCAACTCAGGCGCCTCCAGCGCGACATGGGCCGCGCGCTGACCGACGCTTGGCGGGGGCTCACCACGCGCGTGTTCCCGGCCCTCAACATCTGGACGGGACGCGACGACGCGGTGGTCACCGTCGAGTTGCCCGGCGTGGACGCAAGCAAGCTCGACCTGTCGGTCGTCGGCGACACGCTGACCATCAGCGGCAGCCGCGAGTCGGATCAGCTCGAGGAGGGGCAGGCCTTCAGCCGCCGCGAACGCGAGAGCGGCGAGTTCAGCCGCACGGTGCAGTTGCCCTTCCGCGTCGAGGCGGACAAGGTGACGGCTCACTATGCCAAGGGCGTCCTGCGCATCACCCTGCCGCGCCTGGAAGCCGACAGGCCCAAGCAAATCTCCGTCAAGGCCACCCAGTAAGAAAGGAGGACTCGCCATGGCAGACGAACGGAAGCTCCCGGTTCAGACAGGCGACGGACCCGTCGAGGCCGAACGCAGCGCGCCCCCGGCGTTCCTCCCCGCCGTGGACATCTTCGAGACCACCGATGGCGCCGTGCTGGTGGCTGACCTCCCCGGCTGCGACGTGAGCAACGTCGACATCCGCTACGAGGACGGGGTTCTCACTCTCACCGGCCGCATCCAGCCCGACGAGGTGGCGGACCACGAACTGACGTACTGCGAGTACCGCGTGGGCAACTTCGAGCGGACCTTCTCCGTCTCGGAACTCGTCGACCCCGCGAAGATCCAGGCCTCGGTCAAGGATGGCGTCCTCCGCATCCTTCTGCCCAAGTCGGACGAATCGAAGCCCAAGAAGATCCAGATCAACGTCGGGTGATCCGCGGCCGGATCAGATGCCTGAAGCGAGCCGGCGGCCCGAACGGGCTGCCGGCTCGCGGCATGAATGAGAAGACTGGGAAGGAACTTCTTGCAAGGTAACTCTTCAGCCGTCTGAAGAGGATTTTGAGAAAATTCTCAAAAAACATGATTTTGGGCATGATTTTTTCATGGATATGTGCATAATAGCGTGGCG
>Ga0315273_10011270_pt1 | contig 11430 bp, 9 predicted proteins | sample YL17G02_0_MG_FD_205753 | JGI IMG/M metagenome (GOLD analysis project Ga0315273, IMG submission 205753) | Sediment microbial communities from Yellowstone Lake, YNP, Wyoming, USA - YL17G02_0 | ecosystem: Environmental > Aquatic > Freshwater > Lake > Sediment | place: USA: Wyoming | collected... | reverse complement strand
CCGTCCTCCTTCAGATTTGGATTTTGTGTTCCACATGTTCTTCCTGGTCAAGTACGCCAAAGCGCTGGAGGAAGGCTCCTTCCGCGGCCGGTCGGCCGACTTTCTCTGGATGCTGCTGCTCGGCGGCACCGCGTTGGCCGCCGCCGCCCCGCTCGCGCGCGTCCAGTTCCTGGGGTCGTCCCTCGCGTTCATGATGGTCTACGTCTGGGCGAGGCGCAACCGCCACGTGAGGGAGGGGGGGGGGGGGGGGGGGGGGCCCGAAGGGGGGGGGGAGGCGGGCGCGGCCGCGGCCGCGGGCGCGGGCGGGGCTGGGGCCGGCTCGACACCGCCGCCGCCGCCGCCGCCGCCGCCGCCGCCGCCCCACCCCCACCTCCCGCTGCTGCCGCCCCTCGCCAGCTGACCGCCGAGGAGCAGGCCAAGAAGGCGGAGCTCCTGGCCGCGGCGGCGACCGCGTCCACGGTGGCGGCGGAGCGCAAGCGCGCGGCTGCGGCGGCCGCCCACGCGGCGCAGGTGGCTGACAACGCCCGCCTGGCGGCGGCCCGGGCGGCGGCGGTCGGGGGTGGCGGTGGTGGCGGTGCGCCTGCTGCTGCCAAGGGAGGCGAGGTCGCCGCCCTGCGGGCCAAGATTGCGGCCATGGAGGCCGCGGTGGCGGCCAAGAAGAAGGAGAGGGCGGGGCAGCAGGGGGGCCAACGGGATTGATAATGTGGTGTGGAAAGAAAAAAGAAATATTGCACAACGAAGTAAGAAACGCAACCCCCCCCCCTGGGCGGCCGGAGAGACGGGCGACCCGTGCAACTGCTCGCTGTGTCTTTTTTAGGCGCGCACGTCAACTCCTTGTGTGTGCGGGTGTGAGCGTGGTGGGCCGCGCGGGGGAGCCGCCGCCCGCGGGCGGACGAATCACACACGCTCGCGCTGCCTTGAGCTTTTTTTCCATGACCGGCTTCTCCTTGGCCGGCACCCTCTCCACCTACGCCAGCCGCACCTGGGACCGGCAGGACATTGATGCAGGCACAAAAATCGGGCTGGTCGCCACCAAAACGGCGGCCACCGTGGGCTATGCATGGGGACGGCGCCGGCCGGCGCGCCTGCGCGGGGCGTCTGCTTCGGCTGTGAGGTGAGTTGAAGATCAAGAAAAGTGGCGTGTGTGTTTGGGCATCCCCGGGAACCCTCGGGCGCGTGGACCATGACAGGCAGGGTGTTCCGTCACCAGGGATGGGGGTGGAGGCGGGGGTTATTTTTTAGGGGTGGCCTCGGGCCAGGGAGAGCATAGAACCTGGGGAGCAGTTCGTCATCATTTCCTACCATGCGCCCATCTTTTTCACGCCCGCCCCACGCTCACTCTCTACATCTATCAATCTATCTACCTCTGTTCGCACAGGGAGGTCGCCTACCGCCCCGCCCTCCCGTCCTGCGCACCCGACGGCGAGGCGGTCGCCGTCGTCATCCCCGCCCTGCTGGCCTCGGCCTCCGACCGCCGCCACCTTGCCACGGCGCTGGAGGCCCTGGCGTCCCAGGCCCCGCGCGCGCCGGACTATGTCATCGTCGTGGATGACGGGTCACGGCCGCCCATCTCCGCGGCGTTCGTGGCGGCCCGGGTGCCGCCGTCGGTGGGCTTCACCCTGCTCCGCCTCGACCCGAACGCCGGCCCTGCCGCCGCCCGCAATGCCGGCCTGGCCGCGGCCGTGGAGCGCGGCGCCTCGCTGGCGGCCTTCATGGACGCCGACGTGGCCCCCCGTCCGGGCTGGCTGGCCGTGCACGTCGCCGCCCAGGCCGACCCACGGCGGCGGGGGCTGGTGGGCGGGCTGACGCTCTCGGCCGCGCCGGGCGGCGCCGGCGCTGGCGTCATCGGGCGGTACCACGACGAGGCGGGGACCCTGAACGGGCGGCTGCTGCTGCAGGTGGACGACAGCGAAGCGGCTGCGAGCGCTACCGGTGCTGCTGGCGGATACCGTGGTGGCCCACCTAGGCGAGAGCAGAGAGGGGAGGGGAGCGGAGGAGGGGGGTGGGCGCCCGCGGCGGGTGGAGAGGGCGGCCGCCACGGCGGCCCGCTCCCGCCCCCGTCACCACCACCACCACCACCAGCCCCTCACTCCATACCTGACGCGGGCGACGACGGCGGAGGCGGTGACCCCGCCGCTCGTCGCCCGCGTCGTCTCCGTCGTCATCATGACCCGCACGATGCGCGCGCTGGGCCCGCCGCCGCTGCCCACACAACCACCACCTCCAACAGCAACAACAACAACAACAACAACAACAACAACAACAACCCGCCCGCGCACACCACCCCACTGGCCTACGATGATGATAACGATGATGACGACGGCGAGACCCCTTTGCTGTGTGTTTATTAAGAAAACCTCCCCCGGGCTGGTTGCCACTGGCGTGGAGAGATGGAGAGAGAGAGAGAGAGAGAAAACTTCGGCCCAGCACGCGCCGTGAAGAGAGAGAGCACACCGCACGTGCGCCCCGCTCGCTTTTTCACGTCCCACCCCACATCACTCTTTCTCCAACAGAATGCTCTACGCCTGCACCTGCAACCTGTCCCTGGCCCTGAAGCCCCACCCGCCCGGCCGGCTGGCGCCAGGCGGCGCTGCGAATGGTAAGGCCTCACCCTCGCCCGCTCCCCCACCCACCGCTCCGCGCCCCGCTTACGGCGGCCTGGCCTTTGATCCGTCCTTCCGAGCAGCCGCATACGAGGACATCGACCTGTGCCTGCGGGCCGTGGCCCCGCCTCACAACCTGCCCCTGACCTTCGCGCCTGGCGCCGAGGTTGAGCACACCTTTGTGACCTGCCCGCTGGGCGTGGCCGCCCAGTTCAGGCGGTACGGTCGCCACGAGGCCGCCTTCGCGGCCAAGCACCCGACCTACCTGGGCCGCCTGGCGTACGAGTCGGTGGCGGTGGTCTGGGAAGGCAGGGCGGCGGCGGGCCCGCCCTGAACGACGAGATGATAACCAAACAAATAAAATTACAGTGCGCGCGAGCGCGAGCCTGGCCGCGGCCGTCAGGCGAGACGTCCGCGGCCACGCAGCCCGCACTCACAAACACGACGACTTATAAGACGTCGTGCTCAGAACCCTGTTTAGACCCGTGTTTGGAACCCCCTCCCCAGCTGGACTTGTCTCCCCACATTCCCTCCCTTCACCGCACCTGCTGCGTCGGTGGCGACCCTCCTCTCCTCCCCTGTGTATGGAGTGGTGAGGAGGGTCGCCCGCGCGCGCACGCGCGAGATCACGCGAGATCCCCCGCGCACGACGAGGACGGGCCCCTCTCTCTGTGAGATCTGGGAGGGGCGCGGCCCGTCCTCGTCATGCGCAGGGGATCAGGCGTCACCCTTTACGAGGCCACCCCCCCTCGTCCAACCCCACCACTCCCTCCCCACTGCGCGCCACTCCCAACCCCCATTTGGCGCGTAATCCATTTCATCACATTGCCAAAGAGCATATTGGCACACCTGGCGTTGCCATGCTCTTTAGATCAGTTCGCCGTGCCGGGCGCCCCCCATCCGTACTTCATGTCCCCACCTTCCCTCATTCAATGTTCTACACTTTTGAATTGTTTGATTGATCGGATCACACCGCGATGCCGCCCCTTTATGGCTGGCCACGCGTTTCTGGGGGGGCGCCCCACGGCGGGCCTGCAGATGAGCAGACTTGAACTTTGGAGTTAACTTCTTTTTGCAGGCGGGCGGCGGTCCGGGGGCGTGTTGAGGCTTTTCAACCCCCCGGCAGTGTTTGTGAGGTGGGTGCGCCGGGGGATGGGACGCATCAAAATAAAGAGACACCCTTGTCTCTCGCCCCTGTCCACCCTATCCACACACGCGCACACGGCCGGGAGAGGAATGCCCCAACGGGCACCCCTCCCGGACCGCCGCCGCAGATGAACCAATTGTTTGTATGTAAGTAAGGAACAAGCTTTCTTTTATCTTTTCTTTTCATTTTCTTCTCACCCCCCGCCCCCTGCCGCGCCCGCGCCCGCGTCCGCGCCCAGCCAGTCGCCCACATCTCCCGCGGCGGTCAGCCCTGCCTCTGCAATGGCCGCCGCGGCGTCACCCGCGGGCGGGGCGGGGCCGGGCGGGCCACCATTGCCACCATTTCCAACCTCAACCTCGACCTCCTCACCCGCCCCGTCGCCAGGCGAGGGCAAGCGGGCCCGCTTGGCGTCCGTCGCGGGGGTGGGGGCCTTGCAATCCTCGCCGTCCGCAGCCCGCTTGCCTGTGGAGGGTGGCAGAGCAGCAAGCGCGTCTGGAGGAGGAGGCACGACCTCGCCTCCTCCACCCCCGCCCCCGACACCCCGCACAAACGCAGGCAGCCCCTCCCGCTTGACGTGCCGCACGTTGACCGCCATCCCCTCCCGCCGGTTGGTGTACGCCTCCACCTGCTGCTTGAATTCAAAGACGGGGCCATTCAGGTTGACGGCGGGCGGCAAGGCCGGGGCACCGGGCGCGCGGGGTGGGGTGGGCCGTTTTTTCAGGCCAAAGAAATACCAGCAGACCCAGGGGGACGGAGGGGAGGGGGGTGGCGCCGGCCCGCCGCCATCATCGGACACGCCCACGCGCGCGGCGTCGTCTGCTGCAGCCGTGGCACCCGCCTCGTCCTTGGGCGGGGAGACGGCTTTCGGCCAGGGCCGGACGACGACCGCGCGCTCCACCCGCATGACAAGCTGGCGCAGGCGGGAGTGGACCCACCCGTCCCACGCCCGGAAGTCGGCCTCCGAGCCGGCGCCGACCTCGATGGCCAGGTAATTCCTGTAGGCGGCAAAAAAGTCGACGGGCGTGAGGAGGTCGGCCCAGACGGAGGCGGGCGGAGGCTGCGGGGCGGTGGGAGGGGACGCGGTGGGGGCTGCCTCCCCACCACTGCCACCAGGCGCCGGCGGCGGTTTGCCTCCGCCCGCGCTCCACCGCGCGCACACGCCCTCCCCGCGCACAAACTCCTCCCTCATCACCGCCAGCGTCGACTCCGACACATTGTACGAGGAATTGGCGGCGGGGTAGGCGGGCGTGATGATCGGCATCAGGTGCGCCCTGTCCCGCGGGTTGGTGCGCGGGTCCCACACCGGCAGCCCCATGGGGTCGTGCCCGATGGGGCGCAGCGTGACGGGCGTCGGCCACGGCCACATGGCATAGATGCGGAAGAACTTAGCGATGAGCGTGGAGGCGGCCGCGTGCGGGTACAGGTTGGCGACGTACGCGACCAGGATGGCCCAGTTGACGCCCCCCAGGAAGCCGACCACGTTTGAGTACACGCCCCGGCGCTCCGCCCACAGCTTGACGAAGCGGAGGGCGGCGCGGAAGGGGGCGGCCGCGGGGACGGCCGCCAGGATGGTGTCCGTGACGCGGCAGCCGTTGAGTGAGCGGACGGACTGGTCGTCCACGCCGCGCAGGGTGGCGTTGGCGGCGACGTCCAGGGTGGACGGCACGGCCGCCGAGGCCAGGCGCGCGTACAGGAGGTCGATCGAGATGCCGCCCATCTTCATTTTGATGACGGGGACGAACGAATCGACGACGGCCGTCAGGTCGGCCACGTCCGGCAGGTCCGCCAGCATGCGCTGGAGGCAGTGAGGCGCGTCCCCAAAGAAGTGGTCCTCCCGGGAGACGTAGGACGGCCCGACGGCGAGCGTGTCGATGTCCGCGCCCGGGCCGTGGACGCCCAGGCGGTAGGACCCGAACGTGAAGATGGCGGCCCCGACGCCGCCCATCGCCGCCGCATCGCCCACGCCCGTGAGGGCACCCACCCGGCGCACCCACTCCTTGGCCAGGGCGTCCAGGCGGCCGAGGACCTCCTCGCGGGCCAGGGCTTCAGGGAGGGGTTCGTACAGGTTTTCGTCGCGGAGGTGCTGTGACGAGGGATGGAAAGGGCAGAAGCAGGTTGAAGAGAGCGAGGAGAGCGACGCTCGGCGGCAACGCGCTCACTCTCTCTTTCCTGTACCTGTTCCAGCTCCTCCGTCGCCCGCAGGTCCGCCTCGCTCGGCCGGGACAGGGTCAAAGGCGTGATGTGCGGGGCGGCCGGGTCGGGCGGCGGCCCACTGGCGGAGGCGTAGGGCTGGGCGACGGCGTTCATTGATGAGAGAGTGGAGAAACGCAAAAAGCTTTGACCGCACGTCCGGCGCGGACCCTGCGCGTGCGTGGAGGCGGGGATGGTGAGCCGACTGGCCAGCGCTCCTGGGAAAGGGGTGGAGGCGGGTGGGCGCCTGCGGCCGCTCGTGAGGCGCGCCGAAAAAGAGAAACGCCGCCGATGCGTTTTTTTGTTGTGAGAGACAGAGCTCATCCTCCACCTACTACCTTAATTCGTCCACCTGTTTCTCCCCCGCCCACGATTCCCGTACCCGCACGATGGCCACGCTCATGCAGGCAGCGTGCCCACTGACCCGCCCCCTCCCTCGCCCGGCAGGTGCCACCGGCCGGACGGGCGCTGCGCCGCTCGCGCAGCGGCCCATCCAACCCGCCCGACCCGCGCCGGTGGGCGCCGCCTCCACTCGCCCCGCTCGCCGCGCCGGCGCCGCGTCCGCCGAGCTCCGCAACATTGACTGGCCGCAGGTGAGATACTGGCCGCGGTGACGATGGCGCAGCCCTGCCAAGGAGCGGGGACGCGGCAGCAGAGGGGATGAGGAGAGACCGTGTCTCTCTCTCCCTCTCTCTCTCCGCTTGGCCCTCCTTCCAAACCCTCCCATCAAAACCTCACCCTCTTTTCACATAGGCCCTCCTCTTTGACTGCGACGGCGTCCTGGTGGACACCGAGCGGGACGGCCACCGCCCGGCCTTCAACGAGGCCTTCAAACGCAAGGGCCTGGGCCACGTGGAGTGGGGCGTGGACGAGTACGGCGTGCTGCTGGAGACGGGGGGGGGCAAGGAACGGATGGCCGCCTACTTTGACGCCCACCCCGGCGCGGCGCCCTGGTCGTCCGTCAAGGACCCGGCCGACAGGAAAGCCCTGGTCGCGGACCTGCACAAGCTGAAGACGGCCATTTTCAGTGAGGCGGTCGAGGCGGGCGCCCTGCCCCTGCGCCCGGGCGTCGCGCGCCTGGTGGCCGAGGCCCGGGCCGCCGGCGTGCCCGTCGCCGTCTGCTCCACCTCCGCCGAGGCGGCCGTCTCCACCATCGTGCGCGTCCTGCTGGGGGCTGACGTGGCCAGGGAGATGCGCGTCTTCGCGGGTGACGTCGTCCCCCGCAAGAAGCCCGACCCCGCGATCTACCTGCTGGCCGCCAGGGAGCTGGGCGTCGACCCGGCCCGGTGCGTGGTGGTCGAGGACTCCGAGATCGGGCTGGCCGCCGCCCGGGCGGCGGGCATGCGGTGCGTGGTCACCCGCTCCGCGTACACGCAGGGCGAGGCGTTCGAGGGCGCGGACGCCGTGTTTGACTGCATCGGCGAGGCGGGCGAGGAACGCTTTTCGCTGGACGACCTGACCACGCCCGGCTCGTTCTGGCTCAACCCGCCCCTGCCCCGGGATGCGGCGGGCGACTGGGCGCCGGGGAGCGAGCCGGTGCGGGCGGGCGGGGTGGGCGGGGTGGACCCGCTGTGAGAGGAGGTGTGTGAAAATTATTGAGAATGGATGGATGGATGGAAACGGGGGGTCTGCCCGCGCGTCTACACGCACGCACTCCCCCCCCCACACGCATTCACACACACACACCTCCGGATGGAAAGGCTTGTTCCACAGAGCACTCACTGGGCATGCGTTTTTTTTTTTTTCTCTCTCTCTGGAAAGAGGGCGCGCAGCGCAAGACGACCTTCCGTGGCCGCGCGCGCGCGCGCGCTCTTCCCTCTCTCTCTCTCACCCCCTCCATGCCTCCTCTCCTCTCCCCCTCCTCCCCCCTCACGACTCGTCCTCCATCTCGTCCTCGATCTTGGGCGCCAGGTAGAAGGCGATGTGGCCCACGTCCGCCATCGCGTAGTTGACGACGATCGGCAGGTCCTTCGACATGGACAGCGTCACGGACGGCGCGAGGGGCGTGGCCTTGGCGAACGAGTTGAGGTAGCGCAGCGCAAAGGACAGCGAGACCGGCTCGGCCGCCTCGATGACGGTCTGCTCGTCCTTGTTGTCGACGGCCGTGTTCTGCTTGAGCGTGATGTTGGCGGAGCCCATGTCGCCGGAGGTGGAGAACTTGATGCCGTCCTTGGTGACGGAGATCACGACGGTGTCGCCGATGGAGGCGAGGTCGCTGGGGAAAGGAAAGGAAGGGCATTGAGATATAGGGGGTGAGGGCGCGCAAGTGGTGGTCGCGGCGCGGCTCCCCCCAATCATCGCACGTGCCGCCGCCCGCTCGCCCATCCCGCCCCCTCAAAGGTGAGGGCTGGGCTTGGAGGAGTGAGGGGGGGGGAAACGCGCGTGCGCGCTCATCGCACTCCTTTTCCCTCTTTTTCCCCACACATGCCATGCTCACCGGCAGATGCGCTGGAACTCGGAGGCGGGCAGCTTGACGGTGGCGGCGTACTCGGTGTCCGGGATGCCCAGCTGCTCGGAGTCGATGTCCATAAGCTTGAGCTCGAAGTCGGAGATACGTTCCTGTTGAGGGGGGGAGAGGGGGTGGATGGATGGGAGGGAGGGGGGCCAGGTTTTTTTTGGCGCGGCCCCCGCCTGCTCCTCTAAGGGGCAGCCATCCCTCATCTCGCGCGCGCGCGCGCAGGCCAAAGCGACCCCTTCCACCTCTCCTTCTGACCCCGGCATCAGGACCCCCACTCGTCAGGCTCCCTCAATCGTGGAGGCCAGGGGTGAGCGGCCGCGCGCAAGCCCGCACGAGTGGGGTGTGGCTGAGCAGCGTCTCTCGCGCACACCCATTCAAACGGCGCCCTGCGCTCTTTTTTCTCGCTCCTCCGCCCCCGCGCCCGCACCCATCTCCGTGGCCTGCTTACCTGCTTGGGCGACTCGAACATGAAGGTCACGGTGTCGCCGTTGTCCTCGGCCTGACGGTAGGGTGGGAGAGGGGAGAGAGAGAGAGGGGCGTGAGAGAGAGGGAGCGCGTTCTTCCCTCGCATCGGGCGCACCGCTCGCGCGTCGCGGTCCCCCGCCCCGTAAGCCTCACACCCCGACCCGCAACCGCCACCAGGCCATAACCCGACAATCGGGCGTCCCATCAGGCGTGTGAATAGGTGGGGATGTGAGGTACCACGGGCGTGGGGAAGGGGCACACCCAAATACAACGCCCGCGGCCGTTTGGGCGCGCGGGAGAGCGTTTTCGTTTTGCTTCGCCTCCTCTCTGCCCCGGCCACACCCTCTCCGCTCCCCTCCATCACACACCTTCATCGTCACCACGTCCTCATTGCCCGCGCACTTGAGCATCTTGGCCATGTTGGCCAGGTTGATGCCCATGGACAGGTTGCGGTCGCACCGAAAGTGATCAAAGCCGTCAGCGCGCAGCTGCATCGAGACGAGCGAGACGTGCGACGAGTCCATGGCCTGCAGGGAGAAGCCCGTGGCGGAGCAGTCAAAGTTGGCGTCCGTGACCAGGTCCTTGACCGCTTCCAGCAGCTTTTTTAGCAGGACGCCCTGGGTGAGGCGGGCTTCGAACATCGTGGGAAGTGACTTTTTTGAAATAGAAAGAAGAGCGAGCGGGTTTGGCTGGTGTAAAGAGAGGAAGAAGGGAGCCTTCTTTCTCTGTTGTGGGCTAGGTCTCTGCTGTTCCGCGGAGGAAGCAGAAAAGAGAGCGAAGGGTGTGGGTGGGTGGGGTGGGGGGAGGGAGTGTGGAGGGCGTGACGGAAAGGCTGAATGAATGTCAGGCCTGTCTTTTTTTTTCTCTCTCTATTCACTCTTCATCTCCCCTGCCCGCCCAACGGCGGCCCGCCCTCTTTTTCACTCACCTTCATTTTTGTCCCTCGTTGCATGCGGAGAGTTGGCCCCGCAGGCCATCTCACCTGCTGCGCCTGCGGGTGCGGAGCTTCCACGCCCTCGGTCGCCGGCGGGCTGACCCTGCTGCAGTGCGTGCTGTGCTTGCAAGAGAATGATGGCCGCGCCTCGGGCGTCGCCCCGATCTGCAATGGCTGCTTCGAATCGCACTGGCACGACCATAGGGAGTGAGTTTGCATGGGAGGGAGGGAGGGGAGAGAGGGAGAGGAGCGAGGGCGTGGAGCTGACGAGACTGTAGAGGCGACGGCGGCGGATGCGGCGGGAGGGGCGTGTGTTTTGTTTTTTGATGGGGATGGCGTTTTGCACGCGCGGGCGGGCCTCGCACGCGCCCGGGGCGCGCCTGTAGATACCCTTGGGGGGGCTGGGCTTGTTAGTGATTGCGAGGCCGGCAGCGGGAGTGGAGCGTTTTTGGGGGGCGCACATCCCCGCCTCCCTCTCCCACAGTCTTTTTCTGACGCCACCAACCCCCCCCCCTGCCACCCCCCGTCCTCTCTCGCTTTCCACACGCACACACAGAGCCAACAGTGACCGCGACCGGGCCGGCCCCGCCACCCCGCGCGGGGCGTCCGCCTCCCTGCTCGGCGGCGGCGGCGGGCTGACCACGCCTCGGTCGGCGGGCGTGGGCGGCGGCGGCGGCGGCGGCGGCGGGGGGAGCCACCGGGCGGGGGGCTTGGGCCATGGCCCACACTCGGCCCACGCGGGGGGCGCCCTACCCCACCACCACCACCACGCCGGCGGCGGCGGCACGCACGGGTCCTCCCCCTACCTGAACGGCCATGGCGGGTCGTCCCACCACCTCGCCTCGCCGACGGGGGCGGGGTCGCCCTACGCCCCACCAGGCGGCGGGGCGGCGGCGGCCGCGGCCGCGGCGGCAGGGTCGCCGCCCCTAGCCGGCGGCCCCGCCCGCCTGTCCGGGGGCGGCGGGGGGGCGCCATCCTCCGCCCCCCCAGGCGGCGGGCGGGCCAGCTTCGGTGGGGGTGGGGGCGGGGGGCTGGGCTCCTCCCCGCCCCTGACGCCCGCGCTGAGCGGCGGCAGCGGCGGCGGCGGCGGCGGCACCCCCTCCTCCCTGGGCGGGGCGGCCGCCGCGGCCCTGGCCGCGGCCGCGGCGGCCGGGCACGCGCCGCCCGCTTGGGCGGCCGCCGCCGCCGCCGCCGCCGCCGCCGCCCACGGCGGTCGAAGCGGGTCGGCCGCCCTGGATGGAGGGGGCGGCGGTGAGTGGCCGCCCTTTGTGCGGTGAGAGAGCGCGGAAAGAGAGAGAAGTTCGAGGTTTTTTTCTTTTTTCAAGAACCCCCTCTCAACCGCCTCTCTCATTCTTTCTGCCCCGCCGCGCGCGCTGCCTTGCTCGTGCGTGACATGCTGTGACGCCACCCTCTTTCTTGTAAAAACATAAGCGCTGCTGGTGTGTGATTGGATCCCTCTCATTCTGCTTTCTATGTGTTGCACGCGCACGCGCACACACACACACACACACACACACACACAAAAAAAAAAAAAAAAAAAAAAAAAAAAAAAAAAAAAATTTGCCCGTGCCGTAACAATTTGCCCCGGGGGGGGGGGGGGCCCCCCGGGACCCTGGCCCCCCATGGGGGGCCC
>Ga0315273_10011269_pt1 | contig 11431 bp, 4 predicted proteins | sample YL17G02_0_MG_FD_205753 | JGI IMG/M metagenome (GOLD analysis project Ga0315273, IMG submission 205753) | Sediment microbial communities from Yellowstone Lake, YNP, Wyoming, USA - YL17G02_0 | ecosystem: Environmental > Aquatic > Freshwater > Lake > Sediment | place: USA: Wyoming | collected... | reverse complement strand
CTGTGGATCAGCGTGGCGTACCTGGGGCTGATGATCCCCTGGGACACGAAGTACTACGAGGGCGTGGCGCTGCCGCTCCAGACCCGCGCGGCGGCGGCCGCCGAGCAGTTCCTGGCCCTGATCGGCTACGAGCGCGTGGCGCCCGACACGCTCCAGCAGTGGCTCCAGGCCAAGGTCGGGATGAGCCACTGGGTGTGCCGCAGCGTCAACATCATCTACCTGGAGAGCGGCCAGATCGCGGTGGCCGAGGCGTGCAGCGGGCTGCACCTGCTGTTCGCGTTCGTGGCGCTGGGCGTGATGATGGCGTACATCTATCGCCGGCCGCTGTGGGAGCGGCTGGTGATCATGGCCTCCAGCGTCCCGATCGCGGTGTTCTGCAACATGATCCGGGTGACGCTCATGGCCATCGCGAGCGACTACCTGTTTTTCCAGAGGCACGCGGTGGCGGGCGGCGGGACGACGTGGATCCCGGGTCCGGTCCTGGCGCTGTTCAAGGGCGATTCCGTGCCGGCCCGGCTGGAGGAGTTCCGGCAGACGGTGCTCGACCCGAACAGCGCCTTGCACCAGGGCTTCGGCTTCGCCATGCTCGGCCTGGCGTTCGTGATCATGTGGGCCGAACTGCGAATTATCGACATGTTCTTCGTTGAGGAGCACAAGGACGAGGGGCCCGCGGCGCCCGAGGGCGCGCCGGCCCCGTGACCCCGTTTCCGGCAGGTTGGCCGATGGACGCACCCGACGCGACATTCAGCCGCCCGTACGCCTGGACCGGCGCCGCCCTCATGGCGCTGGCCCTGGCGCTCTCTGCGGCCGTGGCGCTCGGCGGTGGGCCCGACGCCGTCCTGGCATGGCTGGGCGTGGGCGCCGCGGCCCTCGGCGCGGGGCTGCTGGCCGTGGTGGCGGGGGGGCGGCCGGGCTCCGACCGGGCCCTTATGGCCGCCGCCGTCCCCGTCTGCTACCTGGTCCTGAGCACGGCGCCGATGGCGGTGACGCGGGACGTGCTGGCCGTGGCGCGGCTGGCGGCGGCGGCCGCCACCGTGCTCGTGTACGCCCGGCTCGCCGCACCCCTGGCCGCAAGGCTCCAGTACGGCGTGTGCTGCGGATGCCTGGGGGTGGCGGCGGCGTTCTTCCTCGTGTGGGAACCGCCCCCGCCGCGGCCGGTGCCCATCGCCAGGCCCCTCGTGGAACTCGAGAAGGTCCTGCCGCAGGCCCTGACCGATCTCAAGAACGCCCCGGGCACTGCCGAGTGGTGGCCCGGCTGGAAGGGGCAGCACACGCGGCTTCCCGAGAGCATCGAGAAGGTGCTGGGGGCGGACGAGTACCTGAATCTGGAACTGGCGTCGTCGGACGGCGTGTACCGCGTCCTGGTTTTTATTACTTATAACGCCAACGCGATGACGAATATCCCTCATGTGCCCTGGGTCTGCATGACGCAGTCGGGGTTCCGGCTCGTTTCGATCCGGCAGGACGACATGCAGCACCCGGCGATCCGGGGCAAGGAACTCCGGCCGAACGTCATCCTGTTCGAGCCGGGGGAGGGCATGGGGAGGCAGAACGCCCTGATGTTCCAGTACTTCAACATCGGCGGCACGTACGAGTCGAGCCGGCAGTTGGCGCGGATCCTCGCCACCTCGGGCTCCATCGGCAGGCGAGGCAGTTTCCTGTCGCAGACCCAGGTGGCGGTGTGGTTCCCGCCGGCGGCATCGGAAGAGCCATTGGCGAAGACCAGCCGGCCGTACACCGTCGGTATGGAGTTCCTGAAGACAATCATCCCGCTCCTCGAGAAACAGTACTACCCGGACCTGAGCGGGACCGAGGGAGGTTGACCGGATATGGCCCGAAGGTTGAACAAGCGATTGCTGGGCAAGGTGCTGCTCTTTGTCGGCGTGCCGCTGGCCATTGTGTCCTTTGGGCTCTATCAGGGCTGGTTCTCGACCGGCGACCCGAAGGCCTACTACGAGAACGCGAAGGCGGCCTACGAGAGCGGCGATTACGCGCCGGCCTGGATCGCCATCCGAAGCGCCATGCAGGCCGGGGCGAAGAGGGACGCCGACGCCCAGTTCCTCCTGGGCCAGATCGCCATGAAGCAGAAACCCCCCGCCGTGGCGCAGGCCCTTCAGGCCTACCGCACCGTGGCCGTCCTGAAGCCCGACCACGTCGAGGCCCAGCGGAACCTGGCCGAACTGTACGTGGCCGTCCGCTACTGGAAGGAGGCGAAGGCGGAGATCGTGCGCCTCAAGGAACTCGACCCCGGCTTCGGCAAGGCGTACCTGTGGGGCGCGGTGGTGGAGATGGGCCTGGCCGAGTCGCAGCCGATCCAGACCAAGCGGATCCCCTTCTACGAGGCCGCGGCCGCCTCGTGCGCGGCCGGCGTCGAGAAGGCCCCCGACCTGATGGAACTCTACCGGCTCTCGGCCCAGATCTACACGCGGCTCGACCAGAAAGACAAGATCGACGAGATCGTCAACCTCGCCGTCGCCAACAACCCCACCGTCCCCGAGGCCTACATCCTCAAGGCCAGCCGCCTGATCTCCGTCGGCCGGATCGACGAGGCCGAGCAGGCCCTACAGGCCGGCGCTGCCAAGGTCGGCGAGTCGGCCAGGATCTACGTGGCCCTGGGCGAGGTGGCCATCCGCCGAAAGGACAACGACGCCGCCAAGGAGCACTTCAGCAAGGCCGTCGCCGCCGACCCCAAGGACGAGGCGGGATACCTGCGCCTGGCGGCCATGTACCGGGCGGAGAACGACCGCGACAAGGCCATCGAGATCCTCACGAAGGGCCTCGGCGTCATCCCGGAGTCGAAGGCCCTGGTCTCGCAGCAGGCCGACGTGTTCCTCGAGATGGGCGACAGCGCGAAGGCGGCCGAACTCATCGCCCAACTCGAGAAGGAACCCTCCGGCCTCGGCGTCGTCGAGTACCTCAAGGGCAAGCAGGCCCTGATGCTCCGCCAGGTCCGCCAGGCCATCACGTACCTGGAGCAGTCTCGCGACCAGCGGCCCAACGCGCAGACCCGCCTCCTCCTTGGCCGCGCGTACCTCATGGCGGGCGAACTGGGCGCCGCCCAGACCGAACTGGACGCCCTCGTCCGCGACGACCCGCAACTCGTCTCTGCCTGGCGGACGCTGGCCGACGTGCAACTGAGGCTCCGCAACTATGAGAAGGCCGGACGCAGCGCGAGGGTCGTCCTCGAAGCCTACCCGGATGACACGGCGACGCGGCTCCTGCTGGCCCAGACGCTCGCCATGCTGAAACGCCCGGCGGACGCCCTCAAGGAGGCCCAGCGGGCCGCCCAGCAGTCCAAGGACGATCCCAGCCCCTACCTGCTCATGGCCGGCCTCTACCGCGAGGCCAAGGACAACGCCAAGGCCGAAGCCATGTTCCGCCGCGCCGTCGAGGTGGGCAAGGAGTTGACCCTGGTCTACCAGCGGTTCGCCGAGTTCTACCGCGACACGAACCAGAAAGACAAACTTGAAGCCCTCATCCAGGAGTCCCGCAAGGCGCTGCCCGAGGACCAGTTCTTCGCCATCATGACGGACACCCCGCAGGAACTCGAGACCGAACTGAAGAAGCGCATCGACTCGGGCGCCGGCACCATGGCCGACCGGCTCGTCCTGGCCCGCCTCTACCAGGCGACGGACCGCGCCGACAACGCGAACGTTGAACTCGAGAAGATCCTCGCCGAGGCCAAGACCACCAGCCGCGAGTGGCGGCAGGCTTGGCAGCAACTGTTCCTGGCCTACCTCTCGACGGACACCTACGACAAGGCGGCCGTCCTCATCGATCAACTCAAGAAGGTCGAGCCGGACGCGCCGGAACTCCTGTTCGCCAACCCGCTGCTCCTGCTGGGCCAGGACAAACTCGACGAGGCCGTCCAGGCCCTTCGGGCCGTGACGGAGCAGCACAAGAGCCTCTCGCAGGGGCACTTCCTGCTGGGCCAGGTCCTGGCCCGCCAGCGCAAGTGGGATGCGGCCATCGCGGAACTCGGGCGGGCGATCGAAGCCCGGCCGAACCTCATCCCCGCACGCCTCCTGCTCGGCCGCATCTATCACCAGCAGGGCAACTACGCGGGCATGCTCACCGAGTCGAACGAGGCGCTGAAGTACGATCCGCGCCTCATTGCGGCCCTGGAGACGAAGGCCGTGGCCCACGCCGGGCTCGGCACCTGGGAGGCCGCCGTCGCCGCCCGCGAGGACATCGCCAAGATCGTCCCGGACAACGCCCAGAACCTCGTCGCTCTGGCGTCGCTCTACATCCAGCGGCACAGCCCGGAGAAGGCCGAGGAGGTCTTCGCCCGGGCCTACAAACTCGCCCCCGACAACTCCCTGCTCGTGCGGGCGTTCGCCGACTTCTACGCCGAGACCAAGCGCGCCCCGCAGGGCGAGAAGATCGTGGACGAGTACCTCGCACGCCACAAGGATGAGAGCAGCGCCCAGGTCGTGCGGGGCGAGTTCGCCGCCAAGGTCTCCGGGCCGGAGGAGTCCGAAAAGTACTACCGCAAGGCCGCCGAACTCGACCCCAAGGACCCCTTTCCGCTGGTCTTCCTGGGCGACCAGTACAGCCGCGTCGGCCAGTGGGAGAAGGCCTCCGGCATCTACCGCGAGGCCGTGGAACGGGCCAAGGACAACAACGTGCCCCGGAAACGCCTCGCCGACGTCTACATGCTCATCGACAAACTCGACGAGGCCCAGGCCGTCATCGACGCCGTCCTCAAGAGCGACCCGAACGACGTGGCGGCCCTGGTCGTGGCCGGCCGCATCGCTTCACGCCAGGACAAGGCCGCCGATGCCAGGAAACTCATCGAGAAGGCCCTCCAGATCCGGCCCGACTACGGCGAGGCCAAGGTCCGCCTGGCCGAACTCTACGCCAGCCCCGACCCGATGCGGGCGCTCGACATCCTCTCGGGCGTCGACCCGTCGGACGTCTCCTTCGAGAAGGCCATGCTGCTGCGGGCCGACATCAACACCCGCCGCGTCCAACTCACCGAGGCCATCCTGGACCTGAGGCGGCTGCTGGACTTCCGCCCGACCAGCATGGCCGGCCGCATGCAGCTGGCCGCCAAGTACATGGCCATCAAGGAATTCGGGCGCTCCGCCGAACTGCTCGAACAACTCTCCAAGGAACGCCTCGACCAGGACTCGACGCTGCTCATTGCCCTCGCCGACTCCCGCATGCGCGAGGAGAAGTTCAAGGAGGCCCTCGCCCAGTACGAGAAGGCCCGCTCCATCACGCCGGAATCGCCCGAAGCCCTGACCGGCGAGGTCCGGGCCCTGGTGGCGCTCAACCGCAACAAGGAGGCCATGGACCGCGTTCTGCACGTCATGAACCAGTTCCCGAACGAGGTCTGGCCTCGCATGGCCCTCGTGGCCCTCTACGAGAGAACGGGCGAACTCGACAAGGCGTTCGAGGCGCTCCGGACGGGCCTGCTGCGGCGGCAGGACTGGGAGTCCGGCTACGTGTACCTGGCCGACCTGCTCGTCCGGGCTAACCGCAAGGACGAGGCCCGCCAGGTCCTCCTGACCGGCCTTCAGAAGGTGGCCAAGAGCATCCCGATCCGCGCGGGCCTGGCGGCCCTCGACATCGGCAGCCAGGGCTCCGAGACCGCCGTCAAGATCCTCAAGCCCCTGGCCGAGGAGTTCGAGGCCAAGTACAGCCAGCAGCCCGACAAGATTGCGGCCCTCAGGCCCTACATGACCTCGGTCCGCATCTACAGCCTCGCCCTCTACAACCTGGGCCGCGTCGAGGACTCGCTCAAGTGGGGCATGATGCTCTGGTCGCTCGACCCCACCGACGTGGCCAACGCCAACAACATGGCCTGGATCCTCGCCACCGAACACAAGGATTTCCTCCGGGCGCGCGACATGATCCAGCGGTGCACGCGCCTGGTGCCGAACCATCCCCAGGTGCTCGACACCGCCGGCTGGATCGAGTTCCTCGATAACCGCTTCGACCAGGCCACTGAGAACCTCCTGGCCAGCATCAAGTACGGCGACAACCCCGAGGCCCGGTACCACCTGGGGTGTGTCTACGAGGCGCGGCAGCGCCCCGACGAGGCCAAGGCCGAACTCCAGAAGGCCATCGAGATGGGCCTCAATCCCAAGGAGAAAAAGGACGCCGAGGCCCGGTTGAAACGCATCGGCTCGGCATTGCCATAAACGGAAAACTGTCGGCGCGGCTTCAGATGGCGGCTATAATGGCCGCCGGAAATCCAGAGGACGACCCACAATGTCTCAACAACCTAACCTCTCGCCGCAAAGCGCCATGAGCGTGCTGACCCCAGGGGACGTCTGGCGCGTCATCCGCAAACGGCTCTGGCTCGTCATCGCCTCCGTCGTGGTCTTTGGCCTGGGCGGGACGGCCGGCCTCATCGTCTGGTACTTCTATGCGCCCTTCTATGCCGCCGAGGGCGTCATCGAAGTGGAGCCCGGACAGGCCGCCACCACCGCCCTGACCGGCGGCTACGAGGAGCAGATCCCCGTCCCGCTCTTCGACTTCTACATCAAGTCCCAGGTCCTGGCCGTCAAGAACGACCGCGTCCTGTCGGAAGCCCTCAAGGTCCTCGGCGACGAGCAGGTCGTCTATGCCGGCGCCAACGCCAGTTACCGCCTCGGCGAGGACCTCGAGGTCACGCACATCCAGAGGACCCAGAACATCCTCGTCTCGCTGGCCGGCCGCGAGAGGGAGCAGATCCAGAAGATCGTCCGCGAGGTCCTCAACCAGTACATCGGGCAACTCCGTACCGACCGCGCCCAGGCCGACGCCGACCGCCAGCGCGAACTCCGCCTCGAACGCGACGACCTCCGCAAGCAACTCGACGACCTCGGCACGCGCCTGGCCGCTTACCGCGAGGAATCGAGCGTCATCGTGGCCGATGAGCGCGGCGGCGAGCAACTCGCCCGGCTCACCGCGCTCGTCCAGCAGTTGACCCGCACCCAGGTCGACCTCGCCCAGACCGGCGCCGACTGGAACCAGTTCCAGGAACTCCGCAAGCAGTCCGAGGACACCAAGGACCTTTCCCCCGTCCTGATGGCGTTTCCCGAGATCATGGCGGCTGTCCGCGCCGACCGCTCCATCCTGGCCCTGAACGAGAGGTCCGCCGGTTACAGCCAGGACCTCCTGACCCTGACCCAGCGGTTCGGCCCACAGCACGAGGCCGTCCGGCGACTCCAGGTGGCCGCCCAGGCTGCCGCCAACGACCTCGAAGCCAAGCAGAACGAGGTCGTCGGGCAACTGTTCCAGCAGCAGGCCTCCGTCCTGAAGAAACAATACGACAGCGCCCGTGCCGCGGAGGCCGAACTCCAGTCCCGCGTGGCCGAGGCCCGTGCCGCCGCCGTCGGCGCCGCCAAACTGAGCGCCGAGTACCGCGCTCGCGCCGAGGAGTATCGCCGCGTCCAGGAACTGCTGAACACCGTCATGGACGGCCTCGAACGGATGCGCATCAGTTCGGCCCTGGCCCGGCCCAACATCCGCATCGTCCGCGTGCCCCAGATCCCTGTCGAACCCTCCGAGCCCCGTCTCGAACTCTACATCCCGGCGACCCTCGTCTTCAGCATCCTCCTGGGCATCGGCCTGAGCCTGCTCCTGGAACTCGTGGACACCCGCTTGCGGACCCCCGTCCAGGTCCTCCGCCAGATCGGCGTCCCCAACCTGGCCGCCGTGCCCGACCTCAGCGAGGACGAGCGGCTCTCGCTCGACACCAACGTCGCCCTCGTCAGCCAGGCGGCCCCGCAATCGCTGCTGGCCGAGTCCTTCCGCCAGTTGCGGACGAGCCTCCTCTTCGCCTCCGACCGGCCGGTCAAGAGCCTCCTCGTGACCAGCCCGACCTCCGGCGACGGCAAGTCGATCGTGGCGTCGAACCTGGCCATCACGCTGGCTCGCGGCGGCGCCCGCGTCCTCCTCATCGAGGCCAACTTCCGCCGGCCATCGCTGGCCCGGCTCTTCGACGTGCCCGACTCCGTCGGCCTGTCGAACGTCCTGGTTGGCATGAACAGCGCGGCCGAGGCCATCCAGGCCACCGCCATCGAGAACCTCGACGTCCTGGTCTCCGGCGCGTCGCCGCCCAGCCCGCCGGAACTCCTCGGCTCCCAGAGCATGCGCCAACTCATGGCCGAGCAGACACGCGCCTACGACCGCGTCATCGTCGACGGCGCCCCGATGCTCGTCGTCGCCGACAACCAACCCCTGATCGAACTCGTGGACGGCGTGGTCCTGGTCTTCCGTGCCGGCGAGAACACGCGCGGCATGGCCCAACGCACCGCCCAGCTGGTCCACTCGCTACGGGCCCGCATCTTCGGCGCCGTCCTCAACCGCGTCCGGGCCACCAAGGGGGGGTACTTCCGCGAGTCCTTCCAGGCGTACTACGACTACTCCGGCACGGCCGTCACGGCGGCGGCCGCCTCCGCCCTCAAGAAGCGTGCCGCGCCGGCGGCGAGGCCCCAGGCCGCTCCGGGCCCCGACCGCGCCGACGACGAGGGCTCCGGCCCGGCCTAGGCCGGATGCGCCCGATGACGGATTGCTGCGCGGCCCGTACGGGCCGCGCGGCTTAGTGGGCCCTGCATTGTCAAGGGTACAGCAGCCAAGAGGTTGTCATTCTGAGGAGCGGCGAAGCCGCGACGAAGAATCTCGTTTCCCCGGCCGCAACACGGCAGGGCGCAGGGTGCCATGCTTTCGCGCCGTTGCGAAAGCATGCTCCTGGGCGCGCGGGCGGCATGCCTTCGCAGGCGCAAGCATGACACCCACAGCGAGATTCTTCGGCCCGCAAGCGGGCCTCAGGATGACCGACGCGCCGCTCAAGTGCCCATGCACGAGGACTTGCCATACCCGACGACCCTCTCGGCGCCGCTCGCCCGCGGTGTGGTCGGCGTCTTCCACGCGGCTCTTCGGGCGACGCTGATTCTGATCCCCACCGCCTTCGGCCACCTCCACCGCTTCGGCGGTTACGAACTCCTCTTCGTCGTGTGCCTGCTCCAGGCGTTCTGGGTCGTGTCGGGCATGCTCGGCCTGCCCCTGTGGCACCGGCGGTCGTGGGCGAACCTGCTGGCCTGGTGTCTGCTCGGGCTGGTGCTCGCCCAGGTGTTGCCGCTGCCGCTCGAGGGGCTCGTCGGCCGCGACCCCCCCGCGCTGGGGACGGCCGGGAGCATCCTGGTGGAATCGACCTTCGGCCCGCCGCCCCCGCACCGGCTGATGCTGCCGGTGGCCCGTTACAGCCTGCGTCCGGCGGCCACGGTGGGCGTGCTGCTGCTGTCGGCGAGCGTGGCGGGGCTTTACTGGCTGGTGGGTTCGGCCACGGTCGGCCACAAGCGGATTCGCCGCACGACCTGGGCCGTCGTCCTCGGCGTGGCCGCCCTGGCCCTGTGGATGGTGATGGCCCGCATCATGCCCCCAGGCCGGGCCGGCGACGTGGCCCGCCTGACGGGCCCCGTGATGATCCTCGGCGGTGACAGCCTGGTCCCGGCCCTGCTGGCGGCGCTGCCCCTGTGCGTGGCTGTGGTCCTCAGGCCGCTCGGCTGGATGCCCCGGCTCGACCCAGCCCGGCGCCAGTCCCGTTTCGGGTGGCTCGACCGGGCGGGCACCGTGTGGGCGGGCATCGGCCTGGTCCTGACGGGCCTGGTGGCCGCCGCCCTGGGCATGAGCAACGTGCCGCGGTACGTCCTGGTGGCCGCGGTGGTCCTTTCGGTCGGGTTTGTGCTGGGCGGATACGTGGTCGCCGGCCCCGGCGCTCACGGCGCCCGGCGTCCGCGGGCGGTGGCGCTGGCGATGGCGATGTGGGTCCTCGTGGCGATGGGGGTCGGCTCGGGGCTCGGCCACCCGCGCCAAGAGGCCTCCAGCGTCGACGGCCGCTTGGCCGCGCTCGTCGCGGCGCTCTCGCCCGGCCGCGCCCTCTTCGGCGTCGGCGCCGGGGGCGTCTCGTCGCGCGAAGCCATGGGCGTGCCCGGATGGCCCACCGCCCCGGGCGACGATATCGACACCGATGGGTTCCTGCTGCTGCGGGCCGAGTTCGGATGGGTCGGCCTTGGCCTGGTGATCGGCGCCGCCGCGGCGCTGGGCGTCCTCATGCTGGGGGCCCTGCGGCACGGCCGCGGGCCCTGGCCGCGCACCGCCATGATGGTCGGTTTCGGGGCGCTGGCGGCCAACCTGCTCTACTTCCGGTTCGACGCCGTGGCCCTGCTCGCGCCGAACCTCCTGGCGCTGGCCTGCGTCATGGGCGTGGTCACCGCCTGGGCGGCGCACGGGGCGAACTGGCGGCCGGCACGGGCCCGCCGCATGGGCGAGTCGCACTGGCCGCTCGTCTTCGGCGCCGTCGCCGTCGTCGGGGCCCTCGGCCTGGCCGAGCACCACATGCTCTCCGGCGCCGACGACCAGCCCAGACTCAGCGACAAGGTCCTCCACTTCGGGACCTTCGCGGTCATCAGCCTCCTCTTGTGCCACGCCCTCGGACCGCGCCCCACGTCGCATTACCTGAAGACGCGCATCGTCCTGGCCGTCTTCGGGACGGCGGCGATGGGCCTGCTCATGGAGTTCGGGCAGAAGTACCTGACGGGCGGCCGGTCGTTCGAGGGCCTCGACATCGTGGCCAACATCCTGGGGGCGTCGCTGATGGGCCTGCTGTGGTGGATGGTGCGGCAGAGCCAGGTGGCGTCGCCGGCGCATCCGCCGGCCTAGCACTACAACGCCACTTGAGCCTCTGCGCGGCCCGTACGGTTCGCGCCAAGCGCCCGCCAAGGCGGGCGGCTAAATGGGCGCCCGCCAAGTCGCCACAGGCGACTCGCGGTGGCGAGGCGGTCGGCTAAATGGGTGGCGGCTTGCGGCGGTTGCCGTTGCCCTTCTTCCGGCGTCGCGCCGCCAGGTCTCGCGCCGTCTTCTCGCCGAAGAGGGCCTTGCGCCGCAGCAGGTGGTGGTAGTGCTGGGCGAAGCGGTGGGCCTCGTCGCGGACGGCCTGGAGGACCTTCAGGGCCGCGTGGGTCCGGGGCAGGCGCAGGGGCTCGTCCTCGGCCTTGCCGAGGACGTAGACTTCCTCGTCGCGTTTGGCCAGGGAGACGAGGTGCGGCCGCTCGGCCCCGGCGGCGGCGATGGCCTCGGCCGCCGCGTGCAGTTGCCCGGGCCCGCCGTCCACCAGGACGAGGTCCGGCAGGACCGAGAGTTCCTCGGCGAGGCGGCGGAACCGCCGGAAGACCACCTCGCGGATCATCCCCACGTCGTTCGGCCCCGCGACCGTCCGGATGCGGAACCGCCGGTACCCCGGCTTGAACGGCCGCCCGTCGAGAAAGCACACCAGGGCCCCGACGGCCTCGTCGGGTCCGAGGTTCGCGATGTCCACGCCCTCGATGCTGCGTACGGGGGAGGGCGACTCGAGCAGGGCGGCCAGGGCCTTCATGCCCTCGGCCGGATCGAACGTCGGCGCGAAGACCTCCGGCTGGAGGTCTTCGTGCAGGCGGCC
>Ga0315273_10011268_pt1 | contig 11431 bp, 11 predicted proteins | sample YL17G02_0_MG_FD_205753 | JGI IMG/M metagenome (GOLD analysis project Ga0315273, IMG submission 205753) | Sediment microbial communities from Yellowstone Lake, YNP, Wyoming, USA - YL17G02_0 | ecosystem: Environmental > Aquatic > Freshwater > Lake > Sediment | place: USA: Wyoming | collected... | reverse complement strand
ATCCGGTCGGCGGCACCTGGAACGGGCAATGCTGGCGACGCCCGCGCTGGGGACGGTGCTGGCGCGATTTGCGCTGGTCCGCTTCTGCCGGATGCTGGGCACGCTGCTGGGGGCCGGTGTGTCGCTGGTGACCGCGCTGGTAGTCGCCAGAGAGGCCATCGGAAACCAGACGCTGACCGACGCCGTAAGTTCATCGATCCAGGAGGTTCAGCGTGGAACCTCGCTGGCCAGGAGCCTGGCAGCCTGCCCTGTGTTGTTTCCCGGTTCGGTCGTAGAGGTCATCGCGGTGGCCGAGGAAAGCGGGCGTCTGGACCAGGAACTCATCCGCCTGGCCGTTGCCAACGAGGGCGAGTTGGACCGGCGGCTTCGGATGCTCGTCACGTTGGCTGAACCGGCGTTGCTGTTCCTGATGGCCGCCGTCGTTGGAACCATCGTCATCGGCATGCTTCTGCCGGTATTTACTCTCCAGGACTACATTCATTGATTGGACACGACTATGGACAGCGATAGGACACGGTGGCTGGGAAAACGCGGGCGTTTGCTGATAGGGACTTTACGTCAGCAAGGCTTTACCTTGATCGAACTGCTGTTGGTGATGGTGATCCTGGCTGTGTTGGCGGCCATGGTTGTGCCGCGCTTCGCGAAGCGGTCCGAGCAGGCCAAGGTCACTACCTCCGCCGCGGACATCGCCAATATCGAGGTGGCCCTGGACGCTTTCGAGATCGATTGCGGCAGGTATCCCACCGGGGAGGAGGGGTTGGCGGCTCTGCTGGGGCTGCCCACCAATCCCAAGGGTTGGAGCGGCCCGTATCTCAAGAAGGGCATGCCCAAGGACCCGTGGGGCAACCCCTACGTGTATCGTTGCCCCGGCCAGCACAACGTGGAAGGCTACGACCTGTATTCATTCGGACCCGACAACCAGGATGGTGGCGGAGATGACATCGACAACTGGTCCCAAAGGTGAAGTCGCGCTCCGTCGCCATCGTCATGGAGCCTCGACGACCGGCGACAAGGCCGTCGGCGGTTCCCCGCTGCATTGCCACCGCAAGCAGGGCGGTTTCACCCTGATGGAGCTGATTCTGGTGCTGGTGGTTATCAGCATGGTATTGGGCTTGTGCTCGCCGTCCCTGCGGGGCTTTTTTGCCTCACGTCAGACGGCCGACGCTGCCGGGAACATTCTCCTGCTGACCAAGTGGGCACGCTCGGAGGCCGTCTCCCAGGGCCACCGCTGCCGTGTGAACTTCGACCCGGCGGCGGGGACATACTGGCTGACGGTTCAGGAGGGCGGGGCCTTCGTCCCCGTGCGTCATGACCTGGGACGGCGTTACCAGATGCCGGAAGGCGCTGTCGTGGCCGTGCGATGCGAAGCGGCAGGCGCCTCGCCTTCGTACGTGCAGTTCTACCCCAGCGGCAGGAGCGACGTGGCCCGCATCGAAATCACAGGCAGGCAGGGCGAGGTCTACCTGGTGGCCTGCCCCTCGGCGACCGAGGGCTTTGGCGTGATCTCGCCATCGGAGGTGCAGTAATCGTGGTTCTTGCGGCGGAGACAATCGGCGGGTCACGGCTGGGCCATAGGCCTGGCCAGGGAGGCCCGAGCCGCCATCGCCGGTGCTGCTCTGCGAGGCACGAAGGCCGGGCGTTTACGTTCATTGAGATTCTGGCCACGCTGGTGTTGCTGGCGATTGTCCTGCCGGCGGTGATGACGGGCATATCCCTGTCGCTGTCGGCGGCCGACTTTGCCAAGCGGCAGGCAGAGGCGGCTGATTTGGGGCAGAATAAACTGATGGAACTGCTTACCGATGGTCAATGGCAGAGCGCCAGTTTGGCGGGCGACTTCGGCACGCAATACCCGGAGTATCGTTGGACGGCGGAGGCAACGGACTGGCAGGGCGGCGTGCTGCTGCGGGAACTGGAACTGACGGTCTGGTGGCGGGGGGGGGGCAAGGACCGGAGCCTGGTTCTCTCGACGCTGGTGTATACGGGAGGGCAATCGTGAGCGACCAGCGGAGCGACAACAGCGGTTTTACGCTCATGGAAATACTTGCGGCCACGGCGATGGTCGCCGTGCTGGCGGGCACGCTCTACGCCAGCCTGCACATCGCCTTCAAGGCCAAACGCAGCGCGGAGGCGGCCGTTGGGACGGTGCGCAAGGGCAACCTGTCGCTGGAACTTCTCTCGACCGACCTGAAATCGGCGGTGATTCCCAGCGGCGTGCTGGCGGCGGAGTTCATCGCCGGTCGCACGGCCGGTGCATGGGGGGAGGGCAGCGATGCGCTGACCTTCTACGCCACGGCTGCGGACGTGGAACCCAACAACGGCATCGGTGACATCAAGAAGATCGAGTATTTCTGCCAAGACTCACAGGAGTCCGGCACGAGGCTGCTGGTCCGCCGCGTGACCACGAACCTGCTGGCGCCGGTGGCCGTGGAGGGCATGACGGAGGTTATCTGCCGGGGCGTGCGGACGTTCAACTTGCGGTTTTTCGATGGAACCACGTGGACGGAGGAGTGGGACTCCACGACGCAGGACAACCGGCTTCCGGTGGCGGTCGAGGTGACGGTTTCTTTGTCGGAAAAGTCAGAAACACTGGCCGGTTCCGACGACGACATTGCGACCTTCCGTCGCGTGGTGGCGATACCTTGCGGCAGGCCCGCGGACGCCAACGAGTCGGCCGGAGGAACCTTATGAGTACCACGCGGGGACATCATCATCGTGTCCGTCCGCCCGGCGGGAAGCGCCGGGGCACGATCCTTATTGTCACCATGTGGGTCGTCCTGGTGCTGGCGGGGCTGGTTCTGGTGCTGGCCCGGGCGATGCGAGCGGAGATCGTCTCCTCGGGCAACGAGCTGTCGCGGACCCAGGCGGGGCTGGTCGAGCAGGGGGCGATTCAATACGTCTTGTCCTGCGTGGATTCGCTGGAGGGACAGACCCCCGATGAGGCCGAGACGCCCTGTGAGGCGGTTCGCCTCGGCCAGGGCGCCTTCTGGATCATCCGGCCGGACTATGAAGATGACCGCGCCTATGCATACGGCATTGTGGACGAGGCCTCGAAAATCAATCTGAACTACCTTGTGGACGAGGCCTCGAAAGTCAAGCGGATAGACACATCGAAGCTGGCGGACATGACCGACGAACTGGCCGCCGGCATCACGGACTGGTGCGATGGCGACGAGGATATCACCCCCGGTGGGGCCGAAAGCGAGTACTACCTGCTCCTTAGCGATCCCTATCAGTGCAAGAGCGCCCCGCTGGAGACGGTGGAGGAGCTTCTCCTGGTCAAGGGCGCAACCAAGGAGATCCTCTACGGGGAGGACGTCAACCGCAATGGCGTCCTGGACACCAACGAAGACGACGGCGACGTCGCCGACCCGCCGGATAACCGCGACGGGCAACTGGATCGGGGACTAGCGGCCTTCGCTACCGTCTACAGCGTCGAGCGCAACAGGGCCTCCGACGGCCAGGACAGGATCAATGTCACTCAGGCAAGTAACCGCGGAGCATTGGTGACATTGCTTAGATCGGTGATATCGTCGCCGGAGCGGGTCGCGGCAATCTCGGGGAGGATATTGCGAGGTCGGCCGTTTTCCAACGTCCTGGACTTCGCCGATAAAGCTGGTCTGACGGTGCAGGAATTTCGCCCGATCGCTGACAGGCTGACTAGCGATGCCGCCGGGACGCTTCGTGGGCTGGTCAACGTCAACACGGCGCCGAAAGAGGTACTCGCTTGCCTCCCCGATCTGGACGACAGCGACGTAGCCGCCTTGCTGGCCAGACGCGCCGGCGCGGACGCTGACCTTTCCAACCTCGCCTGGGTGTTCGAGGCCTTGCCGCACCCCAAGGCTTCCGCCATCGGCGGGTCCATCACGACGCGAACCTATCGGTTCTCCGCCGACATCGTCAGCGTGTCCGCCGACGGCAGGGCGTTCCGTAGGTGCCGGATCACCGTGGACGCGCAAAGCAGTCCCCCGAGAGTCATTCATTACCAGGACCTGACGCACCTCGGTTGGCCGTTGGCGCCGGGGATACTCGCGGCGCTGAGGGCGGGAGCTTCGCTCGATGACATTGCCACAGGGCAGACGGTCGCCCGGGAGGCATCCCTGTGATGCTCTTTTTCGGAAAGAACGTGCGAAAGAGACTGGGCCTGGCGGTGACGGAGACGCAAATCTCGGCCGTCGAGGTGGCCCAGGCCGGCGCCAAGAAGGCCCTGCTGCGGTCGGCGGAGTTGGTCTTCACCGAGGAGTTGAACCTCGATTCGCCTGAAAGGCTTGGCAAGGAGCTTAAGGGGGTCCTGCGGCGCAACGGTCTGTCGGCCTCGCGGTGCGTCATTGGGCTGGCGGCCAAGTGGATTGTTTCCAGGGACAAACCTCTTCCGGCGATGGATGCCGACTCGCTGCGGGGCGCCATGTCGATCGCCACCGAGCGGGAATTCGCCTCTGGTGCCGGGGACCTTTCCTTTGACTACTGCGCCTGGCCAGCGGGGACGGGACTGTCCGCGTTGCTCGCCGCCGCGCCCAGAAAGGTCGTCGAGGGAGTCCTTGCGGCAGCCAAGGCGGCGGGCCTGTCGGTCAAGGCGGTGACGTGTTCCGCCGCGGCGCTGGCCTGCGCATCCGGTCCGACTTCGGCAAGATCAGTCGGTCCGGGCCACGATGCCTCCGGACGAGTGCTCTTGTGCCTGCTGCCAGGAGGGGCGGAAGTGGTCGTTCAGTCGGACGGGGCTTTGCGCCTGATGCGCCACTTGTCTTATGGTTCGCAAGACCCGGACCGCCGGTTCGCCGCCCTGCTTGGGGAGTTACGGCGTATCTTTGTCCTGGCCCCCTCGCCGGCGGCATCGCCGCGGGCCATCGAGCTGTGGGCATGGGACTGTACGGGCACGGGCGCCACGCGGCTGGCGGATCTGGCGGATCAGTTGGGCCTTTCCCTGAAGTTGTGCAAGGCGGGGGACCAAGGGGGCCTCTCGGCGGCCTCACGGGACCTGCCCGCGCGGTTTGCCCAGGCCGCTGCGTTGGCTTGCTGCGCGGGCGAGACCCTGCCCATCGACTTCCTGAACTCTCGCCTCAGGCTGCCCAGGAAGGCCAGGGTGGGGCGGCGGGCCAGGTGGGCACTGACCGGCTGTCTGGTGTTTCTGGTGGCGGCTGCTTATTTCTTCCTGGACTGGCGGGCCGAGGGGCAGGAAGTGTCGGCGCTCCGCAGCCAGTTGGCCGGTCTGAAGGACGGCGTCACGGAAGCCAAGTCGCTGGTGGACAGTGTTTCTTTCGCCCGAGGCTGGTATGACCGCCGGCCACCGTTCCTGGACTGTCTGCGGGAGATCACGGCGGCCTTCCCGCAAGAAGGAAGAATCTGGGCCACCAGCCTGATGATCCGCCAGGACATGGAGGCGATGTTGACGGGCAAGTCCTCCAGCGAGTCGGCGGTGCTGGATGTGCTGGACCGCCTCAAGTCCAACCCCGCCCTTGGCCAGGTCAAGCCGCTGTACATCCGCCAGGCGGGCGGGACTTCGCGGGACGTCTCCTTCGCCATTGGTCTGAGATTTCAAGGAGCGACTTCCACGCTCCCGGGCAGGCGCGCGGATACGGTGGGGCCGGAACCCACGCCAATGGCCCCAGCGGCCAAGGAGTGAAGAATGGTCTTGTCTAAACGGGAGAAGTACGCATTGATCGGGACACTGACGGCGGTGGCGTTGCTGGCCGTGGACCGGATCGCGTTTTCGCCCCTGATGGAGCGCCGGTCGCAGACGCAGACGACCCATGAGGCTTTGGTGTCGGAATTGAGCCAGGCGCACGCCTTGATGGCTCGCCGCCAGCAACTAGCCCCCAAGTGGCAGCAGATGGTTCAGGCGGGCATGGTCAGCGATCCGGCGGAGGCGGAGAGCCGCATCCTCCACGCCATCGGCGACTGGGCCCAGGAGGCGGGCATCTCCCTGTCGTTGCTCAAGCCCGACCGTCTCACGGAAAAAAGTCGCCTGCCGGAGATTGCCTTCCAGGCCTCCGGCGTGGGCAACCTTCGGGCCATCGCACGGCTGTTATGGCGGGTCCAGACGGCGGCGATCCCCATCAAGGTCACCGAGATGCAGGTCGGCGCCCGCAAGGAGGGCGAGGACAACCTGACCTTCCAGATTCGCGTCTCGACGGTTTATTCGCCGCCTCCATCCTCTGCTGCGGCAGGTTCCGACGTTCCGGGAAGGTCCTAATGCGACAATTCATCCTTCTATCCGCCATGCTGTTTGCCCTGATCGTCGCCGGAGCGGCCTTGGGCGCGAAGGCCGCCAGCGGGCCGGGTACGTTGCCTACGGTCTCGTGGGAGGATTATCACCTGATCCTCGATCGGAATATCTTTGCCAAAGACAGAACCTCCCCGTCGCGGGGCCGGGAGTCTGCCAGCCGACCGGCTGAAGCCAGCGGCAGCGGCCAGATGGTGCTTACTGGGGTGGCCCTTCGCGGCGATGCACGCACCGCTTTCTTCGAGGACAGCCGGACCGGGCAGACGGTCAAGGCCGCGGTCGGCAAGAGCCTGGGAGAGGGGACTATCATTTCCATCTCCCTGGACGCCGTGGAATACCGTATCGCGGGAAGCACGCGGAAGATCGCTATCGGACAGAACCTCTCCGGAACCGCCGGGACGCTGTATGCCGCCTCATCGCAGCCTGCCACTCAAGGAACCCCTCTTGCCGATGAGGTCGCCGAAAGGATGCGCCAACGCCGTCTGCAGGAACTCAAGTAATGAAACCGCCAGCATATAGGGTAGGTGCAGTTATGACGGACACGAAGAAAAAGACATCGCCTGCTGTCGCCGGCGCCGTGGCGGTGACCATGTTGCTGCTGTTGTGGCCTGGCCCGCTTCCGGCTCAGCCGGCCTCGACGGAGCCTGCGACCCTTCCAACCGTGACGGAGGCGCCGTCCGCCCCCGTGGCGGCAACCACCGGGCCGTCCTCCCAGCCCGCGACAGAACCGGCCACGAGGGCGGCCACATCGCCGAGCCAGCCCGCGTCGCAGCCGGTCTCGCCCGACGCCCCCGTGTCCCTCAACTTCAAGGACGCCTCGATTCGTAGCGTCCTGGAGTATCTCTCGGAGGTCGGGGGCCTCGTGGTTGTGGAAGAGGCCCACGTCGATGGGCGGGTGACGGTCATGAGCCGCCAGAATCTCAGCGTCGAGGAGGCTGTCTCGCTGCTGGACACCGCGCTGAAGGAGAAGGGCTATGCCGCCGTCCGCAACGGGCGCGTCCTCAAGATCGTCACCATCGAAGCGGCCAAGAAGGAGCTGATCCCGGTGCGGGCGGGAAACGACCCGAATCAGATTCCCGCAGGCGACCGCATCATCACCCAGATCATCCCCATCCGGTCCGCCGATGCGACAAGGCTCAAGGCCGATCTGGCGTCGCTGATTCCAGCCTCCACAGACGTGACGTCCAATGCCGCCAGCAACACGCTGATTGTCACCGGAACCGAAGCTACCGTCCGCCGCCTCGTGGAGATCATCCGGGCCATCGACGTGCACATGGCCGAAGTGTCGCAGGTGAGAGTCTTCCAGCTCAAGTACGCCAATGCGGCCAATGCCGCCCGGCTGATTACGGATATCTTCCGTCAAGAACAGCCGGCACAACAGGCCCAAGGCGGTCCGTTCGGAGGGGGCAGGAGGGCATTCATAATGGCCATGCAGGGTGGGCGCCCCCAGGGCACGGGGACCGACGAGCAGGGCCAGCGAGGTATCCGCGTCACCGCCTCGGCCGACGAACGGACCAACACCCTGGTGGTCAGTGCCTCCCCCGACGTGCTGAAAGTTATCGAGGGCGTGGTGCAAGAGCTGGACGCCAACCCCGCCGCGGAACAGGCGGTCTTTGTCTATCGACTCAAGAACGCCCAGGCGAAGAACCTGGAAACGGTCCTCAACAATATCTTCGCTGGATCAGGGACCACTTCCGGCGGTACGACAGCCAGGCAGGGCACTTCTCAACAGGGCACGATGGGAACGGGCCTTGGAGGGTTTGGACAGTTCGGCGGTGGATTTGGAGGAGGCAGCACCCTCGGAGGCGGGGGGGCAGGAGGCCGGACGGGTATCGGCGGCGTGGGCAGGACAGGTACCGGACAGTCTGGCGCGGCCAACCAGGCCTTCGGCGCGGGTCGCACCGGACAGACCGCCCGCACCTACTCGCGCACCTCCGGCATGACGGCGACCGACCTGGCCGGTCAGGTGTTCGTCGTGGCCGATGCGGACACCAACTCCCTGTTGGTCACGACCGCCTCGACAAACTTCGATCGCGTCAAGGCCGTTATCGCCGATCTGGATCGCGCGGTGCCCCAGGTACTGATCAAGGTGCTGATTGCCGAAGTCACACATGAAAACTCGATCGACCTGGGTGTGGAGTTTTCGGGGATGAACCTCCGGGCTTCCGGCAAGGGATTCTCGGCGGGGTCCGACCTCTCCGTGGCCGCACAATTGAACGATTCCACCAAGGTGGGAGGTTTTGTCTTCCAGTTGGATGAGAAGAACATTACAGCCACTATACGGGCCATTGCGGGGGTGTCTAAGCTGGATGTTCTGTCCAGGCCCTACATCCTCACCGGAGACAACCAGCAGGCTTCCATCATGGTAGGCCAGACGGTTCCAATCATCCAAAACACCCGTACCACCGATACCGGACAGACCATCAATACCATCACATACCAGGATATAGGGATCATCCTTAACGTCACCCCGCACATCAACCCACAGGGCTTGGTGACGATGGACATCTACCCGGAGATATCTGAACTGACGGCCAAGACGGTTCCTATCTCAGAAACGGTTGACGCCCCCATATACGCCAAGCGCTTCGCCCAAAGCCGTGTGGCCATCCGCGACGGTCATACGATCGTCATCGGCGGCCTGATGGAAGATCGAAAGATCAAGACCGAGGACAAGGTTCCGTTGCTGGGAGACATTCCGTTGCTGGGCGTGCTTTTCCGCCGGACAGTGGAGGAAAAGAGTAAGACCGAACTGTTGATCTTCCTGACACCCCACGTGGCCCAGCAGCCCGACGAACTGGCGGGCATGTCCAAGGCAGAAGTGGAGGCCGCGAAGATCATTCCCAACGCTGTTGAGAAAGGCGCCTTCCAGGAGCACCTCAAGGGATTGGAGATCGGGGCCTCCACGCAACCGGCGCGGCAGGAACCTCCGTCAGGCCCAGCGCCGGCGGTTCCAGCGACGGAGGGAGTAGAATCCGATGGGCCGGAACAATGACGCCCTTTTCTCCATAAGAGCCGCCCTGGTGCTGGCGGCGTTGGCGGCAGGTTGCGGCACTGTCCCGGCCACAAGGGAGGCCAACCCGTCCGTGGATGCGAACCTCGACCCGTGCGCCGATCGCCTCCATGATATTTCCGGGCGCCTGCTGCTGTATTACTCTGTCCGCCGACAATTACCCCAACGACTCGCCGACCTGTCCGAGACCAGTCGGGCAGAAACTTTGCAGTTGACGTGCCCCGTGTCGGGCAAACCCTATGTCTACACGCCTGAAGGCTTGGTGGTTTCGGGCTGGCCGGGCCGGCTGATCGTTCATGATGCCCAACCGTGTCACACAGGTTTGTGCTGGGGAATCCTGGCCGAGGCTGCCAAACCGGGCCAGCCGCTGGTGCTTCGGGTCACGCGCCTACCGGAGACGGCCATTACCAAGTAGTTGAAAGCTGCCAGCTTAGGAGCGATCAACAATCAGCCAGAGGCTAGAGCACTCTAGTTTTGCGTGGTTACGCTCGCCCGCTCAAGAAGGCCGGAAACCCGGCCAAGAAGCGACAGTCTGGCTTGCCGCGGTGCAACCACGCGACCACAAACTGCTATAAAAGCTCCCTTGCGGGCACCAGCAGGAAGGCGGTGTTCAACCGGCGCAGCAACTGTGGCGGGAGGCTGCCGGCCCAGAAGGCGTTCGTGCCCGCCCTGCCGTGCGTGGCCAGGACCACGATGTCCGTCCCGGACTTCCTGGCCACCGACGCGATAACACTGGCGGGCTTGCCCTTGGCGATCTGGGCGGAGGCCGCCAGGCCCCCTTCGCTCAGCCGGTGGAGTTGGGCCTGGAGGTAGTCGGCTGCCTGCTGCTGGTGAATATCAAGGATAAGTCGCGTCGTGCCCGGAAGATATGTCTGCGAGGGGGACTCACCCCTCCGGTCGGACACAAGCGTGCTGACGACGGTCAGGAGTTCCACCGAGGCCCCACAGATGCCGGCAAGCGCCGCGGCCGGGGCGAGGCCCGCTTCGTGCTCCGCCAGGCCGTCCAGGGGGATCAGCATCCTGCGGAAGGGGAATATCGCCTCCTGGCCCTTGCCGGTTCGCAGCAACAGCACGGGGACGGCCCTTCGGGCGGCGAGTTGCTGGCCCACGTTCCCCACCAACCTGTCCCGCAGACGGACCTCGCCATGTGCGCACATGACCACCAGATCGGCGCCGAACTCCGAAGCGTGGTCGCCCAGGCTGGCGGCGGTTATGCGAGTCGGCTCGGGGTGAACATGCCATGACACCCCCATGCCGGCAGGCAGCAGTTTGCCGGCCAGCTCTCGCAGGTATTCCTCCGCTTCTGTGCTGCCGCGGAGATGGCGCTGACGGTGCACGCGGGAGGGCGGGCGGCGCTCCAGCACGTGAAGCAGTGTCAGTTTCGCACCGGTCTTTTCGGCGATTCCAGCCGCCACGCACAGGGCATGCTCGGCCATCGCCGATCCGTCCAACGGAACGAGTAGGTTCTTGAACACTTTTTCACCTCCAGGCCAAAAGGCCAAGCGTGGCCGTCGCCGAAGGGACCAAGGGAACTGTTATGACAGGAAACACGTCCTTCACCTCCCGGCAAACGTTCGGTACAGCAGATACACGTTCATCGCCACGACCCAGCCGGCGGCCATGGCCACTAGCGCCGTGGTGAGGCGGCGGTTGACCAGCACGCCCATCAGGTCGCCCCGACGGGTGAATAGGACCAGGGGAATCAGGGCAAACGGCAGGCCGAAACTCAGCACGACCTGGCTGAACACCAGCGTCTTGGTCGCGTCGAGGCCCAGCAGGATCACAATTAGCGCCGGGGCCATCGTCACGATCCTCCGCAGCCAGACGGGGATGTGCCGCTTGAGGAACCCCTGCATGACCACCTGTCCGGCCAGGGTCCCCACGGCGGAGGAAGACAATCCTGAGGCCAGCAGGGAGATGGCGAACAGGGTGCTGGAAGCCCTGCCCAACAAGGGTTCCAGCGTAAGATACGCCTTTTCGATGGCGTCGACGCCCAGCAGTCCGCGGTCGTGAAACGTGCGTGCGGCCACCACCAGCATCGCGGCGTTGATCGCGCCTGCGATGCTCATGGCCAGAAGGACGTCGATGACTTCGTAGCGGAACAGCCGCTTCAACTGAAGGGGGTCGCGCGTGACGATCCGGCCTTGCATCAGCGCGGAGTGCAGAAAGATGACGTGCGGCATGACCGTCGCGCCCAGGAT
>Ga0315273_10011267_pt1 | contig 11432 bp, 6 predicted proteins | sample YL17G02_0_MG_FD_205753 | JGI IMG/M metagenome (GOLD analysis project Ga0315273, IMG submission 205753) | Sediment microbial communities from Yellowstone Lake, YNP, Wyoming, USA - YL17G02_0 | ecosystem: Environmental > Aquatic > Freshwater > Lake > Sediment | place: USA: Wyoming | collected... | reverse complement strand
CGGGAAGGAGTTCCTCCCGGACTACCCGCAGTGCGAGCTCCGGATGGCGCGCTTCCTGGGAACCGATAAGACGGAGTTCCTCGACCAGCGGCATGTTCGGGGGCCCGCGTTCAAACTGCTTGAAGAGGCGCAGCTTTTCTGCCAGCGCCACTTCCCCCTCCCCGGCAAGATCGTCCCCGGCAAGCTTCAGCGCGTGGACACGCCCCTTATTCCGCCGGACGCCATGCGGGAAATCCTGGTCAACGCGCTCATCCACCGCGATTACTCCATCGCGGGCGGCGCGATCTCGCTCGCCATCTTCGATGACCGCGTCGAGGTTTGGAGCGCGGGGACGTTCCCGACGGGGATCACGCCCGAGAAACTCAGCAAATCTCATCAATCCGTGCAGCGCAATCCCATCATCGCGGACGTTTTCTACAAGACGGGCTTGATTGAGAAATGGGGGCGGGGAACAAACCGGGTTATTGAAATGTGCCTTGAGGCCAGGATCGCACCCCCGAAGTTCGAGGAGATCACAGGGGCGGCCGTGGTGACCTTCAAGGTGAATGTCCGTGGGCCACAGCGGACCGCCGACCAAGTTGTCGGGCGACTTGGGACGGATGCCGTCCCAAGTCTGTCCCAAGTCTGTCCGAAGTCCGTCCCGAGTGACATGGCAGCCAATCTGTTGAACTTGGCCAAGGTTGCCGCAGACATACAAGCACTGATGAAGCAGGCAGGCCAGAAGAATCGGACTCGTTTCAGGAATGCGGTCTTGAAGCCGCTGATCGAATGCGGTCTGCTGGAGGCCACCATTCCCGACAAGGCTCAGAGCAGCAAGCAGAAGTATCGGTTGACGGCTATGGGAAGGGCGATACTGGAGAAGGGAACAACCGGCACGCCGAAGCAGGGGCGGGACGAGCCCCCTTCCAGCAACCGAGGAGGGCCGTCACATGGATAGGACGCCGGTCCGCTCAAGTAATATACGCTCCGTGGGTTATGACCCGGCGTCGAGGACGCTGGAGGTGGAGTTCCAGAACGGCGGGCTTTACCGGTACTCCGGCGTGCCGGAGACCATCTATCACGGCTTCATGCGAGCTGCCTCAAAAGGGTTCTATTTCCACAACCACAGCAAGGGCCGGTATCCCGACAGGCAGGTCAGGTAAAGGAGATGATAGTCAAGACCCTTCACGTCAAAAACTTTCGCTCGATCCTCGACGAGCGGATCGACTGCGACAACCTGACGGTCCTCGTCGGGCGCAACGGCACGGGCAAGTCGTCCTTCCTGCGGGCGATGGAGATATTCTACGGCCCGAAGGCGACCATCTCGACGGAGGATTTCTATGCCGAGGACACGATCAAGGAAATCGAAATCGCCGTGACCTTCACCGACCTCGGCACCGAGGAGAAGTCCCTGTTTGCGCCGTATCTTGACGGTAACGATCTCACTGTGGTCAGAATCTTCGCCTTGTCAGGTAAGAAGTCCGGCACCTATCACGGAATGCGGCTTCAGAATGTGGATTTCACCCCTATCCGCGATGCCGGTGGCAAGCGCGACATTCTCGCCAAGTACAAGGAGTTGCGGGAGCAAGGTACGTATTCCACGCTCCCTGTTGTCAAGAATGCCGATGACGCACTTGAAGCCATGAAGCAATGGGAGACGGCAAACCCTGACAGTTGTACCAAGCAACGCGACGATGGACAGTTCTTCGGCTTCACGGAAGTCGGCAACGGTTACCTCGGTCGTCACACGCGGTTTATCCACATTCCTGCCGTTCGGGACGCATCGGACGATGCTACCGAGGGCAAGGGGTCATGCGTCACCGAAATCATGGACCTTGTGGTGCGACGGACGCTCGCCAGCCGGAAGGACTTCGTGGCGCTGAAGGACGACACACAGAAGAAATACCGCGAGATCATGGACCCCGCGAAACTCACGGAGCTTTCCGGGCTTCAGACACAGTTGTCCGACACCCTGCGCTACTACGCCCCCGAGGCGAATGTCTCGATGGAATGGGCCAAGCTCGTTGACATTGACTTCCCCCTGCCGAAGGCCGAGGTCAAACTTCACGAAGACGGATACAAGTCCTCGGTCCAGCGAACCGGCCACGGTCTTCAACGCGCTTTCATCCTGACCATGCTCCAGCATCTCGTCGCGGCAAAGGGCGTTGAGGCCGCAACCGAAGAGGGCGTTGCGTCGGAGGCGGAGATCCCCGAACAGCGAGAGCCGCAGCTTCCCGGTCTGGTTCTCGCCATCGAGGAGCCGGAACTCTACCAGCATCCGAGCCGCCAGCGGCACATGGCGTCCGTCCTTCTGAAACTCTCGCAAGGCACGATTCCCGGCGTGGCGAAGAGGACGCAGGTTCTCTACTCTACGCACTCCCCGCTTTTTGTCGGCCTCGACCGCTTCGAGCAAATCCGTCTCTTGCGGAAAGCCGACGATATCGGCGGGAAACCGAGGGTGACAAAGGCCGTCAAGGCGGAATTGGACGCCGTGGCCGAGGAAATCTGGGTCGCCCGTGGCAGTCAAGGCAGCAAGTACACCGCCGACACGCTTCGCCCCCGTCTTCAGGCAGTCATGACCCCATGGGTCAACGAGGGCTTTTTCGCCGATGTCGCGGTGCTGGTCGAGGGTGAGGATGACCGCGCTGCTATTCTCGGCGTGGCAGTCTCGATGGAGCACAACTTCGACAGCGACGGCATCTCGGTCATCCCCTGCATTGGCAAGAACAACTTGGACCGTCCCCTTGTCATCTTCCGGCGAGTCGGTATTCCGGTTTACGTCATCTGGGACGGCGACCACGGCCAGACTGATGCGAAAGCAGAAAACCGGCGGCTTCTACGGCTCCTTGGTCAAGCGGAAGAGGACTGGCCCTGTGGCGTGTGGGCCCAACACGCCTGCTTCAAGATCGAACTCGAGACGACGCTAGCCGAGGAGATCGGCAAAGACCTGTTTGACCGACTACTTTCGGAAGCCCAAGGTCAACTCGGTATTCGGAAGAAGAAGGACGCTCTGAAGAACCCTGTCGTGCTCCAGCGGATTGTCGAAAGTGCCTCCGCCGAGGGTAAGACCAGCGCGACGCTCAAGGGCATTGTAGAGAAAATCGCATCCTTGAAGCCTCAACGAGGGGGAGGGCAATGATCCCCAAGGACTGCAAGCGCCTCGCCGAGGTGGACTTCCCGATTGCCGAGGTGTCACGGCATGCAGCGCGGGAGAAGTCGATCCGGCACGGGCATCCGAGCACGCTGCACCTGTGGTGGGCGCGGCGGCCGCTGGCCTCCAGCCGGGCGGTGCTGCTCGCGCTGCTCTGGCCGGACCCGTGCGATCCGCTCTGTCCGACGGAGTTCAAGGCGAAGGCGAGGAAGCTCTTGCCGCAGGTGGGCGGCTGCAATCCGGGCACCACGGACGAGGATCTCCGCAAGGCGCTGCTTAAGTTCATCGCGGACTTCGCGAACTGGGATAACGCGGCGCAACGCACCTATCTCGAGGTGAGCCGGGCGCTGGTGAAGGCGGCGCACGGCGAGGAGCCGCCGCTGGTCGTGGACCCGTTCGCGGGGGGCGGCTCGATCCCGCTCGAGGCGCTGCGGCTCGGGTGCGAGGCATTCGCGAGCGACCTGAACCCCGTCGCCTGCCTGATCCTCAAGGTGATGCTCGAGGACATCCCGCGCCACGGGCCGAGGCTCGCGGAGGATTTGCGCCGCGTCGGGGCGGAGATCAAGAAGCAAGCAGAGAAGGAGCTGGCCGACCTCTACCCGAAGGATCCGGACGGCGCGACGCCCATCGCCTACCTCTGGGCGCGGACCGGGCGCTGCGAGTCGCCGAACTGCGGCGCCGAGATCCCGCTCATGCGTTCGTTCTGGCTCTGCAAGAAGGCCATTCGCAAGCGCGCGCTTCGGCACCGCGTCGTGCGGCCCAGTGGCACAGGCTTCCAGCCTGTCAATCCCTGGAAAGCACCAGACTTGTCGGCAACCAGAAGAAATCTGCCTCACCTGGAGACGGCTGGCGCAACCTACTTTGTCACCTTCCGTTGCCGCAAAGGCATGGAAATGCCGCTGGAAGCCAGGGAAGCGGTCCTTTCGGCCATACGGCATTTGGACAGCAAGCGCATCGCCCTGGATGCCGCCGTGGTCATGCCGGATCATGCGCATGCCATGTTCCGAATTACCGATGGGTCGAAGCTCGGCGAGGTCCTGCACAGTATCAAGAGTTTCTCGGCGAACCAGATCAACAAGCTTCTGAACCGAACGGGAGCCTTCTGGCTCGACGAGAATTTTGACCATATCGTGCGCCAGGCCGCGGAATGGGACGAGAAGTTCGAGTACATCCGGCAGAACCCAGTCAAGAAGGGTTTGGCGGATGCGCTGGAAGCCTATCCGTTTCTCCATCCAAGGAACCACAGGCAGGATGCCTGTGCCACTATCGAGTTCGAGGTCTTCGAGCCGAAGACGGAGAAGGACGTGCCCGGAGGAACGGTGACGCGCGCGAAGGCAACGTGCGTTGCCTGCGGCGCGGTGCTCCCGCCCGAGCGCGTGCGGGCGCAGCTCGCGGCGCAGCGCGGCGGGGCCGACGTCGTGTTCGACACTCAGGGCCGCCGCACGGGCGCGGCGCGGATGCTCACGGTGGTGACGCTTCGGCCCGGCGAGCCCGGGCGGCACTACCGGCTGCCCACGGACCGCGACTACGAGGCCGTCCGCAAGGCGCAGGCGCGGATCGCAGCGATCCTCGGCGAATGGGAGCGCGGCGGGAAGCAGAGCCTCTGCCCGGTGCCGGATGAGCCGCTGCCGCCGGTCGGCACGCTGGGCTTCCGCGTGCAGCGCTACGGCATGCTCCAGTGGGGCGACCTTTTCACGGCTCGGCAAAAGGCGACAAACGCTTATGTAACTCAACGTATTGCGGAGATTCCGGACATTCGTGTTAGGGAGATCATGGCCCTCTGCTACGGGCATGTCATAACACGCAATTCGTCGCTTTGCGTATGGAGATACCAAGCCGATCAGGAGAAGGTCGAAAGCGTCTTCAGTCGCCAGGCACTTCCCGTGGTCTGGGATTTTGGGGAGGCAGTGCCGATTTCGGACTCTACGGGCAGTATTGCCGACAGTACGAGTGGCGTCGTGCGAATGATTGAGGGAGCTATTCCGCTCGGCGAACGAACGGGACAAACCGCACAAGCAGATGCCTGTGAGTCGCCGCTGCCGGACGACAGCAGCACGGTGTTCTTCACAGACCCACCTTACTACGACGCGATTCCATATTCAGATCTTTCGGATTACTTCCTGGTCTGGTTCAAGCGCGCCTTGCTAGACCACCCGTACCTTCGCGACCCGTTCGATCCCACCAACAACCTGAGCCCTAAGAGCCGTGAGGCCGTACAGGATGAGACAAGAACCAGCGCGGGTCGCACAAAGGACCGTGCCTTTTTTGAGAGGACGATAGGTGTCGCTTTCGAGGAGGGAAGGAGAGTTCTTCGAGATGATGGGGTTGCTTCCGTCGTCTTTGCCCACAAGACGACGGAAGGCTGGGAAGCACTACTCTCAGGCATGACTAGGGCCGGGTGGACAGTAACTGCTTCGTGGCCCATTGCCACCGAGCTCGCCAATCGCTTGCGTGCCCGCGAATCTGCCGCCCTCGCTACCAGTGTCCACCTCATCTGCCGCCCGCGACCGGATGACGCGGGGGTGGGCGACTGGGCCGAGGTGCTGCGCGAGTTGCCGACCCGGGTCGGCGACTGGATGGAGCGCCTGCAGGGCGAAGGGGTCCGCGGCGCCGACCTCGTCTTCGCCTGCATCGGCCCTGCGCTCGAGATCTTCAGCCGCTACGCGAAGGTCGAGACCGCCGACGGGCGCGAGGTCGCGCTCGCCGAATATCTGGAAAAAGTCTGGGAGGTTGTGGGCCGGAGCGCCCTCGCCCAGGTGCTCGGCACCGCCGAGGCCAAGGCCCGCAACGGCGCGGCCGGCGCCGTGGAGGAGGACGCTCGGCTCACGGCGCTCTTCCTCTGGACGCTGCAGAGCACAAGTGGCTCAGGCTTCCAGCCTGAGAAGCCTGAGGGGGACGAAGAAGACATGGATTTGGCCGGGGAGGAGGAAGAGGAAGACACCGGCAAGGATGCCGGTGCCACAGGAAAGGCCAAGGGCTTCACGCTGGTCTTCGACGTCGTGCGTCGCTTCGCCCAGCCCCTCGGCATCGAGCTTCCCAAGTGGGAAGGCCGCGTCATCGAGACGAAGAAGGGCGTCGTGCGCCTGCTGCCGATCGCCGAGCGAGCGATGCAGCTCTTCGGTGCGGAAGGCGCTCTAGGCCTGGCCGCGCGGCTCGAGCAGGAGGCGACGACGACCAACCCGCTCCAGGGGATGCTTTTCCCCGACCTGGAGGCGGCCCCGAAGGTCCGCGGGCGGGGCCGGATCCGCGGGACACGAGGCAACGTCGACGTTTCCGACGAAAGCCTGGCTGCCGCCCGCGAGGCCACGACTCTCGACCGCGTCCACGCCGCGATGCTCCTCCAGGCCGGTGGCCGCACCAACGCGCTCCGCGCGCTCGTCAAGGCCGAGCAGGAGCGCGGCCCCGACTTCCTGCGTCTGGCCAACGCCTTCTCCGCGCTCTACCCGAAGGGGAGCGAAGAGAAGCGATTGATCGATGCTATGCTCTTGGCGGTCCCGAGGTGAGGAGGAAATCATGCTGAAAAGTCTCACGGTCCGCGGCTTCAAGTCCTTGAAGGATGTGACGGTCGAGTTCCCGCGAATGGCGGTGCTCTTCGGTTCCAACGCCGGCGGAAAGAGCAACCTTCTGGATGCCATCCAGGCGCTCTCCCGCATCGGCACCCAGCGCACGCTGACGGACGCCCTCAGCGAGCCGATCCGGGGCTACCCGATCGAGGCGTTCTCCTTCCCTTCCGGCGGGCTGGCCACGTTGCTTTCGGCGTCGTCCGCGCAGTTCTCCCTCCAGGCGGACCTCGCGCGGGAGAATGACGCCTATCGTTATCGCATCAAGGTGGAGATTGCCCCGGGCTCCGGCGCTCTCGCCGTAGCCGACGAGTATTTATCGGCCCTGGCGACGGACGGCAGCCCGAAGGGAACTGCAGCCATCGAACAAGTCGAGGGGAAGCTTCGTGTACGGCGGAAGGGCGAGGCAGGCAAGCCGCGGAATGAACCTCTCCGCCAGAACTATGCGCTCCTGTCGGATCCCAGGCTGGGCACGCCTCTCTACCGGTCCATCGAACGCGCCCGTCTCGAGCTGTCGGGGTGGCGTACCTACTACCTCGACCCCCGCGTCGCCATGCGAGCGGCGCAGCCGCCATCCGACGTCCGCGACATCGGCGTCCTCGGGGGCGAGATCGGGCCGTTCCTGTATCGGCTGCGAGGTGAGCACCCGAAGCACTTCGAGGCGGTCGCTCGAACCGTCCGCTCGATCGTGCCGAGCGTCGAAGATCTGACGGTCGATCTCGACAAACGCAGAGGCACGCTCGATATCCTCATCCGGCAGGGCGGCGTCGACTACTCCTCGCGCATCGTCTCGGAAGGCACGCTGAGGGTTCTCGCGCTCTGCGCGATCGCGGTGAATCCATGGGGCAGGTCGCTCCTGGCGTTCGAGGAGCCTGAGAACGGAGTCCATCCGCGCCGGCTCGAGCTGATCGCCCAGATCCTGCTCTCTCTGGCTCTGGAGCAGGGTCGCCAGGTCGTCGTCACCACGCACTCGCCGCTGTTCTGCGATGCCGTACTGAAAGGTGCTCGCTCGCGGCCTGCGGACATCGGGCTGTTCAACGTGCGGCGGGACGGGCAGGCGACGGTGATTCAGCCCTTCGACGTCACGGGCCCTCTGTTCAAGGATCACGAGATCGCTGCTGCGCTCACGACCGGAACGGAGGACGGCCTCTTCGAGAGCCTGCTCCTGAGAGGGATGCTCGATGAATAGTCCTGTCTTGGTGGACATCTTCGTCGAGGACCGCGCGCACGAGGCATTTCTCGTCCCGATGCTGCGACGGATCGCCCAGGAGGAGAAGGTCGTGGTCACGCCAAGGGTGCGGTCTGGGCGTGGAGGACACGGCCGGGCCGTCACCGAGCTGAAGCTCTACCAGAATCTCGTGCAGAAGGGCGCTGCTGGCACGACCAACCCGGACCTGCTGATCGCCGGAATCGACGGCAACTGCTCGACCTTCGCGAGAGCGAAGAAGGCCATCGTAGCTGCGACCCATACGCCGTTCTCTGAGCGGCTCGTCGTGGCCTGCCCCGATCCACACGTCGAGCGTTGGTATCTGGCCGATCCGGAATCGTTCAAGGATGTTGTCGGTTACCGGCCAACGATTGCCAGGAAGAAGTGCGCGCGGGACTACTACAAGGACGCGCTCGCAAAGGTGGTTCGGAAGGCCGGTCATCCCGCCACCCTTGGAGGAATCGAGTTTGCCCAGGAACTGGTCGAGCGCATGGACCTGTACCGCGCGGGCAAGAACGACCGCTCGCTGAAGGTCTTCGTGGACGATCTACGAGCCAGGTTGCGAGCTGTCCACTCCGCCAGTGGAGGCGGGGACGAATGACTCGCGCGGTGTGGCAGATCTCGGGAGGGCCGGCATCGCGCGCGTATGCCGAGGTCTTCCTGCGGCACGGCGTCGCGCCCGTGGCCTATGCCAACCTCGCGCGCCTGAAACAACCGGCGGTTGACCTGTTCGCCCGCATGCAGAGACCGTAGGAGGATCGCCATGGAACCCTGGTACAAGGTCGCCACACCGCGCAAGGAAGTCCGCGAAGGCCGCTCGTTCAACCCGGACGAGTTCGCCATCGCCCTCGAGCAGGTTGTGGCCGGGACGGCGCCGGAGGACTATCGCGACCCTGCGCAGTTCTTCGCCCGTACTTGCTTCACGCGGGCGCTGCGGGAGCACGCGGGGATGGTGCTGCGCCGACTCTCCGGGAGAACCGACAACACGTCGCCGGTGCTCACGCTCATCACCCAGTTCGGTGGCGGCAAGACGCACACGCTCACCACGCTGTACCACCTGGCGAAAAACGGAGACGCCGTGGCCGGCCACAACGGGGTCGCCGACCTGGTGCGCGAAGCGGGCGTCGGTTCTGTGCCCAAGGCGAAGGTCGCCGTGTTTGTGGGCAACGCCTGGGACCCGCAGCCGGGGCGCGAGACGCCGTGGATCGACATCGCCCGCCAGCTCGCGGGCGACAAGGGCGTCGAGGCGCTCGGGCCCGCGGCCAAGACCACGCCCCCCGGCACCGATGCCATCGCGCGGGTCTTCCAGGCGGCCGGCGCGCCGGTGCTCCTGCTCTTCGATGAGGTGCTGAACTACCTGAACCGCCACCGCGGCAGCGCCGAATCGTTCCACGCCTTCATCCAGAACCTGACGGTCGCCACCACCGGCACCACGCACGGCGCGGCGGTGATTAGCCTGCCGCGCAGCCAGGTCGAGATGACGGAGTCGGATCAGGAGTGGCAGGACAGGATCTCGAAGGTGGTGCGACGCGTCGCCAAGGACCTGATCGCCAACGACGAGACCGAGATCAGCGAGGTCGTCCGGCGGCGGCTCTTCCAGGACCTCGGAAGCGAGAAGATCCGAAAGAACGTCGCCAAGGCCTACGGCGACTGGTGCTTCGAGCGGCGGGCGCAGCTCCCGCCCGAGTGGACCGCCGTGGATTCGGCCGCGACCGAGGCCAAGGCGCGCGAGTTCCTGCAGCGCCGCTTCGAGGCCTGCTACCCGTTCCATCCGGCGACGCTCTCGGTCTTCCAGCGCAAGTGGCAGGCGCTGCAGCAGTACCAGCAGACGCGCGGCACGCTGGCGATGCTGGCCCAGTGGATCTCGATCGCGGCGCAGGAGGGTTTCCGCAAGGCTCGCACGGAGCCGCTCATCACGCTTGGATCCGCGCCGCTCGCGGAGCCCGGATTCCGGAGCGTCGTACTGGGTCAGCTCGGCGAGTCGCGCCTCGTCGCCGCGATCGACACGGACATCGCCGGCGAGCAGGCGCACAGCAAGGCGCTCGACGCGGATACCAAGGGGCCGCTGCGGGACATCCACCGGCGCGTCGGCACCGCGATCCTCTTCGAGTCGTCCGGTGGGCAGACCGACAAGGTCGCGCACCTCCCCGAGCTGCGCTTCGCGCTCGGCGAGCCTGAGTTGGACACGACGTCAGTCGACAACGCCGCGTTGGTTCTCGAAGGTAGGTCGTACTTCATCCGCAAGACGGGCACGGACGGCTTCCGCATCGGCTACCAGCCGACGATGAAGAAGGTGGTAAGCGACCGGCGCGCGTCGCTCGATGAGGAAACCGAGGTCAAGCCCGCATTGCGCAAGCTCGTCGAGGAGGAGTTCCGGCGCGGCGCGAGCATCTCCGTCGTGGCATTCCCGGGCGATGGGGCGGAGATCCCGGACACGCCGAGACTGACTCTCGTCGTAGCCGATCCGGAGGTGGAATGGGATGTGGGACAGGCCTCCGGCCTGTCATCGCAGGCTGGAAGCCTGCGCCACAGGATTGCCGAATGGACGCGCCAGCGCGGCAAGTCGCCGCGGCTTTATCCAGGAGCGCTCGTCTGGTGCCTCAAGAAACCGGGCCGGGACCTGCGTGACAAGGTAGAGCTCGGGCTCGCATGGAAACGGGTGGCGCGCGAGGTGGCCGAGGGCACGCTCGGCGGTGAGTTCGACAGGAACGACCGGGCGGAGCTTCAGTCCAAGGTGAAGGACTCCGAGGAGGCCGCCAAGGATGGGGTCTGGGGCGACTACCGGTTCGCGGTCGTTGCCGACGGCCAGGAGACCGACGGCCTCAAGGTGATCGACCTCGGCGCGGGGCACTCTTCGAGTGGCGAGACCCTGTGCGGCCGGGTGATCGGCGCGCTCAAGTCCGAGGCGCTCCTCAACGAGTCCGTCGGCGCCGGGTACATCGAACGCAATTGGCCTCCGGCCCTGAAGGAGTCCGCGGCGTGGCCGCTGGCGAGCCTGCGGCAGAGCTTCCTCAACGGCTCGCTCACCCGCCTCGTGGATCCCGATGCAATCCTGAAGAGCAAGATCGTCGAGTTCGTCAGCAGGGGCGACCTTGGCCTAGCGTCGGGCCGGAAACCCGACGGCAGCTACGAGCGGGTGTGGTTCGAGGAGTTGGTTGCGCCGGACGAGGTCGCCTTCGATACCGGCGTATTCCTGCTGAGGAAGAATTCGGCGAAGGCGCTCAAGACGGGTGCTCCGCCCGAGCCCGTACCTGGGCCGAGTCCCCAGCCTGGTCCCGGACCCATCACCGCGCCTGAGCCGAGCCCGACGCCAGGGCCCGCACCGGCGCTTGGCGCTACCACGAAGACGCTGCGCCTCGTTGGAACGGTTCCGCCCGAGGTCTGGAACCGTCTCGGGACGAAGATTTTGCCGAAGCTGCGGTCGGGCTCCGACCTCCGGCTTGGCCTGGAGTTCACAGTCACAGTGAAGGCCGACACTGCGGGAAGTCTCGCGGCGGAGCTACAGCAGATTCTGCAGGAGCTGGGACTTGGTGAG
>Ga0315273_10011266_pt1 | contig 11432 bp, 7 predicted proteins | sample YL17G02_0_MG_FD_205753 | JGI IMG/M metagenome (GOLD analysis project Ga0315273, IMG submission 205753) | Sediment microbial communities from Yellowstone Lake, YNP, Wyoming, USA - YL17G02_0 | ecosystem: Environmental > Aquatic > Freshwater > Lake > Sediment | place: USA: Wyoming | collected... | reverse complement strand
TCCTGTCCGACTTGGCCCTGTACCGAAAGGCCCGGGACAAGGAGGTCGCGTCCGCGGCGCGTGGCCTGGTCGGCCTGTTCAGGGAGGTCGCGCCCGGGATGCTGGCCAAGAAAGACCGGGGCCGGGGCGCGGACATGGATGCCGTGCCTCTCGCGTACGGGTCCGCCCCGATCGCGGACCGGGTGCCCGGTGCGGACTTGCTGGAGGCGGCCGTCGCGGCGGGTGAAGGCGGCAGCGATGGGGAGGACGGTGGGAGTGGGAGCGACTGGGAGAGCCTGGACGGCGGGGATGGAGAGGACGCCGCGTCGTCCGGTGACGAGGAGGATGCCGCGCCCTCCTCCGACCCCGCGGATGGCGACGTCATCGACGAGGAGGGCGAGGACGGCGCACAGGACGGCGCCGCCCCCGGCCCCGCCCCTACCCCTTCGACAAAAAAACGGGAGGCCGAACCGGGCAGCCTGACCTCCCTCCGCCGCGCCCTCGCGGCCGCGGCCGCCCCGCCCACCCCCACCCCCGGCGCCCCCACCACCACCATGCCCATTGAGCAGGGCCGCATCCTGGATGACGCCGACTTTGCGCGCATCCGTGCTCTACAGCACAAGGCGCGGGTCGCGGCCGCGATGGCCAAACACGGCTTGGCCGCTCCCTCCGCCTCCAAGCGCGCCCGCTTGGAGCTCGCCGCGGAAGACGAGGCGGAGGAAGCTGAGGCGGCTGCCGCGGCCCGGACGGCCGCCGGCGAGCGTGCCCTGGACCCGGCGTCCCTGGAAGCCCGCCGCCGGGGCCGCCAGGACAAAGAAGCCCGCCTGGCCAAGGTGATGGAAGGGCGGGAGGGCCGCCAGTTTGGTGCGGCCGCCGCCCGCCACAAGCGCAAGACGGGGGGCCTGTCCAACAAGCAGTCGCAGAAGAGGAAGGCCATGCCACTGGCGGCCGCATCCGGTGCGGCGGCCCGGCGGCGGGCGGCGAGCGTGGGGAACCGGGCGAGGGGGAGCAAAGGGAAGAGATAACCAGCTCTGTTTCTTAACGCCCAATCGGCCTCTCTGCTGCTCCAGAGCTTCCCACCCCTTCCTCTCTCTCGCTCTCTCTCTCTTTACTCTGCTCTCATGGCGACGCCAGCGACCATGCTCCTCTCCTCGCCTCCCGCCAGGGTGGGCGCCTCTGGGCGCAGCCGGGCCGGCCGCACGCCCGCGTCCCTTGCGCAGTCGCCGGCTGCGACGGGCGTCTCTGTCTTCACCGGCCCGCGCCTGGCCCTCCCAGCACGCCAGGCCCGCCTGCATGCCAAGGTGAGGGGTAGATGGGAGGATGGTGCAGTTGGCGAGTGTGCGGGCCAGGCAATTCGGGGACGGCAACCCCCGCTTGCCCTACCCGGGCGAATCTCTTGGCCTCCGTCGCGCGCGCTCGCGCTCGACCTCGCCCCCAAAAAAGCGCCGGGCGCACGCTGCAAACCCTTTCTTCCCCTCTATGTTTCAGAGCGCACGCGCGTCGACGGGCGGGCGCGCACATACATACACACACTAACACACACACACTAACACACACACTTGAAATGATTTTGCTTACTCTCACCTCTCATGATTTGTTGTTACAGCCCGCCCCCCCTCGCGCCGGCGCGACTGCCGACCCCTCCCCCTCGACCTCGTCCTCCACGACCCCCCTCCCAGCCAACTGGGCCGTCAAGTACCTGTACGACGGCGAATGTCCGATGTGCCGCACCCTGAAGAACGTGCTCACCCGCCAGGACGCGGGCGCGGGGCGGGTCGCCTTCATCAACATCGCGGACGACGCCTTCGATCCAGAGGCCCACGAGGGCATCGAATATGAGGATGCTATGGAGACCATCCACGTCATCACCCGGGCCGGGGACGTGGTCACCGGCCCGGACGCGTTGAAGCTCTTGTACGACACGGTCGGCCTGGGGTGGGCGTCCCGGGCGGCGGCCCTGCCGGTCGTCTCCTGGCTCGTGGACAGGCTGTACGACCTCATCTCCAAGTACAGGCTGGGCATCGGCGGGGTGGACGCGGTCATCGCCATGAAGCGCCTGTCCCAGGTGGAGGCGGGCGAGGACTCGTGTGAGAAGCACGGGGATGCCGGGTGTGACGCGCCGGAGTGGTGAGGTTTGAATATGTTGGGAGTGGTGAGGTGTGGAATTTTTGGGCGTGACCGTTTTTCAAGTTCTTCGAGAGAAGAGGGGCGAGCTTTGAACCTTGCGCGCCACCCTTCTTCGTTTTTATATATTTTCCGTCGTCGTGTTGATCGTGTTTCTTTCTCCGTATGTGTGCGTTTTCATGCCTCTGAACGCACGCGCGCATTCCAAGACTCTCCCCTCTCCCTTATTTCTTTATAAACACTCAAAACAGCGCCCACCCGCTCGGGAACGCGTCACGCAACCCATCCTCCGCCGCGCCCGCCGCCCACTCCCACCCGCACGCCCGCAGCAGAGCCACCCGCCGCTCCAGCAGCTTGCGGTCCGCCGGCTTGGAGCCGTTGCCTGCTGCCAGGGCCTTGTCGATCAGGGCCAGCGCGCAGGCCGGCCGGTCCGCCCGGGCCTCGGCCTCGGCGAACAAAACCGCGACCTTTGGTTCGGACGAGTCGGCCCACGCTTTCAGCTCCTCGACTGCCGCCTGGAACGCCTGCACGGACGCATCATCCCCGTCCACCACCCCGTCCATGGCCGCCTGGGCCTTGGCAGTTAGCGCCTCCGCCAGGGCACCCGCCTGGGTGGTCCGTTCCTTCCCCCGCTTGGCCGCGCCGGGCGTCTCGTCCGGGCACTTGCGGGCGGCCGCGTCGGCCAAGGCGCGCTTGTCAACCACGGCCACGACCGCGTCACAGGCGGCCAGGAGGGCCAACCTGCGCGCCGTGGCCGGATCTCCCTCCAGGGCCGCCAGGGCCGTCACCCGGGCGCAAAGGAGGGGCAGGTGGGCTTTGTGGCGAGCGAGGGCGTCGGCGAAGAGCGCGTCCGCTTCAGCCGCGGCCTCCTCGGACGGCCCAGGCTTCAACCCGCCCAGGAAAGACACCTCCGCGTCCAGCACGGCCGTCGCGCGCTTGTCGGCCGCCGCCTTCTTGCCATCCTCGTCCTCGTCCTCGACCTCATCGTCCTTCTGGGTGTCCTTCTTTTTGGAGGGCGCCGGGCCGACCAGCAGGGACAGGGGCACTCTCCCTGGCGCGTCCCCGCCACCATCGCACGTGGCCTTGCGCCCTAAAGTCAGCGACCCGACCAGGAGGCATCCGGGCGTTGCGTCTTTAGGCAGCTTGCCTTCTGCCAAAGGGCCCACAAACAGTGCGGCCCGCTCGCCGGGCTGGAGTGTGCGCTCCTTGAACGTGGTGCCACCGCTCGCCGCAGCCGCCTCTTCATCAGCCACCACCACCGCATCACCACCACCACCACCGTCTTTTTTCTTCCCACCATTCCCAGCCCCGTTTGCCTTGGCCGCCGCCAGGACGGCCGCGGCGTGCGTGGTGTGCACAGGCAAGGCCAGCCCCTCCACCGCCCGCTCCACCCGTAAGGGTGCGTCCGTGAGGCCGGCCAGGACAGCCGGGTCGTCGTGGCGGACCCAGGTCCGGAACGTGATGGCGCCTTTGGGCAGCGCGAGCTTGGCAGGGTAACAGTCGGTCACGCCCAGCACTTTTTTGTTGGCATCGTAGGCGATCGTCATCTGGGCTTCGATGGGGGCGTCGTACAGGTAGCCGGTCAGGGACGGCAGGCCCACCCGGTAATCGCCCGGTTCGGCCGCTTCAAAGGCGTAGGTGAGTTTGAGGCCGTGGCCGAGTTTGCACCCGCCAGCGAGCGCGTCGCGCGGAGCGTGCAGGGGCGCGAGGGCGGCCTCGGTCGGCCGCAGGCTCCACTGCAGGCCCGTCAGCGTGGCGGTGGGCTTGACCTTTTCGGCCCGGAATGGAGCCGACAGGACGAGCTTGGACACCTCGCCGGGCGACAGGCAGACGCCGGACGGGACCGACCCCACGCCGTGGAAGGAGACCGCCAGCGACAGGTCTGTCTCGCCCGCGCTGCTCCAGAATTGGGCGGCGCACACCTCCAGGGCCGTCCCCTCGCACACCTTGCACGCCAGGGCCGCCTCGCCCAGGCCGCCCAAGGAAACGTAGGACCGGGCCTCACTATCGCTGTACCGCGTGTGCGGCAGGCACTGGGTGAGGCGGAGCATGAAGCCGCGGGGCGGGTCGGCGCCCGGGCCGGCCTTGACCCGGAGGACCGCCCACGTCGCCCCGGGCGGGGGCGCCAGGAAGCGGCGGGCTTCGGTACCGGGCGAGAAGGACACGGTGCCCAGGTCAGCGACGCCACCGCCCGCGGCTGGGGAGGTGTCGACGGCGGAGGGCTTGATGACCGTGACCGGCACCCGTGCGAGCGCCCCCCGCCACGGCGCGCGCGCGTCCGCCAGGATGACCTCTCCATAGTGCAGCCCCTCGGCCAGGCACCCGGTGTCCGCCTCCACCTCGAACGACCGCCCATTGGCGGGGAGCATGAGGGAGGGTGGGCAAGCCAGCCAGGGGACTGTCGCCGTCAGGGCGATGCGGTCATCGATGGCCAGGTAGTCGGCCGCAACGTCGGCCGTCTCGTGCAGGAGGGGCGAGACGAAGACGGTGGCGGCGATGGAGGGCCGGGCCGCGCAGGCCGGGTCGCGGACGACCAAGCCCCTGGCCGACCCGGCGTGGCCGTCGGAGCGGCGCACGCTGACCTCGTACCGGCAGTCGGGCGCGTCGGACGCGAGCTCGCGGGCCAGGTAGGCGGAGGCCGAATCGACCTGGAGCAGGCCGCGCCCGTAGGTGAGGACGGCATCGGGCGCGGCCCCGCCCAGGGGCGTGGCCGTGTTTTCGACTGCCCGCCGCACGCGCGCGGGCGAGGGGCGGGAGCCGGGCGCCGCGCCCGCGGCCGCCAGCTGCTGCTTGGCGGCGGACAGGACGAGGGCCACCCCGCCCGCCGCGCACGGGCTCGCCATGCTCGTCCCGTTCATCAGCTGCCGCGCCTGGCGGGTCCAGGCCGGCACGGGCGCGACCGCACCGCCGGGGGAGGAGATGGTCACGCCCGTCGCCCCGTCGGGGGTGGGCCCCCGGGAGGACCAGGTGTACTGGGCGCCGTCGCCCGGCGGCACGACGCGGGCAGAGTGGGCGGCCGCGGCCAGGGAGGGTGAGACGTACGCGCCGACAGAGATGACGGGCGTGCTCGTGCCCCCAGGCGCGCCCACCGTGCCCAGGGCGGGGCCCGCATTGCCGGCGGACGAGATGAAGACCAGGCCGGCACTGTTGACGGCGTGGGCGATGAGGTCGATGAGGCGCCCCCCGTCGGGCGTGGCAGTCGCTTCGCCGTAAGACAGGTTGATGATGTCCGCGCCTGCGGCCACGGCCGCCGCGACCGCGCGGGCCAGGCCAGTGCCCGTCTCCATACTGCCCAAGCGGGAATCGCCAATCTTACAGGACATGAGGCGGGCGCCGGGCGCGACGCCATTTAGTTCGGGGGCGTCCGGGTGGTAGGCGGCCGCGATGCCTGCGACGTGCGTGCCGTGGGAGCCGGCGTCCGCGACGATGGAGAGCGTGGCGCCGCCGTCATAGATATTGAGGGCCACGTTCAAGGCGTCTCGGGCGGACAGGGTGGCGTGGCGGCGGCATGCCTTGAAGTCGGTGAGCGGCTCAAACTCAGCAAGCGCGCCGGTGGGCGAGGGGCGGGTCACGGCCGCCGTGCCCGGGCGGCAGCCGGCCCGCTCCACCCGGGGCGCCCGGCCTGGCACTTGCGGCCGCCCTTCCTCGTCAGGCTGCAGGGCTGACGTGTCTAGGGCGGCCAGCCACTGGGAGCCGTCGTGCCAGACGACGGCCTCCACCATGGGGCCGGCATCGGGCGGCGGGTCGGCGGTCAGGGCGGCCACGCAGGCGGCCGCCTCCTCTCGCGCCTTGCGCAGGGCGCGCCCGGTGAGGGTTGCGCACGCCCCCTTCCCCGCGTCCGCGTCCGCCGCGGCCTCCCGGGCTGCCGCGGCCGCTTGCCGCTGCTTAACCGCCCTTTCCTCCGCCCTCGACGCCGCGATGCGTGCCTTGAGCCCGCCCGGGAAGAGGGCGAACGCCCGGATGCAGCCCACCCTCCATTCGCCCGTCGGGTTGGTCCAGGACGGGTTGAGCTTGAGGCGGCGCCCGCCCGACGCGGCCTCGATGGTGCCCTCGCCATCCACCGACCGGATGGTGGTCGTGTCCACATCGCCCGAACCCGTGCAGTCCAGGACGTCCACCAGCTTGGGCTGGCCGTCTGGGCAGGCGCCCGCAATGCCGGCCGCGCCCGGGTCGACGCCCGTGTCAAGAATCGCGATCAGTACGCCACGCCCGTCTGCCTCTGGGTTGGCTTTTAGAAAGCGGGTGGCGCCGATCTCGTCCTTGGGCATGGCGCCCGAGACCAATGCGGCCGATGGATCGACCGGATCAGGCGTGTGCGCTGCGGCGGGAGGCATGGTTAAGCGGGGGCGGGTGGTAGGGGAGGAGGTTGAAGGGAGGCAGCGGCGAAGAGGAGGAGGAAGCGCAGCGCGTGGAAGAGTGCTGCTGCTGCCGGTGCGAAACAAAGGGGTGCGTGGGCAAGCCACCAGGGTCGTCAAGGGCATGCGCGTCGTGTGTTTGGGCGTGTGGGCGTGAGATGAGGCGGGGCGGGGAGGGGGGGGGCGAAGAAGAAAAAAACCGCCGATGGCTTAAGTGTGAGCAGGTGCGCCCACACGAGCAAAAACACCATCCTGCCGCGTGACAGGGCTCTCGCTCCCTTTGTTGGCGCGCCAGAGTTACACACACACGCTCACAGGCATGGCCTGCCAGACTGTCGCTACCTGGGTGGCATCATTGGGCGGCCAGTCGTCCTCGGCCGCCCAGCGTAGAGCTCCTCGGGTGCAGCTAGCCCGCGCCCGGCGCGACCACCTCGCACCCCCGCCCGCCGCGACTGCTTCTCAGGCCTCCTCGAAGTTCTGGTGCGAGACCGTCCCCTCCAACCGCCAGGCGGACGCGCTGAAGGCGACAACCGTCACTCTAGCGGCCGACGTGTCCGGAAGCACGCGCCCCGTCACCGCGTTCGTCGCGGCCGACACCACATCCCCCACCATCCTGGTCGTCGCCCGGTCCCTGGGCTGCCCCTTCTGCCAGAACCTGGCCCGCGGCCTGGTGAACGAGGGCGTGATGACCGACCTGGACGCGGCGGGCGTCCCGCTCTACCTCGCCTCCATCGGCGTGCCCGAAAAGGCGCGCGCCTTTTGTGCGCTCACTGGCTTCCCACCCGAACGCCTGCTGGCAGACCCGGGGGCGTCCGTTTATGAGGCGCTGGACCTCGAGCGCGGGTTCGGGCCTGCCTTCCTGTCGCCCACCACACCGTCCGCGATTGGGAGTGAGATTGCTGGCGGGGGTGGAAGTGCGCTGGCGGCCTCTTTCCGGGCGTGGGTGCCTTATCTGCCGCCCAAGCCGTTGGAACACGCCCTTGCCCAGGGAGGCACCTTTGCTTTTTCGGGCGCGGTCTGCGTCAGTGCCCGGGCAGACCGGGCGACGGCGGATCACCTGTCACCGGGTAAAATACGGGAGGTCGGGCTGGGGCTGGTGAAGGGGTGAGACATGGTGGGCGTGCGTGTGTGTGTTTGTGTATATAGCGTGAGTGTTGAGGGCCGAAGGTTGAGCGGCCCACTCCTCTGACTTTGGCCAGCGTCGCTGCCTCGTTGCTCTCGCTGGCCGCAGGCGGACTCTCTCTCACAACCACACCCACACAGTCCGCCCTGCGCGCAGCCACCCGTTACCACCCTCCCACACCATGGGCGGCCACAAGGCGCCCATGGCGTTCCTGAACAAGAAGTGAGAGTTTTGAGAGCGGCGTGACGGCGCCGCCGCCAAGCCAATGCAAGACAAGCACGCACTCACGCACTCACGCACACGCCTCCACCCCTCACACCATCTCAGGCCCTGGCACCCGGGATCCTTCCAGAACCAGGAGAAGAAGTGGAAGCTGGAGCAGGAGGTAAAGGGAGACAGAGGAGGGAGGGAGAGGGGACCGGCGGCGAGACAGCACTCTCGCTCAACCCCCTCACTACTGCCTTTTTTCATTTCACACAGGCCGCCGCCGAAGCCAAGCGCACGGACGAGCTCCGCAAGCAGCTGGCCGAGGAACGCGAGAAAGAGGAATTTGAGGTCCTGGCCGCGGGGGCGGGCGGCAAACGAGTGTGAGTTCAGAGTGGGAGAAGAGAGGTCGCCTGTTGTCAACCCAGGCGCAACCAAAACAAAAAACTCATCATCGCTCCTCCTAAAACACACACAGCAAGCGCCAGGAACGGGTGGACTGGATGTACTCGTCCGGCATGGCCGCTCACGCTGATGCGGCTGCCACGACCATGGTGGACGAGACGCTCCTGGGCGCGCGCCCGCTGGAGGCGGCGGACGCGCCCGCGGCTGCCGTGGCCGCAGTTGCCGCCCCGCCCCCACCTGTGGCAGCCCTCCCCGTCGCCCACCCGGCCGCCGCCGCCGCCGCGCCCGCCGCGGCCGCCCAGCCCCCAGCCTCCAATGCCGAGGCCTGGGCCCGCATGGCTGCGGACCCCCTGTTTGCGATCCGGGCCCGGGAGGCCGCGGCCCGGGCGGCCGCCGCGAGCAACCCTGTCGTCCTCGACGCGGCGCGCAGGGCGCTGGCCGAGGCGGCGGCCGTGCGGGCGGCAAAGAAGGCCGCGAAAAAGGAGGGGAAGAAGGGCAAGGGCAAGGGCAAGCATAAGAAGCACAAGAAGAAGCGCTCGCGGCATCACCCGCGGTCGCCGTCGTCGTCGCCGAGTGACTCGGGCGAGAGCGGGGGTGGGGGCGGAGGGGGTGGGGTTGCCCAGGCGGCGGCACCCGCGCCCGCGCCCGCGCCGCTGCCCGCGCCCACCCTCCCTCCCCCTCCCCCCCCTCCGCCGCCGCCCGCCGCGGGTCCGACCTCCAACCCACAGCCGCCGCGGGATGGCCGCCGACTTGATGACGACCGGGCGGCCCGCCGCCCGCGGTCGCGGTCCCGGGACCGCTACGGCGAGCGGCGCTGGCGCTCGCTGACCCCGTCCCGCCGGCGGCGCTCGCGCTCGCGCTCGCCCGCCTACCGCCGCCGCCGCGACGACAGCCGGGGCCGGTACGAGAGTCGGCGGCGCGACCACTCCCCGCCCCTCCGCCGGTCCAATAGCCGGGACCGGTACGAGAGGCGGTCGCCGCGGGCGCCCCCACGCCGCCAGCGGTCGCCCTCCCCTCCTCGCGACCGCCGGCGGAGCACGCCGCCTGCTGCTGCCCCTCGCCCCGCCGCCGCCGTCTATATGGACGGGGCGTCCGCCCAGGCGGCCAACCCCGGCACCAAGTACGGCCTGTCCCTGCCTGCCTCTTTCGATGCGGACGCCGCCGCTGCGGCGGCGGCGCGGGCGGCAGAGACGGAGGCCCGCCTGAGAACGGCCGCGCGCGAAGAGGCGGCCGTGCGCGAAGCGGCGACCGCGCCTGCGGGCCCCTCCTCCACCCGCGCTCCGTACATCCCTGGCCGCCGCACCGAGGCCGAGCGCGAGGCCGCGCTAGCTGACATGGCCGCCGCCGCGGGAGCCCGGGAGGTGGACCGGGCGGCGGCCGCCAAAGCGACAGTGCGGTGCGTCGCAGAGGAGGAAGAGGGTGGCGGGGGCGGCGACGGTCCCTCCTTTCTGGCTGCTGCTGTGGGCGCTGACACCTCCCTGGCGGCCGCCCTCGGGCGGCGCCGGTTCACCTCGACCTGGGACACGGATTTGTAGAGAGAAAACAAAAACAAACAGGCAAGCCACATCAGGACTGCTGAGGCTTCTTCCTCTTTTTGGACCCCCCACCCCCACCCGCTGTCCCACCCCCTCCTCCGTCCCCTCCTTCCGCCTCCGGTCCCCTGCTCGCCGACCACAGCGCCCGCTCCACGTCCCGGGCCGTCCAGGGCGGGCCCAACTCCGCCGCGCGCGCCCGCAGAGCCAGGGTCAGGGCGAGGGCCGAGGCGGCCGAGTAGTCACGGTTGCCGACTACCACGGCGGACGCTTCGTCGGATAAAAAGGGAATGGACGGGTCTGCCGCGGCCAGCAGAGCGGTCGCAGTCGCGGGTCCAATGCCTTTCAGCTCAGACAGGGCCGCGATGGCGGCCGACAGGGCTTGCTTGGACGGCGGGGCGGTCGCCCTGGCTGTCGCCCCGCCGAGCGCCTGCGCCGCACCCGCCGCTGCCTCCCCGACCTGCCCCGCCGTCAGGGCTTCCGCAAATCCCAGCAGGCGGGGGCGCCATGTGCCGCGGGCCAGCTTCCATGTCACCGTGGTCACCACGTCCGCCGGCGTGAGACCGGCGATGGGGTGGGCGCCGCCTGGTGGCGAAGCTGAACGGGCGGGCATGTCGAGGCCGTAGAAAGCAGCGTCATTGGCCACGCCCGTCGCCCTGGCTCGGCCAGGGGCGGCTGCGAGGGCGGCATCCCAGTCGCTGGCGGCTCTGGATGCCCATAGCGTGGCGGCGGCGGACTCCCGGACGGGGCGGGGTGCCTTCTCAACCGGCATGGAGGTTGAGGCTGAGCAGGTCAGGCGGCGCATGCAAAGAAGCGCGAATTGGGGGGGGGGGGGGCAGCGTCACTTGCGAGCGCGCTCGCGTGGTGCTGGACCAGGCCGCCAGGTGGGCCACTGCTGGTGCGTCCCAATTGGGCGCACTCCACAGCGATTTCAAAAAAGAATGAAGAAGAGACCTGCACGAGGGCTGCCATTGACACAACGTCGTGCGCTCGTCTTCTTTAGGCCGCGCCCCAACCCACTCCACAACCATGGCCCCACCCCGCCGGTCCACCCGCCTGTCCACCCCGGCCAAGGCCGCCTCCATGCCCTCCAAATCCTGGGCCGACTCCGCGGGCACGGGCGACCGGTCGGGCTTCCTTGGCGTCGACGGCCTTGCTGGCACGGTCCTCCAATACGCGGGGGCGGGGGGGCTGCTGGCCACGACGCCGGCCTTTGCAATCTACCTGTGCGTCGGTTGGGAGGGAGAGAGGGGGTGAGAGAGGGGAATTGGATGGGCGCGACGGCCCGTGAATGCGTGGTCACAGGTGGGAGAGGGCGAGCGCGCCGAGATCTCATCCTCCTCTCTCCCATCACCACAAAAACCACAGCTGGCTCGCCATCACCCGGTTCGACGCCTCGCCCGTCGCCCTCTGGGGCTGGGCCTCCAAGGCAGGCTTCAAGGGCGTCCTCGCCGCCTGGCCGTCCCCCTGGGATCCGACAGCCTGGGCCGTCCTGGCTGGCTTTGGCGCCTTCCAGGCCGCCCTCCAGCTGGGGCTGCCAGGCAAGAAAGTGGCCGGCCCCATCACCCCACGCGGCAACACGCCCGTCTACACCGCCAATGGCGTCCCCGCCTACCTGGTCACCATGGCGGCATTGGCAGCCGGGCACTGGGGCAAGTTCCTCGACCTGGCGGTCGTCTACGACAAGTTTGGCGAAATCCTGTCAGCCCT
>Ga0315273_10011263_pt1 | contig 11433 bp, 12 predicted proteins | sample YL17G02_0_MG_FD_205753 | JGI IMG/M metagenome (GOLD analysis project Ga0315273, IMG submission 205753) | Sediment microbial communities from Yellowstone Lake, YNP, Wyoming, USA - YL17G02_0 | ecosystem: Environmental > Aquatic > Freshwater > Lake > Sediment | place: USA: Wyoming | collected... | reverse complement strand
TTCTCTTGCAGAACGCATGGAGGGCCACGCCGGGGACGTTTGCGGAAAGGCTTTCGGGCGGGAGGTGGAGGCTCTACCGCCATCTTCGTGAGCTGTCCTTTCTGCTCACCCAGGCCGTGGCCGGGCGCTGTCCCAGGCTGATCATCAGCATGCCGCCTCGCCATGGCAAGTCGGCTTTGGTCAGCCACTGGTTGCCGGTATGGTTTCTCGATCTCTTCCCGCAGTACAGAATCATCCTGGCCAGCTACGAGTCTGACTACGCAGCGAGCTGGGGTCGCAAGGTAAGAAACACCATCCAGGAGCATCCTGGGGAGCTTCGGGTTGAGATCTCCGACGACTCCTCGGCAGCCAATCGCTGGGATACGACAGAAGGCGGCGGCATGAATGCGGTGGGCACTCAGAGCGCTGTAACTGGCCGCGGTTCTCAGGTAATGATAATCGATGATCCCCACAAGGACCGGGAGCAGGCCGAGGCTCTTTTGAGGAAACTTTCCGGGCCGATCATCATGGGTGTGGGCGGATGATGTAGTATATTCGCATAGTGTGGGGAATGGATCTGTTGGGAAAAGCACTTTTCAGAGAGGAGCATAGAGAGCAATACATGAGTATCAAGGATCAGCATGGTGTGTGTGCGTTATGCCGTGATCTTCTCGATAAGATGGCCCGCTTAGCAGTGCCCGTGAGGTTGTCTGAGGGACTCATTCATCAATGCGTGATTTCTTTTAAACCGACATCCAAGGAAAAGCTGGGACGGTACGCCCGTGAACAAGTTTCACCAATAGGCAGGTCAGGTCCATCGTGCTCTGAATGCCGTTCTCCGTGCTATCGTGATGAAAGATATGAGTTTGTGTGCAGTAAATGCGGTTTGGTCCAAGAGAAATTAAAAGATCTCAATTCTTGGAAGAGTTATGAGGTAGAGCGAGTCGAACCTGAATTAGAAAGTGAAGGATCTCATGATGTGGTTCTTGAAGATTTACGGGAATTGGAGAAACAATGCCAATATGAGCGAGTAGATTGTCGTATAGATAAAGGGAAAAAAAAGACGGTTTGGCATTATACTCACGACGATTTCATCAAGACCAAGTTTAGGCGATGCCGTGGTCAATTCATGTATGGGTTTACTTCTGCGCATTGTTGTTATAAATCACAAAACCCAAACGAGCAGTGTAAAGGTTGCAAGTATGCAATCGAAACCAGTTTGAAGGAGAGGGAGTCGGGAGCAAGTTACATAGAACTTTTTTTGAGGTATCCTGCACTATTTACATTTACTTTTGACAATGTCCCGATCCCGGACATACCTGTGAGCGCAACAGAATTATCCCGGCGTTATCGGATTATGCGGCACTTTGGTTATCCTTCTCGCAGTCACCCCACTATAAAAAAATGGCTAAATGAAAATCTGATTATTAAATACCGAATAGGCAGCATTTCTGTAATAGGGCCGGATTTATTCATCAAATTGACTCCAAGATATTGGATTGACTATGGCAGTTATCTGGAATTCATGCACACTCGCGTAGACCTTCTGTTAAGAGAGCATCCGGTTGAAGGCGCACACGCTATGTGGCGTTTCAGGTTCTTCGGGCGGAGGGGTTTCAAAAAAGCACGCTTTAAACCAACTGAGCAAAACTTAAAAGACGTTTTTGGCGAAAAGAACTTCAATCTTCTAGTCAAATTTCGCATATTGGTCAGATACAAGCCGTTCGTTGGACGAGAGGGATTATATTTCGCACCTCCATATTTTTATCGTCAGTCCCCTGAATGGAAAGAAGAATACAAAAATTATCAAAACGAAATATACAAATTAATGAATTCTGGTACGAATTATATTTTTCATTAGTCGTCGGACCGCATATGTGGTGAGGAGAAAGAATCTTCGGCATGGATAATATGAGGGTGATTCTTGAGACGGTTCCTTATGGGGTCTTAATCGGGTCGTCGACGGTTGAGCCCGTTGTGTAGTAGTTGAACACTGAATTTCAGCCATGATTTGCCATAATTAGCTTTGGCTATTCAAAAACGGATTTTACCAGGCCGTTAGACCGGCCCGGCACTAAAAAGAGGTCTTCATGCATATATACTACTTAAAAGGATTTAAAGCTTTCTATGACTACAGAAAGCATTTGAAATGTCAAAAAAAGAACGAATTTGGCCGCGATATTTTGCAGGCGGTCTAAGATGGCTAGCAAAAATGGCTTCTCTAGATCCGACCATCTCAAGGCGGAGTGGGCAGCACAGATCTTTAAAGAATCCGCACGAACCCAAACAACCGCGAGAGCTTTGCATTATTTTGCATTAGGCCGCCAAGACTATCCACTCTTCACCAAAGCTGGGCTGGCTGGTTTGCGAACGTATGTAGACAGCGACGCCGCGCATTTGACCAAGTGGATTGCACTGGCGAAACGGTTAACTCTGATCCCATGGGATGCCGCGCCAGACGAAAGTGTTGGCGAATACAACGAGATGGTATTTAATCCACCGGACTGTGATTTTTCATACAGATACACTTTAAATCGACCACAATTCTATGAACTATCTCAACTGAAGACGTACCTGGAGCAGAGCAACTTTGTTTTCAAATACACACCGATCGGGCGTGGTCAGCCGTATCATTTAGAATTGTGGGTTGAAAAGGCCACTATGGACAGTATTCTGCGGCCTGTCTGCGCTAAGCGTGGTGCTGTTCTGGTGACGTTCAAAGGACACTGCTCCTGGGGCGCTGTTTGGAAATCATGCAAGCGCGCGAATGACGCCGACCGGCCAGCATTGATGTTCTATCTATCAGACCTGGATTCTAGTGGCTTCAGGATGGGTGTCGAGCTTTCTGAGAAGATTGCCGAGATAAACGATAACTTTTACGGTGGACAACTCGATATTCGAGTCAGAAGAATAGGCCTAACGCCCGGCCAGGTGGTTGATTTCAAGATTCCGTTGGTTGATCGCAAAAGTACTGAATTGGCCAACAACCATTTATATAAAAATTATGTGGAATCTTACGATCTTAATCCAACTAAAAAGGCAGAACTCGATGCTTTAGAGCGGTATTATCCGGGTGGGGTGGCTGCTTTCGTCGATCATTGGCTAAGTAGTTTTTATGATTCAGAATTAGGTCAGCGATGTGACCGAGTAACCCGCGAATATGTGAGGTCAATACCTGAGGTCTACGAGCTGCCCGAGAACGTGGTGTCTTGCAAACGGAAGATATTGGCATGTCTAGAGGATCTAATTCGGCTTGAAGACGACTTGGAAGTGCCTCAAGGCAGAGAGATTGGTGTCAACCTTGAACCGAAGACTTCTGATCCGGATGAAGAAGCTTGGTTGCTAGATATCCAAAATGACATCAGCCCTTCACAAGAAGATGTTGATTTTGCGGTGGTGGAATAAATGGCAGCTCCTGTTCTCGACAACATCCCTGCAGAGCTGACCGGGCTGCGGCAGTTTTGCGTCCGCTACGACAAACAGCCCTACATCAAAATCCCCAAAACGGGCAAATTAACGGCATCCTGGGCGGGAGTGGAAGGCGAGTGGACAGGGCCGGAAGGATATTTGACTTTCTCCGAGGCCCGCGGATTTCTGGACGCCGGCGCTAAGGTGAGCGTTAACATCAAGGGTAAATGGGTAGATCGCCTCATCACAGGAATCGGCTTCATGAACAAGAGGGCGGCAGATCCGGCGCGGCAGATAGTGGGCGGAGACCTGGACTGCTGCCGAAACCCGATCACCGGGAATATTGGCCGGTGGGCATATACGTTCCTGCACAAAAATCGGCCCTTCTATGCGGAGGTCAGTCCGTCGCAGACTGGAGTCAGATTCTTTGCGATGGGACATCTACCGGACGACGTTGATAGCATGACTGGATATGGGGATCAAGACGATCTTCCAGCTGCTGACAGAGAAGCAATCCTAACGGCTAAACCAAAGGCGCGTGAAAAAATCGCAAAAGGGAAGCCGGCATTCAATGGTGTCGAGCTCTATGTAGATAGCCGCCATCTCACCATCACCGGCGATAAGCTACCAACCTATTGCTATGCACCGGAAGACCACACAAATGCACTTGCAGAGGCGCTAAAGGACTATCTGGTCGAGCCTGTAGAAGAGCAGCCCATCAAGAAAAACAAGTCCACTAAGAAGGCAGGCAGCTTTCCACCCTTGAATATCCTGCAGGTGATAGACACCACCGGTTTTGAGGAGCACGGCGGAGAGCTGGTAGGTTCTCACCCAACAGAGGGCAGCATCACTGGCGCAAACCTGAAAGTGAATCCGGGAAAGGGCGTATGGTCTTATCTACACGATTTCAAGGGCGGCACTGCCCCTGGCGGCGATGCGTGGATGTGGCTGGCGTGCGAGTGCGCGGCGGTGCCGTGGATGAGTGCTGGCGCAGGCATGATGGTGGATCCGGTAGTGATCGCCAAAACCATGCAGCACGCCGCCGATTGTGGCCTTATTCCGGAGACGCCGGATATCGTGGCAGCATTCCGAAAGGCAACGGCGGGCACGGAAGAGCCAAAAGGCCCAAATGTTATCGATGCTATCAAGGCATTGGCGGGAGTCTGCGATGGGGCAACGGCGAAGGATGGCATGGGCTTCTCCAAGTTCGACCGGGAAGCGAACAAGGACCTCATAGAGAAGGCGCTATCTGGAGAAGAGTTATCGCCAAAAGAAGAGAAGAAAGCGTATGCATTCCTAAAAAAATATAAAAAGCAACTAAAGAAACTGGGCATAGACTACGACCAGGTTGGCCATATTACCAGAGACTGCGGGGAAGGCTGCGAAAATGCGTTAGCTGGAATAATCGACCGGATCCCGGCATGGATCGAGGAGCACCATTTTAAGACGGTATCGGATACCAAAAAGATCTACCACTACGATCACGGCGTTTATCTCGACAACGGCGAGACGGTCTTAGAGGAGCTGATTGAGGCAGAATTTTCAGATATTACGGACAACAGGATGGTGTCGGATGTAATCGGCAAAGTCAAGCGCCGTACCTACACCGACCGCGACCTATTCAATAACCTGCGTGTCGTGAACGTTAAAAATGGACTGCTAGACTTGGAAACCCTGCAGCTTCAACCACACTCACCCGACTATCTATCAACTGCCCAGCTCGATGTACTCTATAATCCAGAGGCAAAGGCCCCGAAGACCGCCAAATTCCTTCAAGAAGTTGCGCAGCCTGGAGACGTTGCCCTAATTGAGGAGATTATAGGTTGGCTTCTATGGCCTGACTACCATATCCACAAGGCGGTGATGCTGGTAGGACCTGGCAGGAACGGCAAGGGAACGCTCCTGAGGCTGATAACGGCATTCATGGGCAGGAAGAGTATAAGCAATGTCACTTTACAAGACCTTGTTAGCGACACGTTCGCCAAATCAGATCTTTACGGCAAGCTGGCGAATATTGGCGGAGATCTACCTTCCAAGGATCTATCAGATACTTCGGCATTTAGGAACCTAACAGGTGGAGACGATAACCGGGCACAGGAGAAGTACAGACCGGCATTTAGTTTCAGGAACAAAGCCAAGATGCTCTTCTCCGCGAACGTGCTGCCTCGCAGTAATGATGACACTTTTGCGTTCTATTCCAGATGGATATTGTTGGAGTTCTTGAATAGATTTGTGTTGGATGACGGCACAGCAGACCCTAACCTTGATGAGAAGCTGCAGACGGTGGAAGAACTGAGCGGGCTACTAAACATCGCCCTGGCCGGTCTCCAGAGGCTTAGGACAGCAGGATGGAAGTTCAGCTACACCAGGACAGCAGAGGACGTTGAGGTGATGTACAAGCGAAATGCGAACCCCGTATTCGCCTTCCTCATGGACGAGTGTGTGGCTGGAGATGCAACCGACTATATTGAGAAATCTGTATTTTTCGACCAGTTCAAGAACTACGTCAAAACGCATAATCTCCGGCCAATGAGTACAACAAAGTTTGGAGAGTTGCTTAAGGATCAGACCGAAATTCCCGTCTCGACTTTCAAACCATGGATTGAGCATGGAGATAGGCCACGGTGTTGGGCAGGGGTGAAATTCAAAACACCCCTCACCAAAAAAGAGGAAAGCGGTGAGAAAGCCACAAAACCAGCCGAAAAGGGCGAACAACCCGAAAATAAAAACGCTAGCTGCGGACTTCAGGCCATACCGGCCATACTAAAACCTTATTCTACAAACCCTCAAGAAGAAAATGAAAATAAAAAAAGAGAATATGGTGTAGTAGAGTTAGAGTATAAAGAAACTATGGCCGGTATGGCCTGCGACCCGATGATAGTGGTTTGCCCTGTGGAGAGAAAAGAGGGCGAACTTCAGACAAAAATAACCGAAGAGCAAACCAAAGCCAGAGAGGAGCCCGCCCCGGTGGACAGCTCCGAGCAGATCCGAGTAGCGGCCATCTCCGAGTACGGAAAGAGTGGATGGGTTGATCCCGCGAAGCTTGCCCATGCTCTGAAGCTGCCTCTTTCCGAGGTTGAGGCGTGGCTCCAAGCCAATTATGTGGCCTACGACCGGCCCGGCGGCGGCATAGGATACAGGCAGCGCAGAGCTGGAGAGGGGGCGAAGGCATGAGCAGCAATTCCATTGATTTTCTTGTCGGTAAAATCATCCTGGCCGATCTGGGCTCCAATCAGATATCGGTGCGGCTCCTCTCCTGCAGGCAGGATGAATTGACCTTGCAGACCAGGGCCGGATCAAGGATACTGGTAAACCGCCAAGAGACCAAGAGCATCAGAGAGCTGGCAGGCAAGAAGAGGCGGAAATGATGGATTTGACAGAGGAAGATCGCCCCGGTCATGTTCCGGGTGTGGTAAGTGCAAGATTGCGACCAATGGATTATGAGACTTACCGAAATGCGCCGAAGCGAAACCAGGGGAAGGAGAGGCCATGACTAAAGGCAAATCGCATTGCTGGGGTGCACGCCTCAATATTCTAAAGACGAATGCTCGAAAGGCCCGGACCCAGGCGAAGAGCTACGATAAGCAAGCCTACGACCGCACCGGCTACGATGGTAACGAGAGCGAGGCGGTGGCATAGATTAATTCGGTCCTTAAAAGGAATTAATTCGATTATGGAAACTAAAAGTGGGGTCGTCCTGCGAGCATGAAGAATAGCGTTGGATTGTGATTTTTACCGGGCCACCGAAGACGTGCGGGACAACTTGGGTCACTAGCACTTCCACCAGCTGCAAAGATTTCCGTAATAAAATCACTGGCAGTAGCGGCATTTTGAACGGAGAGATCAGAATTGTCCCAATTTTACCACATTTAAAGCCTAATTATCCCTGAATTTCCCCTATTAAATCCTTAAAAATGTGATTTTCTGCCCTAATTATGCGGCTGAACAAACCCGCTAGCGCAGCTTCAAAATCTCCCAATTCGCCAACCAAAACACCTAAAAAAGGAAAAATTATCGAAAAAGGAGTTGAATATATGAAATTATTTCAAAAAAGTATTTCAAGAATGAGGGTGACACACGATGAATGAGACGACAAAACCCGACAAAATCCGACAGCTTTCCATTGCGCAGGAGAACGCCCTTGAACATCTGCTACGAGGCCAGAGCGATCGAGCCGCTGCTGAGGTCGTGGGCGTGAGCCGGCAGACGGTATGTGACTGGCGAAATAATGATCCTCTTTTCATTGCCGAACTGAACCAGCGGCGTGTTGAATTGTGGAGGGAGGCCCGCGAGAGGCTGAAATCCCTGGCCAATCATGCTCTGGATGTGGTAGAGCTGCATCTTGACAGTGACGATCCCAAGGCATCCCTGGCGGCAGCCAAGTACATTCTGCAGGGCACCCGGCTCCTTGGCGAGACTGATTTGCCACTGAAGGGACCGACGACTGCTGAGGAAATAATCCTAGGGGGACTGCGGAGAGAAGCCAGGCAGGAGCTGGCAGCCAACGAGGAGCCGGCTAAGCCAATATTTGGGTTAGACCAACTTATGGACCCACTTATGTACGACTCATTCACAGCTGAAAAGAAATTTGCAGATAGGGTCGAGGCTTTGGCCAGGAGCAGGTTGAAGAAAGCGATGGCAGAAGCAGGGTTATCATGATCGATAAGGCCAAAGTATGCTTCTCCCCGCAGGAGCATTTGTCTAAAGAGCATTTTATAGAATTGATCGGGAAGCGAGTCGAAGACTGCGAAGCCTGGGAAAGAAAACTCAGATCTCAGGGTAATCTGAAGGATGCCGAGATGATGAGGAAAAACAAGAAGCAGATGGTGAAAACATTGGAGGGACTTCAAGATGTCAATTTCTCAAGAAGAAATAAGCAAAACATTTGAGCAAATGGCAGAGCGGTCTACACCTCCCGAACTGACACCAGAGCAGCTTAACGCAATCGACCTATTAATTTTTGGGAAAACCGATAAGGAAGTAGCTGAAACCATCGGTGTTGGCCGAAACACCATATCAAAATGGTACAAAAACGTATTTTTTATCGCAGAATTGAACGCCAGAAGGGAGGAACTATGGAAAGACGCGAAGCTCAGGCTAAAGTCCCTGGTCCATGAGGCTGTGGATGTTCTTTCTAATGGCCTCCATAGCTCAGATGAGAAAGTAGCGATAGCCTCCGCAGTCCATATCCTGAAAACGGTGGGCCTGTACGGAGAAGTGAAAGAGAGCTTCGGGCCTACGACTCCAGAGAAGGCTGTTTGGGATCAGAGAGCAGAGAAAGAGCTTCCGATTTACATGGCACTTAGGCCGGATTCATTCTGCGAGTGGTCTGTAAAGAATCAGATGGAGGAATTGGCCCATGAGGATGCTCAGAAGTATATGGGGTACTGGTACGAGAGGGCTGTTGATGAGCAGAAGAAGGAGCTGAGGGATTATAAGAAGAAGGCAAAGTCTCAAACCCAGCACCCTCAGGTAGAGCTTATCCCTCTGACCATTGAGGAGATAGAGGAAGATCTTCCCCCGGGCCATGGCGATAGTTCAGAGCCCATTAAAGCCTAGGGAGGCCTCCCCTCTCTCCCTTTTGGGCCTAAATCGATATGCCAGGGGTCATAATGATACCTCAATAAAACTATTCAATAGCATTTTTTGACCTCTTTTTGGGATTATGCATAGCGAAAATTACTGAGTACCAAGTTTCTAGCTGGCCTATCATCGGCCCAAGCTATGTGCTTCTCAAAAATGATTGTCCTTAAAGATGTTGATTATCTTGGGCCAGATGGCTGCCCACGGCCCATGCTTCCCACAAACTGCCCAAGAGCGAAGCTCGCCTCTGGCCAGACCACTCAGGGAGGGCTGCTATTTTCCGTGCAGGAAGACCATAGCAGTCATTTGCTTTGATCTATTACACTCAGCCAGTCTACTCTTAGAAAGTCGCTATCAAATGTGGCAATTTTAGAGATCTCATGCTTGAGACAGGTCGAGGCAATCATTGCATCATTAGGCATGAGGTTGTACCTGATCATGGCGTTGTTCCAATCATCAAGGTTATCGTTGATCGGAAGCATTAAAATGTCTCTCTCCTCAACAAGCCTGAATATCAGATCCAAATCCTCTTTGAAAGGACTGTAGCCTTTGAGGGCAATGGCTCTGCGGAATTCGGAGTAGTTGTTAGTTCCATATCGTTCCTTGCAGAGTTTGCGAAGGGAAACAAAGACCAGCTCACTTAAAACGGTTGCTGAAGTTGCCAGATCGGACGGCATTAAAATAATGTTTTGGGCAGATTTACTAAACTTCGTTTTCACCAGGACGCTGTAAAGCACATTTGTATCGACAAAAATCACATCTGGGCCTCTTCTTCAAACGTTTCAAACTCTTCCATAGAACCTTCACCGAATGCGCCGCAGAATCTAGAGATGTCGAATTTTTTTACAGTAAGCTTCAATCTCTCTCCCTCTCTAAAGTCTACCTCGTGCAGCGGCTTTAAGACGCCACCTTCATAAACGCATTCAATGGTCTTAGATGCACTCATAATTCTGCCTTTTGTTTTAGTGGACTCGTAGGCTTAAATATTCTTCCAATCACTTCATGCAAAAGCTTTTTCCCGCCAGCAGCCAGAAAGCCGTCATCGGGAGGATAATAATAATTGACCATGAGCCTCAAGTCCCCAAATCTCATTTTGAATTTGAAGTCCAGCTTCGCAATTCCGATCACAATCATTATCTTCAGTCAGAAGGCCCGTCTTCATGCCTGACCCCATCCGCTGGGGCCCCGACAATCCCCATCCTTTCTCCCAAATGAGGACGGAGCTTGTCTGGGATGGCAAGTACGATGAGTACGGCAACCGTCGCAGCGTGGACGTGGCCGGAGCGGCCATGCCCATGCAGAAGATCGAGACGGTGGACATGCCCAGGAGCGAGGCCCTGGCATCTGGTCAGACAACTCTTGGCGAACTGCAGACCACCATGCATGATGATTTCCGGAACCGGCTCATCTGGGGAGATAACAAGCTGGTCATGGCCTCGCTGCTCAAGGACTTCCGGGGCAAGATCGATCTGATCTACATCGACCCACCCTTCGATGTGGGGGCGGATTTCACGATGCAAGTGCCTGTTGGTGAGAAAACAGAAGCATTAGAAAAAGAACAGTCGCTCCTAGAGATGGTAGCGTATAGGGACATGTGGGGAAAAGGCACTGATTCGTATCTGCATATGATCTATGAGCGCATTGTATTGATCAAACAATTGCTTAATGATTCTGGTTCTCTTTATGTTCATCTCGACTCTACTGTTGGACATTATGTCAAAACCTTATTAGACGAAATCATGGGAGAAGAGAACTTTGTAAATGAAGTAGTTTGGCAAAAAATAAGATCTTCAAAAGGCCAAAGCCGCGGATTTGGAGAAGTTCATGACGTAATTTTTGTATACGCAGCATCAACCTCTACAAATTTTAATCCTCTTTTTGTTCCGCTCGATGAAGCAAGGTTGAAAACTCATTATTCAAATGTAGAGCCTCAAACTGGCCGTCATTTTATGCTGGATAATTTTTCTCAAGCAGGACAAGGGGAGCCGAGATGGTTTGGAGATAAGTTGCTTTATCCACCACAAGGGAAACATTGGATCTGGACACAGGAACGAATAAACGGGGGTATGAAATCTGGAAAAATCGTAATTACATCAGGTGGAATGCCAAGAGTGAAACGTTATCTTGACGAATCAAAAGGAAATCCGGTAGAAGATCTCTGGACCGATATTCCCCCGATCAATTCTCAATCGAACGAACGACTTGGCTATGATACACAAAAGCCAGAATCTCTTTTAGAACGCATAATAGAAGCCTCCTCCAACGAGGGCGACCTCGTGGCCGATCTCTTCTGCGGCTCCGGCACCACCGGCTCCGTGGCCGAGCGCCTGGGCCGCCGCTGGATAATGTGCGACCTGGGCAGATTTGCCATCCACACCAGCCGCAAGCGCCTGATAGAACTACAGCGCAAGCTCCAGGCAGACGGCAAGCCCTACCGGGCCTTTGATGTCTACAATCTGGGCC
>Ga0315273_10011262_pt1 | contig 11434 bp, 14 predicted proteins | sample YL17G02_0_MG_FD_205753 | JGI IMG/M metagenome (GOLD analysis project Ga0315273, IMG submission 205753) | Sediment microbial communities from Yellowstone Lake, YNP, Wyoming, USA - YL17G02_0 | ecosystem: Environmental > Aquatic > Freshwater > Lake > Sediment | place: USA: Wyoming | collected... | reverse complement strand
TCCCATGTGACGCTGCTTTATGGGGATGAAACTTGCTCCGGCAGCGGCTGCCTTTCTGCTCAGCATCTCCACCTCCTCTGCGGTGGGCTCTACAGTCTCTTCCGGCGCTCCATGCTGCAAGAATATCTCGTCCACCACCTCTACCAGCCTCCCGGCCTCTGGACCTGCCAGCCGCTCCAGGTCCCCTCCGATCTGGGGGTGAAGGTTGAGAAGGCCATCGGAATAGGTTCCTGCCCCGCCCACTCCGCACATGATGCGGCAGGGATCGCAGTGAAGGCAGTGGCCTCTCTTCTTCATGGGACAGATCCTGTCATGGACGTCCAGGCCCTGGTCCACCATCAGCACATCGGCCTGGGAAGAGAGCTCGAGGGCAGAAAATAGGCCGGCGGGACCGGCTCCAACCACGATCACCTCTGGCATATGGTCCATTGTTGGTCCTGGTGCTATTTAGACCTCCCCAAAGGGTTAAACCTCTATAGAGAAGAAGGCAAGAGTGATCATTATGGAAAGAGTTCAGGACGTAAAGGGCCTCGGCGGAATGCTGAACGGCTTTCGAGATCTGGTAAAGGATGAGGGGAAGATAACCTTCGTGGGTTCACCTGGATTCTGCACCCCCTTTGCTCTCTTTCTGGGCTATCCCGTTCGCGAGAAAGAGATGGCCTTTGTTCCGGGGCTGAACAAAGAGAAGGCGCGGAAGATCGTCTCCTCCGAGTACGGCCTGGAGCTCGGGGAGGCCACAGGCGCGGATGCTGATGTCTTGGTGATCCTAGGTGGAATGGCCATGCCCAAGATAGGAGTCAAGCCCGAGGAGATGCGGGAGTTTCTGGCAGGGGCGAAGTACAAAAAGCTAATTGGAGTGTGCTTCATGGGCATCTTTGAAAAGGCAGGATGGTGCCAGGCACTGAAGTTCGACTATGTCATGAACCTGATCATAGAGGGAGACGTATCCAGGTGAAGGCCTAGCTGAGATCGAATTGAAGGTTCCGCTATAGGACTGATGGGCCCGACGCGATTTGAACGCGTGACCTCACGGTTATCAGCCGTGCGCTCAACCAGGCTAAGCTACGGGCCCGGCCAGCACGTTGCATTGATGATCCCATTAATAACTGTTTCCCTGCAGACATTGAGCTACTGCATAGCCATTAACCGCCTGATCCTTTCCTCCGTGCCGGGGTGAGTGGAGAAGAGAGAGGCCGGCCTTTGGCCCTTTAGGGGATTAACTATGAACATGTGTGCTGTGGAAGGGTTCACATTTGCCGGCACGGCACCCTTCTCGAGCTTGGCCAGGGCGCTGGCCAGAGCTGCTGGGCGACCGCATAGCCTGGCACCGCCCTCATCGGCTGCAAACTCCCTGCCCCGGGATATGGCCAGCTGGATCAGCAATGCTGCAAAGGGCGCCAGCACGGCCATCAGCAAAAGGCCCACCATATTTCCGTCATCCTCATCTCGTCCTCCCAGGATCAGGCTCCATTGAGCAATGCTGGCCAGATAGGTGATGACGCCTGCGTGCGGCGCTGATCAAAGTGTCTCTGTTCTTTACATGGGTGAGCTCATGGCCCAAAACTCCTTCTAGCTCGCTATAGTCCAGGATCTTCATTATGCCAGTCGTCACCGCCACTGCGGCGTGCTTTGGATCCCGGCCGGTGGCAAAGGCGTTGGGCATCTCAGAAGGTATGATGTATACCTTGGGCATGGGAAGGTCGGCTCGCTCTGCCAGCCTCTGCACTATCCCGCAAAGCTGAGGCGCTTCCGAGGCCTGAACCTCTCGAGCATTGTACATCCTCAGCACGATCTTATCGCTATACCAGTAGCTGCCTATGTCCATGATCACAGAGAGCAGTAGAGCAATGAGCAGGCCCGCCCGACCGGCAATAGCTCCACCTATCATGAGCAAGAGCCCAGTGAGAAGGGCGAGCAGAAGGGTTGTCCTTAGAATGCTTGTCATATGAGAACCTAGAGGGGGTGGATGGCAAAATATATTACCCTTTCGATGTCACTATAGTGTTTTAATGCTTCTTTCCTAGAGAAACTGCAGGTGCTATCCTTATTTATAAACGATTTCGTGCCGTTGCAGAATAGCTGCCGGATTTTTTGATAAAGGCGTTTGGACAATAGCAGATACCCTTAAATTCGAGCAGCAAGAGCAGTCTCTCATGGACGTTCCAGAGAGAGATAGCTCTAGCCAGGAGTGCAAAGAGGACTTGAAAGGCCTCTATGACCTGGCCATCCCGCTGAGCATGCCCGTCACCGTCATCCGTGATCTTGTGGAAAAATTCGATCTGGATCTTGTGAGGAGAAAGGGCAAGATGGAAATGACGGGAGAGGTGATGGATAGGGAGATCCTGGTGCTGAGAGGCGATATAGAGACGGTCATGGCGGCCAAGAAGTACATGTTCGAAGCCCTTGACAAAAAGATGGATGAATGGGATAAAATGGATAAGGAGCTGAAGTACAGAGAGTTTTACGAGGAGCAGGCAAAGGAGAAGCTAGAGGAGGTTAAGAAACTGCCCAAAGACCAGAAGTGGGAGACGACCTTCTAAAAAGGATTAGGTCTCGTCCCAGCATGTCCTTTTCGCTCCTGTAGCATGCTTTTGATCTCTCTCATTCTAGCATAACCCATTGGTTCCGTCCCTCCCACAACTTTAAGGAGACCAGCCGGACCGAGGTTCCTTCAAGATCCTTTTTCAGCCGCTGACACAGCCATTCGGCGATCAGCTCTGCTGTGGGGTTGGGGAGGAGATCGTTCAAGTTGCTATGGTCCAGATCCAGCAGGGCAGAGCCCAGGATTCTCTTGAGGTGGTAGAAGTCCATGACGAAGCCCTGTGGGCCCACCTGCCCTTCGATCACCACCTCAGCCCGATAGGTATGGCCGTGAAGGTTGGCGCACTTGCCCTGGTAGCCAGGAAGGCGGTGGGCGGCGTCGAACTCTGCCAGTAGACCCAGCTTCATTCCTGCAGCCTCCCTCTTCGCCGGTCGATCTCATCCAGCTGGTCCAGCATCTTGCGCAGAGCAGTTCTTACGGCATCCGAGAAGTTCACGAACTTCTTGCCGTCTCCTACGTGCTGCTGGACGTCATCGATTATGTGCTGAGGTATCTCTACTGTAACCTTGGGCATGTATTCCTCCAGTCCGGCCTGAGGCATACCGGGGGCTTATTAAAGCTTTTGATCCCAGCCGGGGTTCAGAGGAGCTCGGCTATGCCATACATTTCAGCCTTCTGAATCCAGGAGGGCATCGGGAGGTGCGCCTGCCAGCACTGCCAGGCCTCTGGCCTCCATGAAGTGCAGCCGGGCGGGGACGACCAGAATGTGAAGAGGGCCGCCAAAGTCGTAAGCAGAGAGCCTGCTGAGGAGTTCGGCCTTCACAGTAGCATCCTCGGATCCTGCCCGGGCAATCCCCACCCCCAGGCGGCCTTTTAGAGCATCATCTCCTGATGCCGCCGCCAGCTCTAAAAGAAGCTCTGCCCCCTGGTTGACCGTCATAAAACTGTCCTCGCAGATGTCCAGAAAGAGAAGGGTATGGAGGTTCCTCTCCAGGTTCTCCAACAGGGCTAAATAAGGGGTCTCGGGGAGGATGCGCTTGCCCCTGGTTAAATAAGGAAAGGGGATGGTGGCGGATCTGCCGAACTTGTAGTTCTGCAGGCAGCAGAGTCCCGAGACTGCCGTGACGATCGAAGAGGAGTGAATAACCCTTGTGGCAACGCCCATCTCCACCGTCCTCAGCCGGAGGTCGGGGTCGCCTCCCACCAGCAGGGCCAGATTCTTATCTCGTGCCTCCTCCAGCCAGGCGGGATCGACCTCCACATCCTTTCGGGAGAGGGGGTGGATCTTCTGGCCGTAGAATCTCTCCAAGCCTTCTAAAGAAGCACCCGTTATCCTCGAAGTGTAGAACTCTGCATAGACCTTGTCTGCAGATCGCACTGCCTCCAGGCCTTTCACGGATATATCTTTCTCATCATAAAGCCCCAATCCTACGAAGGTGAGCATGGTTCTCTGATCTTTCGTCAAGATTAAAAAAGGAGCGTGCTTAGCTCCGCGGAAACTCTCTGTCGATGTCTTCGCCCTTCTTTGCACTCAGTCCTTTGGCAACAGGAAGTGAAAAAGCAAATCGATCCATCAATCGTTTTCGACCTCTCTGGCGTGTGGTTCCCTGCGAATGTGAAGAGCGAATCGATCTATTAGCCGTTTCCGTCGCGCCCTCACCTGTAGTGTTCCCCGCGGACGCTTGCGGGAGCCGCGCCCGCGGCCTTGAGCGGGAGCTAAAAGGCCCCGGGGCGACACAGGAAGAAGCACAGTAGTAGTCAGCTTGGGGGAGAATGACCGAGGACGGCCAGACCGGATAGAGGGCGAAATAAAAGCATGGCCCCTTTCGTGATTCATGCCACTCCACTCTTTGGGCAGATCAAACCTGGCCGGCTGTGAGCGGGGAAAAAGATCCCGATCTCTTCGTTAGATCTATATCCCTTCCCCGAAAAGGAGGAGAGCATGATCGGCAGGACAACTCAGGTGGTGGATTGCCGGGAGAGCATGGGCCTGGCCAAAGGCGGCGGGCTGGCCCAGCGAGGCACCCTCTCCGAAGCAGCGAGCCCGGATGTGATCGCCATAGCCATGTCCCCCGGAAGGAGGCATATCACCAAGCCGGTTTGCGAGATAACCTACGGCCTCCGAAGAGAGGGCATCCAAACCAGCGTTCTGGTTTTGGAGGCGGGCACGGGGGTTCCAGAGAGCTTCCCCCAGGCATCGCGCGGCTACGGCCCTACCTTCGGCCTCAGCGAGAAGGAGGTGGAGCAGATCGCCCGCCACAAGATCGCAATTCTGCACCTGGGCAATGTGCGATCGCACGTCATCCACAAGACGAGAGAGGTTCTGGGTCTGGTGGACATACCGGCTGTAGTGGTCGCCCAGTGCCCCATCGACTTCGAGGACTTTGCGAAAGAGGGAATCAAGACCAGCGTTGTGAAGCCGCCCAAGCAGCTGACCATGACCAAGGGGGAGGTTGTAGATATCGTCACCGGGGTGACCAGAGGAGCCACCTGCACCCGCGTGAAGCTCAACACCTTGACAAAGGTCCTCAACAAGCATCTCTCAGAGATCGCCGCCCGGCAAGCAGCAGAGGCCAAGGCCCAGAAAAAGAAGAAGTAGACTTCTCTCTCTTTTTACCCTTGCGAGGAGGATTAATATTACCTTGAAGAGTATGGGGCGATGAAGTTCGTAGTCCTGGTAGGCGACGGTATGGCGGATCGACCGCTTGGTGCGCTACAAGGGCGTACCCCGCTGCAGGTCGCCCAGATCCCCCATATGGACCGGCTGGCTGCGGCGGGCAGATGCGGCCTGGCCAGGACGGTTCCAGAGGGAATGCCGCCGGGAAGCGATGTGGCCAACCTCTCCATCTTCGGCTACCCCCCCCGGAGGTACTATTCCGGCCGGGCTCCCCTTGAGGCTGCGGCCATGGGCATTCGCCTGGAGGAGGGCGAGACCGCCTTCCGCTGCAACTTGGTGACGGTCAGAGATGGAGTCATGGAGGACTACAGCGCCGGCCACATCAGCCGTGAGGAGGGCCGGGAGCTGATCCTTGGCTTACGGTCCATCATGCCCGGCGGGCGCATATATGCCGGGGTGAGCTACCGCAACCTCTTGGTCTTGAAGACGGGAGGAAAAGCGATCTGCACCCCACCCCACGATATCTCGGGCCGGCCCATCCGGGACTATCTGCCCCGGGGCGAGGACTCCCGGCTGCTGAATGAGCTCATGGAGGCTGCGCTTCCCGTCTTGGCCTCCCACCCAGTGAATCAGAGGAGGCTGGCGGAGGGAAAGCGTCCCGCCAACATGATCTGGCTGTGGGGCCAGGGTGCGGCACCTGCCATGCCCAACTTCCCCGAGAAGTACGGCCTCGTGGGTGCAGTGATCTCTGCAGTGGATCTGCTGAAGGGCATCGGCATCTATGCCGGCCTAGAGGTCATCAATGTGCCAGGCGCCACGGGAACTATCGATACCGACTACCAGGGCAAGGTGGAGGCCGGCTTAAGCGCCCTCGTGCGCCTGGACCTCATATATCTGCACGTCGAGGCTCCGGATGAGGCCTCCCACGAGGGCGATTTAGAGCAGAAGGTGAGAGCCATTGAGCTCTTCGACAGGATGGTGGTGGGGCCGGTTCTGCAGGGGCTGGACCGGTGGGGTGATGAGTGGCGGGTGCTGATGCTTCCCGACCACGCTACACCTATCTCCATGCGGACCCACGCCCGAGATCCTGTGCCCTTTGTCCTGGCAGGCAAGGGGATAGAGCCCGACGGAGTGAGGCGATTCAGTGAAGAGGCAGCTAGGAAGGGAGGATTCGGGCTGGTGGAGGCCGCAGAGCTGATAAAGATTATGATAAAAGGTAGAATCTGAAAATTAAATAAAAAATAATTTACCGCCTGACGAGAAGGAGAAATAGAAGGACCGGCGCAGCAGCTCTTCTTAGAGAAATTATTTATCATAATAAGTATCAATACTGAAAGCTATTGCAGATCAGTTGATCAAAAAGAGAGAGAGAGAACATGAAAAGGAAATGCGGCTTGATTATCGTCATAACACTAATTTTGATATTGTCAATAGGATTTACGTGCTCTGCAGACCAATCACAGGCAACGGTTGAGATCACGAGCTTCTCCTTTCAGCCAGCCTCCATCACTGTGCCCGCAGGAACCACTGTGATCTGGATCAATCGTGATCCGGTTGTTCATACTGTAGCAGCCGATGATGGCTCCTTCAATTCCCCTGACATTGACGGCAACGGAGGCAAGTTCGAACACACCTTCGCCGAAACTGGCACCTACAGCTACCACTGCACTATCCACCCCTCAATGAAAGGCGTAATTGTGGTAGCTGAGGCCCAGGCTGGGAGTGATCCTAAATCTGTGCGGCCCCAAGTGAAGCTTGAGCCATTTGCCGGGGGCTTTACGGCCCCCATGGAGCTTATCAGCGCGAGGGATGGAACGGTACGGATGTTCCTCGTCGACCAGATAGGGGTGGTCAAGATCATCGAGGCCAACGGCACTGTGCTCGACGAGCCATTTCTGGACCTCAGAAGCCAGATGGTTGAGCTGATGGCACGCTATGACGAGCGCGGCCTTCTGGGCTTGGCATTTCATCCCAACTTTGCCGAGAACGGGCGCATTTTCGTCTTTTATAGCGTGCCTCTGAGGCCGGGAGCTCCCCAGGGATGGAACTGTACCAATCGTCTCTCAGAGTTCTCGATATCCGAAAACGATCCCAATAAGGTAAACATGACCAGAGAGAGAATCATCCTCCAGGTGGACAAGCCCCAGTTCAATCACAACGGTGGCACCATCGCCTTCGGCCCGGATGGATATCTCTACATCCCCCTGGGCGACGGCGGCGGAGCTGATGACGTTGGCCCCGGCCATGCGCCCGATGGAAACGGCCAGAACGTGACAACCCTCCTGGGCAAGATTCTGCGCATCGATGTGGACAAGAGGGACGACGGCATGGCCTATGGCATTCCCGCTGACAATCCCATCGTGGGTCGTAGAGGCATGCTTCCAGAGATCTACGCCCTGGGATTTAGGAATCCCTGGAGAATTGCCTTCGATGATGGGCGTCTATTCGTCTCCGATGCTGGTCAGAATTTGTGGGAGGAAGTGGATATAGTTGCCAAAGGCGGTAACTACGGCTGGAATATTCGGGAGGGAACGCACTGCTTTGATTCGAAAAATCCCAACAAATCTCCTGACAGCTGCCCGGATAAGGATGCCAGAGGCGAGCCGCTGATCGAACCCATAGTCGAGTACGGACATGACCTGGGCAGCGTAGTTGTGGGCGGCTACCTCTATCGCGGCCAGGCTCTGCCGGAAATGTATGGAAAATACATATTCGCAGACTGGTCGAACAGTTTCGCCGAAGGAAACGGCACCCTGCTTTTGGCCACGCCCTCTGACAAAGGGCTGTGGAGCTGGGAGGAGATCGAAATCTCTGGCCGCCCGGGTGGCAGGCTGGGGCTATTCATCCGCTCCTTTGGATTGGATGATAAGGGCGAGATCTACGTCCTGACTTCTGCAGAGGTTGGACCGGTCAACAATACAGGCAAGATCTTCAAGATCCTGCCTGCTTGAAAATAGATCATAGGGGATCAAATAGAATAGATCCCTTTCTTTTTTTATTGTCCATAAGGGACTCGTGTTCTCGAAAATTGAAATAAAGCACCATGAGGCTTTCGATCCCTTTTCTGCTGTGCTCATGGGACGGAGTCTGGCAAGCCCTCAATGGTTGAAAAGCCTGAGATGATATAACCTGCAGAGATTGCTCGAGAAATGTGGTACTACGATTCAAAAGGAGCTTCGTGCGAGCTCATCTAGTCTCTTTTCATCGCCTCTGCCTTGAGGCTTTCTGGCATGAGCTCGATAGCATATCTCAAAGCTGTCCGGGGCATAACATTCTTGTTTTCTACGATATAGCCATAGACCTCTTTCTGGTGCTTCCTGCTCTCCTCCTTCAAGAGCCAGCCATAGCCTTTCTGCACAATATCGTCCTTTTCCGACAGTAGAATGTCTGAGATTTCAAAAGCTTCTTTCAGGAATCTTCCCTGCTTTGCAGGAACTATCAGAGATACCGCTGCTGCTCTTCTCACCCAGCGATTCTCTGACCTGGCCCACTCTTTGAGCTCTTTAAGATATTCCGGGTATTGCTCAATGAATGAGCCTATGGTATGGTTGCAGAACGTGTCGCATGTTGCCCAGTTGCTCACATATTTCTCAACCCAGCCTTCGAAGGTCTCAAAGTCGGTAGGTTCATATTTATTGTGCAGGAAGTAGGACCAGTTGCAGGCGATGAAAGCCTCCTCGATATAGCCGGATTTGAAAAGCTCTTCGCATAGCATAAATAGTTCCTCCTTTCCTCTATCCTTTATCTCCGAGAAGCGCGTCCTGGCAATTTTTCTCACCATAGCAGTCTTCACGCCATAGAGCCTGACTTCTTCTTTGAAGAATAGCTGGGCGCTGCTTCTTGTCTTCTCGTCGGCGCTGGCTTTGAGATCAGCTCTTATTTCGCGTATAATTGGGTGCATAATTATTTAAATTTTTATAGCTTGCTTTATTTCTCCTTTGTGCTGGGATTTCCCTTGTGTAGTCCCGAAACCTTCGGCTTTATATGCGCATCAAAGGCACGGAAAAGAAGAATAAGGCTGCAAGGCTGACAGAGAGGCAGATACAATCATCCGAGCCAAAACAAGAGGCGAGAGCACCAAGAGGGTCGCAGAGAACATGAAGTTGAGTCTCGTCCTCTGTGAAAAGACGTTCTACACCAAAAAATGAACTGGTTCTACTTCAGCTTCTTATGGCAGAACCACCAGTCCTTGCACACCATCCCTCCGCCAGTGACTCTTGTGTGGGCTGTCTTCTCATCGCCCGGGGGAGGAATGATCACATCATCGCCTATCAGCTCGTTATTTGGCCAGTTGGCCGGAGCAGCCACTTTGTACTTGTCAGTGATCTGCAGCGCCTTCACCACTCTGACGATCTCATCCATGTTGCGACCGACCTCCTGGGGGTAGAAGAGAATCAGCCTCACCTTTGCCTCAGGATCTACGATAAACACCGCTCTGACAGTATTGGTCGCCTTTCCAGGATGGATCATGCCCAATCGAGCGGCCACGCGCCCGGAATCATCGGCGATGATGGGAAACTTGATCTCTACTCCGATGTTCTGCTTTATCCACTCTGTCCACTTCATATGGGAAAAGATCTGATCGATGGACAGACCGATCAGCTCGCAGTTCAGCTTCTCGAAATCTGCACGCCTCTTCTCAAAGCCTACGAACTCCGTCGTGCAGACGGGGGTGAAGTCAGCTGGATGGCTGAAAAGGACAAACCACTTTCCTGCAAAGCTACCGGGCAGCTTCATCATTCCGTGGGTGGTCTTCACCTCCATCTCTGGGAAATTGTCCCCGATAAGCGGAAATCCCTCTCTCTCCGAAGGCATGTGGTGCCAGCCCATGTGCTTCATGGGCCCTATGCCTTCCATTGGTGCGTCAGTCCTGCACATTTTCATCACCTATTTTCCTGGCGTATCCTCCAGTTATATTGGCATATCCTCCATTAATTAATAGTTGCTATCATGGGATGAGCAGCAATGCACAAGATCTTGCTTCTCAGTCATTCTAATGGCTATGGCCGCCCTTTGGCTGACCTTTGGTTCGCCGCGGCCGTCTCAATTGGGACCGGCAAGGCCGCGCAATCTGGCGTTAATGATAGTGCTTGACAGGATTTTTGGAAGGCCATCGCTGGCACGCATCGACGCGCCATTTTTTCGCTATAACACTAGGACATAGGTTCTTATCAGAAAATGTAAAAAGTATGGAGATCCCTTACTATTCTTGGGAGATCTCGATGGCTGAAGAAGAGACCATAAAGGCTACTGTAGATGAGCTCTTGAAGGTTCTGTCCGCCAAGAACATTATGGGAGAGCCTATTGAGACTGAAGACAAGATCATCATACCCATAACCAAGATGGGGATGGGCTTTGGGACCACAGTCGGCTCAAAGGAAGGGGATAAGAAAGCGCCGGCAGGCGGAGCTGGTGGAGGTGCAGGTGTACTTCCCGTAGCCGTTGTCATAGTCTTTAAAGGAATTCCGGGATCTGAAGGCGTCAAGGTCGTTCCCCTGGCCCCACACCATACTGTAGCCGAGCCCCTGGCCCAGATCGCCTTTCACCTTTTGAGCAGCCTGGCAGGCCATAAGGAGGGAGGAGGAAAGCGGTCCCCTATGACAACCATAGAGATAGAGTAGGCGGTAATCGATGTCCCCTCTCCCGATTATGGTAATATTGATAATAATATTCATGCTAGCATTATTATGTCTTCTTCTAATCCCCTTTCACCTCCTCATCGATATCAGGAAGGATGGCCCCTTGGTCTGCGGATGGTACGAGCTGGCCTGGTTCGGCCTCCCTTTGCACAAGAGAGGCATCTCTGGCTCAGCTTACGAGATCATAAGAGGGGAGGGGCATGGGCAAAAGCCGGCAACAGCAGGCGGAGAGGCAGGCGGCATAATGCGCTTATCGGATCTACGAGCCATCCAGGAGGCTCTTCCCGCTCTGGCTCGCGCCTTCAGGGAGCTCTTAGGGTCCATACACATAGAAAAATTCTTCTGTCACCTCCGCTGCGGCCTGAGCGATCCCGCGGATACTGCATTCTATAGCGGATGCCTCTGGCCTTTTATTGCCGCCCTGAACTCATGGGGAGCTCATTTCTCCTTGCAGCCCTGCTTTGAGGAGGAGGTGCTGGAGGGATCCCTAGTCGCTGAGCTGAAGGCTAGCCTCATATGGTTTATAATCCCTCTGCTCAAGGTCCTCCGGAAGGAAAAAGCAAGACGGCTCTTGGTACAGATGGCCAGGGGACATCGAAGGTGAAGGCCAGGGAGACTGAGACCAAAATCGCGGTT
>Ga0315273_10011260_pt1 | contig 11436 bp, 8 predicted proteins | sample YL17G02_0_MG_FD_205753 | JGI IMG/M metagenome (GOLD analysis project Ga0315273, IMG submission 205753) | Sediment microbial communities from Yellowstone Lake, YNP, Wyoming, USA - YL17G02_0 | ecosystem: Environmental > Aquatic > Freshwater > Lake > Sediment | place: USA: Wyoming | collected... | reverse complement strand
CGGCCCTCAAGTCGTCGGCGACCTGGGCTTCGCTTGCGGCCGGAGGCAACCACAGCGTTGGAATCGCCGCCGACGGTGGCGTGGCGGCCTGGGGCTACAACGGCAGCGGCCAGATCGGCGACGGGACGACGACCAACCGCTCGGCTCCCACCAACGTCCTCGCCGCCGGCTGTGTGTGGCCGGCACCGCGCGCCCAGCGCGGCGAAACGGACCGGGTGACGTGCGAGTACCTCCACTCGCTCGTGGTCCGGTCGGAGGGCTCGTTGTACTCCTGGGGCGATGCGACTGAAGGACAGGTCGGAGACGGCACCTTCACGGACCGGCCGTCTCCGGTGCCCGTGGGCCCGTCCTTCGTCTGGCGATCTGCCGCCGCCGGGGGCTTCTTCAGCGTGGCGTTGCGACACGACGGAAGTCTCTACACCTGGGGAGCCAACAACTACGGCCAGCTCGGTCTCGGCGGCGTTGACTACGCGCACAAGTCGTCGCCCCAGCGGGTCGGCAGCGCCAACGATTGGGTGGCGGCCGCGGCCGGTATGTACCACGTCCTCGCCCTCAAGGCGAACGGTACGCTGTGGGCTTGGGGCTACAACTTCGACGGCCAGCTGGGTATCGGGAGCCGGACGTCGACGAACGTGCCGACCCAGGTGGGCAGCGCCACCGACTGGGTCGCTATCACCGCGGGGGGCTACGCGAGCCATGGGATCAAGGCAGACGGAAGCCTCTACTCCTGGGGTAACAACGGCTTCGGGCAGCTCGGCCTCGGCGACCAGACGCTGCGGACCACGCCCACGCGCGTCGGCTCGGCGAACACCTGGGTCGCGGTGAGCGGAGGAGGCAATCACACTCTGGGTCTGACGGTCGCCGGAGGCGCTTTCGCGTGGGGTTCCAACCTCCAGGGTCAGCTCGGCACGGGTGAGGGGACGTTCAAGACGACGCCGACCGCCGTCTCTCCGGCGACCGGCTGGACAAGGATCTCCGGGGGAGACTTCCAAAGCCACGGCGTGCGGAACGACGGCACCCTCTACGGGTGGGGTCTCAACAGCACCGGTCAGCTTGGCGATGCCTCGCTTGTCGACCGGCCGCTCCCGACCTTGATCGGCAGCGGCTACGCGACCGCGACCGGGGGCCTCAGGCACTCGCTCCTGGCGAAGAGCGCGGGCGACGTCTATGCGACCGGAGGCAACGCCTCGGGGCAGCTCGGCTGGGGCGTTCCCGGCGAGACGTCGTCGCCGGCGTTCGTGATCCGCCTCTGGGACTGGATCTCGGCGAACATCACCAGCCCCACCTCGTCCTCTCATCCCGTGCAGACGAACTGGTACTCCGATGCTACGGCCGACCTGCAGTGGACGGCGAGTGATGACTCCGGACTGTACGGGTTCTCCATCGCGTTCGGCGCCACCCCGACCACCCCCGACCTGTGGCTCGACCTGGCAGCCGGCGCCACGACGACGACGAGCCCGGCGCTTGCCGACGGCGTCACTTACTTCACGATCCAGGCCCGGGACGCCGGCGCTTCGTGGAGCGCGCCGGCCATGCGGGCGATCCGCGTCGACACGACGGCGCCGTCGGCCGTGCCATCCGTGTGGTCGCCGTCGCACCCGTATTCGTGGTCCCCCGACAACACGCCGACGTTCGCCTGGGACGCGGCGACCGACGCGACCTCCGGCGTCGCCGGCTATTCCTGGAACTGCGCGCGCGCCCCGGGTGCGCACGCCGACGCCTCGATCGACGGAACGGACACCACCGTCACGCTGGGGCCGCTCGGAGAGGGTCGCTGGGAGTTCGCGGTGCGCGCGGTCGACCGGGCGGGGAACGCCGGCGCCGCGAAGTCCGAGACGGTCGGCGTCGACACGGAGCCGCCGTTCACGACGGACGACGCCGACGCCCTCTGGCACCGGAGGCCGGTGTCGGTCAGGCTCCGTGCGTCCGATGCCACGAGCGGCTACACCTTCACGTCGTACCGCATCGATGGGGGCGAGTGGCAGGCGGGAGAGGATGTCGTGGTCACGCTGCGCACGTGGAAGCGCGGCGGCGGGAGCGGCCTCCACACGATCGAGTACTACTCTCACGACTTCGCGGCTAACGAGGAAGTCGTGAGGAGTTGTCAGGTGAAGCTCGACGCCCGCGCCCCGGTCACCTGGTGCGACGCTCCGCTCGTCCCGACGCCCGGTCCCGTCACGGTGACCCTTGCCCCCACAGACGCCCATTCCGGAGTGGACGTGACCTGGTGGGCGCTCGACGGGAGTATCTGGTGGAACGCGGGCACCACCGTCCGCGTCGCCGGCGCAGGTGTCCACTTCCTGCGGTACTACTCGGTGGACAACGTCGGCAACGTCGAGTACGTGCGCGAGAGGACGTTCACCGTGCTCTGAGCGAGCACGCGGCCGATCCAGCTCTCAGGCTGCGCCCGGCCACGGCGCCGTCGGCAGCCGGTTCGCCGCGAGCTCCTCCGCCGGCATGGTGCGCGGGCGCACCACCACCGTCCCCGCGGCGAGGTCGCCGAGGCGCTGGCGCTTGGGCGTCAGCCAGACCAGCGCCGCTCCCACGAGGTAGCAGCCGGGCAGCCAGTCGATGAAGCGCAGCAGGGTGCGCACGAACGCGGCGCCGTAGCCGACGCGACCGCCGTCGGTGCGCACCACGCGCAGGTCGAAGAAACGCTTTCCGAGCGTGCGGGTCCACCGCGCCTCGCAGACCCAGAAGTAGACGAAGGCCGCGCACGAGAAGACCACCCACAGGGGCCAGCTCGGCGGCTCCTTCCCGATCTTGGCGAACTCGCCGGCGCCTACGAGCACCAGGTAGACGAACAGCGCGATCATCAGGAAGACGGCGCTGAGGATCACGAAGTCGACGGCGAAGGCGACGCACCGGATGCCGACGCCCTCACACACGCGCACGCGGTCGCGCTCGCCGCCCCGATACGAGCTCAGCCCGGTGCGCGGGTCGGCGCGGCACTCGGGGCAGTGCGGCGCCTCTGCGCTGACGATCCGGCCGCAGCGCCGGCAGGCGATCTTGGGACTGTCCAAGGGACCTCCACAACGGCCTTGACGGGGTCTCCAGCATAGCGCGCCCTGTGAGTGCCGGGCAATTGTGCCCCGCGCTGCCGCTCTTCCGGGCCCTTGCGCCTCGGCCGCATCGGTTGTTGAGTTGCCGGAGCAGCTCAGGCCACACCAGCCACGCGAGAGGAGCGGCGCCCATGTCGGACGCGAAGACCATCGCCTTCTTCCCCGAGCCCGGCGCCTGGGGACCGACCAACGACTGCGCCGCCATCGGCAGCCTGCTGCGCGAGCGCGGCCATCGCGTCGTGTTCGTCGTCGACGAGTCGTTTGCCGGCGTGCTCGAGCCGCGCGGCTTCGAGGAACGCCTGTTCCGCACGGCGCCGGCGGAGGGGGAAGCGACCCCGGCCGACGGCGCGGCAGCCGGAAGCGCGGCGACCGAGGACCCGTGGTCCGAGTTCATCCGCGTGACCGCGCCGGAGTTCCGCAAGCCCACGATCGAGCAGATCGAGACGGTCACCAAACCGATCTGGGAGACGCTGGTCGCCGCCGAGCGGTACGCGCACGAGCGCCTCATGGCGATCTGGGACGAGGTGCGCCCGGACGTGGTCGCGACGGACAACGTGACCGGGTATCCGGCGATCGAGCTGGGCGGCTGCCCCTGGGTGCGCATCGTCTCGTGTAACCCCCTCGAGATGCGCGACCCGGACCTGCCGCCGCCGCTCTCCGGCCTCCCGGTCGCCGACCGCAGCCAGTGGCAGGCCTTTCGCGATGAGTACAGCCGCGTGCACGCCGACCTCTTGCGCGAGCACGACGAGTTCCGCGCCTCGGTCGGCGTCGAGTCGTGCCCGCCAGACGAGTTCAGTCGCGAGTCGCCGTGGCTGAACCTGTACGAGTTCCCCGAGGCCGCCGACTACGCCCGGGCGCGGCCGCTCGCGCCCACCTGGCATCGCATGGACTCGTCCGTGCGCGCCACCGAGGCGCCCTTCGACGTCGCCGAGCACCTGCCGGGGGGCGGCAAGGTCATCTATCTGTCGCTCGGCTCGCTCGGCTGCATGGACGTCGGCCTGATGCAGCGACTCATCGACGCACTGGCTACGACCGAGCACCGCGTGATCGTCTCGATGGGTTCGCTCAAGGAGCAGATGAAGCTCGGGCCGCGCATGTACGGGGACGAGTTCCTGCCCCAGCCGTCGATCCTGCCGCAGTGCGACCTGCTCATCACGCACGGCGGCAACAACACGGTGTGCGAGGGCTTCCACTTCGGCCTGCCGATGATCGGCCTGCCGCTCTTCTGGGACCAGTACGACAACGCGCAGCGCCTGCAGGAGACGGGGTTCGGGGCGCGGCTGCCGACCTACGACTGGACGGAGGAGCAGCTGGTCGACACCGTCGAGCGGCTGCTGGCCGACGACGGTCTGCGCTCGCGCATGCGGACGATCGCCGCCGACGTGCGCGCGCAGGCCGGCAGCGCGAAGGGGGCCGACCTGATCGAGCGCCTTGCGCTCACGGGTCGGCCCGTCACGCGGCGATAGCGAGGTGAACCCATGAACCCCACCATCGACCTGATGAACGCGCGCTGCTCGACGCGCGCCTACGACCCGACGCCGCTCACCGACGAGGAGAAGCGGACGATCCTGCACACCGCGATGCGCGCCCCGACGGCCGGCAACATGATGCTGTACTCGATCGTCGAGATCGAGGACCAGGCGCTCAAGGACAGGCTCGCCGTCACCTGCGACGACCAGCCGTTCATCGCGCGGGCGCCGTGGGTGCTGCTGTTCGTCGCCGACTACCAGAAGTGGATGGACCTGTTCGCGGTCGCCGGCGTCGACGACATGGAGGGCGTGCCGCGCGGCGTGACGCCCGGCCTCGGCGACCTGATGCTCGCCTGTTGCGACGCGCTGATCGCCGCGCAGAACGCCGTCATCGCCGCCGAGTCGCTCGGCATCGGCTCGTGCTACATCGGCGACATCCTGGAGCAGGCCGAGACCCATGCCGAGCTGCTCGGCCTGCCGCCGTACACGTTTCCCATCACCTTGTTGTGCTTCGGTCGGCCGAAGACCAAGCCGCACGTCACGGGGCGCTACGAGAAGTACGTCGTGCACAAGAACGCCTACCGGCGCCTGAGCGAGGGTGAGCTGCGCGAGGTCTCGGACGACCTCGACGGCGCGTACGCCGCGCACGGCTTCAAGCCCGGCATCGCCAACTTCGTGCAGGAAGTCTACGCGCGCAAGTTCACCGCCGACTTCTCAGCCGAGGCGAACCGTTCGGTGGCGTGGTGGCTCGAGCGGTGGATGGGGCCGCCCCGGACGTAGGACGGGTCCTCTTCAAGGGCTCTTCGACCGCACCACCAGATCGACCTCACAGTCCAACGCCTGCAGGAGGGCCAGCATCTTGTCGACCGACTTGCGGTAGTTGGTCGTGTCGAGCAGGCGGTAGAGCTGCGCCGGAGAGGTGCCGAGTCGGCGGATGATCTCGCGCTTGGAGAGGGGACTCGCTTCGATGCGCTCGAGGGCCTCCACGGTCAGGTTGTAAAGGAGCAGGTCGCGCATGTAGCCGGGCTCCTCGTTGTAGTCGAGCACGTGGTCGATGTGCACCGAACCTTCGACGCCGGAGGCGAGCACGTAAGTGAAGCCCTCCCGGCCCAGCTCGGGGTCGATGTAAAGCTCCACGATAGGGTCGGACGGTGCCGGTGACGGGTCGGTCTTGCTGTAGGGAAAGGGCCACCGTCCGCGGCGAGTCGCGACCTCGAAGGCACGCTTCCTGTTGTTCGCTGTCACTGAGGCGATCTTCACGATCGACCCTCGTCCTCAAGTTGGCGGATCAGCGCCACGAGTCTCTCGGGGGCAAGTCCTTGCATGATCCTGCCCTTCTTCAGGTCCACTTGACGACCAGCCGGCCGTCATGCAGCACGTGCACGTGTCGCGGCGGGTGGTCGCCCGACCACGTGAGGAACACGAAGCCACCCCGGCGGGTCTTGGTCATCGGTAATGTTACCTTGCAGGGTAACGCTTGGCAAGACGGGACATGACTTCGTGTTGGAGGCCTGTGCAGTCGCGGCAAGGGTGCCGATGACCCCCTCGGGGTCACGATGGCTGCCCCGGCCGGGAGACGATCGGCGCGGGGCGAGGATCCGAACGTCCGTTCCATGGTCGAGGGCCGCGTGTCCCGCGCTTGCTGTGCTAACCTCGCCCCCGTGAGCATCCCGACGCCATCCCCCCCCGAGCGTGGCGACTTCATCCGCGAGATCGTCGCCGCCGACCTTCGTGAGGGCCGGCACCAGACCGTCGTCACCCGCTTCCCCCCCGAGCCGAACGGTTACCTCCACGTCGGCCACGCGAAGTCGATCTGCCTCAACTTCGGCATCGCCCGGGAGTTCGGCGGCCGCTGCCACCTGCGCTTCGACGACACGAACCCGACCAAAGAAGAGCAGGAGTACATCGATGCCATCGAGGCGGACGTCCGGTGGCTGGGGTTCGACTGGGGCGAGCACCTCTACCATGCGTCGGACTACTTCGAGCAGCTCTACGAATGGGCCGTCCACCTCGTGCGGGCCGGCAAAGCCTACGTGGACGACCTCACCGCCGACGAGATCCGCGAGTATCGCGGCACCCTCACCGAGCCCGGCCGCGAGAGTCCGTGGCGGGAACGGCCGGCGGAGGAGAGCCTCGACCTCTTCGAGCGCATGCGCGCCGGCGAGTTCCCCGACGGAGCTCGCGTGCTGCGCGCGCGGATCGACATGGCCTCCGGGAACATGCACCTGCGCGACCCGGTCCTGTACCGGATCCTCCACGCGGAGCATCCGCGGACGGGCGACGCGTGGTGTGTCTACCCGACCTACGACTTCGCGCACGGGCAATCGGACGCGCTCGAGGGCGTCACACACTCCGTCTGCACCCTGGAGTTCAAGGACCACCGGCCGCTCTACGACTGGCTCATCGACAACCTGCCGGTGCCCTCGCGCCCGCGCCAGTACGAGTTCGCCCGGCTCAATATCACCCACAGCGTCCTCTCGAAGCGCGTCCTCCTGCGTCTCGTCAACGAGGGCCACGTGCGCAGCTGGGACGATCCCCGGATGCCCACCATCTCGGGCCTGCGCCGGCGGGGCTTCCCCGCGGAGGGGATCCGCGACTTCGCGACGATGGTCGGAGTGGCCAAAGCCGACAACGTCGTCGAGGTGGGCATGCTGGAGCACGCGGTGCGCGACGTCCTCAACCGGAGGGCGCCCCGCCGCTTCGCTGTCCTCGATCCCCTCAAGGTCGTCATTGAGGACTACCCCGAGGGGCAGGTCGAGGAGATGGAGGTGCCCAACAACCCGGAGGATCCGTCCGCCGGGAGCCGCCGGGTGTCCTTCACGCGGGAGCTCTGGATCGAGCGCGACGACTTCATGGAGGAGCCCCCGCGGAAGTTCTTCCGCTTGGCCCCCGACCGCGAGGTGCGCCTGCGGTCCGCGTACTTCGTGACCTGTCGCGAGGTCGTCAAGGACGCGGCCGGCCGGGTCGAGGAGCTGCGCTGCACCTACGACCCCGCCACCCGCGGCGGGGACGCTCCCGACGGCCGCCGCCCCAAGGCGACCCTCCACTGGGTGTCGGCCGCTCACGCCGTGCCCGCGGAGGTCCGGCTCTATGACTACCTCTTCCGGAGCCCGTACCCCGGGGCCGACGGTCGCGACCTCTTCGAGGACGTGGACCCGGACTCCGCGACCGTGCTCCGGGGCTGTGTCGTGGAGCCGTCGCTCGCCGGCCTGGCAGCCGGCGAGACCGTGCAATTCGAGCGGCTCGGCTACTTCTGCCCCGATCCCGACTCGGCGCCCGGTGCGCTCGTGTTCAACCGGACGCTCACGCTCAAGGACACCTGGGCGAAGCTGCAGGCGCAGGGGCGGCACGACACGGCCTGACTGCGTCAGGTCGGCGGCGCCTGCCCTGACTCCCATCTCGCGCTACGCTTGAGGAGGGTGCCGTCGCGCGGTAGACTCAGCTCGCCTGTGGGCATCGCTGGCGAGTGGCCTAATTGGCAAGGCACCTGACTCTGGATCAGGGGATTGAAGGTTCGAGTCCTTCCTCGCCAGCCATCTTCTCTCCCCTTCCCCGATCTCCGTCCGGGCGCGCCCGCTCGAGCCCCCTCGGGAGCCTCAGTGATTGCAGATCGGGCTCGCGCTGGGGCCGCTCGGGGCGACACCCTGCCCCGAGGCATCCCCGTGGCCAGCTTGTACGAGAGAAGCCCAGCCTGCTCAGCCGACCTCGGCATCCGCGAGATGAAACGCAAAGGCCCCATTGTGGACATACACGAGCTGGCAAGCGTCGACGTATTTGGCGTGGTGGACTCGGCCTGCGCGGATATATCCGACATCGCCCTTGTTGAGGAAGATCCTCTCTCCATCGGGGACCAACGTGCGCGCTTCCTTGCGATAGAACTGGACCGCCATCTTTCCTTCTACGACGACCGTCATATCATCGCCTGGGTGTGAGTGAGGCGGCTCTTCGGTGCCCGCCCGCCAGCGCTCGAGCATCACCTCGACTCCGTCAGGGTTCGTTGGATAGGTGGTGCGAACCGTGAATCCCTCTGGTGTTCCCTGGGCGGGGACGTGATTGCTCCATACTTCGCTGGTCGCGGAGGTGACATCTTGGGTCGCGTCATCAACAGACATCGTCTGACTCCTGTCTCGAATCTGAGGGCAACGCTATGTCAGGGGAGGTCTCTCGTCGACTTCGGCAGATACTTCTGTGTCTCTGCCCTACGGGTGGCAGACTGCCGGTCCGATGATCGCTTGGTCTCTTGCGTCTTGAGAGGAGGCTCGTCGTTGGGTCGTCCGTGCAAAGGCGGCGCTCTCCCAACTGAGCTAGCGGCCCACGCGAGGGGCACAAGTATAGCGCTTGAGCCTGCGTGACCCTGTCCGGCCCTATCGCGGGTTGCAGCAGGGGTTGCAGACGCCGCGCTCTCGAAGACCCTGAAGACGATGCAGACGTAGTCGAGACCCGGTCCGACATACGGATCGACTCGCCTCTGCCCCCTGCCCTCCGTAGCGGCTGGGTGCTATGGTCATAGGGCGGTGCTCATGCCGGAACCGAGATAGGGCCGCTGAGCGCAATGATGGCGATGCCCTTGAAGAGCGGCATGAGGGACGTCCCGCGCGCCGGAGTCAGTCCTCGTACACGACCCCGCCGACGACGAACGCGTCGCTGGCCACCACCGTGCCGTACGAGACAGGGCTCTTCTCTCCGGTGTTGACGATGAGAATGGTGTGCGTGCCGGCGGGGAGTCCCGAGTAGGTGACGCTGTCGGCGAAGGGCGCCCCGCGACGCTTGCGGCGTCGCCCGTACTGGTCGACGGTCCCCTTGTCGACGCCGTCGATCCACACGCGGGCGATGCCGCCGTCGCTGCGCCGCACGTACTGCCAGATGATCGCGCTGCCGCTGAAGGTGAACGCCGTGGCGGAGTCGTGGGCCGCGGAGAAGGAGTAGCTCAAGTCCGAGGCGCCACCAAAGGCGGTGCTCGCCCAGGCGTATCGCGTGGCGCCGTCGCTGTGGTCTTCGGCGAGCGGCACGACGTCGCCGGCGTCGGTGGGGGCGAGGAAGGCGTCGTGGTAGAGCATGGCGTCGCTCTCGATTACGACGATGTGCTCGCCGGCACCGAGGCCGCTGAGGTCGAGGCGCCGGCCGTACTCCATCGTGGGTGCGTACTGGTCGACCGTCCACATCTGCGTGGGGGCGTCGGAGCCCGCCGGCGGCTCGACGCTAAGCGTCACCGTGCCGCCGCCCGGCCCCGCGGCGTAGAGCCAGCTCAGGGTGTCGCCGACGAAGGTGTAGGTCACCGTCGCGCTGGGCTCCTTCTGGAAGGCGAGGCTGTAGCCGCTCGCCTGCGGGGTGATGAGCGCCCCGAACGTGTAGGCGGGCGCGCTGGTCGTCGCGGCGCTGTCCGTGTAGGCCCAGGTGTACCAGGCGGGGGCGGCGCTCACCGTGAGGCTGCCGGGCATCGGGTAGGCGTCGATGGACGGGTCGTACCAGACGTTGGGGCGGGCGGCGCCGTTCCAGATGTAGGGCATCACGGTGATCCACTTGCCTGCGGCACCGGCGGCCGACGCGTTCGACACGACGGGCGGCCCCCACGTCACGGCGTGGTCGTCGACAAGAACGGGCCCGCCGCGTGCGGCGACGTAGTCGTTCCAGTTGGCGTAGGCATCGCCGGCGCTCCCCGGCCAGTGGTGGATCACGCTGTGCCATGTCGTCGCCGTCGCCGGCAGGGCGACGTCGCCGGCGGTGGGGTGTGCCTCACCGGTCGCGTCGATGACCCTGGTGTACGAGCTGATGGGTGTCTTCCGGAAGTCGACCGTGAGGTGGTACCTGACGTCGGCGATGGACGGCGACACGCTGAAGAAGTACGGCTGGCCGACGTTGTACGAGTAGATGGGGATGGTGGCCGACGACGGGTTCAAGCCGGAGACCAGCTGGGTGACGCCCAGGTCTGCGAAGAACTCCCACCCGTCGAAGGACTGCACGCAGACGAGAACCTCGGCCTCAGGGAAGCCGCCCACCGCGTTCCCGGCCGGGTCGGTCCACCCGATGGTGATCCGCAGGTACCCGGTTTCGGTCGGGGCGTAGGTGTAGACGTCGAGATTGCTGTGCGCGCGCATGATGCCGGTGGCCGTGCCGGCGGCGTGTCCGGCAGGCGCAACGAGCAGCGAAGCGAGACAAGCGATCAGGAACACGAGCGGTGCGAAGTGTTTCACGGCTGCCTCCTTCGCCTCGAACTTCGCTTGCAGTTTACTCCCGAGGTCCAGACGTGCGAAGGGGCGGGGAGCGTTGCACGCTCCCCGCCCCCCGCTCGTTCCGTTGCCCGATCTGGCTCCGGGGTCAGTCCTTGGACACGACCGTGCCGACCGTGAAGAAGTCGCTGGTGACGACCGTGCCGCTCGACGGGCTGTTCGCGGTGCCGGTCGCAACGATGAGGATCGTGTGCATGCCCGCGGTCAGCCCGCTGTAGGTCACGGTCTTGACTGCGACGGTCTTCTTGTTGATCTTGCCGTTCTTCTTCGGTGTGCCGGCGGCTTGGTACTGATCGACTGGGGCTTGCTTCACGCCGTCGGCGGCCGCGGCAAGGCCGAGACCCGCAGCAGGAGGCCCGGGGCACCGTCCGGGTGCGACAACACGTAGTAGTACGCCCGATTCCGTGACGTCGGCGAGCGGGATCCCCGAGGCCTGTCGCTACGCGGAGTCGGCAACACGCTTTGAACTCGCCGTTCTCCCATGGCCTGCTGGCCACGTCTGTCTGGGCCGATTCGTCGGCGTGCCGCAGCTCGTGCGGGCGTGTCACGGAGTCGCCTCGGGTAAGCAAGCGCCATGGAAGATTTCCGTGACACTCGCGATCGGGCGCGGGATGAAGAAGTCATCCGCGCTGTCGAGGCAGCCTACGACGCGGCTTGGGACGCCGGTGATCTCGGCGC
>Ga0315273_10011259_pt1 | contig 11436 bp, 19 predicted proteins | sample YL17G02_0_MG_FD_205753 | JGI IMG/M metagenome (GOLD analysis project Ga0315273, IMG submission 205753) | Sediment microbial communities from Yellowstone Lake, YNP, Wyoming, USA - YL17G02_0 | ecosystem: Environmental > Aquatic > Freshwater > Lake > Sediment | place: USA: Wyoming | collected... | reverse complement strand
CGCACCGTACCTCACCCGCTGGCCGGTCACGGGCGCCGCCAGGTGGAACCTCGTCTGCTTCGTCATCGTCGGCTTGAGCTTCATGGTCAGTCCCCTTTCACCAGGATCGCGATGAGAATCCCGACGGCCGTTGCCGCCGTCACCAGGCTCGCCACGAGGGCGACCGTGGCGTATGTCCCGTACTTCGTGACGATGCGCTTCGCGCCCTCTTCCATCCCGTCCGCGACCGCGTCCGCGACCTGCGCCCGCACCCAGGCCAGATCCTCGGGCGAGAACTTCGACGCCGCAGGAGGGAGAGGCGGAACCTGCGACAGGCCGGTCCTGATCCCGGCAAGCGCCGCCGCAACTCCCGCGTCCTGGTCGTCCTGCTGCGCCATCGTCCTACCGGCTCCGCTTCTTCATGAACACGGAGAACAGCGTCACCGTCGTTCCGAGAACGAGGATCACACCAGCGACCGCACCATCGCTCGGCATGCCGCGCATCCGCTCCGACGCCTCGGCGTTGTAGAGCATCGCCAGCGCCGACATGAGCGAGTCGTAGTACACCCCGGAGCGGGCCCGGAGCTGGGCCGCGGCGTCGGACTCGGTGATGCCGATGCACGTCCAGAACGACGCCCGGATCGACGGAACCTCGGTCACGAGCACGGACACGAGCTGCGCCGTCTTCTCGCACGAGACACCGTACCCGGGGTCGACGAACGACTTGAGCAGCGGGTAGGACGCCTCGAGCGCCGCGCGGACCTCCTCCGCCTTCGCGTACGCCCGGCCGTGCGACTTGTCGTTCCACACCGGAAGGTCGGTCGTGAACCCCATCGCCGCGTTGAAGCACCTGAGCCAGTTTCCGCCCTTCACCGGGTCGGCGACCGCGCCCACTCCGCAACCATTGCAGCCCATGGCTCCTACTCCTTCTTCTTCCCGCGCTTCTTCGGCTTCCCTTTCAGGTGCCGCAGGATGTTCGCGCCGGCGACGATGACGAAGAAGACGAGGCCGGTCTTCGAGCCGTTGCTGACCTCGGAACCGAACTCGCAGTTCTTTTTCGCCATGGTCAACCTCCCGCCATCGCGCGGGCCATCTCCATCACGCAGTCGGAACACGGAAGCTCCATCTTGATCTTGACGCCCTTCTCCATGAGTTTCGCCGTCCCGCCGTACACCGCAGCGAACGTGTCCGCGGCGTAGTCGGCCGGCGTCTTCGCCCACTCGGCCACTGTGGGCTTTTCGGCGTCTCGCGTCGGAGCGGATCCGGAGGCCGGAGTCGGCCGCGGCTGCGCCGCCGGCGCCGACGGCGTCGGGTCGGGGATGAAGCTGAGCAGGTTTCCGTAGCTCATGGCACCCACCCGAGCATCGTCTCGGTGACGATGAGGCCCGCCATGCCGCCGAAGATCGCCCCGAGAGACGTCCCGGTCGGCGTGTCGAGCAGCCCACACTCGTCGTCGCCTGGCGCCGCAGCGGCGAACGACTTTTTCATGTTGGACTGGCACGCGGCGATGAGGTTCGCGTCTCCGGCTGCGGCCGTCACGCATTTCTGCATCGCGGCAACCTCTGCGAGGGGCCACGCGGCTGCCGCGGCAGCCCTCCGCTTCTCCTTCTCCTCGTCGGTCTCGAACAGGCGCGAGATCCCGTCGTAGATCCTGACCGGGCCCACCTTGTAGAGCACCCACAGCCCGAGCAGCCACGGGCCGACCTTCACGATCCACGTCTTCGCCTTCGCCAGGAGGTCGACGACGCCGCCCAGGCCGCCCATCGATCCTGGGAGCGTCCCGGGCGCCGCCTCGGCCGCCATCAACTCGACCTCGGACCATGCCATCCCGACGAGGTACGCGACGCGCTTGTGGGACGCCTTCGTCCCCGATCCGTACGCCGTCGCGAGCTCCACCGCCTCGGCCGCGAGGGCGTCACGCAGCCCGGACATCGACTCGGCCATGACCGCCTGCGCTTCCGGCCCGGCGACGGTCAGGAACCGTCGGGCGAGTTGGTACCACGTCGCGGTCCGAACCCACGACTCGAGCGGCGACTGCGAGGGGTGCAGGAGGCGCATCGTCAACCCTCCCCGCCGGCGTACAGCGTCAGCACGGAACCGACGGCGAGGGCCACGGCGGCGATCGGTCCGTCGTTCTTTTCGCGCCGGACCGCGATCCCGGCCAGGTCGCCGATCATGAACGCGTCCCACGCCGTCGGCGGCAGCGGAAGCGGCTTCTCGACGTGCGGGTCGTAGGCCTCCATCATCGTCCGCATGAGAGTGACGTTCCCGCCGGTCGCCCGCGCAATCTTGATGACCGCCTGCCACTGCTGCACCGTACGCGCGAGGTAGTCCTGCTCGAACGAACGCAGCGCGTCGTCGATCGCCTGGCGCAACATCGGGATCCCGGCCCCGGCCTCGTGCTCGAGCGCCTCACGGATCGACAGGCCGATGGGCGACCCGCCGCCGCCTGCCACGAGATCGATGCCGGTATCGATGATGAACCAGACCCACAGGAACCGCTTGGCCGCGAACTTGAGGATCGCGCTCCCGGTGGTCCCGAGGCCGCGCCAGAACGTCGAGCCGGCAATCGCTTCCGTCGCCGACAAGACCCTCGAAAGCAACCCCTGCGGGACCCTGCGGGCCGTCCGACTCCAGAACTCGGCTTGGCTGATCACGGGATCGGCCCCGAGTTTCCCGAGCGACTCGCCTCCGATGACCTCGGAACCGGGACCACCGAACGCCTCCTCGGTCCAGTTGGCTCCGAGGGTCGGCCCCGCGGTCACGTCCTCCGGCATCGCGTCGATCGCCGTGAGGAAGCCGAGCGCGTGCTGGCTGAGCTGCTCGAACGCCTCTTGGCCGAACTCGCGCCGGTACGCATCGAAGAGCTGCTCGGCGGCCGTGAGCACCAGGCGGCGGTACTTGAGGTACGGCTTCACCAGGCAGTCCGGTGCCGCGGCGCCCATCTTCTTCAAGGCGTTCCCGTGCAGCCGTAGAAGCTCCGCGGCCTGCGCCAGCCGGATCATGTAGCCGGCGTACGAGGTCGGGAGCGCCTGGTTCTCGGCCACGACCGATTACTCCTTCTCCGGGGGTTCCTGGTTCCAGAACTCCACCCAGACGTAGACCGGCGTGTTCACGTTCGAGTTGAAGATGCAGAGCGCCTGTGTCGCCCCGAGCGGCGTCGGCTCCTCCTGCATGACGATCTGGGTCCGCATCGCTCCGGTCTGCGCCTCGCTCTCGCTCGTCGCGAGGAAGAGTCCGGTGGGCTGGCCGAGCTGCGCCGCGAGAGCCGTCTTGACCCGGAACCAGATGTCCCGGCCCTGCGGCTCGAGCAGCCTCGCCACCGCCCCGCCCTGGACGAGGATCTGGCTGAGGCCGAGGCCGCCGACGTGGCCGCTTCCGGTCATCCGGGGACCCCCGCCTTCTTCGGCTTCTTGAGGCCGCAGAACGTCCCGATCATCGTCGTCGCGACGACGGAGTAGTTGCGGAACTCGAACTGGATCGTGCTGCGGACCCCCATGTGCTTCTTCGGGCTGAACGGGATGGTGATTCCGTGGTTGTTCACGGTCTGCCGCTGACCGAAGGCGATGAGCGGAGCACGGTTGCGCTCCACGGCCCAGCGGTCCGTCTCCCGCCCGGAGAGCCGGAGCATCAGCCGGAGGTGGCGCCAGATCCGCGGGTCCGCCGCCAGGGCCGGGTAGTCCACGTCGTTGATCGCGATGACGACGCGCTTCACGATCATGTCCTGCCCGGTCCGGTTCCGCGACGTCCCGCCTGGGGCCACGCTTCCGGCGACGAGGCCCGCGGGGGCGACGGCGCCGATGAGGTACGGCACGGGCGCGTAGAGCGTGTACGGGCGGTTGTCGTCCTTGAGGACGCCGGACACCGAGACGTCGATCTGCCCCGCGGGGAACGCGACGCCGACGGCCGGCACCGTCGGATTCTCCCAATCGACCACGATGCCGTCGCGGTCCTTGATGATGAGCGGCTCGGGCGTGTCCGGCTCGTAGACGAGCTGGCCGTAGCCGTTCCATGGGGCGCCGAACACGTCCACGAGCGACAGGTCCGGACGTCGCTCGTCGACGGCGATGATCGGGATGAAGTCGCCGTACGCGCGGTCCTTGTCCTCCCACCAGCGCATGCGGATCTGCGGCAGGATCGAGGCCCCGGTGTCCGGGACGACCTCCTGCCGCTGCATCTCCGTCAGGACGATGCGCTCGAGCAGGACCTCGTGCTCGAGCTCCAGGTCCTCGACGTTGAACTGGCTGGGCGAGTACGTTCCGGCGCCACCGGGGCGCGCGGGAAGGTGGCACACGACCGTATGGAAGTCCGGGATCTTGAACTCTGCGGGGTTGAACTCGTCCACCGTCGTCCTCCGTCAACTGCCCTCGGGGCGGCGTGCTGCCGGCCGCGGGCAGCCGACGGACGGCAGACGGATCGCTAGTCGCCCAGCGGCAGGTTCCGGAACCAGTAGATCTGGTTGCGGAGCCCGACGAACGGGATGCCCGGGGCCAGCACCGCGTGGTCCATGACCAGGGCGAGGGGCCCGTGGAACGGCTGGATGACCGACCGGATCGCCTTGGCGAGCACCACCGGGGCCGGCAGGTTGCGGACCACCGACAGGTTGTTCGCGCCGGTCCGGTAGTAGCTCATGTCCTCGGTCGTGAAGTCGCCCTCCAGGCCGTAGCCGGGCGGGAACTCGGAGACCAGGCCCTCGTCCACCGGGCTCTCGTCGTCGTCGATGTAGAGCTGGTACCAGACGCGCGCCTCGACCATCTTGAGGTTGTCGGTGCCGGTGCCGGCCGGGTCGGAGTTGAGGATGAAGTCGTTGGCGGCGGCTTCGTCGTGCGTGCACCGCCGCTCGACGTACAGGCTGTGGTGCGTGACGATCATCTTGTTCGGGTTGCTCTCCTTCGGCATGTTGTCCGGCATCTGCTTGCGGTTCCGCAGGCTCGTGTCGATCAGCCGAGGGATCTGCACCACCGCCGCCGCGTTCGTGATGTTCGTCCCGGGGACGCCATCGGTGTCGGCGACGTAGTACTTCCACAACTCGAGCGGGTTCTCGAAGTTGTGCTGGTTGTGGAGCACTCCCCGGCTCCAGTCCTTGCCGAGCAGCCGCTTCCCGTCGAGCCAGAGCTGGAGATCCTCGGGGCCCGTCAAACTCGTCGCCATGGTGTCCTCTCTCCTCCGTCAGCGGCCGCTTTCGGCGGCCGGTCTCACCGATCCGAAGGCCCGGGCGTCCAGCCCTAGGCCGCCGCCTTCATCGCCGCCAGGCGATCCCGGTAGCTGGCGTACCGGCGCAGGCCCTTGGTCCCGTTCTCTGACTCCTGGTCCGCCGCCGCGTTCTTCTCCTGCCGCGCCTCGACGACCCAGTCGTCGATCGGCGGCGCGGTCGCCGCGAAGAGGCCCGTCAGCGCGCAGGCGATGGCCGCCGGGGCGCCGCCGAGCCACTTGTAGGCCACGAACGTCCCGATGCCGACCGGGATCAACCCGAGCAGCGGGGCGTGCTCGTACATGAACGGGCGGGACGGCTCCTCGCCGACCGCCGGCGGCTGCGTCATCGCGTCGTCCGCGAAGTAGCGCAGGCCGAGGTTCGTGCCGATGGCGGCGATGCCGCCGATGAGGGCGCCGATTCCGACTTCCTGGGGACCCGTCATGGTGCTGTGTCCTTCCTCGTGCCGCCTAGCGGCACTTCACGATGCGCGCCGGCTTCCCGGGGCGAACCAGGATGCAACGGACTCCGGCTTTCCCCATCCGACGGCGGATGATGTGCGCGCCGCCGGACAGACGCCGACGGCTCTTGCTGCGCTTGCGCCGCTTCACCCGGTCGATCTCGTGCTGCTCGTTCATCGCGTCCTCCTGGTTCGGCGTTGCCGCCCTCTGTTCACCCCTGATGCTACGCGCCGCAGTTCGGAACGCGCAAGACTGCGAGGGGTGGTGTGGTGATAGCGTGCTGTCCCGCGCGCTACACGCGCGGCATGCGGCTCTCGTCGGCCCCGGAGTAGAACCAGTTGATCCATTCGGCGAGGTTGTCGAGCCAGAAATCGCGATGCGCCCAGAACTTCGACCGCGGTGGATTCCAGCCCGGACGAGGCGTAGGCGTCGGGCTCGCGTCGGAGAAGACGATCCCGAGACCCGGCAGCTCGGCCATTCCGAAGACGTGGTCCCAGCTCTTGCCCTGCGCGATCACGCGGCAGCCGACACGGCAGCCCCACGACCCAAGCATCGTGTCCTCGACGGCCGTGTACGTGCCGCAGTCGCCGCGTCCGACACCGTGCTGCTGCAACTCCTGTCGGATCCACTCGAGGCTCTTGAACTCGTCCACGTCCTGCGGATCCGGTGTGTACGTGACCATCGCCGCCGTCGTGTAGTGCGCGAGCGCGAACATCCTGCGGAAGTCCCGCGGGCCGCAGCCGTCCCAGCGCCGGAGCTGCTCGAGGTAGTCACGAACGAACGGCGAGCCGAGGCCGGCGGCGACGCACGTCCAGATCCGCGACACGCGGTCCTCGATGCGTCGCACCTTGCGCGTGTAGCGGGCGAGGCCGTGCCGACGCTCAGCCATGGGCCACCGTCACAGGGACGAGCGAGACGCGGACCTTCTCTCCGACGTCGATGCGGACGTAGCCACGGACCTCGTCGTCGCACTCGACGCATGGCCTCCGGCACTCGCACGTGTAGTGCTTCGATCCTGCGATGCCGGCGGAGACGACGCTTGACGGCCCGATGGTTCCCCAGCCGTAGACGTGGTGGTGGCCGCAAAACACGAAGCACCCTCGGTCGAGCAGCGGCTCGAGCGCGTTGCGGACCAGGATCACGCCGGAGGCGTTCTCACGCGAGAAGGCGATCGGCGATCGGTGGAGGAAGACCAGCGTGTGCTCGAGCGTCGTGTCGAGCATCCGCAGCACGGAGTCGACGTCGCGCTTCGTCGGCGGGTCCCGCAGCAGCACGAGGTTGGAGGTTGCGAGGCGCAGCACGGCGGGCAGCGCGGCGCCGGCGGCCGCCGAACCCGGATCGTCGTCGTGGTTTCCGTTGACTGCGAACACCCTGGCCCTGGCTCGCAGCTTCAACGTCTCCTCGCGCCAGCGGCTCCACCCCTCCGCGTCGCCCAGGAACACGTAGGCGTCAACGGACGGTTCCATCGCCATGCGCGTGAGGATCTCGAGCCGGGGCTGGTCCTCGCCGTGGCTGTCGCCCCACGCGATGATCCGGCCGGTCGAGGGGACGACGTGGTCGCCAAGCTCGGCCAGGCCAACGCCGACCGACGACCCGATGACCGCGGTCTGTACGTCGCGGCCTGCGACGACGGCGGAAACGATGGGGACGGCGAGGCCGGCGATGTCCGAGGATCCGGCGCTCGCCCCGACGACGCGCTTCGCAACCGTCCGCGTCGCTGCGCCGAGCAGGGCCCAGCCGATGCCCTCGAGCACGGAGGCTCCCGTCGGCAACTACCGCCTCTTCCCGCGGCAACGGCAGGACACCGTGCGGCGCTGGGTGTCGATCATCGCCTTCGCCTCGTCCAAATAATCCATCCCGAGCAGGACCGGGTCGTTGAGCACGCCGTTGTCGGCGACGTAGACCTTCTGCTTCCGGCAGCCGCACTTTCCCGGGAGGCAGATCGTCGCCTCTCCCTCGCGCAGGGTCACGCCTCGCTTCGAGACGCCCTTCGCCTTGACGGTCGCGCCTGTGTACTCGACGCCGGCGGAGGCCGCGACGTCCTCCGACAGGATCGTCCCGAACGCTCCGGTGTCGACCTTCGCCGTCGTCTTCGTGCAGCGCCGTTTTCCGCAGACCTTCGCCGGAACCCTGATTTCGTTGTCCATGCCTGGATCGTACGGCTCGGCTGGCACCATCCGCAAGCCGTCGGGTTGACGGGTGGTGACAGCGGAGCGTACCTTGGGGTCGATGAGCAGCTACGTCCGCGACTGGCTCTCGTACCTCCGCGGCCTCCGGCTCGGCCAGGCGGCGTCGACGACCGGATGGGTGCTCTCGTTCACGATCGAGGACCTCGCGTGGGTCTGCCGGTCGCTCGGCCGCGAGACGGGCGGATCGACGGGGACGCCCACGGACGCCGTCGTCGCGACCTACATCCAGCGCTGCTACTGGCTCCGAAACTCGGTCATCCACCGGAGAGACGGACGCGACCTCGTGCCTCCGCACTCCCTGTCCGACCTCGTGCTGTCGTTCAGCTCGGCCGTCAACCCCTACCAGAGGAACAGGGGGACCGAGGCGGAGAACCGAGCGCGCAACCTGCACGCGACGATGTCGCCGTGGTCGCTGCAGGCGAAGTACCCCGGGCTGCTCGAGCACGTGATCTGGCTCCTTCGCGGCGGACTCGAGATCGATCGCTACCGAGGGTTCGTGGACTTCCTGGCGTGTTGGGCGTCGGCCGAGGGCTGCGGATCGGATCGCACCGTCATCGGCGGAAACCGTTTCTCGTACGATGGCGGCTCCGCGCTGTGGCGTCCTGGTCTGATCCGCGTCGTTGGTCCTCCTCCGAGGTCGAAGTCGAAGTTGCTCGTGCCGCTCGCGCTACAGCTCGCCGGGGGGCTCGCGGTCGCCTTCGGGCCGGAGCTGGCCGCCGTCGCCATCGCTCTGCCGTTCGTACCACCCTAGCGCCGGGTCTTCCCCGGTCACGAGCCCGAGTTGCCTCGACGCCCCGGTCGCCGCCGCAACGCCGGCGCCCATCGGCCACGAGAGGCCCTGCGTGCTCGACCCGGCGATGTCGAGCGTCGCAGGGTCGAGCTCGGCGACGGTGACGAGCAGGCCCTCGCGCGTCCCGTAGATTTTCCGGATCGCCGACGTGGAGAGCTGCTTGTCGTCCTGCCACAGCACGCCCTTGAGTTTCACGGCAACGAGCGCGGCGAGGCCCTTCTTCATCTTCGGCGCCGACCCTGCGTCGGCGACCAGCTCGAGGACGTTCGGGCCGTCGGGCTTCTCCGCGTGCCACGCGTTCTCGCGCCGCTCCTTCGCCGTCCAACTCTCTGGCTGGACGAAGACGGCCGTGATGACCAACGCGACGGGCCCGGTGAACGGCTCGAAGCCGAGGCGCTTCATTTCGACGAGCGCCCGCAGTTTCACGTCGCGCTCGGCCCGCCGCGTCCTCGGGTCCTTGTAGTGCACGGCGAACTTGAGCGGGAATGACTCCCACTCGCCGGTCGCGTGGTTCTTGCGCCGGCCGTGCGTCGTCGTCTTCTGGTCCTGCTTTCCCATCGGGGCGCCAGGGACCCAGAACTCGACGGAGCGGAGGTGCTGGGCGTCAGGCATCGGTCTTCCCGGCGTTGCGGTGCAAGTCGCACGCGAGCAACTCGGTGTGCTCGCCGCACCAGAGCCCAGGCTCGGTGTGCGGCCAGCCCTGCACGCAGAACGGGGCGGACGACCAGTAGCCGGGAACCGGAGGAGCAGAACCGGCCGAGGCGAACACCCCCGGGCTCTCACAGCAGCAGCAGCCCAGCCGTCCGTCCACGCATACCCTTTCCGGGTCGAAGTGCCCGCACGTCTTGCACGTCCTCCGCTCCGTCATCCGAACGCCTCCCTCTGCTCCTTGAGCTGCTGCTGCCGCTCCTTCTTCGTCCGCGGATCCCCGAGGCGGATGTTGCACTCGTTGCGCTCGTCGTCCCACGCGATGTGCACGCACTGCTCGTCCGGGGACCCGGCGCCGCGGTGCTTCGACGTCATGTAGTGTTCGCTCTTTTTCTTGTTCGGGTGCTCCATCCCGAATCCGCTGTCGAGCCAGGCAAGGAACTCGCCGCTACCGCGGAGCCGCTCGAGGGGCGGAACGCCCTTGTTCCACTCGTTGTCGCGGGACAGGTGGTGCACGAAGCCGATCGCCGTCCCGGTTTCCTTTTGCAGGTTGCGGGCGCGGGACAAGATCGGCGAGACCTCACTCGAGTTGTTCTCGTTCACACCAGGAGCGAACCGACGGAAGCAGTCGATCACGGTGATCACGGGCTTGATCCTGCGAACGAGCCGCGCGATGCGACCCCAGCCCCTCGGCGTCGAGATGTCGCACTCCTGCTGGCACGAGAGGATCAAATCCGGCTGCGGGTAGGAGATCCCCAGGGTCGCGGCGAGCTTCCGGAGACGTGGCTGCGTGATCTGCTCGCCGTCCTCCCCGTTCAGGAAGATCGCAGGTCCGCGCTTCGTGACGGGCCAGTGGCGCAGGAAGTCCTCGCCGCTCACGACCGACAGGCACAGCGCGGCCGCGATGATCGACTTCGCGCTCTTCGGATGCCCGGCGATCATGAAGCACGAGTTCGCGAGCAGCCAGTCGTGGACGAGCCATCCGCTCGGAGACTCCCACGTCTTCGCGTCGAGCTCCACCGACGTCATCGACGGTAGCTCGTCTGCGACGTCCTCGGAGGTCCGCTGCATCTTCCGGATGCCCCGCTCGATCTCTTCCCTGGTCGTGGAGCGGTCGGACACGGACGCGCCGAACCGCTTGGCCTCAATCCGGAGACGACGGCGCCACGCGAACTCGGCGATGATTCGCGCGTACTCCTCGACGTGGGAGGCGACTGGAACGCGATCGATCAACTGGTCGAGGTACGCGGCGCCGCCGACGCGGTTGAAGTGGCCGCGGTCGGTCAGTTCCTTCGCGAGGGTAACGGCGTCGACCTCGGCGCCGTCGTGGTGGACCGCGAGCATCGCGTTCCAGATCGCACGGTGGGCCTCGACGTAGAAGTCCTCGGGCGGCAGGACGTCGGCGACGAGGTTGATCGCGCCGTCGTCTACCAGCGCGGAGCCGAGCATCGCCTGCTCGGCCTCCTCGTCGCAGAGCGGCTCCGAGGGCGAAGACGGCGCCTTCGCCTTCTCCGCCTCGTCGGGCTCGTCGTCGAAGACCACGTCGGACATGCGCCGGCGCCCCGCCTACTTCAACGCCAGCGGCAGGAACGGAACGTCGTCCCGGACCGCGAAGCGCTCGGCGTAGAACTCGGCCACGCCAGCGATTGCCCTCGCGGTGTCAGCGCTGATCCTTTCCGGGATTCGCACAAGGACCACGCTGTCTCCGCAGAGCGTGACGGTGATCTCCTGCGCTGTCTTCGGCGGCGCCGTCTCTGTCTTCTGCGCGGCCGGCTTCGCGTACGGCCGCCTCGTCTTCCCCTTCTTCGCCGCCGACTTGGCTCCGGCCTTTCGCGTCGCGGCCGGCGGCGCCGCGGCCGGCGGCGCCGCGGCCGCCTTGTCTGCCCCCTTCTCGGTCAGGCGGAACTCGATCGGCTTCCGGCCGCCGCCCGGGCCCGAGACATCGCGCGTGCGCACCACCGCCATCCGGCACTGCGCGAGCCCGTGCAGGCTGGTGCGCGCCGCCGACACGGCCCCGTCGTCCTTTGCCGGGTCGTGCCCGAGCGCCGCGGCGACCTCCTGCGCCGTCTTCCACGCCTCGAGAGACAGCACCGACCGACACTCCTCCATCCCGACCTTCCGCGCTTCCTCGCTCATCCCTGCTTCTCCTCCTGCGGCTGTTGCGCCGCGTCCTCGGCC
>Ga0315273_10011258_pt1 | contig 11439 bp, 7 predicted proteins | sample YL17G02_0_MG_FD_205753 | JGI IMG/M metagenome (GOLD analysis project Ga0315273, IMG submission 205753) | Sediment microbial communities from Yellowstone Lake, YNP, Wyoming, USA - YL17G02_0 | ecosystem: Environmental > Aquatic > Freshwater > Lake > Sediment | place: USA: Wyoming | collected... | reverse complement strand
GACACACGAGGTGGCGCACCCGTCCCGCGCCATCCAGCGTCACCGTTGCCGTTAGTTGGGCGGGCCGCGGCGCCGTGCGCGCCACCAGGTCCGCCACCGCCGGGCCTCGCTCCGCAAACTCCATCACTACTCCGTCCGGCGTCGGCACCGCCCGGAGTTCCAGCCCCGACGCGCGCAGTTCGGGGTAGCTCAGCGCCAGCAGCGCATGCGCGGCCTGCAGCGCCGACGCCGGCGGCGCAGGCCCGACCTCCTGGGCGCGCACGCCCGTCACGCCGAGCAGCGACGCGAGGATCAGGACGGTCCACGTCTGACGTGCAGGCATCCGGCCTCCGACGGTCCGACCGGGACTCAGGACCAAACGCAGGCCCGTGAGCGCCAGGCCGACCAGCGCGGCCACCAGCCACCACGGCCATGCGTAGCGGTCGGACTGGAGCGGACGCGCGCCTCCCGTGGGCCTGGCGTCGGCGCTCGGCCCAGGCACCGCCGACAGCCCGCCACCCACCGTGACCCAGACCGTGCTCGCCCCCGTGAAGCTGCCGGTGATCGTGTCGTGTGGAAAGACGACCAGCAGATAGGTGCCCGGCGACAGCCCCGTCGCCGTGAGTCCCCAGCCGCTGTTGGTGAACTGACTGCCAAAATAGGCCCCAATGTCCGGCCGCACGCCGCCGGTGGGCGCCGCCCCGAGGAAGATCGGGGTGCCGCCCCCGTTGAGATACGCGTAGATGTGCAGCACATCCACCCCCACGCCGCTCGGCGCATTCTGGTCGATCGCCCAGCCGGCGATCGTAAAGGTCGCCCCGACCTGCGCGTTGTTGCCAGGGATGTCAATGGACATCGCGGGGTTGGTGGTCGGGATCTGAATGTCGACGGTCTGGGCCAGATTGAACGTGCCCGTGAAGGTACTGTGCGCGAAGACCACGATCTGATAGGTGTTGGGCGCCAAGCCCGTGGCCACCCGCGTGAAGCTCGAATAGCGGAAGCGCGCCTCCCCAAATGCCGCCGCGATGTCCGGGCGGTCGCCGCCATACGTGGCCGCCCCGAGGAAGATCGGCGGGGTGCCCGAGCCCGGATTCGGATACGCCCAGACGTGCACCGTGTCCACGCCGGTTCCCGTCGCCGCGGCCTGGTCGATCGCCCAGCCGGCAATCGTGAGCGGCTGCACGTGCGGGCCGGCACTGGGGACGTCGATCCACATGTGGGGCACGCCGACGACCGGCTGGAACGTGGCCGTGCAGCTCCGCGCCGCACTCATCGTCACCGTCCCATCCGAGCAGTCCGCGTCGCCGCTCCAGCCGATGAACACCGACCCCGCTGTTGGCGTCGCTGTCAACGCGACGGCCGTGTTGGGGAAGAACGAGGGGGCACAAGTGGCGCCGCAATTCAGTCCCGCGGGCGTCGAGGTGATCATCCCGCCGCCCCAGCCGGCTTTCGTCACCGTCAGGCGCTCCCCGGGTCGCAGAGCCGCGAGCAGCCGCGACCCGAGATACACATACGCCACCTGCCACTGGGGCGTCCCGTTCTGGTCCACGTACTCACTCAACAGCTGCGTCCCGAGCCCGTGGACGAAGTATCGCGTCGTGGCCGGGGACTGGTTGTTGGTCGCCTTGACGCGCTGGTCGTCCGCATCGTACGTGTAGGTGGTCGTTACGGTCCCCACCGTAATGGTCTCGGGCATCTGCTGGGGGGTGTAGACGTAGTCCGCGGTGCGTCCGCCCCTCTCGGTCAGCAGGCTGCCGTTCGCGTCATACGAGTAGTTGGTGACCACGCCGCCCGACGTGGTCGACGTCAGCCGCTGAGTCGCGGGATCATAGACTGCCGGACTGGCGGGGCTGGTGCGGTTCCCGCGCGCGTCATATTCAATCGCCTGCGAGGGATAGACGCCGAAACCCGTGACGCCGATCAGACGGTCCAGTGCGTCGTAGGTGAAGGTCTGGAGCCACGTGGAGCCGCGATTGTTGTCATCGAGTCGGCGCACGTTGCCGAGGTGATCGTAGGTGTACGTGAGGTCGAGGGGCCCCGCCGCGACCCGTTCCGGCCGCGCCCGGTTATCGTAGGTGACCTCGTGGATCAGGCCATTGCCTGCGGTGAGCTGCTTCACCCCACCCGCGGGATGATAGGTCACGCCGGTCGCGTAGTTCGCCTGGGTCGCCGCGTCGTACACCCGCGTGATCCGATGGTCGTCGTCGTACGCGTACCCCACGGTCTGGCCCGACGGATAGACCACCTTGAGCAGGTTGTCGCGGATGTCATACTCCGCATACGACGTCACGAACTGGTGGCCGCCGATGGTGTCGGTCCGGCTCGTCAGACGGCTGCCGGCCTGATACGTGAAGCTACTCTGCACGGCCCCGTTGTTGGCCGACAGCCGGTTGTCCCAGGAGTCATACGTGAACGTGATCGTCGGCCGGTTGGTCGTCTGCACGCCGGTTAGGCGGTGATTGTCGTCGTAAGTGTACGCCGTCTGCACAGTCGCGGCGTCGCTCTTCGACGCCAGCGTCCCGTCGAAATTGTAGGCATAGGTCATGGTGCCCGATTCCGGATGTGTCTCCCGCCAGAGCTGGTTCTTCGCGTTGTATGCCCAGGTGCGCTGGACCGCGCCCGAGGCCGTACACGTGTCCTCCCGTGCGGCATCGGCGGCACCAGGACCGCACACCTTCGTCAACGATCCCAGCGCAGAGTACTGATACGTCGTCCACTGATTCCGGGCGTCGCGCACGGCCACCAGGCGCGCAGTGCCGGGCGAGCCGGCCGCGACCCAGGACTGCCTGGAGGTGCGCGTCGGGTCACCGGCCTTCACGCTCTCGGTGATGTCGACGTCCAGACCGGTGTAGGCGTAGGTGACCCAACTGCCATCCGGCCGGTCGATTCGGGTGACCCGATCCAGCGCGTCATACTGCGTCGTGGTGTCGCGGCGCGGATACGTAGGGATCTGATACGGGGCGCTCTCGACGGTTCGCCGGCTCGAGGCGTCGTAGCTCACGTCCATCGCCACACCCATCGGCGTCACGGTCTTGGTCACGCGGCCGTAACCATCCAGCGTCTGGGTCGTCGTCGTGCCATCCCGCGTCACCTTCGCCAAGGTGAATCCACTCCCGTCCACCGTGTCGTACGTCGTCACGACGGCCGCGCCCACCCGTGGCGTGACTGAGATCACCCGCCCCAGATCGTCGTACTGATACGACACCGTCTGGCCCTGCCGCGTCTCCGACGCGAGCGTGCCATCCGGATTGATGACGCGCGTGATCGAATAGGCGGGCGTCACTGTGTTCTGCCCCACGCCCCACGCGTACGTGGTCGAGGTCGCATGCTCGGCCGCGTCCGTCGTCGTCGCGACGTTACCGTACCCGTCCGGCGTAAAGTCGGTCTTGACGCCGAAGATCGTACGCGACTGGAGGAAGCCCTGAATGCTGTACTCGGCACTGGACGACCAGGTCTCTCCGCCGCTCGCGATCGTGGTCTCCGTCCCACGGCCGCGTATGTAGTAGCTCCCGAACGTGTGCCGATAGCTGAACGAGATCGTGCGTGGGTCGGCGGCGTTACCCGACTCGGTGATCTGCCGCGGCTGGCCGGCATCGTTGACCGGTTCGAACGGACACGCCGGTTGACCCGTCTCTCCGCAGTACGCGAGGACACGCGAGGTGGTCGACGAGCCCCGCGTGGTTTGGACCTGGCGCAGCAGGACCGGGTAGGGATCCGCGTCGCTGCCGGGATCGAACAACCCCACCGGCGCGACGGCTCCGGGCGGTGCGCCGAAGGGGTACGGACGGTACGTGAACGTCCGGGTTTCCAGCGGCGTGGTCTGGCTCGTGTCTTCCGCCGCGAACACGGACTCCTGGGACAACACGATCGACTGGTTCCCGCCCCACTGCGTGTGGACGTGTCTGACGATCCGGTCCGGCCCGAACACGGAGGTCGCGCAGTCGGAGGACTCGCAGTACTGGAGACTCCAGGTGGCCTCCGCGATCGAGGGGCCTCCTGACTGGCGCGCGTTGATCACCTTCGTCTGCCGGTTGTCCCAGACGATGTCCGCCCCGCTGTAGCGTACCCAGCCGCCGGTCGGGGTCGTCACCGTATAAGTCCAGGTGTTCGTCGCCCCGTCTTGCCAGTCAAACGTCCACGCCGGCCCCTCGGGGGGCGTGACGGTGAGGTCCCCGTATTGGTCGCCCCGCGCATACGTCCACGAGCGCCCGGCATACTGGACCGCGCAGACGCGGCCCAGGCTGTCTTCAACCAGGAGGACTTCGCGATCCTGCCCCGCTCCCAAATGTTGCACCACTCGGGTCACACCCGTCTCGTAGGTCACGTCGATCGTGTTGCCGAAGACATCGGCCATTTGACTCAGACGGCCGTCGGTCAGGAAGGTGTAGATTTGGCCGTCGGGGGTCTCGAGCGTCCTCGTCGCCGCCGTGTAGCGCCAGTACGACGTCGTGAGGTACACGCCGGAGGACGAGCTGGTCTGGAACAGGGACTCCGTCCCGCCATCGACCGTATGCACCCTCGGGTTCCTGCCACCGGGTTGGGTCAAGTTCATCGACGGTCCGACCCGAATCGTCCACCGTCTGCCTTTGCTGTTGAAGACCCGGGTGACCCGGAGATCGAGCCCGGCATTGCCGGGCAGGACGAGGTCCGTGAAGGTAAGCACCAGCGAGCCGCTGTACGTGTCGATGTGTTCCCAGGGCAGGACACCGAAGGAGCCGCGCTCGGCCCGGACGCCCTCCGCGTCCAACGGATGCTCGCTGTCCTGGGCGCGTAGCGGCATGGCTCCACACGCGATCAGCACGATCGTGAGGAGCACGGGCAGGGCGAATGGAATGGAACGAACCGGGCCGACGGGACGGAACATCGTGGCCTCCTCGCGTGGGTGATTCGCAACACGGGCGAACACGCGCGCGGGGGCAACGCGCCGACGCTCGCCGATGACGTGACCACGGCCACCGACAAGCGTCGCGAGAAACTGTGCAACGCCCGAGGCGCGTGTGCAAGAGGAAATCCACCATGAACCGCAAATTGCACAGAGAATTTATGAGAACGCAATCTCTGTGCAGAATCGGTTGACAACGTCCGTGGTACGCGTTCCATGCCAGCCGACTGGAGACTTTGAGCTTCCCCCCGGGGCTCCTCCCCTTGAAAGAACCTTTCCGGTGCGACTCTCTTAGAACGTAAAGAATCTCTCATTCCCGCGGCCGTCAACGCTTGGCGTTGCTCAGCTCCGGAGCGTTGGCCAACTCATACTTCGGCCGTGAATTGTTCGGGTTTCACGGTGCTTGGGCATGCCGAACCGGCGTCGACAGGCGTGCCTGTCACGGTTCTTGCCTGATGTTCCGGGCAGGAGCCGACACCCGATGAGACGTCGCAGGCACGCCACTGACCACCTTCCGCAGACCTCGCGAGCTGGTTGTATGTGCGGCGGCCCGTACGCCACCAGGTGGCTCGACGCGGAGATGGAGATAGACATCGGCCTAGACAATCATCCCGGATCCACCCTTCTACCTGGATGTCTATCCATCCAGCTCGACGGGCAGAGCGCCCCGTCGTCGCAAGTCCCATTTCGCTACGTGTTTCCGGGAAGGCGGCGTTCGTCAGCCGCCGTTGCTCCGACCGACGCCAGGATGGGGGCGAGGGAGGGAGCGACCCCCCGATTGGGTGGCCCGATCCGCCAGAGCCGCGCCACGGGCCGGCTCCGGTTCGGGGGTCGCTCCCTCCCTCGCCCCACCCGTCCGGCATCGAATCGTGCTTGCACAATCCACGAACTGGTCCGCCGCGGCATCCGGGATTTCTGCAAGCAAGAAGGACATCCTCATGCCGCTCATCGCACCGCAACCCACGCACGCTCGCGAAGCCGTACCACGAGCATCAACGGCCTGTGGAAGCTGCCAGAACTGTGGAAGCCGACAGGAACAGTGCTACTCGGCTCCCACAAGTTCTTTGCAAGCGTCGCGATCCTGAGACGTCTTGCACAAGCTTCCACAGGCCACCATCAACGACTCGCCGGCCTGAATGATTCAGAAGACACCCACCCACTGGCGGAATCGGGTGCGACGATGCGACAATCGGAGCGCACGCAGACACACTCCGGCGTCCGCGATCCTCTGTCAGGTCGCCGCTCACCTTCTGCCAGTGCCTCGCTCATCCAAACTGACACGAATCTTAGCGGAGACTTTTGGTGAGTCGATGCCCACGACGGCCGCAGTCGTTCATGTTGCCAAGAATGCCCCGGAAGCCCGGTCACTCCGGTTGGGTCGAGCCCCCGAGACAGAGCTGGGAGACTTGAAGGAAAAGGACCTCGGCGTTTGGCTCGGAGGCAGGGAGTTGACCCCAGATAACCTGGTCGAGCCACCACACGTCTCAAGACCGAGAGCACGCGATGTCTGCCAATGAGTTGTTCAACGTCGTCCAGGCAGCGAGCTATCTCGGCATCCGTCCTTGGACGCTGCGGCACTGGATTTGCGATCACAAGATTGAAGTCATCAAGTACGGCAACGGGGTCGTGCGCATACGCCGGTCCGTGCTCGACCGATTCATCGGAAACTGTACGATCAACGCAAGGCACGACAATGGAGACGGCCGACAGACAGAACCGTGACTTCTCGAAGGGGCCCGTGTGGGATCCGGCGAGGAATCGCTGGCTCGTCGAAATCCGCTACCCGGACGGATCGCGACTCCGAAAGCGCTTTCGACGCGACCGGGATGCGCAGCGGCTGTGGGCTGCCGAACAAGCCAAGATCGAAAACGGCACCTGGCACGAGCACGCGCCGAAATGCGTCACGCTTGCGACCGCGTTCGGTCTGTACCGCACGTACTCGAAAGTCCAGAATCGTTCGCACGAGACGTATATCGAACCAGTGCTCTCGATGTGGGAGACCGCGATCAAGACCTCGAGTCTGCTAGCGAGAATCAAGCCGGCTCAGATTGAAGACGTCAAGCTGAGGCGCGCGCAGACGGTGGCGCACAGCACCGTCGACAAGGACCTGGCCGTACTGAAGTCCTTCTTCAACTGGTGCATGTCCCACGGGCTGGCGGCCTCAAACCCCGTGCGCAGCGTCAAGTTCTTCAACGAGGACAACTCTCGTCTGCGCTACCTGACCGAGGATGAGTACAAGCGATTGCTCGATGCCGCGCGGAAGGTGGAATCGTCGCGGTACCTGCCCGAGAAGATCATCCTGGCGGTTCACACCGGCTTACGGCGGGGTAGTCTGTTCAATCTTCGATGGGACGAAGTCGACTTCCTGAATCGCGTCGTCCGGATTCCCCGAACGAAGAGCGGCCGTCCGCACTCCTTGCCCTTGAATGCCACGGCGCTCACGACGATCCAGGCTCTCTACACGCAACGCCTGCCGGACTGTCCGTACGTATTCCCCCACGCCCGAGGGCGGAAAGCCGGTCAGCCGGTCAAGGACGTCAAGAACGGCTTCCACGCCGCGCTGGAAGGCGCAAAGATCGAGAACTTCACTTGGCACGACCTGCGGCACACCTTCGCGTCGTGGCTCATGATGAAGGGCGCGTCCCTCCGGGCGATCGCCGAACTGCTCGGCCACCGGGGTCTTCGAATGGTGATGCGCTACGCGCACCTGTCCCCCGCCTACCTGTCGGCTGAGGTCGCCCTGCTCGACGCGCCGCAGGCAAAAAGGGCAAGAAAAGGGCAACCTGCCCGGAAGGCCGATCGGGCACGCGCGAAAGTCGTCAAATTTCCCAGGGAAATTGGCTCCTCAGGTAAGATTCGAACTTACAACCCTCCGGTTAACAGGTTAACGCAGGCTGTCTATCTTGTTGGTTCTTCAGTGGGTTAGCTCGGGTGGGACCATGCAGTTACCCGGTGTTCGGGAGTCAATTGTTCACTAATTGTTCACAGACGACCTTACCGCCAGCCGACGGTGGGCGGCACACAGCCGATGCATAGCCGACGCCTCGGCGATATCATGTCATCGTGAAACGATGGAGAGTGCATCATGACTGATCCCATCGTCGAGGAGGTGCGCAAGCATCGAATGGAACATACCCTGAAATTTGTGGGGAACCTTGCAGCTATCTGTGCCGATCTTCGCGCGATTCAGGTCACGTCCAGCCATACCGTCGTCCGGCTGCCACCGCGACGGCTAGAGTCAATCCCCGCGTCCACCGAGCGCCGCGCTCCGCGGCGGACGTGACGCTGAGGCCGGACCGGAACGTGAATTGCCTGGTCTGTGCGCGGTAGCCTTCCTACCATGGTGACGATGCCTGGCCGCAACGACCCATGCGGCAGCGGGCGCAAGTACAAACAGTGCTGCCTCCAGGCAGCCGGGGAGATTGACATCCGGTGGCGCCGCCTCCGAGAAGCTGAGGGAGAACTGGTTCCAGACCTGCTGAGATTCGCACTTGAGCGGTGGGGCGAACCGTACATCGACGCTGCGTGGAGTCTGTTCGCTGACGGTGCCGTGCCCCTCGCCGACGCGCCCGGCGACCGGGAATTCGACGCCACCTTCATCCCATGGTTCTTGTTCGATTTCTGCGCGGGCAGCGTCAAGCGCCGGAGCCGACGCCGGGGCTGGCCGGATCGTCCCGCCGCTCAAGAGTATCTCGACGAGCGCCGTTCGGAACTGCCCGATCTTCAGACTCGGTACCTTGAAGCGGCACTCTCGCGGCCGTTGTCGTTCTTCGTGGTGACCGCTGTCGCGCCAGGCCGAAGCGTCGATCTGCGCGATCTCCTCACGGGGAGAATCTGCCGCGTGCTCGAGCGCTCTGCTTCCAATACCCTCGAACCGTCAGTGTTGACGCTGGCGCGGGTGTTGTCGGTGGACGACGTGTCGATCATGCTGGGCGCCGGGGCGTGGGTCATTCCGCCGGCGTTCCACAATCCCATCATTACCTTCCGTGAGTCGTTCGTCCGCAGCGACGACTTGCTCGACGAGCAAACGGCGCGGACGCTGCACGTCGAAGTGGTCCGGTACTATCGGGACATGGTCGACCAGTTGATGAACCCTCGAATGCCCACGCTTGTGAACACCGACGGAGATCCCATCGCGCCGACGACGGTGGAGTTCGAGCTGCACTGCACGCCACGCGAGGCGTTCGACCGAATTGCGCCGCTCGCTTATGGTTACGAGGACGACGACTTACTGGACGGAGCCACGGTGGATCACGCAGGCAACGTGACCGCAGTCACAGTGCCTTGGGCGGTGGCAGGCAACAAGATGCACAGGGACTGGGAGAACACATCACTCGGCACGCTTGAGATTGACGGCAAGCGCCTGACCGTGTCGGTCAATTCAGAGCCACGAGCGCGCAAGATACGAGGTCTCGTGGCGAAACGATTGGGCGGTCGCGCGGTGTTCACTCGGCAGCAGGTGGAGTCGATAGAGGCCCTGCTCGAGAAGGAGAAGCACCGAAAATGTTCGCGTCGCAGGGAGGCCGGCGATGAAGCGCTCCAGGCCCTCCCCGAGGTTCGCGAAATGATGCGAGCGCAGAGTGCGCGTCACTGGGAGGTATGGCTGGACGAGAGGATTCCAGCGCTCGGGAACCTGACTCCCCGCGAGGCCGCCAGGACCTCGGCCGGCCGCGAACGGCTCGAGGCTCTGCTCGCAGAGTTTGCCTGGCGGGCGAAAACCACGCCGGTCGAACAGCGCCCCAACATCACTGCCCTTCGGGCGACGTTGCGCCTGGACGACCCTCTCCTGATCGACGCGACGACTCGGAAGCCGTCGGCGTAGGCGTAATCCCGACGGCCCGCTGCCTGCCTTGCTCCTGGTCTCGCTCTCCGGTACGCGTCCACCAACAGCTTCGTCACTCCGCGTAAAGCGCTGCGATCGCGCTCCCCGCTTCCGCCAGACTTCGGTCAATTCAGACGGCGCGGCACTCGCGTTCGTCGAGGTAAAGCGGCCACTGCTCGACGCTGGCCGCCACCATCGCTTGGCGAAGGTCCCGTTTGAGGAAGACCCGAACCAGTGAGGCGATGAAAGAGAGGCAGGGGCGGGACGCGGAGATTACTCCAACTCGAGAAATGCACCCCACGGATCGTCGCCAAACGCGGCGATCTCGCGGGTACGTGAGCGGAGCAGCGCCTCGAGGTCGGCCGTGGTGCAGTTCCCGCGGCGAATCCAAATCACTTTAGGGGGGAACCCCTCGACGACGCTCCGCTGGTGAAAGTCAGAGTCCTTGGACACAATCGCCAGGTGATGCGTGCGGGCATAGTCCCAAATCGCCTCGTCTGACGCCCGCTCCAGCAAAAGCTCGCGCACGTGGACCGACTCCGGATACACGTCCAGCAGGATACTCGCCAAGCGGTGCGACAGGTTGTGGTCGAAGAGCAGTTTCACGCCGGAACCTTGACCAACTTCCGCTCACGGTCGGCGGCGAAGGCCAGGCACGCGCGAATGTCTTCGCGCGTGAGGTCAGGAAAATCCGAGAGGATTTCCTCCTCGGTCATCCCGGAGGCCAGATACTCGAGGACGTCGTACACGGTGATCCGCAGGCCACGGACACAGGGCTTCCCACCGCGTTTGCCAGCTTCGATGGTGATGAAGGGGCGGTAGTCCATCGGCGAAGTGTACCACAGGCCACGGGGCGCGATGACCGCGTCTACCCGCTCTGCGGCCGCCGGCGGTCGGCCTGCACCTGCGGAACGGAACTCTTGCGGTTTCACGTTTCGCCTGGTGACGCCGTCGGGTGCAGCGCCTTCGTTGGGCAGCATCACGAACCGCCCTCGCCAATATCCGCCATCGGAATGACGTAGCCAAACAAGCACATGAAACGTCGGCACGCCGCTTTCGGTTCAGGACATACGCGCCCGCAGCCAGAAGAACTGCTGGCCTCAGCACCCACGACCATTCGGCAAGCGACCTAGGCAGAAAGACCGACTCGACGTAGAGAAAAGGCAGCGTGGACGCGGCGCGGCCGCTTACCAGAAGCGCGGAGACATACTCGCTCCGACTAAGCTAAGGGCTAATGACTCGTATCTGTATCTCATATCTGTATCTAGCCGAACCCCGCTTCCGGGTGTAGAATCCGCGTGCCCCCGTAGACAATTCGGAGTCAAGCCGGGAGGCGCCAATGAAGAAACCCATGTTGGCTCGAATAGTGTTCGGAGTCGTCTTGCTTTGGATGCTCCAGCCACACCCCGCTCGTGCTCAGTGTGGGTGCACGCCTCCTGTGTTGTTCGAACGGGTTGGCAATCTGACATTCGTTTTTTCAAGCGGCATGTCGGACGAGGAGAAGACCCTCTTCACCCAAGCCCTTGACGATTGGCAGAATCGGCTCAATCAATCCGGGGTGGGCTTTTCCATCTCAAGTGGCGGAGGGACAGTCATATTGGTAGGGGTTGACCCGTCACTGAACACCCGGTACGACTACGAGGTGTGGGGGGAAGCGGACCTGAACGAGAACAAGGTGAACATTAATCAGTATTCGATTGGTGCGGGCCCAGCGTTCTTGAAGTTCCTTTACCGCCACGAGATCGGCCATTTCCTG
>Ga0315273_10011256_pt1 | contig 11440 bp, 14 predicted proteins | sample YL17G02_0_MG_FD_205753 | JGI IMG/M metagenome (GOLD analysis project Ga0315273, IMG submission 205753) | Sediment microbial communities from Yellowstone Lake, YNP, Wyoming, USA - YL17G02_0 | ecosystem: Environmental > Aquatic > Freshwater > Lake > Sediment | place: USA: Wyoming | collected... | reverse complement strand
GCGACTCGGTCCTTCGACGATCGCCGTCACGCTGGGGATCTACAGCCACGTCACCGAGTGGATGCAGGAGGACGCGGCGGAACGGGTCGCCGGTCTGTTCCTGTGACCATTCTGTGACCAACGGGGCCCGACGCTGGCCTCTAGCCCTTGCTGTGACTGAGATCTCGTGGTGCTCGGGGTGGGATTCGAACCCACACGGCCCGTGAGGGCCAGGGGGGTTTAAGCCCCCCGCGGCTACCAGTTACGCCACCCGAGCCTGCTGGATCGTCAGCGTGTCACCTTCAGCGCCCAACCGACACCCGCATCGACGGCCACCCGCCTGGCCCGGCCTCCCCGTCGTCGGATGATCGCAGCCCGGGGGAAACGGCGAGCGGTCGCCATCAGGTCGACAGCGTCCAACGATTCGGACTCCAGGCGGACAGAGACGCGACGCCCACACGTCACCCGCTCACGCGGCTTGGAGGCCGCCGCCCTCGACGGCGGCCCAGAGTGCGGTGCGGGCCTGATCGGCTTCGGGGCCCTGGAGGCCATTGGCGGCGACGACGCCCTCGACCATGTCGGCCAGGACCTGGACCCACAGCCTGCCCCTGAGGCGCACCGCCACCGTCGCGCCGCCGTCGGGCCGCCATCGGATCGTGCGCTCACAACCGGCGAGTCGGGGCGGGCTCCGGAAAGCGGGCACCCGCAGGCCTTGTCGGCGCGCCACGTTGCTGAGGCTCTTCACCGCTCCCGCGTACCGAACCGACGTGGCTTCCATCGACGCCCATTCTGCGCAACGGGTGTGACGGTCTCCCGATGCTCCCCCCACCGGTCACGGCTGACGCGTACCGTCGCCTCGAGATGGAACCGCCCAGGCTGAACCCCGCCCAGCAGGACGTCGTGGCCATGCTCGGCGCGGCCAAGTCCGACCGGCCGGAGTTCGACCCGGATCTCCGCCACCGGCTCCGGGCCCAGCTCGAAGCCGGTGTGGCCGACGCCGTCGCCACCGTCGCCCCCGACGACCCGATCTGGGTCAGCAAGCACCGCCTACGCGAGGTGCACGGTTGTGAAGCGAAGTACCGGGCGGACGAGGTGTTCGTCGTGTCGGCGGCCAACGCCCGCGGGATCGTGGCGCACAAGGCCATCGAGCTCAGCATCAACCTGACAGGAGATCACGACCCGCTCGAGCTCGTCGATGAGGCCATCGCCCGTCTCGAGCACAGTGACCAGCGGGGCGAGCAGTGGGTGGCCGAGTGGCTCCGAACCTGCTCGGAGATCGAGCAGGCCGAGGTGAAGGCCGAGGCCAACGACCGACTGGTGAAGTTCCTCGACTGCTGGCCACCACTGAACCCGAAGTGGCGTCCGGCACCGGAGAGCAAGCTGTACGTGGACCTCTGTGACGGCCGCATCGTCCTCGCCGGCAAGGTCGATCTCGCCCTCGGTCGCGCCGAGGGCAATCGGGCCGGGAAGGTCCTCGTCGATCTGAAGACCGGGAGGGCCCATGCCTCCCATCGCGAGGACCTCCGCTTCTACGCCCTCATCGAAGCCCTGCGCCTCGGCGTACCCCCGCGCCGACTGGCGACGCACTACCTCGACTCGGGTCGCCTCGATCCCGAGGAGGTCACCGTCGACCTCCTGGATGCCGCCGTGGCCCGGACCATCGACGGCGTCCTGGCCATGGTGGACCTGGACGACCCCGACCGGGTGCTCGTCAAGAAGCCGGGACCGCCGTGCCGCTGGTGCCCGCTCGCCGATACGTGCGCCGAGGGTCAGGAGTGGCTCACCGACGAGAGCCGCGCCTACTAGGCCGCCTCGACCGCGGGTTGGGCCACCTCGTCGTCGAGGTACGACAGCGAGCCCCGGGCCCGGATGACCATCAGCACGACCAGGAAGGCCACCCCGGCCGTCGCCACCGTCACCCGAGGGCCGATGGCCTCACTCGAGAAGCCCTGCAGCAGGCTGCCCAGTGGGGCGCTCAAGGTGATGGCGAGCACGTAGAAGGACAGGACCTTGCCCCGCTTGCGCTCGTCGACCTGCAGTTGGATCGTCGTGTTCAGGCTCGAGGCGATGGCCAGGTACCCGGCGCCCGCGCCCAGGAGGGCGACGAAGCCGACCGCGGCGACCGGCGCCAGCGCGAAGAGGATCAGCGACCCGCCGTAGCCGAGCATCGCCCCGGCCACGAGGACCCGCCGCGGCAGGCTCGCGCCCCACCCCGCGACCAGCGGGAGCCCGAGGATGGCACCGATGCCGAGCGCGGCACTGAGCAGGCCGAAGGCCAAGGCCCCCACCGCCCACACCTCCTCGGCAAAGACCACGACCAGCTGGAAGACCGGGCTGCCGAAGAAGCCGAGGGCGAGGACGACCGCGATGCAGGTCGCGATCCCGGGCGACGCCCGCACGTACCGCACGGTCTCACCCAGCTCGGACAGCACACGCAGCGGGCCGCCCTGCTTCTCCGCCAGCCGGGGCACGCGGATCAACAGGAGTGCGACGATCACCGCCAGGAAGCTGACGCCGTTGACGAAGAACGCCCACCCCGGCCCGACCAACGCCAGCACCACCCCGCCGACGGCAGGACCGAAGGCCCGGGCGGCGCTGAACTGCGCCGAGTTCAGGGTCACCGCGTTGAGCAGGGCCTCCCGGGGCACGAGCTCGGACACGAACGCCTGCCACGACCCGATGTACAGGCCGGCGAAGATCCCCGAGGTCGCGGCCAGCGCCACGATGACCCCTGGGGAACGGACGCCGGCGCTCCAGGCCCCCCAGAGGGCGAAGGCGACCCCGGCCTGCGCGCTCTGCATGACCAGGAGCACCGAGCGCCGGTGGAACCGGTCGGCCAGGGTCCCGCCGACCGGGCCGAGGATCGACGCCGTGATCAGGAGCGAGAAGCTGGCGAACCCGACCCAGGCGGCGCTGCCGGTGAGTTGGTACACGACGTAGGGAATGGTCAGGTTCTGCACCCAGCCACCCGTGTTGGAGATCAACGCCCCCGTCCAGAACAGGGCGAAGTTCCGGTACCGGAACGCGGCCACGGCCGAGCGGAGGCCGGGCCGGATCTCATCTTCGACTTCGGCGGGTTCGGCGGAGCTCACGGTCGGGCCGAGGGTACTGGCGCGCCGGTACCCTTCTCGGGCGTATGGCCCCCGAGGACACCCACCTGGGAACCCCTGCGGACGAAGCCGACCAGGTCGAGGCCGAGACCGTCGGCGGGACGCTCGTCCACCTCCCCGTCGACCGCTCCGTCACCGGACGCGAGGACCCCGCCCGCCGGGGTGACGTCGACGAGTGGGGTCGCTCCGAGCACATGCGGGAGCTGGCCCGGATGCTCTACGACCCCATCTACCGGTCCTGGTTCCGGGCCGAGTGGGAGGGCCTCGAGAAGATCCCGGAGAACGGCGGCGCCTTGCTGGTGGCCAACCACGCCGGGGCCATCCCCTCGGACGCTCCGGTGATCATGCACGGCATCGAGACCGAGCTGAAGCGGCCGGTGTACGGCCTGGCCGACCACCTCTTCAAGTCCCTCCCGGTGGTCGGCACGCTGTGGTCCCGGGTCGGGGGCGTGGTCGCCCACCCCGACAACGCCTACCGCCTCCTGCACGACAAGCGGGCCCTCGTCCTGGTCTTCCCCGAGGGCACCAAGGGCACCGGCAAGCACGTGTCCGAGCGCTACCGCCTGCGGCGCTTCGGCCGGGGAGGCTTCGTCGAGATCGCCATGAAGGCCGGGGTCCCCATCATCCCCATCGCCGTGGTCGGCGCCGAGGAGGCGATGCCGATCATCGCCAAGATCAACCCCCTGGCCAAGGTCCTCAACCTCCCCTACGTCCCCATCACACCCCAGATGCTGGCCCTCGGCCCGCTCGGGCTGATGGCGCCCCTCCCCGCCAAGTTCCGCTTGCGGGTGCTCGACCCGATCCACTTCGACGTGCCGGCCGGCCAGGAGCGTTACAGCAAGAGCAAGGTCATGGACGCGGCGGACGACATCCGCCGGCGCATCCAGGACCAACTCTTCGACATGATCCGCGCCCGCCGCTCGATCTGGAAGGGCTGACATGGGTCGCCGCGTCCTCGTCACCGGCCTGAGCACGTTCTGGGGTGGCCTGGTCGCCCAGCAGCTCGAGGCCGATCCCGACGTCGAGGTCATCGTCGGGCTCGACACCGTGCCGCCCGAGATCGAGCTGGAACGCACCGAGTTCGTCCGGGTCGACCAGAACTACTCGATCCTCACCCGGATCGTGGCCGCCACCAAGGTCGACACCATCATCCACACGTTCCTGGTCATGAACTCAGGTCAGATCTCCTCCCGGGCCATGAAGGAGATCAACGTCATCGGGACGATGAACCTCTTCGCCGCCGCCTCGGCCCCGGACAGCACCGTCGAGCGCGTCGTGGTCAAGTCGTCCTCCCTGGTCTACGGCGCCGACCGGGAGGACCCCGCCTTCTTCCGCGAGGACATGGCGCGGGCCCGCTATCCGAAAACCGCCGTGGAGCGCAGCCTCTTGGCGGTCGAGGACTACGTCCGGGACTTCGCCGTCGACAACCCGCACGTGACGGTGTCGCTGTTGCGGTTCAGCAACGTCCTCGGCCCCACCATCGCCACGCCGTTCTCCAAGCTGCTCCAGCTGCCGTTGGTCCCGTCGGTGTTCGGGTTCGACCCCCGGTTCCAGTTCGTCCACGAGGACGACGTGGTCCGGTCGATCCTCTTCGTCCTCGATCAGGACCTGGCCGGCATCTACAACGTCGCCGGCGACGGGATGCTGCCCTGGAGCGAGGTGGCCACCATCTGCGGCAAGCGCACGGTCCCCCTCCCTCCGCTGGCCACCGCGTCCGCCGCCCTGCCCCTGCGGGCCTTCGGCTACGACATCCCGCCCGAGACCCTCGAGCTGCTGCGCTACGGGCGGGGCGTGGACGGCACCAGGCTGGTCGACGCCGGGTTCGGGTACCACTTCACCTCCGCGGGCACGGTCGAGGACTTCGCCCAAGCCCTGCGCCTGCGCTCGACGGTGGGGGAGCGTGTCCCCGAGTACACCTACGAGGCCGACGTCGAGCAGTTCTTCAAACATTCTCCAGCCGTCGTCCGTGAGGTTCCCGTTCCATGAGCGCCCCCGTCCTGGTCGATGTCGTCGACCGCGTGGCCACCGTCACGCTCAACGACCCCGACAAGCGCAACGCCATCAGCCTGGCCATGGTCGACCGCATCGCCGAGATCTTCGACACCCTCGAGGCGGACGAGGGCGTCGGCGCCGTCGTCGTCACCGGCGCCCCCCCGGCCTTCTGCGCCGGCGCCGACCTGTCCCACCTCGGCGCCTCCCGCGAAGACGGCCTTCGCCACATCTACGAGGGCTTCCTCCGCCTCAGCCGCTGCCCGCTGCCCACCCTGGCCGCGGTCAACGGCGCCGCCGTCGGGGCGGGGCTGAACATGGCCCTGTCCTGTGACGTGCGCCTGGCCGGCGAGGGCGCCCGCTTCGACACCCGCTTCCTCCAGCTCGGCATCCACCCGGGCGGCGGCTACACGTGGATGCTGCGCCGCATCGCCGGCGTCCAGGCCACCATGGCCGCCGGGGTCTTCGGCGACGTGCTCGACGGCCGGGAGGCCGAGCGGGTCGGCATGGTCTGGCGCTGCGTCCCCGACGACGACCTACTGGCCGCGGCCCAGGCGATGGCCGCGAAGGCCGCCGCCGCCCCCCGGGAGCTGGCCCAGCGCGTGAAGGCCACCATCGCCGACATGGCCACCATCGAGGACCACGCCGCCGCCGTGGAGCGGGAGCTGACCGACCAGCTCTGGTCCATGGACCAGCCCGCCTTCGCCGAGCGCCTGGCCGCCATCCAGACCCGCATCAGCGGCAGGTAGCCGCCACCCGCCGTTCTGGCCCCTGGTCCTCCGGGCACAGGCGGAGGCTCAGGGACCGGAACCAGGGACCTCGGTCACCCTGGGGGTCCTCGCCGCCGCCGCCGGCCACACCCTGGCCCGCACGCTGTCCTCGTGACGCCGGCCCCTCAGTCGAGCCATTCGGTCAGGAGGTCGTCCCGACGCTCCTGCCACTCCTCGGAGGTGATGGCGTAGCGGACGTGGTCCTCCCAGACACCGTTGATCTCCAGGTAGCGCTCGGCGATGCCCTCCTCGCGGATCTTCACCTTCTCGACCACCCGGCGGCTGGCGGCGTTCCTGGGGATGATGGCGATCTGGACCCGGTGCAGACGCAGGTCGTCGAAGGCGAAGCGGCAGAGCACGACGAGGGCCTCGGGTGTGTAGCCATGGCCGGCCTCGGCCTCATCGATCCAGTACCCGATGTACGCGCTCTGGAACGGGCCCCGTTGGATGGCGGACAGGTTTATCTCGCCGGCGAAGCGGCCTTCCACGAAGATGCCGAAGCCGTAGCCCGTGCCCAACTGGCGCTCGCGCTCTCGGGCCGAACAGCGCACCGAGAAGGCGTCCCGGTCGGTGGTGACGTCGGGCTGACCCGGCAGGCGGCGGGGCTCCCAAGCCAGGAGCCAGTCGCCGTTGCGGGTCCGGACCTCGGTCCAGGCGGGAAAATCGCTGACGCTGAGGGGACGCAGCAGGACCCGCCGTCCCAGGAGCGTGCTCACGGCGGGGAACTCTAGGTCAGCGGATGGAGGCCGCCAGCCCGTCGAGGATGTCGGCCTCGGACACCAGGCAGGTGCCGAGGCCGAAGTGGCGCATCAGCTTGACCAGCACACAACAGCCACCGACGATCACATCGGCCCGCGCCGCTTCCATCCCCGGGTTCTCCAGGCGTTGGGCCCGGGTCTCGGTCGCCAAGGTGCGGAAGACGTCCTCGACCGCCTCACGGGGCAGTTCGAGGTGATGGACGGCGTCACGGTCGTAGGCGGCCCGCCCGAGCTCGACGGCGGCGACGGTCGACACCGTGCCCGCCAGGCCCACGAAGGTCTTGGCCGCCAGCACGGCCGGGAGGTCCCGGGCCACGTCGTCGAGGTAGGTCTGCACCACCGAGAGGCAGGCCGACAGCTCGTCGGCCCGGGGCGGGTCGTGGAGCAGGAACTTCTCGGTGAGGCGGACACAGCCGATGTCGATCGACGCCGCGCCCTCACACTCGTCGGTACCGACGGCGAACTCGGTCGAGCCACCGCCGATGTCGACGACGAGGAAGGGGCCGTCGACGGGGTCCAGGTCGGCGGTGGCGCCGGCGAAGGAGAGCCGGCCCTCCTCGAGGCCGGAGAGGAGCTCGGGGCGCACGCCGACCGCGGCCGACGCGGCGGAGAAGAAGTCCTCACGGTTCTCGGCGTCGCGGGCCGCGGACGTGGCCGTCATGCGCACTCGCTCGACCCCGTGGCCGTCCATGACCTGCCGGTACCCGGTCAGGACGGCCGTCGTCCGGTCGATGGCCTCGGAGGCGAGGCGACCGGTGGCGTCGACGCCCTGACCGAGCCGGGTGATGCGCATGAGGCGCTCGACCGTGCGGCCCTCCTCGCTGACCAGGAGGCGGGTGGAGTTGGTGCCGCAGTCGATGGCCGCCACCACACTCATACCTCGCCCGCTCCTGCGGCCAGGCGCTCGACCACCCATCGGCCCACGGGGTCGTCGCCCCCCGCCCGGAGCCAGGCGTAGTGGGCGTGGAGGCACTTGACGCCCTGCCGGGTCCCGCCCACGCCGCCGAAGGGCCGAGGCCCGTCGTGGTCAGCCGGCAGGGCGGCGTCACGCTCGGCCGCGTACCGACGATGCGCCTCGGCCAACTCGGCAACGTCCACCGCTGATTCGGCCCGCTGCACGCCCTGCGCCGCCTCCAGGCGTCCGATCGCCACCCGTTCGACCTCGCCCACCAGCCAGTACCGGGTGGGCATCGGGGTGCCGTCGTCCAGGAGCGGGGCGTTGCGGATGACCACAGGGCCACCGTCGACGTCCCGGACCACGACCTCGAAGGCCCCCTGAGGGAGCCGCCCCAGGAGATCCGCCACCGCGGCACGGTCGGCCGGGCTGGGGGCGACCACGGTCACTTCCGTCGGAGCACCAGTACGAGCACCACGAGGGCGAGGATCACCACGGCGCCGATGGCGTACTTGGCGATGGTCCCGCCCGCGACCGAGAGCAGGTCTACGGCCTCGGCCTCGGGGCTGTCGATCTTGCGCACACCGTCCGCAGCGGGCTGGACGGCGGCCGGCGTGGCGTCCGCCCCCGCGTCGGGCTCGGGCGCAGCCGGCGTCTCCGCCACCGCGGTGGGAGCGGCGTCACCGGCGAGGAGGTCGTGCTCGAGGCAGGAGACGAACTGGTTCAACAGGGCGGCGCTCACATCCGCGATGGCCCCCCGGCCGAACTGGGCCACCTTCCCTGTCAGCCTCAGGTCGGTCTTGACGGTGACCCGCGTCCCCGTGCCCTGGGCGGCGAGGGTGGCGGTGATGAGGGCGTTGGCGTTGCCCTGGCCCCGGGTGTCCCGGCCCTGCGCGTCGATGACGGCTCGATGGTTGGCATCGTCCTTCTCGGCGAAACGGGCCACGCCCTTGTACTGAGCCGTGATGGGGCCGACCTTCACCTTCACGTTGCCCCGGAACTCGTCGCCCTCGACCTCGGTGAGTTGGGCGCCGGGCATGCAGGGGGCAATGCGCTCGAGATCGGTGAGCACGGCCCAGGCCTCGTCGACGGGTACCTCGACGTCGAACTCGTTGGTCAGCTCCATCGCTCCAGGTCCCCCTCGGTGTCCACGTCCAGCGGATCTCCGGCGCACGGTACCCGGGCCACCAGGTCCGGGTGCCCCCGTAGGAGCAACCGGGCCCCCTCGTCGCCGTCGGTCGGGAGCAGTGGCCAGACGGACCGGGCGAGGCGCACCGGTGGCCGGGCCCGGCCCCCGTAGTCGGCGGTCGCGATCGGGGCATCGGACGCGGCCACGGCCCGCCAGGCGTCGGCCACCACGAGGGGGCTGTCCCCGAGCCCGATGACGACGGCGTCGTGGCCGGCGGCCACTGCCCGAGCTACGACGACCTGCAGCGACGTGGCCTGGCCCTCGGCCCAGCGGGGGTTGTCCAGCACCGTGATCCCGTCCGGGACGACCTCGCCCAGGTCCTGGCCGCCGGTCACCACCACCGTCTCGTCCAGGCCGGCGGCCAGGGCGGCGGCGAGGGCCCAGGTCACCAGCGGCCGCCCTCGGAAGTCGACCAGCAACTTGGGCCCCCCGAAGCGGCTCCCGTCGCCCGCGGCCAGCACCGCGGCCAGGGTGCTCACCGTCCGCTGAAGGGGCGGGTCCGGACCGTGACGCCACCCAGAAAGGCCCGGCCGACGACCCGCACGACCGGCGCGCCGGGCCGGCGGTGGGCCGAGGTCCTGTCGTCCCGGCTCCCGAAGAGGGCGAAACCACCGAAGTCGACACCCACGCCCTCCGGCACGAGCACCTCGATGCCGCCGAACACGGCGACGGCCACGATGTGGGTCTCGAGGGCCAGGTCCACGCCGGTGAGGTCGAGTTGGCAGGAGCCGAGCACGGCCACTGCCCGAGTCGGGTCGTCGGGGCGCCACGGGCCCGAGCGGCGGGCCCCGCTGAACACGCCGACCACCCAACGCGTGGGGCGGACCACCGGGCCGCTGTCGACGCTCTCGGCTACGGCCGGCAGATCGCCGGTGAGCCGGTCCAGATCGGCCCCCGTGCGGGCCTGGTAGACCTCGCCCACCCGGTCGGCGAACTCGTCGAGGCTCAGGCGCCCCTCGGCGCAGGCCGACCGCAGCCGCTCCACGATGACGTCACGATCGGCGTCGGACACCAGCGGCTCGGGTGTCTCGGGCACGGGGGGCATTCTGGCAAGCTCCTGACCGCGCGACGACTCCTGGCCCTCCTGGCGGGTCGTCCTGGTGTTCTTCCCCGCCCGCCGCGACGCCGCCGGCATCGCCGTCCCGATCTGGCTGGCCGCCGGATCTTCTCGGGGCATTGCCTTGCCGATCCCGCACGGCATTGCCTCGAGGTCAGTGGATGGGGCCCTCGGTGGCCTTCAGGGAGCCGGCGGTGTGACCGGTGTGGTCGGCGATGATCTCGGCGCAGACCGAGATGGCGGTCTCCTCGGGGGTGCGGGAGCCGATGTCCAGGCCGATGGGGGCCATGACCCGCTCGAGCTGGGCGTCGGTGACGCCTTCCTCACGCAGACGCTCCACCCGCTTGGCGTGGGTGCGCCGGGAGCCCATGGCCCCGAGGTAGCCGACATCGGTGGCCAAGGCGGCCACGATGGCGGGCACGTCGAACTTGTTGTCGTGGGTGAGCACGCAGATGGCGTCGGCGGGGCCCAGCCGGTCCCCGACCCGCTCCACCAGCCGGTGGGGCCAGTCGACCAGGACCTCGTCGGCCATCGGGAACCGACGGACGGTGGCGAACACCTCGCGGGCGTCACAGACCGTGACGTGGAAGCCAAGGAACTTGGCCGCGGTGGCCAACGCCGCGGTGAAGTCGACGGCCCCGAAGATGAGCATGCGGGGGGCCGGGGCGAAGGCTTCGATGAAGACGTCGACCACCGTCTCGCGGGCCTCGCCCCGGGCGCCGTAGTTGCGGCGGTCGGTGCGGGCGGCCAGGAGCTGGCCCAGGGCGTCCCGGCCCACGACGCGGTCCAGGTCCTCGTTGCCGAGGGTGCCGACGGGCTCCCGGTCGGGGCCGACCAGGAGCTTGTTGCCGGTGCCGGGCCCGTCGATGATCGTGGCCAGGGCCACGGGCCGGTCGTCCCGGAGGGCGTCGCGCAGTTCGTCGTAGAGGCTCACGGCGCTACCAGTCCATCGGTTCGATGAAGAGGTGGACGGTGCCCCCACACGTGAGGCCGACGGCATAGGCCTCGTCGTCGGAGTAGCCGAAGGTCACGATCCTGGGCTCGCCCTTGGCCAGGATGTCGAGCGCCTCGGTGACCACGGCCCCCTCGACACACCCGCCTGAGACGGAGCCGGCCACCTCGCTGTCCTCGCTGACGGCCATGGCCGCGCCCGGGCCCCGGGGCCCGGAGCCCTCGACGTCCACCACCCGGGCCAGGGCCACCTTCTTCCCGGCCGCCTTCCAGCGTTCGAGATCGGCCAACAGGTCCTTCATTCCGAGATCACCTCCGCGAGGTCTTCGAGCGAGGCCAGCGAGTGGCCTTCCAGGAACTGGTCGACATGGGGCAGGGCGGCGGCCATGCCCCGAGCCAGGGGCTCGTAGCCCGGGCTGGCCTTCAGGGGGTTGACCCAGATCAGGCGGTGGGTGACCCGATGCAGGCGCTCGACCTCGGCGCCCAAGAGCTCGGGCTCACCCCGGTCCCACCCGTCGGACAGGACGACCACGGTGGCGCCCCGGGCCAGGCCCCGGACCCCCCACTGGTCGTTGAACTCCCGGAGGCACGCGCCGAGGCGGGTCCCTCCGGACCAGTCCACGACCGCATCACCGGCCGCTCGCATCGCGGCGTCGGGATCCCGGGACGAGAGCTCACGGGTCACCCGGGTCAGGCGGGTACCGACGGCGAAGGCTTCGACCCTCGTCCCGCCGGCGACCAC
>Ga0315273_10011255_pt1 | contig 11440 bp, 13 predicted proteins | sample YL17G02_0_MG_FD_205753 | JGI IMG/M metagenome (GOLD analysis project Ga0315273, IMG submission 205753) | Sediment microbial communities from Yellowstone Lake, YNP, Wyoming, USA - YL17G02_0 | ecosystem: Environmental > Aquatic > Freshwater > Lake > Sediment | place: USA: Wyoming | collected... | reverse complement strand
AGCTCTGGAGCATGTTCGTCAGCAAGCCGTATCGCCTGTCCATGACCTATCAGGTGTCGACGGCGCTGATTGATTCGACGCGCGAGCGGGGAGGCGAGCGCGTCATTCAGCGGTCGTTGAATTACACGGTGCCGTAAATTCTGGGATGAACGGGATGACAAAATGACGATCACAGAGCAGTCCATCCTCCGCATATCGTTCGCGGTTCGGTTGCTCGATGATTTTTCAGGCCAACCGTACCTTATTGATGCGACGAAGGTCTTCATCAAGGAAAACAGCCAAACAGCCTTCCAGAACCCAAGCGGGTATCAGGTGTTCATGGGCGTGACTGAAACGGATGTGACCATTCGGATCGAGAATAAATACTATTTCACGAAGGAGATGAGCGTACACATTCCCTCACTCAACTCAAGAAATCCCGTCACGGTCGTCACAATGAAGCCGAATTATCGCTACCTCTTTCCGACGGCGAGCACTCTGGTGCGAGGGGTCATTCTCGACCAGGGGAATAAGCCAGTCGCAGGGGCACAAGTTTCAGTCGTAGGACAGGCGGTAACCAACGAATCTGAGGCAGACGGCAGGTTCGTGGTTTATTGGGGGCCGCTGGAAGAGGACGACATCTCCGTGGTGAACCATCATCGGTATCTCAAGATAGGAGGAAGTACGACCGTCCAGCTGAACGTCAGTCATCCATCATTTCAACCGAAAACAAGCATCATCGGAACGATGGCCGAAGGAGAACTCAAATTGTTGGCGACACCGATTATTCTAAGTGCCTGATCGAGCGAAGAGTCCGGATTACAAAAAGGAGGAGTGGATATGAACGCATTAAGGAACGTGTCGAGCCAGTCATTGATTGTGCAAAAACCGAGCGGTGGGAACACCCACCTCTTGCCAGGACGGGCAGTCACCCTGTCGGATGAGGAGCTGACATCGCCTCAGGTGCTGCAGTTGCTGAAGGGTGGATTCGCCCAGATCGAGAAGTTGGGCAAACCGCAAGGAGTTGTGGCACGGGCTGAAAAGGAAGAGAAGCACAGCGAGAAAAAAAAGGCGGAACACTAAATCGAAAGACAGCCACAGCAGAACGGCACGGTAATAGTGGCTCCCCCAAAGGGCGCTAGAAAACAGTGAGATGAGAAAACCGTCCGCATCATATGGAGCACAAGGAGGTCGTCATGCCGCAATACTTAGCACCGGGAGTCTACGTTGAGGAAATAGCCGGGCCGAAACCGATCGAGGCAGTCGGGACCGCAACCGGGGCGTTCATCGGAATTGCCGAAAAGGGGCCTATCGGCGAGGCAAAACTCATCACGAACTGGACGCAGTTCGTTGATACATACGGCGGATTTATAACTGCGGGGTATCTTGCCTATGCCGTCAACCAGTTTTTCACCGAGGGGGGCACGAGCTGTTACGTGATTCGGACTTGTCACTATGACTACAACACTACGCCCGCGGTTCATACCGCGGGCACGGGGACGGTGACGTTGCAGGACTCGACGTCTGCGCCCACCCTGAAGGTGGACGCCGTCAGCCCCGGAAGCTGGAGCGATCACCTCTGGGTCGAGATCGCCGAGATCAAGAAAGATCCGACGAACAAGTTCAGACTGACGGTCTGGTACAAGGGCCGGGAAGTCGAGGTATTCGAAGAGCTGACTAAGGGTGATGTGGCAGGAAAGATCAATGGCAATTCCAAATACATCAAGGTCGGTCACTCGGGAGCCTCGATTCTGCCGCCTGCAAAATCGGCCAGCATTGTGAACGACCGGAATACAGTGCCAGCGTCGACATTGAGTATCACGGCGCTGGACCGTGGGTTGTCGTTCGCTATCGCCAATCAGCCGAACAACCAGTTCGCTCTTCTGGTCATGCAGGCAGGGGCGGTCGTTGATAGGCTGGCTGGGCTCGCCATGACCGATGTGGAGCGCAAGGTCAACGGTATTTCCCCGTTCATCAAGGTGCAGAACTTAAAGCCGACCACGAACAACCTGCCGCTCTCGACCTCGGCGATTCTGAACGACCAAGCCACCGCGCCGCAGCCCACGTTGGCTGTAACTGCCTTGGCGAGCGGGTTGACGGTAGACGTGGGCGATGGAACAGCCGCCGATACGTTCAAGCTGACGATCAAGCAGGGTGCGACGACGCGGGAAACCTTCGATAATCTTACTATTTTAAACGTCGAGGGCAGAATCAACGGCGTTTCCCCAAACATCGATGTGCGGATCCAGAAAAGCTCGACGGCGATACCCAATAACCGGCCCGTAGCAGCGGCGGCGGTGGTCTTGCCCTTCCCCTCCCCCTCCCAGTCTGTTTTGAGCTTCTCCGTGCTGGACAACGGCGATGACGGCCTGGCCGACGGCCTTAATCTGAACGACGATACCGCTGCGGCGTCCCTGCTTGTGAACGCCTTCCGGGATGCAGTTGAGGTCAAGGTGGAGCTCCCGACGTCCAGCACCACTAAATTCAAGCTCACCGTGCTCGTGAACGGCGTGGTGGTGGAAACCTTCGATGAGTTGATCATGGACACCGTCGAAAACACGATCAACGGGAGATCGTCGTTCATCGAGGTCACGAAGAAGAGATCGGGACGGCCCATAGCCACCACCGGCAACAGCCCCGTGACTACGGGGCTGGTCGACAGTGATTTCATCGGCGATGCCGCAACCAAGAACGGCCTCTATGCTTTCGATACAGTGGACGATATCAATATCGTGGCTATCCCCGACCGCCCCGGGGACCGTGAAGTGATCATCGCAGCGTACAGTTATTGCCAGAACCGCAAAGACTGTTTCTTCGTGGCTGATTCGCCTTTCGGCCTGGACCCGCAATCCGTCCTGGCATTCAAACAGGGCACGGGAACCACCTATGCGGGCAACGCGTTTAATTCGTCGTATGGCGCGCTCTATTATCCGTGGGTTGCGGTGACGGATCCCGTCACGGGCGGCAACAAGTTCGTGCCTCCTTCAGGCGCCGTCGCGGGAACCTATTCGAGCACCGACGTGCTGCGGGGCGTGCATAAGGCGCCGGCGGGGACGATTGATGGCTACCTCAACTCCGCCGTGGGCATTGAGCGTCTCGTAACCAAGGGTGAACAGGAACTCCTAAACCCCAATCACGTCAACGTCATCCGGTCGTTCCCCGCCTCGGGGATTGTGATCTGGGGTGCCCGCACCCTGTCGGCTGACCCAGAATGGCGGTACGTGAATGTGCGACGACTTCTGCTCTTCATCGAGGAATCTATCGACAAGGGAAGTCAGTGGGTCGTCTTCGAACCCAACGATCGGTCCCTCTGGGCGAGAGTGAAGCGTGACATCACGGCATTTCTGACGAACGTGTGGAGGTCGGGTGCCCTCTTTGGCTCCACGCAGGAGGAAGCATTCTTTGTCAAGATTGACGACGAGAACAATCCCGTGGAAGTGCGCGACGCGGGACAGCTGATCATCGATATCGCTGTGGCGCCGGTGAAGCCGGCCGAATTCGTGATATTTCGGATTACCCAGCGAACGCCGGCCAATAAGAAGTAAGGGTGGAACGGCAAGGGGACGATTGCAGCATGGTAAGCGACCCTTGTCGGAAACGGAGAGGATATGTCCGCGCATGAGAGCGATCATCGGACATAACCATTACCGAGAGACACAAAGGAGGAGTTCATGGCACCACGAAGAGATCCTTATACCAACGCGCGGTTCAAATTGCAGATCAATGGCATCGAGCAGGGGGCGTTTGTGGAATGCGCAATTGCCGATACCACGACAGATCCCATCGAATACCGGGTCGGCACGGACACCGGCTCCATGCGAAAACAGCCGGGCCTGACGAAATATGGAAATATTACGCTCAAATGGGGCCTCACCGATTCCAAGGAGCTTTGGGACTGGCGGAAGAAAATCATCGACGGGAAGGTCGATGACGCAAGGAAAAACGGCTCTATCATCATTCTCGATGAAGAGGGCAATCCCAAGGTCCAGTGGGACTTCGTGAAGGGATGGCCCAGCAAATACGACCCGGCGGACATGAACGCGAAGGGAAACGACATCGCCATTGAGACCCTGGAGATCACCCACGAAGGGCTGTTGAGGGGTTAGGGGTTCTGGTGTGAGTTCAAATCGTACGGAAGGCGACATCGGAGGAACGTATCATGGCATTACAGACGGAATATGAATTTGTCTTGCCGAAAGGCTACATCGATAAGGAGGGCACGCTCCATCGGGCTGGCGTCATGCGTTTGGCGACGGCCGCGGACGAGATCCTTCCCATGAAGGACCCACGCGTGAAGCAGAATCCCGCCTACCTGGCGATCATCGTGCTATCGCGCGTGATCACCAGGCTGGGCGACGTGGAGATGATCACGCCCAAGGTCGTCGAGGACCTGTTCTCCGCGGACGTGGCCTATTTACAAGACTTCTACCAACGTATCAACCAGAACGGCAGCAGCGAGATTACGGCCAGGTGCCCGAAATGCGAGAGTCTCGTCGAGGTGGAAGCCGTCCCTTTCGGGGCATCGTAGGCTACCCGCTGGAGCAGCTCTACGAAGAAGCGGCCTTTATCGCCAGCCATTTTCACTGGAGCGAGACGGAAATTCTCGCCATGGAACATTGGGAGCGCAGGCAGTGGTGCGAGGAAATCTCCCGGATGAACAGAACGCTGAATGAAAACGTGAGGACGCTGTAACCAATGGCCAACGGAACAGTCGATGCATTCCCCTATGTATCGTTCAGATTCAGGATCGAGTTCGACAGCGTGATCGCCGGAGGATTCACCGAGTGCTCCGGCCTTCAGGTGGAAACCGAAGTGGAGGAGCACCGCGAAGGCGGGCTGAACGAGTTTTCCCACAAGTTGCCGAAGGGAACCAAGTACGGGACGATCACGCTGAAGCGAGGATTCATCGATCGCACCGATCTCTGGGCCTGGAACCAGAAGGTCATTGCCGGGCCTCCGCAGCAGCGTAAGAACCTATCTATTATTCTGCTTGATAGCATGGGAAACGACAAGGTCAGGTGGAACGTGTTCGCCGCGCTTCCCGTGAAATGGAGCAGCTCGGAGTTTAAGTCCGACGGCAATACGGTCATGGTCGAGACGCTGGAATTGGTGCACCACGGGTTTGAGCGGGCATAACAATCAGCTAAGACCATATTCGCAGCGATGACGGGTCAGCGAAACCAATGATAAGAAGACCACGACTATGCTTGAATCGTCGATCATGAAAAAATATCAGGTGGCGCGAAAACAGGCGTTTCTGCCTGCGGTAATTCGGGCGCTGCGCCTGCATAGACGACTGTCTTCCATCTTGGGGCTCGAAGAGCCGCTGTTCAAGTGGTGTTCTCTTGCCACAGGGAAATTCGACGTCTCTGAGCGAGGTGTGCGCCATGAACTGTGGGACGCCTTGAGGGACCTGGAGTTCCTCCTATTGCGGCCGGAGTTCCACGGACCGGCTTCGTCATTCAAGAGAACGCAACCCACTTTCGACAACAAACAGGATTCCGCTCTCATGAGGACCCAGTCAGACGGCCGTCTGACTGATCAGCCTCCCCGCTTCCTGAAGGGAGAAACGACGCAAGGGCTTGGAAAGTCCGTGCACAACGCATCATCGCCCTCGATGATTCAAGCGCCCTCTGTGCACGCTCAACAGCCGATGCCATCACGGGCCTTCTGGCTGCGAGTGATTCAGGAACGCTATGCGCCGACGATGTGGACGAGCACCATTGGGAAGAGAGGCGATCAGGGCCTGAGCGAGTATCACGAACCGTGGAGTGGCGCTGGGAGTGCGATACCACCCGCTGTGCCTTTGATCGTCGCGCCTCACGTTCGGCTTGGGCGGTTGGGAAGTATTGGCCGCGCCTCTCATTCAGCCGACCGCACTGCCATGGGAAAGGATCGCCCTGCAGCAACGCCCACCCTGTTTTCCCCCGTCTCCTTTCCTGTCTCAAGATCTGCCAGCTTGGCAGCCAAAGAGAGCGGAAGCCGCTCGATTGCAGACCAGGGAGACATCAGGGATGTGACATGGCGGTTCCTGGTGTCGCAATCGCAAGGGACGGCGCTGGGCATTTTCCAGCGCGTGCTTCTCGAACCCTTCTTTCCTGATATGGATCTCGGCGCTGTTCGCATTCATACCGATGAACCGGCAGACCGCGCCGCCCGCTCTCTGCGGGCCGACGCGTTCAGCTTGGGTGGGGACATTTACTTCCGGGCGCGTCGATTCAATCCGACGACCTCGAAGGGACTGGCGCTTTTGGGCCATGAACTTGTCCATGCGCGCCAGGTGATCGGCGGAGAGCCGTTTCCGGCAATGGGGCAACGCAAGGGCATGGAGCAGGAAGCTGAAGCAACGGAATCGTCGTTCCTGCGCGGATTTACGGTGGCCGGTTTACCGAGGACGGAACAGCGGGCAATGCCGTTTGACGGCGGCGGAAAGACGTATGTTCCACTCAGTTTGGAGCCTGTACGGTCAATGCCTTCTTTGCCAAAAGATGGAGGCATGGCACGCGGCGGCGAACGTACCATGTCCCTTTCAACTCTGCCTGGAGGAAACGGCAGTGTCCATCCGCTCAAGGCGGAGGAGGACAGGTCTGCTCCAGCTGGTGCAGGAAGTGCCGCAGCATCTCCATCGTCATCCGACGATCAGGAAGATACAACACGCGCACTATTCCGGGCCCTGGAACGAAAACTTCAGATTGAGAAAGAACGCAGAGGGGTGGACCGATGGGTGCATTAGAAAAAGCGATCATCAGCGTACGGGACCCAGACCCGAAAAATGACAAGGAGATCAGGCATATCACGGTCCTGTTCAATCCGGAGAAGTACAGCTTGGAAAAGAGCGCCTCCTGGGAGGAGAAGGGCCCGAAAAAGACGTTGGAATTCAAAGGCATCAGCCGCAAGTCCTTTTCCATTGAGTTGTTTTACGACACCTATGAGGCGGGAACGGATGTCCGGAATTACACCAGCAAGATCGTGGAACTCATGGAACCTTCAGTGGAGTATAAGGGCAAAAAAGTGCCGCCGGTTTGCCTGTTCAGTTGGGGCGGGTTCAATTTCCGGGGCATCGTGGAGAAAGTCACCCAGAATTTTTCTCTGTTTCTGAACTCCGGCATCCCTGTGCGTGCGGTGCTGACCGTAGGGTTTAAGCAATTCGATTATCCGACGGAGCAGGCAAAGGGCAATCCGCCAGGCGACCCGACGAAGATCAGGATCGTGAAGGATGGTGAAACCCTGAACGCCATTGCGGCACGTGAATATGGCGATCCCACTCTCTGGCGAGTCATCGCCGATGCGAACAGGGATCGGATAATGAATCCACGCGTGCTGCCGGCCGGCACGACGCTGGTTATTCCGGCATTGATATAAGGAAATCCAGATGCCCCTCACAGCGGCAAGGGATACCGAGACGCTCATATCGGATTTTGAAATATTCTCCAGTGGAAGCAAAATACCACCGGAGATGCACGTCGTTGTCGCCGGGGTCGAGGTAAACCTGGACGTGGAGACTGTGGGAATGTTTTCGCTGCTCCTGCATGCAAGTGAACGGGACCAGAATCGATATGTCGTCATCGATTCGGATCAGTTCAAGCCGGGCAACGAGATCAAGATCAAGATGGGCTACGGCTCCACGCTCGATACGATGATCGTGGGCGAGATTACGGCTCTGGGCCCGGAGTTTGCCGGCACCGGTGCGATGTTTCGGGTCAGCGGATACGACCGTCTCTACCGCTTGGGCTTCGGGAGAAAGATCCGGTCCTTCCGGAACATGAAGGACAGCGACATCGCTGCTCAGATCGCTCAGGACTGGCGCCTCACACCGCAGGTGGCTGCCACGGACGTCACGCACGAGTACGTGCTGCAGAACAACCAGACGGATCGGGAGTTCCTGGCGGAGCGGGCGCGAAGGCTCCGCTACGAGCTCCGAGTGGAGGACCGGTCCCTCTTCTTTCAGAAAGCCAAAGAAGACGGTAGCGCAGTCGCGACGCTCACATACGGCGAAACGCTCGTTGATTTTTTCCCGCGGCTCTCGACGGTGAACCAGACGAGCAAGGTCGAAGTACGGGGCTGGAGCGTCAAGGACAAGGAGGCCGTTTCCGGCGAGGCGGGGACGAGCGACACGATTTCCACGATGGCCGGTCAGAAGACGGGTGGAAAGATTTCAGAAGAGATCGCCGGTGAAACGAAACGCATTCTGGGCGGCGAGAATGCGCCGACGAAGGACGAGGCGGAAGAAATAGCCCGCGCCGCACTGAACCGGGCCGTGACAGAATTTATCACCGGCGAGGGCCGGTGCATCGGCAACCCCGACATCAAGGCTGGAAGCGTGGTGGAACTGAAGGGCCTGGGCGAGCGGTTCAGCGGACTGTACTACGTCGTGTCATGTACGCACAGTATCGGGTCGCGGGGGTACTACACCTCCTTCGCGGCACGGAGGAGCGCGGTATGAGTGTGTACGGCATGATCATGGAAGGTGTGCACCGTGAGATGCACGCCAGCCAGATGCTTGGCGTGGTGATCGGCGTTGTGAGCAACAACAAGGATGACGACGGATTGAACCGCGTCAAGGTCACCTTTCCCTGGCTCTCGGAGGACGAGGAAAGCCACTGGGCCCGCGTGGTCTGTTTCATGGCAGGAGACAAACGAGGCGCCTTATTTCTCCCGGAAGTGGGCGATGAGGTGTTGGTGGCCTTCGAGCACGGCGACATCAACCGACCCTACGTCATCGGCGCGCTCTGGAACGGCAAGGACAAGCCGCCCCTGACGAATGACAACGGCAAGAACAACATCCGGCTTATCCAGTCCCGAAGCGGGCACAAGGTGGTACTCGATGACACAGACGGCAGCGAAAAGATTGAGATCAAAGACAAGACGGAAAAGAATTCGATCGTGTGGGACACGGCCTCGAACACCATCACGATCTCTACGGACAAGGACATTTCCTTGAAGGCGCCCCAGGGAAAGATATCGCTCGATGCGCAGGAAGTGGCGATCAAGTCTTCTGCAAATATGACCGTCGAGGCGAGCGGGACCATGACCCTGAAAGGCGCGACGGTCAACATCAATTAGGGGGATGAAGAGAAATGGGACAACCAGCGGCAAAACAAAATGATCAGATTATGGCCACGGACACTCACATTATCCAGATTCCTTCGCCGGGAGGACCAGTGCCGACTCCCCTTCCCCATCCCTTTACGGGCATGATCGATGGCGGTTTGAGCCAGGACGTGAAGATTATGGGGATGCCGGCGGCGACGGTTGACTCGACGGCCACGAATACGCCCTCCCACATTCCTCAGGGCGGGCCGTTCCAGACGCCGCCGTCGAACAAGGCCACGATCAAGATGGGGAGCCCAACGGTGAAGATCAATGGGAAGATGGCTGCGCGAAACGGCGACACGGCTATGACCTGTAACGACCCCTCCGACATGCCGGTGGGAACAGTGATGGCAACGGGAACGGTCTTGATCGGGTAGGAGCGATGATGGCTACGGATTTTCTTGGTACAGGCTGGGCGTTTCCAGTACACGTCGATGACGAGGGCGCACTGGAGACCTCTTCGTACGAAGACAACATCAAAGAGTCCATTCGGATCATCCTCGGCACTGCCAAGGGCGAGCGGCAGATGCGCCCCGACTTCGGGTGCGGAATTCATGAACTCGTGTTTGCCTTGAACAATTATGCGACGGCGGGGATGGCGGCGTATCACGTCGAGCAAGCGTTGATCCGATGGGAACCCAGGATCGAGCTGATCAAAGTCGAGGCATCGCCGGGCCAGGAGAAGACAAGCGGGTCTTCAGGGGTCGGTGAACGGTTGATCATCTCCATCGAATACCGGGTCATTGCCACGAATTCTATTTTCAATCTTGTATATCCCTTCTATCTCACCGAGGGAGTGGGTATATGAACAGCGATCCCGTCATCGACAAGCGAGATATCATCCAAGAGGCACAGGCCCTGCGGGCTGTTTACACACCGGAATGGACAGGGGGAGATGATGATCGCGGCACCGCTCTGATTTCGATCTTTGCGCGGCTCATGGAGATTGTGACCGATCGGCTGAACCGCGTGCCGGAAAAAAACTTCCTGGCCTTCCTCGAGACAGCCGGGGTTCATCTGCTTCCGCCCAAGGCGGCGAGAGTGCCGGTAAAGTTTGTGGCTACGGCCGGGGCCAAGAAGGACGGTGTAGTTCCCGCCGGCACACAGCTGGCAACAGCGCCTCCGCAGGGTCAGGCTCCGCTTACCTTTGAGACAGAAAAGAGACTCACCGTGTCCCGGTCGCGGCTTGCGTATCTCGTTTCCCACGATCCCAATGCCGATCAATACACCGATCAACAGGCAGTGGTGAAATGGAACGAGAAGAACGAGAGTGCGCCGTTCCAGCCCTTTGTTGGAACGGCGCTCATTCCGCACCGGCTGTATCTCTCGCAGAGCACGCTTTTTCGGATCAATCATCCGACAACGCTGACGCTCAAGTTCACGCTGGACAGTGTCTCGGATGAGGTAAAGGCGTTGTTCAAAAGCGGCCTCAGGTGGATTATCGCATCATCGGGAACGGACATCACGCCACGTCCAGAGGATGTGGACGTTTCCGGCAATCCAATCAAGGTGCCTTTCAGTAGTTCGCTGCTCAGGACCATCGATACACGGGTCGTTGATGGCCTTGAGGCCTGCTGGCTTAAGGCTGAAACGAAGATTGCTCTGTCAAGAGGTGTGGCCACAACGAAGATCATGTCTGTAACGGCGACTTCCAGCGCTACGGATATCAAGCCTTCGATCGCCTTTTTCAATACGGCGCCACTCGATACAAATCGCGAATTCTATCCATTCGGAGAGAAGCCGAAGACCTTCGATACCTTCTTCCTGGCTGTGCCGGAGGCGTTCACCAAAACAGGGGGCAGAATCACGCTGCAACCGGGATACAACAAAGGTGCCACCGGAGCGTCAGGAGTCGAACTCACCTACGAATTCTGGAACGGCAGCGCCTGGAAAATGCTTGGTGTCATGAACAATACAGGAACCGTGACCGGCACGGTCAACAACACGTACGTTTTTACGGATACAACGAAAGCCTTCACCGCCGAACCCGGCTCCAGCACATATGTTGAGTTCACTTGCCCGGAGATGAAACCAGTGGAAGTGAACGGCAAGAAAGATTACTGGCTCCGCGTCAGGATCACGAGCGGCAATTACGGCGTAGACGCGAAAGTGACGCAAATAAACCTAACGCCGCCGCCCACCCTCGATAAATGGCTATACACGGCCTCGACGTTCACTCCCCCGATCATCACGTCTCTTTCAGCTTCCTATTTCTATGAAAATTCGCCTCCACAGGGCATGACGGAGGCGCGGACGGAGAACAATTTCGCCTTCGCCTCAGTTGATCTGACCAGTCCGACCAAAGCGTTCAAGCCATTTGCAGCACCGGAGGAGAATCAGCCTGCCTGCTATCTCGGTTTTGATTCGC
>Ga0315273_10011254_pt1 | contig 11440 bp, 9 predicted proteins | sample YL17G02_0_MG_FD_205753 | JGI IMG/M metagenome (GOLD analysis project Ga0315273, IMG submission 205753) | Sediment microbial communities from Yellowstone Lake, YNP, Wyoming, USA - YL17G02_0 | ecosystem: Environmental > Aquatic > Freshwater > Lake > Sediment | place: USA: Wyoming | collected... | reverse complement strand
TACTTTTTCCGAATCGACATGCTTGCCTGTATATACACCCCAAGCTAGTTGTAAGGTATCCCCAAATGTATCACCCTCAAACAACCATAAATCGATCTTCCCATCGTCCATTAATGCAAAAGGTGATAGGTTAGCCAGTCCTCCTGCGTACAAATGGATATTACTCATCACAGCTAATAAATAATGACCATTGACATGTAAATGATCTGCAGTGATTCTTAAATTAACGCCACGCCAATAACTTGCATGCCATGCTGTTGATGCTACATAAGTCACGTTCGCAAAGAACTTTTCTCTTTTCGATCGGGGTTCAATTTGATGGATTGCAAAGGCATCCAAACCCACACCAGCCCACATCAAAAAAGGGGTAGATCCACACAAGCCATAATCCACTTCCCGGATCGTAGCTCCAGCCAATCTGCGGGCACTTTCCTCAAGTGCCAATAAATGTGTCCATTGAATACCAGGTAGACCTAATTCTTGAGCTAAGACGTTGGCTGTCCCAGCAGGTAACACACCCAAGGCTGTTGAGCTACCTGCCAATCCGCGCACAGCCATGTTCATAGTGCCATCCCCTCCCACCACAAATAAGGCTTCTTTACCCTCCTCAGCAGATCGACGGGCTAATTGAATGACATGGTCACTGTCTTGTGTCCTGATCAAGCGTATATTCCAGCCGTTTGACCGTAGCACATTAGCAGCTCTTTCTGCCAGGAAACCCGATGGGAACCTGCCAGCGCCTGGGTTATAGATCATATCAGCATTTCGCACCTATCCATTTTACTCGAATTTTTCACACCTTCAACATTCGTGCTAGAATATGTCAGCATGATGAACAACCCACGCCTGCTAAATAACCGTTATCAGATTGACGGACGCATCGGCTCAGGGGGGATGGCAGAAGTCTATCGCGCTCGGGACCTTATGCTTGAGCGCACTGTGGCAATCAAGCTGCTTCGGGAAGACTTCTCTGGTGATACAGCTTTTCGTGAACGCTTCAGGCAGGAAGCTAAAGCTGCTGCCAATCTGTCCCATCCGAATATTGTCATGATCCATGACTTCGGATTTGATGATCAACAAATCTTTATTGTCATGGAATATGTCCCGGGCACTGACCTAAAAACGATTTTAGAGGGCCGTGGAATCCTGAGCGTGGATGAAGCTCTTCCCCTCATTGTCCAAGCTTGTGCTGGTGTAGGTTATGCGCATCGGACGGGTCTGGTACATTGTGATGTAAAACCGCATAATATGATCGTGACACCCGATAAAAGACTAAAAGTCACTGATTTCGGAATTGCACGCGCTCTGGCATCAATACATTCACAAGAAGTAAATCATGTAGTCTGGGGTTCACCCCAATATTTCTCTCCAGAACAGGCAGCTGGTCAACCACCGTCACCTGCCTCTGATGTGTATAGTCTGGGAGTTGTCTTTTACGAAATGCTCACCGGGCGTCTACCTTTTATTGCGAACTCTGCTGCTGAACTATCTCAGATGCATCGAACAATGATGCCCTCTCCACCATCCCAATATAATCCACTCATACCACCCGACTTGGAGCGCGCTTGCTTGAAAGTTCTATCTAAAGAACCATCTTCTCGTTACCGCACTGCAGACCAGTTTGGTCGGGTTCTAATTTCTTTGAGCCATTCCTTCAAGGCATCTTCTAATGAAGCTCTCTCGACAGAGAAAACTTCAGCGAACGAATTTTCCCGCTTATCCACACAGGGTATTTCTTCTCCTCTTCAAACACAACCGCATCCACCGGCTCAAATTAGTCCAACGGATAAAGAAATTTATGCTGCAGATAATTCCAGAAGAAATGCTCAGCCTAAACACGAAGCTGAGACTCTCCAAAATGCTCTGGATATTGATTGGCTAACCTGGGGATTGGTACTTTTAACAGTGGTTACCATGGGTGGACTGGTGCCCTTCTGGGTGTGGATTTATATTCTCTACAATCCTCCTGGAGGATGATCCAAGATGCCTACACCATATTTGATATCGGCATCCATTTTGGCTTCTGATTTTTCTCGTTTAGGAGAACAAATCCATGAAGCTGAATTAGCAGGGGCAGATTGGATCCATGTGGATGTAATGGATGGACATTTCGTACCCAACCTGACATTGGGACCTGTCATCGTCGAAGCGTGCCGGAAAGTCACCCAACTTCCCTTAGATGTCCATCTGATGGTCGAATCTCCCGAGAATTTACTCGCTGCCTTTGCTAACGCTGGATCAAGCATCCTCAGCGTTCATGTGGAAGCGTGCCCACACCTGCCGCGAACGATACAAACCATTCATAAGCTCGGTTGCAAGGCAGGTGTTGTTCTCAATCCTGCCACTCCAGCTGATTTAGTTCGACCCATATTGCCCATGGTCGACCTCGTGCTCGTTCTGAGTGTCAATCCGGGGTATTCAGGTCAGTCTTTCTTGCCTGAAGTGTTGCCTAAATTATCTGACTTGCGACGAGAATTGGGAAAAATTAATCAACCAATCTGGCTTGAAATTGATGGGGGTATAAATGCAAGTACTTTACCACTGGCACGCGAGGCAGGTGCTAATGTATTTGTCGCTGCCAATGCCATCTTCAAACACCCCGATGGGATTGCCTCAGGCGTTCACCAATTACGTGCCCAGCTACCCAGTTAAATAAAAAGTCACGGAGTGAACCGTGACTTGAAGGCTAACGGACAATTCAATCTCTAGGATGTTTTTACCATTGTGCGTATGCACTTGGCACACAGGACTTTACGAATTTTCCTACCATCCTCGTAGACTGTTACAGCCTGTAAGTTTGGGCGGAAAGACCGCCGCGTGCTTTTATTTGACCATGGACGGTTGCGTCCAAAACTTGTCGTCTTACCGCAATGTGCACACTTTGCCATAATTCATTTCCTTTCACAACTGTCTTATATTACATCCTGGGCTAAAGCCATAATCAGAATAATCTTCTGACCATTTTATCGAAAATCAAGCTATAATAATGTTTCAATTACACTGGCTACCTGGTCGATTAAGCCCGCCAATATTACCACATAATGAATTTGATTACAAGCGGTTAAATATTTCAAATATTGAAAAGCTTTATATGAGGCCTTTGATGAATGATGAAAATATCCAACTTGGTCGAGTGACAGTCTCTCCCCGTGCTATCGCCACAATTGCCTTTAATGCAGCCCGGCAATCCTATGGTGTCGTTGGTCTCACTTCGAAAAACCTCATGGATGGGATCACCCAGGTTATTGTAAAAGACCCCACCAATGGGATTGAAGTTAAATACGATGGCGAAAAAATCTCAATAGATCTCTATGTAATTATTGAATATGGAACACGTATCACAACTGTTGCTTCTAGCGTCAGTAATACTGTTAAATTTCATGTAGAAAAAGCCCTGGGAATGCCTGTTGAGCAGGTTAATGTCCATGTCCGAGGCCTTCGTGTCAGTGATATGGACTAATGATGATTACATTCTTATTGGTATCACTCCCCGGAGCCTAATATATGGATCTAAAAGATATTGAAAATAAACCGCAAGACCAGCTTTACCCAATGCAAAAATATCCCATCGATGGCCAGGTATTTAAATCACTGGTCGAAGCCAGTTTAACCTGGCTTAGGACCAACCAGCAAACCGTAAACAGTCTCAATGTGTTTCCGGTGCCAGATGGTGATACTGGGACGAATATGGTATTGACCATGCAAGCAGCTTGCGATGAAATTGCTAATTCTTCCGAACGAAATATAGGCAAGTTGACTCACATGGTGGCTCATGGGGCACTGATGGGTGCTCGTGGTAATTCAGGTGTGATTCTCTCGCAATTGTGGAGAGGTTTTGCGCGTGCATTAAACAATTTTGAAGTCTTGGATGCTCAATTATTGGTCAATGCACTTCACCAGGGACGAAACACTGCTTACAAAGGTGTAGTCCGCCCGGTTGAAGGAACCATCCTCACCGTGGCAAAAGATATCGCAGCTGAAGCGGAACGTTCTATGGTAGATACACAAGATCCATATGATATCCTTGAACGTATCGTTACCGCTGCAGACGAGTCAGTCATCAGGACACCAGAATTATTGGCAGTGCTAAAGGACGCTGGTGTTGTAGATGCTGGTGGCAAAGGCCTATTTTTCATCCTGGAAGGGATGGTGCGGTTTGTCAAGGGGCTCCCCCTGGATGTGAATATAGCTACTGTTCAACCCTTGGCAGCTATGAAGTTTGAGAATGTATTTGATAGCATAGAACCAGGTCAGGATTTCGAAGTGGTTGTGGACTTCCACCCCAATGAAGAGTTGAATATTCCACAATTTTATGAAGACCTCCAACAAATTGGTACATCAATTCAAATGGGTGAAGGCGAAGGGATTTACCGGATGCACATTCATGTTGCAGCAGATAAAATCTATGCACCCATTGAATATACCAAGACACTTGGTGTAGTTACCAAGGCTGCAATTGAAAATCTCCGTTCTCAAATGGAGCAGATTGAGCGTGAAAGGGGCAAATCAATCCAATTCACTTCCGTTGAATCTGGACAGATTGCTACAGTCGCGGTTGCGCCAGGACAAGGGATTGCTAGGGTATTTGCCAGCCTGGGTGTATCTGCTATCGTCGAAGGTGGCCAGACAATGAATCCCAGCACACAGGAAATCCTGAATTCTTTTGAGAATTTACCCACCGACCAGATATTCATCCTGCCCAATAACAAAAATATAATACTCGCAGCCCAGGCGGTAGCTCAATTAACTGTCAAACACGTAACTGTAATTCCCAGCCGTACTGTTCCTCAAGGATTGGCTGCTATGATGCGTATGATCGCATCAGGCGACCCTAAGGAAATTGCTGCAGATATGAATTCTGTCCTTAACGATGTTGAGACGGGTGAGATTACAACCGCCACTCGCAGTGTGGAAATTGATGAGGTGAACGTCTTGCAAGGTCAGATCATCAGCCTGCTGAATGGTAAATTAGTCTTGGCTTCAGATAATCTTAAGGATGCCACCCTGGGATTGTTGGAAAAAGCCCATGCTGATCACTTCGAATTGATCACCCTCTTTTATGGTATTGATGTATCACGAATGGAAGTGGATACAATTGCAGATACTATCCGCAAAAAATATCCTAAGCAAGAAATTGAAGTCCAGGAGGGTGGACAACCTCATTACCCGTTTATCATTTCGATTGAGTAAGTATCGAACCCCACCCAATCTATGCCGCGCACATGCATATTAACAGATAGCACTGTTTGTTTCACAAAATCAGTCTTTTCAGGGCAAGAGCATGTCACCATCCTTCCACATTCTGTCCAGGTAAATAACCGTTTTCTACCAGATAGTAAAGATCTTTCCATTTATAATTCCTCATCTCAAAATATCCACCATCCTCTTACATTTCCACCATCGGTCGATGCTTTTTGCAGCGCCTATACATCTTTGGGATTGCAATATAAAGAGATTATCGTTATTTTGCTCTCATCTTATTTGAGTCAGGCAGCCATCAATGCCCACTCAGCCAGCCACTTATGTAAAACCCCAGCCAATATTTTCATTATTGACTCTCAAAATACAGCCATTGGGCTTGGTTTATTGGTACAGGCTGCAGCAGAATATACCCATCGGAGGTATACTGGACTTGAAATTAATCGATTGATCCGGGGGCTTGTAAATCATATCTATTCAGTATTTTGCATACCTGATCTTTCCCATCTGTATCGGGCAGGATTGATGGATCCTGCGCAGGCTATTGTTGGAGAAATGCTTGGAGTTATACCTTTTTTCACCCTTGAAAATGGCAGACTGGTCCATACCCAAAAGATCCGCAGTCCCCGTCATTTAGTAGACATCATGTATGAATTTATTGCTGAGTTTGAAAACCTAAAATACCTTGGGTTACTCCAAGGGATAACTTCATTTGAACAGGAAAGCAGAAATCTTCGCGACCGAATCAACCAAAATGTCCGTAGTACTCCCTTATGTGAGCATAGCCAAAGTCTCGCCCTGGCAACCATTCTCGGTCCGCATTGCATCGGCTTAGTTGCCATGGAAAATACCCCAAAGGAGGCATGAATTGAAGATTGGGATTGTTACCGACAGCACCGCTGACATTTCCTCCGAGTTGGCAATCAAGAATGATATCCATGTTGTGCCAGCGATCCTGGTTGTAGACGGTCGAAGCTTGGAAGATGGGATTGGAATATCTCGGGAAGAACTATATCGTCAGTTGCCATCGATGAAAACGCTCCCCACGACTGCTGCACCATCCATTGGAGCATTTCAAAACGTATATGAGGACATGTTTAAAACGGGTACTGACCAGATTATATCCATTCATGTATCCAGCACCCTAAGCGGTATCTATAATTCCTCATATATCGCTGCAAAAGCTTTTGGCAACCGGGTCCATGTCATCGATTCCTATCATTTGACGCTTGGAATGGGTTATCAAGTGCTTGCTGCTGCACAGGCTGCCAGGTCAGGACTAACAATTATTGAATTAAAGAAAGTCATTGAAGATATTTACAAACGCATCCATTTAGTTGCCATGCTTGATACACTTGAGTATGTGCGCCGGAGCGGACGTGTCTCCTGGGCTCGCTCCAACCTCGGCAACCTGCTACAGATAAAACCGTTCCTCGGAATAGAGGCTGGAAACGTGGTCCGTATGGGTGAAACACGCACTCGCCAAAAAGGCATTGTACGTTTGTATAAAATGCTTTCAGAACTGGGCCCTCTGGAACAATTGGCAGTTTTGCATACGAATGCAGAGCAAGATGCCATTGAGTTTGCTGAACATTTTAAGGAATTGGTAAAACAATTCCCGCTCATTATTAATGTAACCTCGGTTATCGGTGTCCATGTTGGACCGAATGGAGTGGGTTTCGTTGCCGTTACTAAATGATCAAACCAGATCGGATTGATTATTTGGATATATATAGACGTAGATTGTCCATCCACTACTCTAGATGGTAAAATAACCATCAATGAAACCGTCCCTTCATAAACTAAAAAAATTCATATTTTTGGAAGCCCAACAGAATTATAGCAACCGTGCAGTTATTGGCGGTTTTGAGCGCATGGTGGAGCCATGGTTGGCTGAAGCACAAGCTGACGGTCTCCCAGCAGACCTCATTCAATCGGTGATTGGTCGGTTACGAGATTATGCTAGCTTTTCTCAAAAATCTCGCTATGAGACTCTTAACGGTCTATGGAACCGTCTCCAGCGTGAGACAGAAGAAACATTTCATCCTCTTCCTCTTCCCATCGATATACCATCTGTTGCGATGGAAGCTGAGGGAAAAACGGGAAAGCCGTCTCTACCCAGTAAGAATATTTATCCTCATCAAGGCAGTCAGCCTCCGGCAAATAGGGATACTCAGGAAAAGCCAACCTCACAACCTGCAGCTTTATCTGCTCCAACCACTGTTCTGCCAGGGGTCGGTACTAAACATGCCCAAACGCTTGCCAGGTTGGGGTTACATACCCTGGGCGACATGCTTTACAACTTCCCACGGCGTTATGATGATTACACCCAGCTCAAACCAATCCAGCGTCTAATGTATGGTGAAGAAGTAACTGTTATTGGGACCGTCGAATCAATAAACTCACGCCCGATCCATGGTGGGCGCAATCAAATCACGGAAGCCATTATTACTGATGGAACAGGTTCCTTAAGGGTTTCATGGTTTAACCAACCATGGATTGGAAAACGCTTATTACAAGGCACACAAATTGTCTTATCCGGAAAAATCGATCAATACCTGGGTCGATTGATCATGAACAGTCCTGAGTGGGAACCTATAGAATCAGAAAACCTTCACACAAATCGCATCGTCCCTGTCTACCCGCTCACCTCGAATATTACCCAACGCTGGTTACGTCGTTTGATGCATGAAGTCGTCACTTATTGGGCTCCCCGCCTCGCTGAACCACTGCCCGAATCCCACCGCCAATCCGCAGGATTGATGGATTTACCGACAGCACTCCTTCAAACCCACTTTCCATCCTCAGCTGATCAGCTTAGATCTGCGCGTTACCGTTTGGCGTTTGATGAGATCCTGATGCTTCAGTTGGGTGTGCTGAGCCAAAAACGGAATTGGCAAAATCGCCCCGCCAGGGTTTATGAAACTCCAGATGATTGGCTAGAATCCCAGCTTGCCCAACTGCCCTTCCCATTAACAACTGCTCAACATAATGCTTTGATAGATGTCAAAACGGATCTTTCATCAGGACAACCGATGAACAGGTTACTTCAGGGTGATGTGGGATCAGGCAAGACTGTGATCGCAGCTCTAGGCATTGCCATGCTCGCCCGCCATAACGCCCAATCCGCTCTGCTTGCACCAACCAGTATCCTGGCAGAACAACACTATAAAAACCTGCTCAGTTTGCTTGCTTGGAATGGAAAAGATCCAAATGAGCAAGGAGATGGGATCCAATCACCTTTAAAAACAGAACAAATCCGTTTGCTGCTTGGATCAACGCCTGAATCTGAAAAACAGGAGATTCGTGATGGGCTTGCCAATGATTCGATCAAGTTAGTGGTAGGTACGCATGCCCTGCTTGAAGAACCAGTGAGCTTTAATGACCTGCAGTTGGCCGTCATTGACGAACAACACCGCTTTGGTGTAGACCAACGCGCCATCTTACGTTCAAAAGGTAAAAACCCTCACTTACTCGTAATGACTGCCACACCAATTCCCCGCTCATTAGCCCTCACTGTTTATGGTGACCTTGACCTTTCAGTGATGGATGAGATGCCCCCAGGACGCCAACCCATCGAGACCCAGGTGTTCTACCCACGTGAGCGCGAACGTGCCTATTCGTTTATTGGGAACCAGATCGATCAGGGTCATCAATGTTTTATAATTTATCCATTGGTTGAGGAAAGTGATAGCATCGAGGCGTTGGCTGCCGTCGAAGAACACACTCGCTTACAAAGAGAGGTATTTCCAAATTACAAAGTCGGTTTGCTTCATGGTAGGATGAAACCTGCTGAAAAAGACGTGGTTATGGGTGATTTTTGCAAGGGAGAGCTCCAAATCCTGGTTTCCACATCCGTGGTTGAAGTAGGAGTAGACATCCCAAATGCCACTGTGATGCTTATTGAAGGTGCCAACCGTTTCGGTCTGTCGCAATTACACCAATTCCGCGGGCGTGTTGGACGTAGCCAGTTTCAATCCTATTGTATTCTTATCCCAAATACACCCGATGCCGCTGAAAATGAACGTCTGACTGCCATGGTCGAAACGAATGATGGGTTTGTGCTTGCACAACGTGACCTTGAACAACGTGGGCCAGGTGAATTTCTAGGCACACGCCAGTCGGGTTACTCTGAGCTTCGCTTGGCGAATCTGACCGACATCCGCCTGATCGAAAATGCCAGGCAGCACGCCAAAGCGATATTTGATATCGACCCGGACCTGAAACTACCCGAACATCAGCTGCTTGCAGGATCCTTGAAGCGGTTCTGGAGTCCCGGCCAGTCAGATATCAGTTAATTGAATGTAAATTTAGCTAACGAGGAGAATACTAACCCAGATGACAGTTAAAGCTCTCTTCCCTGGTACTTTTGACCCTATCCATTATGGTCACCTGGATATTGCCCGACGCGCCGCACGGCTTTTCGATGAAGTCGTCATGGCTGTATACGACCGCCCCATGAAATCGCTCATCTTCCCACCCGACGAGCGTATCGAGCTCGTCCGCCTGGCGATCACCGATGACCCAAAGATCTCTGTCGTCGGTTACAGCGGATTGACTGTTGATTTCTGCCACAAGATCAGCGCGCAAGTGATTGTGCGCGGTCTGCGGGTTTTTTCAGACTTCGAATACGAATTCCGCATGGCTTTAGCCAATCACAGGCTAGCACCGGATATTGAAGTTGTATCATTGATTACCAACGAAGAGCATACTTTCTTATCCTCTTCTACTGTGCGTGAGATTGCTGCCTTGAATGGTGATATCAGTAGTATGGTTCCACCCCATGTTGAAATTGCTCTCAAGCGTCGTCTGCAGGACTTGCCCGAAAGCGAACAAATCGTACCTCTCACATCAATGCGCGATTGATGTTTAAAGTATCAAAGGTGCTTGATAGTGTTGACGTTTTGAAGATTTCGTTGTAACCTTGTGAATGAACCTTGCACTAATTTATATGATGCTTTCACATTTATGTAGTTTTAAATTTTTTTTCTTTTTGTGATATAAAATCGGTTATATTAGAGGGAATATATGGATATCTTGCAAATGATCGACCGGCTTGAGGAGCTCCTAAATGAGAGCCGTCCTCTTCCCTTCACCCACAACGTCATTGTTGATGAGGATCGCATGCTGGATCTGATAGATCAGATGCGCGTCTCAATCCCAGAAGAAGTAAAAAAAGCACAGCAATTATTGGCTCAAAGGGATCGGCTGATTGCCCAAGCCCAGGAAGAAGCCCAGCGCACAGTTAATCTCGCTCGCGATCGAAGCAACGAGCTTGTCGAACGTGACCAGGTCGTACAGGCTGCATATACCCAGGCTGAACAGATCAAAGCCCAGGCGCATGCGGATGGCGAAGTCATCCGCGGAGAAGCAGACCAATATGTACTGGAAACACTACGAAACCTGGAAATGGAAATGGAACGTGCCCTCAATCAAGTCCGGAATGGCATCCGTACCCTTCAAGAAGAGCCACCAAAAGTAGAACAATAAAACAGGATCAATCAACGAGCTAGTGAGTGACGTTTGCATTCGCCACTCACTAGTTTTTTTATCCTGGTTTAAACCCCCATCCCTGCCTCTCCCATAAAGCCGCCCAATATAGGAGAGGCAGAGAGGTGATCCAGACCAGCTAGTCCCCTCAAGCACTGGCCTCGAGAATTGTCTAAACATATTATAATCGCTCACTGTTGTTTATACAACCCATCACAAGTCACAAATCCTGAAATAGACAAGGACCAGTTATGCAGGATTATTCAGGACCTTCAAGCTTGCTTTGTTTACTTCCTTAGATAATATAAAAACTATTATCATAAATTCTTTCCCTCCATTGACAATATAAATATAATAAGCTAAAATCATACCGACCGGTCGGTATTTATAGGAGTTTAATGGGAATCCAATGCAGCAACGCAGCGAAGAAACACGCAATCACATCCTGGCATCCGCCACTCAGCTATTTTCAAAATATGGCTATGACGCCACGGGTGTGGCTGAGATCTGCCAGGCTGCCGGGGTGAGCAAAGGTGCGTTTTATCACCACTTCCCCTCCAAGCAGGCGGTCTTCATAGAGCTCCTTAATTCCTACATGAATAGCATCGAAACAGGTTTCAACCTGATGCGTCAGGAAGTTCACAATGTCCCACAAGCGATCCTCCAGATGGCGGAAATGGCCGGCGCACTTTTCCAGGCGACCGATATGCATTTACCCATCTTCCTGGAGTTTTGGACCCAGGCTAATCAC